>Ga0209697_10000058_pt1 | contig 156174 bp, 115 predicted proteins | sample AliMusrvi5mmetaG_FD_184115 | JGI IMG/M metagenome (GOLD analysis project Ga0209697, IMG submission 184115) | Freshwater lake bacterial and archeal communities from Alinen Mustajarvi, Finland, to study Microbial Dark Matter (Phase II) - Alinen... | ecosystem: Environmental > Aquatic >... | reverse complement strand
CTTGCCTTTGAGCGACTGCTTCGTTGCTCCTCGCTCACAGACCAACCGGTATGCTCGTTCGTCGCGCCTCGCATTCATCTCAAATCCAAGCCTCCAACAATTCTATTATTTATGCGTAGGTCAATAACTGCGGAACTCGGGTTAATCTTTCTTCGGCGCTGCGGGCGCCTGTCGGCTGAACAGCGTCGACAGGGGAACTGAAACCGGCGCGCCGTCCTTTAACCAAAGCTCAACGCGCGGGGAGGCAGGGTCGGAATAGTCGGTGCACCAGACGGCCAGGGTACGCGGCTTGTCCGGCGCGCTGCCGGTGCGGAAAAGGCTTTTGTCCGGACCCGCGTTCCTGTCCAAGGAAATGCGTTTGAGATCGGCGTAAGCGAGCGGGCGGCCCGGCGCGCCCAGCAGCTCGGACACGCGCGCAAGGCGCACATGGCTGCCGTCGTCAGGGGCCCCCTTGCGGTTGAAAGCCGGCAGGTCGAGATAATGATTGGTGTGCGCCACATGCCCGCTGGTCACCTTGCGCACTACCGGTGCGCCTTCGGGCGGCACCTCGACGTAGGCGATGGAGGAAGTGTCGGCCAGCACCAGGAACGCCGGGCCGCGCAGCAACGGCGAGGCGGCGGCCTCGTCCACGGTGGCGCAGGCGCGCAGCAGTTTGGCGGCCAGCGCGTGAGTGCGCGGCACGGCGCGCAGGTAGCGGGCAGGCAGCGACGAAACGCTTGCCGTCAGCACCGTAAGTCCTTTCTCATTCACGCCGGCCTTCACGCCGGGGCTCTTGCCGCCGCGCACTGCGAGCGCGAAGTAGGCGTAGCCCGTGCCGGTGGAAAGCGCCGCCTCCTGCCGCCCGGTGTCCTCGCGGTCGCGGTTCTTCATCACGATGGGACCCCTGCCGGAGGCCTCCCGTCCGGCAACTCCGAACAGCGTGCAGGCGCCCGCATTCCCGCAGGCGAGCGGCAGAGTTGCGCAAAGCGCCAGCAGTTTTTTTCTCATACCTGTAATTGCAAAACTCATGGCCTTTCTCCGTGCCGGTCAGCCATAGGGCGCAGGGCGGATTTTTAATAACAGCTTATTGATGCCGGGGTGCGCCATAACGGCGCCTTTGAATTGATAAAGGCCAAAAATGTATAAATGGAGCCGGCGCTTTGTTTCTGGACAAAACGCCGGTCGGCCGCGGACTGGGATCCGAGGTTATTTTCCGTTCGGCCAACCGAGATCGGTTATCTCATTCTCCACTTCGCGCAGGCGCGCGTTCGTGTCCTGCGCGGGGGGCTTAGGCGCGCTCCGATTAATGTATCCGCTCTCCGTCAGTTTCCAGGGTTCGCCCCTGATGGCCGCGGTAGTGAGCGCCCTGAGCCCGTGCGCGGGGATAGTAACCTGGAACCTGCCCTTCTTCACGGCAAAGGTCTCGCCGCTGTAGATATCGGTGTAATTGCCGGCAGGCATATTGCCCAGCGAGACCGAAGCCCCGTTCAAGTCCTTATTGAGGAACACGTAGACCGTCTCGCCGCCGAATTCCCGCTTGAAAGCGTACTGGTCCTTGGAGGCGTACAGCTTCGTCTGGACGCCTTTCAGCAGGGCCTGGCTGGAATGCCGCACGGCATTGAGTTTTGTAAGGTGCAGATAGACGGGATCGGTCTTTGAGGCTTTAATGCCGTCGGGGCCCAGGTATTTCCGGTTGTCGGGATCGTTGCCGCCCACCATCTGAACTTCGGTGCCGTAATAGACGCAGGGGATCCCGCGCTCAGTGAAATAAAAGTTCAGCGCGTCGAAGTACTGCTCGGTGGTGGCGGAGCTGCCGTCCCAGCCGGGGCCGTTGAAGCGCGGCTTGTCGTGGTTGTCCAGGTAGGTCACAAGGTAGGTGGCGTCCTTGTATTTGGCGTCCTGCGACAGGACGTTGTCGACGCGGGAATAATCGCCGCCCTTGAACACCTGCTCCAACTGCCCCCAGGTGCCCATCGAGGAGCCCGGCATGTCCAGTACGCTCATGGCCGAGTTCATGGGGTCGCCTGGTGCCAGGTTGGTGAAGCTCGCCAGCCAGTTGAAGTCTCCGTTGGTCCAGACCTCGCCGAACATGAAGAAGTCCTTCTTGTTCTTGTGCATTTCGGCGGTGAAGGTCTTCCAGAAATCCGGTTTCATCCAGGCCACGGTGTCTATGCGGAACGCGTCCACCCCCATGTTCTGGTAGCCCTTGTAGATCTCGGCGAACCATTTCCCCACTTCCGGATTGTCGTCGTTCAGGTCAAGCAGGTCGGCTATGGCCGGGCCGCTGTGGTGGAACCAGTTCTGCGTGTCGTTGTTGTAATCGAACATCTTGCCCAGGCCGAAGAGCTGTCCTTTCTGCGAATACCATTTCACGGACGGGCCGACGTCGCCGCCGTGGCCGTGGTTTGTCACGATATCCTGGATCAGCTTCATGCCTTTCGCATGTACCGCCTGAATAAGGTCCGCGTAAGTCGCGCCGGGCGATTCGAGGTGCGGGTCTATCTTCGAGAAATCCCACGCCCAGTAGCCGTGATAGCCGGTGGCGTCGTAGGACCCGCTCGAGTTCTGATAGCGCCCCGGCGGCTGCATGACGGGCGGGGTTATCCAGATGGCCGTGAACCCCATATCTTTTATGTGGTCCAGGTTCTGTATCAGGCCCTTGAAATCCCCGCCCTGGTTGTATTTGAGGTTGCCGGGCTGATATTCGTCGCCGTAAATATTGTTGTTGCCGGGATCGCCGTCGACGAACCGGTCGGTGACCGCGAAATAGATGGTTTCGTCCCTGAAATCCCATTTCCCGGCCTTGGAGGCGGCGAACGCCGGAGCGCAGACCGCCGCTGACAGCAGTACCGCAGATAATAGTTTGTTTATCATTATTTTATCCCCTGGAAGGCAAATTATACCATTACTTCCAGCGTTGCGTAACATGCAAGACGGGGAGTTCCGGCCGGAAACAGACGGCTTCTATAAAAGCCTGATAGCCAAGAGCCTATCCGTAATTAGACTTTCATGGCGAAACTGACGATTTTGAAGCCGAGCCGAAGCGACGCGAAACGAGCAGGCTCGTCTGACCCTTTAAGTTAAGCGGTGCAAAGGCGTAGGCCAAAAGCGGCAGTTGCAGCCGAAACCGCTAATTGCGGATAGGCTCTAAGCCGGAAGGCGTCCGCTCAAAAACTGCTTCCACAACTTGAAAATCGTTTCCGGGCAGGTTTAAACTACAAAGGGTCCCCGCCGCCTTTTCCTTTAGCTTTCATCGCCTTTAAGACCTCTCTACGGCCCTGGCATGCCCCTGATCCGCAGCCTCGCGCAGCCACTTCATGGCCGCAACAGTGTCTTCCTGCACCCCGATCCCTTCCCCGTACATAGCAGCGAGATTGTATTGCGCCGCGGCGTTGCCCTGTTCAGCGGCTTTCCGATACCACGCTACGGCCTCTACGGCGCTCCGCTCCACCCCTTCGCCGTTCCTGTACATCAACCCCAGGTTCAGCTGCGCCTGCGCGTGCCCCTGGCCGCCGGCTCTGCGGAACCAGGCCGCCGCTGTTGCGTAGTTCTTTTCCACTCCCTTGCCGCTCCTGTACATCAGACCGGCCACATATTGCGCGGCGGCATCGCCCTTCATGGCGAAAGAATAAACGCGCGGGAACGCCCTTTTTGCCAGCTCGTCTGACCGCTTCATATTTCGAGGAACTCCCCACCCATACTGGAGCGACGCCGCATAATAATATTCCGCGACCGGATTGAAGCCGTCCATGAGCTTGCGGACCATAGGCAAAGCGGCCGAATATTCGCCCTGGTCGTACTGGGAAATAACGGTTTAAAGTTTTTTCTTCTGCGACAGATATTCCTGGAAGTTTTTCGCGTCGTCGCCCGCCAAACAAGTGCCGGCGATAAAACCGGCCAATAAACCCGATAATATTTTTCTTTTCATAATCGCTTTATATAGTTTTCCGACGAGTATTTAAAAGTCAATGGACTTATGCGCCAGCACACTACACTATCCGCCGAGATCTCATGTCAAATGCAACCCTGAAATGAAACCGGCGGCTGTGATACTCGGCGGCAAGGAGCTTGTGCTGCTCCTAACCTGACTGGGATTACCGGCGGAATTCCCGAAAATAGAACTTGCGCCCGGAACGTCGCTTAAGGTGTTGTTTTTTAATTCAGCAAAACCGCCCGCCACTTTTGTATTATAGCTGTAAGGATCCGCTTTTTACAAATTTATATTCGCCAATCCGCATACCGTTGCTTATAAGTTTTACAGAATGATTTCTTGCGGGTAATTTCCCGTACGCCTGTACTTATGACTTCCCAAAATAATACTTCGCCGGCGAGCGTTCCGGTAAGAACAGGACATTTTCTTCTCCTGGCGGCTGCTGTCGCTCTAGCCGTTCCTCGCCTGCTGGGCGGAACGGGCGCGGATAAAAAAGCGGCGGACGCCGGCGAACCGGCGCGGGAACTTGTCTATGCTCCATATCTGCAGGCCTTGCGCCCGGACGGGCTGACGATAATGTGGCGCACGACGGCGCCTGAAGCTTCCGAAGTCAGCGTGGCCTCCGAAAACGCAGGGGATACTTCCGGAAAGGTATGGCGCTCCAGCTATACGGTCACCGCCCATGCGATAACCGTCGGCGGGCTGAAGCCGGGAACCAGGTACCGGTACTCCGTAGCGGCTCCCGGCGGCGGAGAACGCGGCCGCGGCAGCTTTAAAACCGCTCCTGGGCCCGCGGGGAATAAATTCAGGTTCGTCGTATGGGGGGATAGCCAGGCCGCTCCGGAGGTGTTTTCAGGTGTGGCGTCGGCCATGCTGGCATGGGATCCGGATTTTGCGGTGGGCGTGGGCGACTACACCGACAACGGGTGCGAGCCGGAAAGATATGCCGCCGAATTATTCCGTCCGGCTGAAAAATTCCTGGCCTCGGTCCCGGCGTTCCTGGCCCTCGGCAACCACGACTACGGGTACCGGCACAGGGGCTTCTGGGACTTCAGCTCTTCCAGTCCCGGCGCGCGGGAATTTCGGGAGAGGTTCCGCAATCCCTCCGGGAACGGCACCTATTACTCTTTCGACTATGGCAACAGTCATTTTATAGTGCTCGACCCTAATGAAGGAGCTAAGCATGGCGCCTTCTACGTGCCGCCCGGCAGCCCCCAGTACGACTGGTTCGTGAAAGACCTTGATTCCGCGGCCGCGCGCGCCTCCGGGCACTTATTCGTGTTCTTCCACGAGCCGCCGTTCACCACGACCTGGGACGAGAAGAAGAAATATGACGGCGAGGCGCTGCTGCGCAGGTATATAGTCCCTTTGCTGGAAAGCCGGCATGTAACAGCTGTCTTCAGCGGTCACGCCCATGTTTATGAAAGGGGGGAGCTTAACGGAGTAACCTATGTGGTCACCGGCGGGGGTGGCGGGGCTTTAGATCGTGTCCAGTATAAGAAATGGGAGCATGTGGGGGTAGTGCTGCATGAACATCACTTTATGCGCGTAACGGTGGACGGAGCGCTTGCGCTGGTGGAGGCGGTAGGTCCGGATGGCAAGGTCTTGGACAGCTTTACGCTGCGGGGAAGGAATTAGACCTCTTCTGATGATTTTACGGCGGCGCTCAAGAATCATATAATTGAAAAGGCATATGAATATTACTTCAAAGAAATTCATCATCTATGCGTTCATATCCTTGTTATTTAACTTCAGTGCTTTTGCCGCAACAGAAGGAACCCCAAGCCTGCTGGACCTGCCGAAACATGTGTTGGACGATTCCCGGACTTTTGTCGAAACTTCTTTCAGCAAGGAACACCTCCCCGTCATAGGCGCCATTGCCGCGAGTACCCTGATATTAGTCCATTATGACCAAAACCTGAGGAACGGGGCGATGAAACTGGGAAAAAAGATCGGTTTTAACTCCGAGGACAAGACAAAAACATATATCAGGGTCGGCCATTTGCAGATCTTCAACGGCCCGGCCGATACCGGGTCCGCCATGTATTTTCTGGGCGACGGCTGGATGCATGGCGCGATCTGCCTGTCCTTTTACACCTATGGCGCTTTAAGTTCCAATGATCGGTCGGTAAGGACGGCGTACGCCCTGGGAGAGGGGATCGTTACCACCGCGCTGATAACGCAGGCGCTTAAGCACGCTACCGGCAGGGAAAGCCCGTCGACAACTCCGACTCCCGGCGGCGTATGGCGATTCCTGCCAAACCCGTTAGAATATGCCAGGCATGAGCATAGATACGACGCTTTCCCTTCCGGACATGTTGCCACGGCGATGATGACGACGACCGTGATCAGCGGCAATTATCCGGATAATCACTACATACGGCCGATCGGCTATACGCTGATATCCTTATTGGCTTTTCAGATGGTGAATAACGGCGCGCACTGGACAAGCGACTATCCTCTGGCATTGGGGATAGGCTATACCATAGGAAAGATCGCCGTAAATAATGTGAACGGAACCAAGGCCGGGGAAAAGTCCGTCGAGGCGCAGGAGCTCCACTTCTTCCCTTATTTTGCCGATAATGCCGCCGGGGTTATGGCGTATTACAGGCTATGATCCGCTGTTAAGGCGGGGGTATCGGGACAGGGAGCGCATCCTTGGTAAAGGGGTTTTTTATGAAGCGCTCTATGGATTCGGTAAGTCCCCATTCGTCCTTATAAGCCTTAGCCTCGCGGTAGGTCTCAAGCGCCTTCGGGCGCATTCCCTTCAGGTCGTAAGCGTTGCCCAGCTCGGCCAGCCCCCACACCGCCCAGCGCGCCGGGTGTCGGGCCGGTTCTTCTTTCAGCGTGGCCGCCGCTTTGGAGAAATACTCCGCAGCCTTGTCGTAATCCTTCTCCGCCAGGTAGATATCCCCTAACGTCGTAAAAACGCGAGGGAGGAAAGATCTCCGATAGCCGGGTTTCTGGTCGTAAATGTCCTGCAGGTAGTCCTGCGTTTCCTTAAGAGACTCGCCGTATTTCTTGTCTTCATAAAGAGAAACTATCTCGATATAATGCATCTGCGGCTGCTTTGGATTAGCGGCGCGGAGCTCGCGGGCCCATTTCAAGGCAAGCTCCGTGTTCGCGTATTTACCTCCGTGCTGCGTATATATTTCTATAAGCAGGAGTTTTGCCGCGAACGCGTTGAAATAGCCCTTATCCTTGCATAAGGTCAGATAAGCCAGCCCTTTCTGCACGTCGCCCCGCATCAGGATGCTGGCGAAGAGTTTGATCGCGCCCGGAAGCGTTCCCGCGTAATATTCGTAAAGCCCCAGGCCCAGGTCGGCGTCATAAAGTTCGGGATTTATTTGAATGGCTTTATTGGTGTCGGAGATCGCTTTTTTGCCCTCGAAATAGGCGGTTATCCAGCGATGCTGCAGCACGGCAAGCCTGGCGCGGAGTCCATGCATGCCGCCCATGGCCAGGTAAGCGTTCGCGTCGCCGGGATGCCCGCTTATCCATTTCTTGCCTATATCTATGGCTTTGTCCGTAAGCTGCGCGTATTCCTTGTCCAGACGCGGGTCGGACTCCTCCTCCAGATACTCAAGGTTGGCCCATTTGGCCATGGCTATGCCGAAATGAGGGAACGGATGGTCGGGATATTTCTGCAGGGCCAGGTTGAAATTCTTTTCGGCCTCCTCGATATCGACGGCGTAGATGGCGTCTATCCCTTTTTTGGAAAGAAGGCGCAGGTCTTCCGGCAGCGGCTCATAGGCCGGTTTGGAAACCGCGGTCCCGGACAGAAGGCAGATCATGACGGCGGAGAGAAATGGTTTGTTCATAGTTAGGGTTAGCGTCAGAGCTTCACCTTTTGTATTATAAACTCTACGGGGGCGCTTTTGCAAATCCAGGCGGCGCGGGCGCAGGGCGGGGAAATAGAAAAGGTCCGGCCAGGGGCCTGACCGGGAAGCGCTCGGAAGGAAGCAGATGAAAGATTTTGCCCTACATATCAACCGCAGTGAAATGAAATTGGGGAACGAGATGCCCCTTCTGCTGGAAATATGGCTGAAGAACCTCTTTAAAAAAAACATCAAAGCCGGAGGCGGGACGCTCGTGATAAACACCTGCATCATAGGCGATTTCCTCGCCACCCTGCCCGCGCTCAATACGTTCATAAAAAAGAACGGGGCTAACGTGGACCTGGTCGTCTCTCCCCCGCTAAGATCACTGGCGGAAGCCCTTAAGGGCGTAGACAATGTTTTTACGGCGAAATCAGTTTGGGACCGGCCCGCGGAACGGGGCGGGGATAATCTGGTTCCGCGGGGAGAATACGCCCATGTGCAGCTTTTGCGGATAAGCCCAGACGCCTATGCCCTGCTTAAGCGCATAAAATACTACAGCCTCGGCGCCTATGCGGTCCCGTATTTCAAATATGTCGGACATCTCTTTAAAAGCATACTGTTCAAAACGCCGGTGAAACAGTGGCGCGAGGCCAGCTATGAGTTCATCGGCCTTAAAGAGCCCGCCGGGCGGCCGGGGTTCGAAGACATCTTCAGGTTTACCGAAAAAGACCTTTCCGGCGCCGCCGCCCTCCCGGAGCTGGCGGGCGGGGGAAAAAAGATCCTGATCCACTCGGGTTCCGGCTGGCATATAAAATTATGGGAGAACGCGAAGTGGATAGAATTGCTGAAGAAGATACATGAATTCGGGAACTACAAGTTTATCTTTATCGGCGGCGGCGCTTTTGAGGAGGCGTCCTTTAAGCAGATCCGGGAGAACCTGGACTTCGAGGTCTATTCCCTGATCAACAAAATAGATCTCAGGACCACGATGCTGGTAATGCGGTTGAGCGACTATTTTATCGGCATCGACAGCGGGCCGCGGAACATGGCCCACCTCGCGGACCTGCGCAGCATCTCCCTGCTGGGCCCGGCCCCCAAGAACTTCATGCCGTTTAACCCGGACGATATCGTGATAGACAAATTCGACTGCAGATGCAAGAGCCTTTTCTATCTGCACAAGGTTTCAGCCATGCAGAGAACATCCGCGGAAGAAGTTTTTGAAAGTTTCAAGAAACTTTCAAAAAGCAACCCCCGGAATAAATGAACCGGGCCGGCCCCGGTAATTTACCCGGTGAGCGCGGGTCCTGCGTTTTTTCGGGCGGAATGCGGGATTTAAGGAGCTACTATGAACTTACACTCGTGCAGATCCAGGATCCTGGCGTTAGTCCTTATGTTCTCGGTGTCGCAGGCGGCCTGGGCGGGCAAGCTGGACGTGGACATTACCCAGGTAAGTCCCACGAAAGCATTTATCTATTGTCTCGCCTTTCCCGGCGGCGGCCACTATTATCTTTCAAAGATAAACCCCGAATACAAGGGAAAATTCTATTTTTTCCTGGGGCTGGGGATCGCGTCGGGCGCCCTGATGTATACCCAGACCAGGGTAAAGAACAACCCCTTCCTGGTGCCGACTTTTATGTTCGTAGGCGGCCTGAAGCTGTGGGAGTTCGGGTCCGCTAACGACGGAGCGGAGAAAGAAAGGCTCAAATGGCTCGAACAGCATTTTAAATCGAACGACACCCCCGTCCCGCCGGGGAACGTTTCCGGCAAATAGGCGCAAGCCGCGTTCCGTGATCCCGCAAGAACCGCCATGGAAATACCGCTTTTGATAGCTGCCGCCTGGGTTATCGGTTTTATAACCGCCATACCGCTGGGCGCAACGCAGATAGAGATAGCCAAACGCGCCCTGCGCGGCTACATGCCGCAGGCCTTTATGATCGCCGCCGGGTCCGCGGCCTCGGATATCATGTACGGGCTTATCGCCATGTTCGGCATTGCCCCGTTCCTGCGGGACACCAGGGTAATGACGGCTTTCTGGCTGATCAGCTGGGCGCTGCTGCTCGCTCTCGGCGTTTATACGCTGCTGCACCACAGCAGGCATATAAAAATAAACCAGTCCGAAAAGTCCCTGGGCAGCACCCGCCTGGCGCTGCTTCTTGGCTTCTCGCTGGCGGCTACGAATTCCCCGATAATGCTGTGGTGGCTGCTCTACGCGGAAATCATCAAAAAACTCGGGATACTCTCGGCCTTTACCGCAAGAACTTCGGTCATTTTCGTTGTGTCCGGAGGGCTTGGGATCGCCTCCTACCTGGTCCTGCTCTCTTTCATCCTGAAACGCGTCGGTAAATTTATCTCGAAAAAAACGGAGGCTGCCATTAACATTTCGTTAGGAGCAGTGCTGCTCCTCTTGTCGGTATATCCGCTGGTAAAGATACTGCAGGTACTCCGCTAGTGTAGTGTCCGAGAAATAACTGGACAATTGGAGGCCCAGGCCCGAGCCGAGTTCTAGGAGCCTGTCCGACATAAGGTTTTTAAGGCGAAATTGTCGGTTTTGAAGCCGAGCCGAAGCGACGCGAGACGAGCATTCTCCAATGAGACTGTGAGTTGAGCGACGCAAAGACGCAGGCAAAAAACGGCAATTGCAGCCAAAATTCCTTATGTCGGACAGGCTCCTAGGCGCGACGATTGAGCACTGCTTTAGCAGTGTAAATGAGAAGCAACGACGAAATCGGCCGGGAATGGGCCTCCCCGAAGGGGCCAGCCGCTTTTGGCCTACACCTTTGCGCTGTTCGGCTTACAGGCCTACAGGCCTGCTCGCCTCACATCGCTTCGGTTCGGCTTAAAATCGGTCAGGCCAATTGTCCAGTTATTTCTCGGACACTACACTGTTTCCCCGTCATTTTAAAAGTTTTGTATAGCAGCGCCTTCTTTTGTGCTGCTCGTTCTTGTAATACTTCCATTGTCCCCGGATGTTCTTGTTCGTTTCAAGCTCCGGGGCCGCGTATACCGCTTTGATGCCGTGATCGATACAGGCCTGCTGCGCTTCGCGCATCAGAATGGCGTTGACCCCTTTCCCCTGCAGGTCCTGGCGCACCGTTATCAGGTAAAGGTCCAGGGCCTCGCTGCGCCTGATCGCTTTTAGAAGGTGCAGAAAACCGAAAGGCAGCAAATTGCCTTTCGACTTTTGCAGGGCTTTGGACAAAGACGGGAAGGAAATGGCCAGCGCGGCCAGCTCGTTGCGGCTGTCGACCACCAGCTGGATGAAAGCGGGGTTCACAAAAGAAAAATACTGCTTAGTATACGCCTCTATCTGCCTGCCTGTCAGCGGCACAAAGCCGAACAGGTCCTTGTAGCCGCTGTTCAGCAGCTCGAACATCTTCCCCGCGTAAGGCAGCACGTCTTTGGATCTTTTAAGCCGCACCACCTTGAGTTTCAGGCGGCGTTCCGCGATGTTCGCTATCCGGAGAATGTCGGGCTGGACCGTGTCGGGGATATGTATCCTGTATTCGACCCAGTCGACTTCTTTTGCGTAGCCCAGCCGCTCCAGATAGGCCGGATAATAGGGGTGGTTGTAGATGGTGGGCAATGTTCCCAATTCGTTAAAGCCTTCAACAAGCAGGCCTTCCTTATCGAAATCGGTAAACCCCATCGGGCCCTGGATCCCGGCCATCCCCTGCTCTTTCGCCCAGGACTCGACGGCGTTGAACAGGGCTTTGGCCACCTCAATATCTTCCGTAAAATCCACCCAGCCGAAACGCGCGTATTTGTTTTTCCAGATCTCTATATACCTGTCGTTTATAATGCCCGCAATTCTCCCGACAATTTCTTCATCTTTATACGCGAGGAAATACCTGGTCTTGCAAAAATCAAAAGCTGGATTCTTTTTCGGGTCCAGCGTGGCGCTCTCGTCGAAATACAGGGCGGGGACCCAGTAAGGGCTGCCTTTATACAGGTTGTTGGGAAACTCGATGAACCGCTTCAGCTGCTTTTTAGTTTTAACTTCTTCTATTCGTATGGTCATGTGTGCGTCCTATCCGCGGAACTGTTTTCGCGTGCCTGAATGCGGTTTGGGGCTTCGCATTTTCATAGTAGCCGGCCTCGGGGCGGTTTTGGCTTGCTAACTCTGCTGAAACTGGGTTATATAACTAATAATATCAAAATAACGCGCGCAAAATCCGGACGAACGACCAAGACCTTCCGTTATGCCCCATTGTGACCTCAACTGGCGCAGAGTGAGGATCGGCTGCAAGGGGTCCAAAAGACAGCAGGAGTCTTTGATCATACTGAAAGGCGGGCCTTTTTGTGGGGGAATAAGGAAATGCCGGCGGCTGCAAGTTCGGGGTCCTGCCAGGCATGGGTCAAATCGGGCCTGCGGCCGGCCCGGCGACTTGCCCCGCACTTTGGAAGATTGTGGCGCTTCGAAGCGTTGCGTCCAAAGTGCGGGGCGAGCGCCGGTTCCTCCTCGGCCCGATCCGACCCATGCCTGTCACCCCGCTAGGAGCCTGTCCGACATAAGGAATTTTGGCTGCAATTGCCGCTTTTTGCCTGGTCACGGATAAGCCGCATAGCGGCTTTCCGCGACCCCACCTCGGCGTTTTCGCTTACGCAAGAAAACGCCTGCGGCTCGGCTTCAAAATCGACAATTTCGCGTTAAAAACCTTATGCCGGACAGGCTCCTAGCGATACCCGCCGGCATTACAGCATTCAAATAGATTGGTGACGCTGCTTCCAAACTTCTTAACTTTACGGTACTATAAGACAGATCGATTTAATTCGGAAGATCGGATCGGAAGCAGCGTCCCCTTCGTCCAACTGAAGTTTTCAGACTAGTCTTCAAGGCCGCTCAGGTTCAGCGGGATGTTCGCGGACTTCAGCATATTGACGAAGGCGGGCTTATCTATGGCCTTGAAATAGGCCTCCTCCGGCGTCACCACCTTGTCCACCACATATTTGAACAGTACGTCGCCGAGCAGCGTCATGCCGTGCTGTTTGCCGGTCTGCATTATCGAGGGGATCTGGTAGATCTTGCCTTCGCGTATAAGGTTGGACACGGCGCTGTTGACGAACAGCGCTTCCATGGCGGCCACGCGCCCGCCGCCTATCTTCTTGCACAGCGTCTGTGAGATCACGCCCTTGAGCGAGGTCGACAGCATGGTCCGTATCTGCGCCTGCCTGTCGGCCGGGAACTGGTCTATTATGCGGTCCACCGTGGACGCGGCCGTGGTGGTATGAAGGGTCCCGAAGACCAGGTGGCCCGTCTCCGCCGTTTCGATGGCGATAGCTATGGTTTCCAGGTCCCTCATCTCTCCCACCAGCACTATATCCGGGTCCTCGCGCAGGGCCGCGCGCAGGGCCTGCGAGAACGATTGGGTGTGGACGTGCACCTCGCGCTGATTTATCAGGCAGTTCTTCTTCTGGTGCACGAACTCTATGGGATCCTCTATGGTTATGATATGGTCCTTGCGGTTGCGATTTATAAAGTCCACCAGGGCGCAGAGCGTGGTGGACTTGCCCGAGCCCGTCGGGCCGGTCACGAGCACCAGGCCTTTGGAAAGGTAACAGAGGCTCAAGATCTCTTTGGAAAGGCCGAGCGCCTCCGCCGTCACCAGGTCCAGGGGTACCTGGCGGAAAACCGCGCCCATGCCGAACCTGTCCATGAAAACGTTCGCGCGGAAGCGCGCCAGGCCCGTTATTTCATGGGCGAAGTCGGTATCGTGCGTTCCTTCGAATTGCGCCGCGTTGTGCGGCGGCAGGATAGCTCCAAGAAGGACCCGCATGCGGTCGTTATTTATCACGGGCTGGTCTAAAAGCTCCTTCATATCCCCGTTTACGCGCACCATGGGCCGATGACAGGATGTGAGATGCAGATCCGAGGCGCCCATTCTGCACATCAGGCGCAGCAGGGCGTTTATCTCAGGCTCCGATCCCTGAGCCTCCGGCTGCGCGGCGGCTTTTTCAGTACGGGAGCTTAAGCGTATCCTGGCCACGAACTGGTAGCCCTCTGGAGCGCAATGGATCGACACGGTCCTCGCGCCCTCGCGGTAGTAGAAGTTCGCCTCTTTAAGCTGCGCGATAAAGTTACGGTTGTCGGCGGGCGCTATTTCATTTATCAGGCTTACGATCTGCGAAACGTCGAGCTGCTGCCTCATCATCGGCGCGGAACCGGCCGCGCCCTTAAGGATCGGGGGTTTACCGGACTCCAATATCATCTCCTGGCCTTGCTGCAGTATGTCTATCAGTTTGTCCAATTGTGCCATAATGCCCCCAGAACGATATTTGCCGGAATAAGAGAATGCGATATGCTTTACAAGAAAAGCCTTTCAGGTCTTTAGTGCGTCCCGCCTTTCAGCATCTTCAATAGGACCTGCCCCGCTCTTTTGGCTTCGTGATTATTGCATTGGCCAAGCTAACGTCGATCAGCCATGCTTGCCGAGCCAAAAGGGCGGGGCCTGGCCCGGCTGACGGATGAAACGAACAGCTCTCCGCTCATTCTGCCGCCCGGACACAACCAGGGCGGGTGGGGGACTTTTCAAAATTTTATAAAACCGCCGGAACTTTTTGTATTATAGCTGTAAGGGCATACTTTCCGCAAATTTTAGAGGCTTCCGGAAGCATCAGGCGCATAAGGAACTTCCGATAAACGCCGTTATTTTTCCTAAAGATCTATTTCCCCTCGTCCATCCCCTCTTGTAGCATTCGCAGATATGGCTCGTAAGAGAAAACACGATGCCGCTGTTTGCCGGTGATCTCTTTAACAAAACCAAGCCGCTGAAGTTTTGCCAGGGTCTTGTTCGCGGTGGGGAAGGAAATGTCGAGTTCCTTGCTTATGACCGGAAGGGAAAGGATGCACCTCTTCTTGAACAAATCATGCACTTTTAACGCCGTAAATCTAGACCGCCCCAGCCCTTCAATGGCCACGGCATGAGTTCTAAAAATATCAACCAGTTTGGCGGCTGTATCGCTTGCCTGGCCGGCAACTTCGGCAATACCGTCAAGATAAAAAGCCAGCCAGACCTCCCACTCCCCGGCAGTACGCACCCGCTGCAAAGCTTCATAGTACTCTGAGCGCCGGGTTTTGAAATACAAGCTCAGATAAAGGAGCGGAGAAGAGATCGCCCCTTCCGCGATCATGATGAAAGGAATCAGCAGCCGACCGAGCCGTCCGTTTCCGTCAAGAAACGGATGAATACTTTCAAATTGCGCGTGGACCAGCCCGGCTTTTATCAAAGTCGGTGTTTGCGCCGGTTCTCCATGAATAAATTTTTCAAGCGCGCCCAGTGCCGGAATCACTTCATGCGGCGGCGGGGGTACGAATTTGGCGTTGCCGGGCCGGCTGCCGCCTAGCCAGTTCTGTGAATGGCGGAATTCACCGGGCTCCTTATTGCCGCCGCGGCCGCCTTTCAGGAGAATTGCGTGTATCTCCTTAATGAGCCGTAAACTGATAGGCAGTTCTTTTAACCTTTTGAGCCCGTACTCAAGGGCTGCGACATAGTTTGAAACCTCCTGAACATCGTTCACCGGCACTCCGGGAGTTTCCGCATTTTCAAACAATAGCAGGTCTGAAAGCGAAGATTGCGTGCCTTCTATCTGTGAGGAAAGTACCGCTTCTTTTCTGATGTAGGTATAGAGCAGCATCTGCGGATTCGGCAGATGCATGGTTATTGAGTCTAAACGGCCCAAAGTCCCGCCGGCCTTTTCGGTCAAGGCCTGAAGCCGCTCATCATAACGAATTGGCGGAATCGGCGGCAGTGGCGCCGGAAAAAAACAATAATACGGCTCCGGCCCAGACTGCTTCTCCCAATAGCCTGACCGAGGGTTTTTACCGGGTGTTTTCATCACGATAATTAAATTATACAGTCCTAAAGTTTAATTGTCAAGACCTTAATTAAACTTTATGATTATAAAGTATAATTAGCTACTTTCTAATGAAACTTTAGCACCTGGCGGGCATCCCGTTGTTCCTAAAATGACGGGATGCTTGCCTGAAAGACCCAGACCGGAGTGGGTCCAAATATATCGCGAGCTTAGGTATTCCGCCTCATACCTGAGCGCGCGGTACTTTCATACCATTTAATCAGGCAACCTACGAAGATCCAGAAAGGAACAATACTAGGAGCCTGTCCGACATAAGGAATTTTGGCTGCAATTGTCGTTTTTTGCCTGCGCCTTTGCGACGCTCAACTTACAGGTTCATTGGAGCCTGCGCGTTTCGCGTCGCTTCGACTCGGCTTCAAAAACCGTCAATTTCGCCTTAAAAACCTTATGTCGGACAGGCTCCTAGGCGGATACAATTCGGCCAGCCTTAAGTAAAAGGAGATAATTAAGGAAACTAAAATGAAATTCAGCATAAAAGCGATAACTGCGGTAACGTTTATAGCGGCCATGGGCATTTCAGCCTCCGCCGCCACGATGGAAAGCCAGGCGGCCAGCCAGTTGAAGTCTTTCAGTTCTTTAGCGGACATTAAAGCCGCCGCTGATATCCCGGTTCCCATGCCGGCCGCCCTCACCAGAGATATTTTCCGCGAAGTGGACGCGTGTTCCATACTGAACGCGCAGTTCATAATGCAGCCCACAATGAAGGACGCCCTGGGTATGCTCAAACCCTGCCTGGACGGGGTTTCTAAGATGACCGGCAACGCCCCCATCTCGGCCGGAGCCGTCAAGAACGGGAAGGCCATCGAGATCGTAGTGCTCGGCGAAAAGAACGAGGCCGTGAAAGAACTCGTGCGCGGCGCCCTCGCCAAGCGCAATAACGAGGTGTTCGGCTATCCCGCTTCCGCCGTGGTTCATGCCGCCGCCCCGCTAGGCTCGCGCTTCGTGTACGCCGACGTGTTCGCCCAGGTTCCGGCCTGCTCCGTAGTGGACGCGCAGTTCATAATGCAGCCCACCATGAAAGACGCAATGAATATGCTCAAGCCCTGTCTTGAAGGCGTATCCAAGGTCGTAGAGGCTCCCGTTTCCGCCGACGAAGTCAAGAACGGCACCGCCATCGAGATAGTAGTACTTGGCGGGAAGAACGAGAACGTTATCCCGCTGCTCAACAGCACCATCATAAAGCGGAACAGCCATCTGTTCGGCTATCCCGCCACCGTGGTCCTGCACGCCGCGATGCCCCTGTAAATATAGTCTGATCCGATAAAGAAGGCCCGCTGAAAGGCGGGCCTTTTTTTGGGGAGAATGAGGAAATGCCGGCGGCTGCCGGTTCGGGGCGAGCCCCGAACCGGTAGCCGCCGGCATTACCGCTTTCATAAGTGCTCTTCCTCTATACTTCAGGAAGTCTTTGTCCCTTAGCTTTTTGTTAATTGTCGGATTCTTACAGATCTCCATGCAGGCTCGCCGCCCTTAACAGTTGCTCATGTTCAGGGTATATTAATATAATTACTATTCAATGGAATGGCTAATACAGTTCCCGGTGCTCCTTTTTTCCATCATTTTCCATGAGTTCGCGCATGGCGCGACCGCTTATAGGAAGGGTGACGATACCGCTTTTCTCTCAGGCCGCCTCACTTTAAACCCTCTGCCGCACATCGACCCGGTCGGGTCCATCCTGATCCCGGCCCTATGCGTGATGTCGCATTTTCCCGTCATAGGCTGGGCCAAACCCGTGCCTGTAAACCCCTTGCGCCTGTCCCGGCCCCGGCACGATATGGCCATGGTCGCCATCAGCGGCCCGGCTTCCAACCTGCTGCTGGCGGGGCTCGCGCTCATCATGTGCAAGCTCCTGACCTATAATTTCCTCGGCGCCGATCTGACTAACACGCTTTTTAAGGCGTTCGTCTCGGCTATCATGATAAATATATTACTGGCGACATTTAATCTCATCCCTATCTATCCACTTGACGGCAGCCAGATAGCGTTAGGCTTATTGCCGGATAAATGGCTGGAGATCTACGAGAAGCATATCCCTTACGGCATGTATATAATACTGGGGCTGATGGTTACCGGCCTGATAAGAGTGATACTCGGGCCGCTCCAGAGCCTGGTGATGTATCTCCTGAGCCTGGTATTCTGAATTTATGGCTGATAAAAACAAAACCGTGGTTTCGGGAATGCGGCCCACCGGCCGGCTCCACCTGGGCAATTACTGGGGGGCTTTAAAGAACTGGGTGGACCTGCAGGACCAATACCAGTGCTATTTTTTCGTGGCGGACTGGCATGCCCTCACCACGGGACACGAGAAGTCGGACAGCATACCGGCGAACACCCGGCTGATGGTCCAGGACTGGCTGGCCGCCGGCCTCGATCCGGACAAATGCGTCTTCTTCCGCCAGTCCGACATCAAGGAGCACGCCGAGCTGTATCTGCTGCTGGGCATGATAACGCCGGTCAGCTGGCTTTTGCGCAATCCCACTTTTAAGGAGCAGCTGCTGGAACTGCACAAGCAGAAATATAAGGGCCAGGAAGACAAGATGAAGGCCGCCGAAGGTGCGAGCAAGAAACTGCTGGAAGCCCATGCCGGCGAAGGCGAAGACCTGGCCACCCACTCCGAGCTTTCCACCTACGGCTTCCTGGGCTATCCCATTCTGCAGGCCGCCGATATCCTGCTTTACAAGGCCGACTACGTGCCGATAGGCAAGGACCAGCTGCCGCATCTGGAGCTTACCCGCGAGATCGCGCGCCGCTTCGCCCATTCTTTCGGCCCCGCTGTTTTCGGGGAGCCCGACGCTCTTTTGACCGCCACTCCCGCCGTGCCCGGCATAGACGGGCGCAAAATGTCCAAGTCCTACGGCAACACCATAGCGCTGGCCGAAGAGCCTAAGAGCCTTGAGGCCAAGATCAAAAAGATGTACACCGATCCGCTTAAGATAAAGGTGGATGATAAAGGACATCCGGAAGGATGCGTCGTCTGCGCATTTCACCGCATCTACAATACGGACTGGCAGCAGCAGGAGAACGCGTGCCGCACCGGAGCCATAGGCTGCGGCGCCTGCAAAAAACAGCTTTTCGAGCTGATGAACAAGGCCATGGAAGAGTTCCGCGTGCGGAGCAGGGCTTACGACAACGCTCCGGCCGCGGTGGATAAGATCCTGGAGGCCGGCAATGCCAGAGCCAGGGCGGTCGCCTCCTCCGTTATGATAGAAGCTAATAAACTAGTAGGGATGATATGAACGCTTTAGACGTGCATCTGGATGTTTTCGAAGGCCCGATAGATCTGCTGATGTTCCTTATCCGCAAGAACAATCTGGACATTTACGATATTCCGATCTCGCAGATCACGCAGGAATATCTCGGCTATCTGGACGTAATGAAGAACCTGAATCTGGAAGTGGCCGGCGAATTCCTTGTAATGGCCTCCACGCTGATGCAGATAAAGGCCAAGATGCTGCTGCCCTCCAAGGCCGAACCGGGAGAGGATGGAGAAGGTCCCGACCCGCGCGGCAAGCTGATCTCTATGCTCGAGGATTATCAGCGCTATAAGTCCGCCTCTAAGATCATGGAGACGCGCTTCGCCAGTTTTAAAGACGTGTTCTACCGCGGCTCGCCGGTCTTTTCCAACGACGAGAAGTTCCTGGAGCTGGAATTTTTCACGCTGCTCGAGGCCGTAAAGCGCGCCTTCGAGCGCGTGGACGACTCCAAAGAAGTGCAGGCCGAGACCTTCCCCATCGAATCCAGGGTGGAAAAGATCCTTACCATGCTCAAGGCCAGGGAATGGGTGCTCCTCGACGAGGTGTTCCTATCGGAGACCAAGCGGCTGGGCGTTATCGTATGCTTCATGGCGCTGCTGGAGCTGATAAAGCAGCGGAAGATCCTGGCCGTGCAGGATTCGGTTTACGAAGAAGTCCGCATTTACCGCGCGCCCGAGCCGGGTGAACTTCCTTTGGGCAGCCGCCCCGAGATGGCCTAACGACAGTGAATAGTGGTTAGTGGATAGTGGATAGTGGTGAGAGGGATTTTTTTAGGCAATGCCGATTTGGCCGCAAAAGGCTTTGAAAATAAAATCTGGAGAAGGGAACGAAAACGATCTCACACGAAGGCGCTAAGTCACGAAGAAGAGACGGAAAAAGGGCCGGAAGTTGAAGTGTGTTTTGTAAAGAACTTTGTGCCTTCGTGGCTTAGTGTGAGAATATTTCGGTGAAGTTCCTCCCGTCTATACTTAGTGGCTTTTGTGGCGGCGGCAGACGGATAGCTGCTCGGATCGCAGTTTAAAAAACAGAATTTAAAATTTTAATATTTACCCTTAACGCAATAAAGGAAATTATGGAAGACACAGAACTCAGAAAAGCGCTTGAAACTCTTTTTTTTATAACGGACCACCCTCTGCCGCCGGAGCGCGTCGCGCAGCTTTGCGAGATAAAGGACCAGGAGCGCGTGAAGAGCGCCATCGCCGCGCTTAAAGACCATCTTGACCAGAACGGCAGCGCGTTGCAGCTGATGCAGATAGCCGGCGGCTGGCAGATGGCCACCCGGCCCGAGAACGGCCTGTGGGTCAGGAAACTTTATCACAACAAGATGACGGTGCGCCTGTCGCAGGCCGCCATAGAGACGCTCTGCATTATCGCTTATCGCCAGCCCATAACCCGCGCCGAGGTGGAAAGCATCAGGGGCGTAGAGGTCATCGGCCCGTTGGATACTTTGAGCGAGCGGAAACTTATAACCGTGGTCGGAAGGCGCGAGACGGTCGGCCGTCCGATACTTTACGGCACGACAGGGGAGTTCCTGAGGCAGTTCGGTCTTAATTCTCTGGACGACCTGCCGAAGCTCGAGAATATCCCTGTAGACGTCGCTCCGCACCAGCTGGTGCCCGCGCCCGAGCCGGCCCAGCCCGTGCTGTTCGAGGAAGCCGCGTTGGCCGCCCCGCAGACGGAGACGGGTTTACCTGCGTCCGCACAGGAGCCCGCCATGGAGTCCGCAACTGAGCCGGCACCGGCGCCGGAGACGAGCGTTCCGGAGATGGCCCCTGAGTCTGCTAAGGCTGTTACCGAACCGGCCCCCGAACCCGCCCAAGAGCTTCAGCAGTCTGCCGTTGTGGACGCTTCCGCCGAAGAACCCGAGCCCGAAACCCCGGTGAAAGCTTACGAGGAACCGGTCATAGAGCCCGTGGCAGAAGGTTCCACCGTAGAAGTATTATCCGCGGGCCCGCAGACCATGCCCGCCCCGGAGCAAGGGCAGCCCGGCCCTGAGCCCGTAGCCGACCATGCCGCCATACAGCCGGGTGAGCCCGCCCCCGAAGAGCCGCATGATAATAATTGAATACTAAGGGATTGGCCACAGAAAGCACAAAAAAGATAATAAGGGAATATTGAAAAAGCTGTCATCCCCGCAAGGTGTTGGCGGGGATCCATTAAGGTCAATGGATTTATGGATTCCTGCCAAAAGCACGCAGGAATGACAACTTTGAGACCTTTGTGGTTAGTTTAATCGCACTGAACTATGCCTGAGATACGAAAAGATCCCGTTTTCGGCCGCTGGGTCATAATCGCTTCAGATCGCAGCCTGCGCCCTAATGAATTCCGGGGAGAGGCGACGCCGGAGAACCCTCACAACTGCCCTTTCTGCCCCGGCCACGAAGCGGAGACCCCTCCGTCCATTTACACTATCCCGGAAGGGAGCGGTAAAGATTGGAGCCTGCGCGTGGTCATGAATAAATACCCGGCGCTCATCGCGCAGGGCCGGGCCGGTATCGCCGCCGAGGGCATGTATGAATACATGGACGGCATAGGCTCGCACGAGGTCGTCATAGAGACCCCTTTCCATGACAGGCAGCTGGAAGACATGTCCGTATCCGAAATTTCCGGCATCTTCAGGACTTTCGTCCTGCGCGTTAACGAGATAAAAAAGGATCCGGGGATAAAGTACGTGATGATCTTTAAGAATTTCGGCCGCAACGCCGGCGCGAGCCTCGCGCATCCGCATTCGCAGATCATCGCCATGCCCATAGCGCCCATACGCGTAGTGCAGGAAATAGACGGTGCCAGGGCCTACCGGGCGGAGAAAGGCGGGTGCGTATTCTGCGATATCCTGAAGCAGGAAATGGCGGGCGGGAAGCGCGTCGTCGGAGAGAACGCGGATTTTCTGGCCATAACGCCTTACGCCAGCCGCTTCGCTTTTGAGACCTGGATACTCCCGAAACTGCACGAGAGCCATTTTGAGCGCATGGACCTTAAGCTGACCGGGAGCTTGTCCGGGATCGTGAAAAGCGTCATAGGAAAGCTCCAGGTCTCGATGGAGAACATGGCCTATAACCTGGTGGTGCATTCGATGCCGGTGCAGGACCAGGCTTCCGAGAATTATCATTGGCACATAGAGATCATGCCGAAGCTGAGCATGGTGGCCGGCTTCGAATGGGGTACGGGTTTTTACATAAACACCGTCCCGCCGGAAGACGCCGCCGAAATGATGAATTCGGGAAAGAAGTACAAGCTCTGATTTTAAGCCTGCGGCTTAAAATCTCTAATTTGGCAAGTAGTAAGTGGTAAGGATTAAGTAGCAGTTCTGAAAACCTAATCCTTAATCCTTTTGACACGGAGAAATTATGAAGATCTTAGTGGCTGCGAGCGAAGCTTTTCCTTTTTGCAAGACGGGAGGTCTGGCCGACGTGACCGGGGCGCTGTCGCAGGTCTTTTCCCGGGCCGAGGACACCGAGGTGGCGCTGTTCCTGCCGCGCTACCGCAACGTGGGCGGCGGGGCTTTTTCGCAGAAGGCGGTGGGCGGCAGTTTCCTTATACCGGTAGGCAACCGCGTGGAAACAGCTACCATGTCGCACGTACAATGGGGCAAGGTGGCCGTGTATTTCATAGAGAACGCCAAGTATTTCGACCGCCCCGGCATTTACCGCGCCAATTTCGGCGACTACGAGGACAATGACGAAAGGTTCATTTTCTTCTCGCGCGCCGTGCTCGAAGGCGCCAAGTTCATAGGTTTCAAGCCCGACGTTATCCACTGCCACGACTGGCAGACAGGCCTGGTGCCGGCCTATCTGCGCACTCTTTACCGCATCGATTCTTTTTTCGCCAAGACGGCCTCGGTCTTCACTATCCACAATATCGCCTACCAGGGGATGTTCCCCAAGGAGACCCTGCTGAAGGCCGGCTTCTCCTGGCTGGACTTTACGCCTGAGAAGCTCGAATTCTACGGCGGGGTGAACTTCATGAAATCGGCGCTGGTATTCTCCGATCTGATAACCACCGTAAGCCCTACCTATGCGAGCGAAATTCAATACCGTCCGGAATTCGGACACGGTCTCGAGGGCGTTCTTAAGTCCCGCGCGGCCGACCTGTCCGGCATCCTCAACGGAATAGACGAAGAGATCTGGGACCCGGCCACCGACACTTTCCTGGAGCGCGGCTACGACGTGAAAAGTTTTCAGCGCGGCAAAGCCGCCGCGAAAAATGCCCTGCAGAAGGACCTTGGGCTGGATGAGAACCCGGAACTGATCCTGGCCGGCGTGGTAAGCCGCCTCGACTACCAGAAAGGGCTGGATATCATGGTGAAAGCCGCTCCCGATTTCCTTGAAAAAATGCAGTTCGTGGTGCTGGGCGTCGGCGACCCCGGCCTGAGCGACGCGCTGGAGAAGCTGGCGGCCTCCAGCCCCCGGCGGGTGGCGTTCAGGTCCGGCTTTGACGAGGCGCTGGCGCACAGGATCTACGGCGGCTCCGATATTTTTATAATGCCTTCTCGGTTCGAGCCCTGCGGCCTCCCGCAGATGATCTCCATGCGCTACGGTTCGCTGCCGCTGGTCACCCGCACCGGCGGTCTTAAAGACACCGTGGTCTATACCGGGGAGCCCAAGGATTCCAACGGCTTCGCCATAGACAACGCGGACGAGGGGCAGTTAAAGTCCGTGCTGGGGCATATTATCTCGCTGTACGGCTGGCAGGAAAATTGGAACATCATGGTCCGCAACGCCATGAGCGGCGACTATTCCTGGAGCAGGTCCGCCGAGGCCTATCGCAAGCTGTTCACCCTCGCCGCGCAGCGGCGGCAGCTTTAACCCGAATTCCGCTGAAGATTTTAGGTTAGCAATCCATAACCTGAAAAGTTCCAGTTGAAGTGGCATATTTATCGGGTTGAGCAGAATTTTTTTATTCCGCCTTTCCGGCGAAAGCCGGAATCCAGGCTCCATCGGAATCTGGACACCGGCTTTCGCCGGTGTGACGAACCAGATTGAAGTTTTAAGGATAAGGAACCGATTTTAAATCATATTCAGGGGGTCTGCCATGAAAGTGGTCTTTTATACGAACGAATATCCGCCGAACACCTACGGCGGCGCCGGGGTCGCGGTGGAGTATCTCACGCGCGAACTGGCGAAGCTAATGGACGTCGAGGTGCGCTGCTTCGGCGAGCAGCGGGTGAAAAAGCCGCGCCTTCAGGTGACGGGCTACAAGCCCTGGGCAGAGCTCTCCAAAGGCGCTGATAAAGGCTTCGGAAAGGCGCTGGAGGCTTTAAGCGTAAATCTCCAGTTCTGCAAGAACAACACCGCCGATATTGTCCATTGCCACACCTGGTACACTAATCTCGGCGCGTTCTTCGCGAAGATCCTGCACAAGGTCCCGTATGTCCTGACCACGCACTCGCTGGAGCCGCACAGACCGTGGAAGCGCGAGCAGTTGGGCGGAGCTTACGACCTGAGCAGTTGGATAGAAAAGAACGCCATCGAAGCCGCCGACGCCGTCATCGCCGTCTCACGGGGCATGAAAGAGGACATCCTGTCCTGTTATAACGTCCCCGCCTCCAAAATACACGTCATCCACAACGGTATCGACCTGGCCGAATACCGCCGCAGCGCCGGAGTTCAGACCCTTCGCCGCTGGGGCATAGATCCGGACAAACCCTATGTCCTTTTCGTCGGGCGCATCACAAGGCAGAAAGGAATAATCCACCTGGTGAACGCCATCCCGCATATCGACCCTGACGCGCAGGTGGTGCTCTGCGCCGGCGCGCCTGACACCAAAGAGATAGCGGCCGAAATGGCGGCGGGCGTGGCTAAAATTAAGAAGAACCGCAAGAACGTTATCTGGATAGAAAAGATGCTGCCGAAGAGCGAAGTGATAGAGCTTTACAGCCACGCCGCGGCCTTCTGCTGCCCGTCGATCTACGAGCCTTTCGGAATAATCAACGTCGAGGCCATGGCCTGCGGCGCGCCCGTGGTGGCCTCCGCCGTGGGCGGGATCCTAGAGGTTGTCGTGCCGGAGAAGACCGGGCTGCTGGTCCCTTTCCAGCCCCGCCGCGACGGCACTTACGAACCGCGCGATCCCGGGAAATTTTCGCGGGACCTCGCGGCCTCGCTCAATCGCGTGCTGCGCAACCCCTCGTTGCGCAGGAAATTCTCTGAAGCTGGCCGCCGCCGTGCAGAAACTAATTTCAGCTGGGCCGGCGTGGCCAAAAAGACCCACGCCCTCTACCGGACACTGGTATAATCCATCCGTCTCAGGTGTACGGGAATTATAACAGGGGAAGCTGCATTACGATATCAATATTATCTTATGTCAGATTTAGATGTCATTAAGAAACGTCTAGAAGCATCCAGAAGAAATCTTCTTGATACAACTTTGCGTAATCGGCTGATTAATTACCGGATTTCGAAAGCACGTGGAGCACTGGTCGTAGGGGGTGACCCAGCCAATATTTTCAAAATTTTAGTAACTGATGGGAAGCCAATGACTTTTGTAGGCAAACCCAACCAAGAGGAGCAGGAAGAGGCGGTGGTTGCCCCTCAACAAAAATTGCCAACTCTGTCACCCGTTTCTGATCCATTGGATAATCCAGCTGCTGAAGCGGCTGAGTCCACTGAGCTTTCAGGCTCTAAACTTCATACCAACGACTCACCCGATGTCCTTTCCACACGTCTTCTTAAAACTTGGCGTGATGCTCAGTCCAGTATAGATGAACAAGGCGTTAATATTCTGTTTTTAGCTATTGGAATGTTGGAGTGGTATGAGGCGGATACAAGTCAGGAGTTGATTAAGTCTCCTCTCATCCTCATTCCGGTTATTATTGAGCGAACTCGCGGTAATAAATTTCAAATACGCTATGAAGACACCGAAGTCGGTGAAAATCTTTCTTTAGCAGCCAAGTTGTCCCAAGAATTTAACATAAAGGTTCCTATTCTCCCAGATGACACCGACGATTTAGATATAAAAGGTTTTTTCACCAAGATTGCCGAAGCTGTTTCTCCTCAAAAACGCTGGCGTGTAAATGAAAATGCTATTACTTTGGGTTTTTTCAGCTACGCTAAATATTTGATGTTTAAGGATTTAGAAGGCGATAATTGGCCCGACAATTCTAAACCCTGGGAACATCCGGTAATTGGCGCTCTTCTGGATTCCGGCTTTGATGATAATGACTCAGGCATTTCAGAGCAGGAAAATTTGGATAAGCACCGACCTGTTGATAAATCCCATGAAGTCGTAGATGCTGATAGCTCACAGCTTCTTGCTCTTTTAGAAGCCAGGTCTGGGCGTTCCATGGTTATTGAAGGTCCTCCTGGTACAGGTAAATCTCAGACAATCACTAATCTTATTGCTGAAGCTGTTGCAGAAGGCAAGAAAGTCCTTTTTGTGTCTGAAAAGAAGGCGGCTTTAGAAGTCGTCTGGCGAAATTTGGAGCGGGCGAAGCTCCATGAAATATGCCTGGAGCTTCATAGCAACAAGACTCATAAGAAAACTTTTTACACCAAACTTAAAGAGACCATTGATCTAGGTATACCTCGTACGCACCATGCGGAAACTCAGCTTCATAAACTTGAAGCAATCCGAGCCAAATTAAATGCCTACTGCGAGGCAATCCATCAAGTAATTCCTGAGCGGGAGATCTCTCCTATTGAGGCTATGGGGCGTTTGGTAGCCTTGGGCCAAGAACAGGAAGGCCTCAGAAAACCGGATTTCTCAACAATGAGGATTTGGCGCTATACGGAGTTTAAAAACCGGATTGACCTCGTTACACGAATACAGGTTAAGGTAAAGCAAATCGGCGTTCCATCAAAAAACCCTTTTTTTGATAGCGCTATTAATCTTCTCCTGCCTGAGGATAAGCTTATCTTTACCGGACAAATCAAAGAGGCCAAGAGGAAAATTATCGCGCTCCAAGAATCAGCCTGGGCTTTAGCCAGCTTCTTTGAGTTTTCCGTTCCGCTCGACTTTGTTGAAGCTCAGAAGATTTGGTATGCCGCTGATAAAGCAGTTACCTTACCAGCCTTAGAGGGAGTATCAGTCAGTCTTGAAACTTGGGCCAAAAATAGAAATAACCTAGAAGCGACTGTTGAATCCGGCAAGCGGTTTTTACATATCAGGAAACTCCATGAACACAAGCTTAAACCAGAGGCCTGGAATGCCGAAGTTAAAACTGACAGAGAGATATTGGAGAAATACGGCGAAAAGTACTGGCGTTTTTTTGTAATGGATTACTGGAAAACCCGTAAAAAGCTGAATGGTCTTTTTCAGGGTAAGTTGCCAAAACTAAACATGGAGCGGCTGGATTCTGTTAAAGCTATTCTGGAATCTCAAAGCAAACAACGCGAGATCAAACAGAATCAAGAGCTTTGCCAAAAGTATTTTGGGGCTCAATGGCACGATGAAACTTCAGAATGGGACTCCTTGGCACGTGTTCTAACCGCGGTTCTTAATCTTCATAGAGAGGTAGTCGAAAACAAGTTCCCAAAAGAGTTGCTTAAGTTCTTGGAAACGCAGTATGATCGTGACCGCCTAAAGAGTCATGCCATCCGTTTGGCCAGCGCTTCCAAATTGGCTGAAGAGAATTTAACTGCTGTACTCGCATTCCTTAAGGCGCAGAAAAACTTAAAATTATTGTCTATCGCCCCGTTCTCCCAGCAATTGGAACGGCTAGATACATGGCTTTCCGATTTTTCTCCGCTTGAAGATCTGATCTCCTTTAATCATCTTCTAGCCGAGGCCAACTCCCAGGAACTTACAGACATTGCCCAAATAGCCATTGATTGGCCGCAAGCTGGCGACAAACTGTTAGAAGTCTTCGAGCGTACTTGGTATTCAGGAGTTCTTCGGGAAGCCTGTGAAAAACGCCCTGAATTAGTCATGTTTGATCGTCAAAGTCACGAAGCATCTGTGGATGCATTTCGCCAATTAGACCACCTAATGCTGGAACATAATCAAACTAAGATTCTCTTAAAGCATTGGCAGGGTGTTCCTCGTGGCCAAGCCGGCGGTAGCCTTGGAGTCCTTCAAAGAGAATTTGAGAAACGCTCCCGTCATAGAACTATTCGTAATATCATGGCAGAAGCAGGGGAGGCGATACAGGCCATTAAGCCTGTTTTTATGATGTCGCCTATTTCTATTGCCATGTATTTGCCCCCCAATGGACCGAAGTTCGACCTTGTAATATTTGATGAAGCCAGCCAGGTAAAACCTGAAGATGCTTTCTGTGCCATAATTCGTGGGAATCAATCAATAGTGGTAGGTGATAGCAAGCAGATGCCACCTACCAGTTTCTTTGACAAGATGATGCAGGACGGGGAAGAACAAGAGGATGAAGTTGAAGTTAACGTCACTCGTGATATCGAAAGTATTTTGGGAATGATGTCCTCCAAATTGCCTCTTGCGAGTTCGCGAAGGCGTGATTTGCGATGGCATTACAGAAGCCGTCACGAGTCTTTAATCGCCACTTCAAACAGGCTTTTTTATCGTGAACGCCTAGTCGTTTTTCCTACACCTGAACGCAAACCTGAAGGCATGGGTCTCAAATTTAATTTTCACCCGGAGACTATCTATGACCGTGGGGGAGCAAGAAAAAATCAGGCTGAAGCCCAAATTATTGCAAATGCAGTTCTACGGCACATTCAGGTAAATCCGGCAGCATCTATTGGCGTAGTGGCCTTCAGTCTTCCTCAACAAGAGGCAATACAGGACGAATTGGAATTGTTGCGGACGCAATCCCCAGCCCTCAACGAATTTGATAGACACCATCCAACAGAACCATTATTTATTAAAAACCTAGAAACTGTTCAAGGTGACGAAAGGGATGTAATTTATATCAGTCTGGGTTATGGTCGTGATAAAGACAATATTGTCTCCATGAATTTCGGTCCAGTAAATAAAACGGGAGGAGAGCGCCGGCTTAATGTATTAATCACTCGTGCAAGGGTGCGCTGTGAGGTCTTCTCCAATATCAGATCATCAGATTTGCGGGTAACTGAAACACAGTCTGCCGGGGTTCATGCGCTCAAGACTTTTATACATTTCGCCGAAATTGGGGAATTAGATGTTCCCGCGCTAACAGGGCGTGAGCCGATGTCGCCGTTTGAAGAGGCTGTAATAGAGCAGCTTCGCAAGCATGGACATCAGGTTGAGCCACAAGTCGGCTCTGCTGGATTCTTTTTAGATATTGGTGTCTGTGATCCTGCGAACCCGGAACAGTTTATTCTCGGTATAGAATGTGACGGGGCAACATATCATAGCGCCAAATGTGCCAGGGATCGCGACCGTCTCCGACAATCCGTGCTCGAACACCGGGGATGGCGTATTCACCGCATATGGAGTACGGACTGGTGGCGGAATCAGGATCGAGAATTGCGACGAGTTCTTGCAGTTATTGATCAGGCGATATTAGTGAAGGGGCATAATACTCCGCCACCTCCTCCTACATCCGCACCGCCGGCCAGAGACCCCTTGCCTAAAGAGAATAAGACGTTAAGTTCTCCGTATCATTTCGCAAGACTTGAAATGTTATTGGAAGCCGACAAGAATCTTATTGAAATGGGTGCTGAGAGAATGGGGAGGGTGGTGTTGCATGTGGTGGAAGAGGAGAGCCCTGTACATTTTGAAGAGGTTGTTAGGCGTATTAGAGAGGCAGCTGGAAAGGAACGTGCCGGCAGCATTATTCGGGATCTCGTCAACACGGGAATTAATGAACTTAAGGGAAAGGTCATCCGGGACAAAAACAACTTCCTATGGAAGTCACCCAAGAATATTCCAACTATTAGAAATAGAGCGGAATTCCTGCCCTATTTGAAAAAACTTGAATTTATCCATCCTGAAGAAATAAAACGGGCTCTTATAGAAACCGTGAATAAATCTTTCGGGATTCCACGACAAGAGGCCATTTCTCTTGCTTTGGAGCTTTTAGGATTCGCAAGAATAACAGATTTAATGACTCAGCAGATAGATAAATTGGTTCAAGAGCTTGTTTTAGCAGGGGAAATTACTCAGATAGGAGAGGTGTTGAAGATAAATTGAAAGCAGCCAGGAGATGTTATTAGTGGGGAATTACTGGGGCAGTCTGCGTAATTCCGGCTGGTTGCCGGGGTGGCTCCAAATGGGATCTGGTTTTCTAGCATTAAACTTACAGCGAAAAGGAGCTTGCACTTTTTAAGGCGAGCAGTTAATTTATAGAATCAAAGATGAATGTATTGCACCGTATAGAATTAGGAATACTACGGCCGTAACAGGGAGCAAATTATGATAAGACGTATTAGAATCGATGGTTATAAATCATTACATCATTTTGAATTGGAATTAAATCCGCTCTCAGTTATTTTTGGGCCGAATGCGGCAGGCAAAAGCAATTTCCTGGACGCCATGCAGCTTCTATCACGTATCGCAACCAGTAAGACTGTAAAAAACGCGTTTGATCCACCCTACAGAGGAAGACCAATTGAGTCTTTCAGCTTCCCTAAAAATGGTATTGAGGGTATTATTTCGCAGGATGCTGTTAGTTTCTCGCTGTCCGTTGATGTCGAATTGTCGGAAAATATTATAAATAAAGTGAATGCCGAAATCGTCGGTATGAGAAAAGGTCTGGAATCGAAAGACGTCGATGGGAAAAAGGATAATTTTATACGGGAAAAACTGCTTCGATATGACCTAGAAATTGATTTTATGCCCAAGCAAGGATTTCTTCGTGTAATGAATGAGAAGATTTGCGCACTGAAACAGGATATGACCGTAAAAGACCGCAATCCCTTTCTTGAAAAATACGGTAAAAATAAATTGAGTCTTAGAATGGAAGGCCAAGCGCATCCTACGTTTTATGATATTGGCCTTGATCATACTATTCTTTCAATGCCGCTTTATGCTCCTCATTATCCACATTTGTCGGCGCTTAAACATGAAATGGAAAACTGGCAATTTTTTTATTTTGAACCACGCGAACGGATGCGTGCTCCAAATCCCACAAAAGAAGTCAGTCATATTGGTATGATGGGGGAGGAGTTGGCGGCCTACTTGCATACTCTTAAAAATAAGGATGAAGGACGGTTTAAGGCTATTGAGCGGGCATTGCACGGTATTATCCCGGCGATTGACCAAGTCGAAACCACTATTGATACAAAAACCGGTGAGGTTGAATTGTCTGTTATTGAAAATGGCGTAAAAATTCCTTCACGGTTGCTTTCCGAAGGCACGCTCCGCGTTCTTGGACTTCTTTCCATCAGTGGCGGTGAGGATAGTCCATCTGTCATTTGCTTTGAAGAACCGGAGAATGGTATCCATCCACGACGTATTGGAATGATTGCGGAATATTTGAAAAATGCGGCTGAAAACAAATCTCAAATCATTGTTACAACGCATTCTCCTATTCTGCCTGATTTAATAGATACTACGTCGCTCTACGTCTGCCGGAAACAAGATGGGAATACAAAAATAGAAAAGTTCAACAAAACCATATTATTCGGTTCCCAAGACATTAATGCCGGACTAAATGAAGAAAACACATCTCCCTCTGAGTTGATTCTACGGGGTGATCTCGATGCATAAAATAGCGCTTTTTTGCGAAGACTCCGGCCATGAAACTGTGATTAAATCCATGATACTAAAACTTGCACCCAAAGGATCGGTTCAAGTATGGCCGCTTAGTTCCCGGCATGGCAAAGGGCGCGCACTTACCGAATTGGCAAAGTACCTTAAAGATGTGGAACGCGGGCGGACTTTTCGCCCTGATGCAATTGTGGTCGCCATTGACGCCAATTGCAAAGGCTATAACTATAAGCAAAGTGAAATAAATGCGAAAATACCCGATGAACTTAAACATATCCCATTTGTGCACGCTATCCCAGACCCGCATGTGGAACGTTGGCTTTTAGTAGATTCTCACGCTTTTAAGCAGGTCTTTGGTAAAGGATGTGCAGCGCCGGACCAAAAATGCGAAAAAAACCGTTATAAATCCCTTTTACGTGAAGCTATTAAGAATGCAGGTGGCAAACCGCTTCTTGGCGGCATAGAATACGCGGAAGATATTATCGATAATATGGATATGGCCAATATGAAAAATCTCGATAATTCACTAAAAAATTTTATAGAAGAAATGGAAGTTGTTCTAAAGGGTTGGATATAGTAAATGCCAATATCAAACTTCTTCTACGGTTTATTGGTGCAGGAAAGCACAAAATAGTGGGCCAGTTACAGGCTTTCCTAGACTATTCTTAATATCTTTCACTAAAAATCCATACACAAAACCTATACACAAAAATATATCAAGAAAACCGACCACATAAGGATAGCGATTTTGGAGTTTTGCCAATAACTAAACTGGAGGAGTTTTGAAAAGTCGGCATATTGAACCTTGCCCGCCGCATTCACCTAAGGTGAACGGTTGTCCCACTGCGCCCACCAGCAATATCCCGGAAGGGATGCCGACCGGCCTGGGGGCGAGATATATTGGGGCGAGCCCCGCACTTGTTCCGGGCAAGGCCCGTCCAAAGTGCGGGGTAAACCATTGCGAATTTTTGGTGTGGGCGCCTTCCTCTAAACACGTCGAACTGCGCATAAGAGCTCCTAAAAAGAAACTTGCCCCGCACTTTGGCCGTTTCGGAAAAAGTGCGGGGATTGTACCTATGACCGCGGACGGCTCCGGCTATCACTGGGCGGTCACGGACGCGGAACCGGGAACCGAATATTTTTACCGCCTGGAAGGCGGAGTGGAAAGGCCAGACCCAGCCTCGCGGGCGCAGCCGCGCGGCGTCCACGGTCCATCGATGGTAATCGACCCCGCCTATAAGTGGAAGGACGCCGGCTGGAAAGGCCTGCCGAGGGAACAGTATGTCGTCTACGAACTGCATACCGGGACCTTTTCCCCGGAAGGCACTTTCGCGGGCATAATTCCCAGGCTGGACGCGCTGAAGGGCCTCGGTGTAACGGCGATAGCGCTTATGCCGGTCGCGCAGTTCCCCGGCGGGCGCAACTGGGGTTATGACGGGGTCTATCCTTACGCGGCGCAGGATTCTTACGGCGGCGCGCTCTGGCTCAAGCGGCTGGTGGAAGCCTGCCACCTTCGGGGGCTGGCCGTCATGCTTGACGTTGTTTACAATCATCTCGGCCCGGAAGGCAATTACCTTAGTGATTTCGGCCCTTATTTTTCTTCGGACTATAAGACCCCGTGGGGCCCGGCTCTCAATTTCGACGGCCCCTGCTCGGACGAGGTGCGCCGTTTTTTCCTCGAGAGCGCCATGCGCTGGCTGGACGAGTTCCATATCGACGCGCTGCGCCTGGACGCGGTGCACGCGATACGAGACTTTTCCGCGCGGCCTTTCGTAGAGGAGCTTGCCGCGGCGGCGCACGGGCTGGGCCTCGCCCAGGGCAGGCGGATACAGGTGATCGCTGAGAGCAGTCTTAACGATCCCCGCGTGATCCGTCCGCCCGAGGCCGGCGGCTGGGACTGCGACGCGCAATACTGCAAGGATTTTCATCATTCGCTGCACGTGGCGCTGACCGGGGATAGCACGGGTAAATACCGGGATTTCTCCGGGCTCGTGGACCTTGCAAGATCCTATCGCGAAGCATTCGTTTACGCGGGCCGGTATTCGCTTTGCCGCCAAAGGCGCCACGGACGAGACGCTGCCGGTCTGCCGGCGGACAGGTTCCTCGTTTTCGCGCAAGACCACGATGAGGCCGGCAACCGGCCTCGCGGGGAGCGCCTTTCCGCCCTGGTGGATTTTGAGGCCTTGAAGCTCGCGGCGGGCGCGGTGGCGCTTTCTCCGTTCATTCCTCTTCTGTTCATGGGCGAGGAATACGGCGAAGAAGCACCTTTCCTCTATTTTACCGATCATTCCGATAAGGCGCTGGCCGAGGCCGTGCGTCTGGGCCGCCGGAAGGCGTTCATCACGGCCGAGCGCGGCGGAAAGATTCCGGCCCCCAACGAGGCCGCGGCCTTCGAGCGTTCCCGTTTGGACCAGGGGCTGCGCCGTAAAGGAAAGCACGCGGTACTTGAGGATTTTTACCGCCGCCTTTATTCTTTGCGCAGGGAGCATCCCGCGCTGGCGCGGCTTAAACGTGAAGATCTAGATGCCGAGCTCCACGAAGAGGCCGGACTGCTGACGGTGCACCGCCGCGCCGGAGGGGAAGAGGTTTTCTTTATACTGAATTTCGCTAAAAAGCCCGGTCGGGTGAAACTGGAATTGCCCGGAGGGAGCTGGACCAGGCTCCTGGATTCTGCCGAGCCGCGGTGGGGGGGACCCGGCAGCCGGACTCCGGAGCGCCGGACCGGAGGTCCGTCGGAATTGTTCCTGTCCCCGCTTTGTGTAGTGCTGTACGGTAAGGAGATGGGCGGATAAATATTCTGGTAGCCCAGCGTCATTCCCGCAATTTGTAGGCGGGAATCCATAAAGCCTGTCCCTGCATGATTTTTGCAGGGGATTGATTGGATTCCTGCCAAAAGATCGCAGGAATGACGATTAAGAATGATGGTTCGCAGAATATTAACACGTCCGGGACCGTCTATAAATTTTGCCGTATCCGCCGTAATTTGGTTAGATTATACTGCTTGATCATATATCGGGAGGCCAAATGCCCAAAAAAATTGAAAAGACCGCCAAGAGCGCCGAAACGCCTGTAATTATTCCGGTCCCCGCGGTGGCGCGGGTAGTCATAGAGAACGTCCGCCCGGAAATAGACGGAGGCCGGTTCCCGGTCAAGCGCGTCACCGGCGAGCACATAAGCGTGGAGGCCGATATCTTCGCCGATGGACACGACGAGCTGGTGGCCTTCATGCTGCACCGCAGGGACGGCGATCCCGACTGGACGCGCGTACCGATGCGGCCGCTAGGCAACGACCGCTGGAGAGCCGAATTTACGATAACCGCGCCGGGGCGCTACCTGTATACCGTGGAGGCGCGCATAGACCCTTTCCTTACCTGGCTGCGCGATCTGAAGAAAAGGCTGGAGGCGGGGCAGAACCTGCGGGTGGAATTCGCGGTAGGCGCCGGGCTAATCTCGGAGGCCGCGGCGCGCGCGGCCGGGTCCGCGGCGGACGCAAGAAGGCTAAAGGAACTCGCGCGGGATATAGGGTCCGGTGGAGATCAGCGCGAAAAGGCGGCCAGACTGTCCGATCCTGAACTGGCCGGGCTGTTCTCCCGCTGGGGCGACGATACCGGGCTCGTACGGCACGCGCGCGAACTTGAGGTTACGGCCGACCGCGTTAAGGCGCGCTTCAGCACCTGGTACGAGCTCTTCCCGCGCTCGACTTCTCCCAAGCCGGGCAAGCACGGCACTTTCAAGGACCTGATCGCGCGGCTGCCTTATGTCGCCGAAATGGGCTTCGACGTTCTTTACCTGCCGCCCATACACCCGGTGGGGGTCACCAACCGCAAGGGCAGGAACAATACTCTTACGGCCAAACCGGGCGACCCCGGCAGTCCGTGGGCCATCGGCGACAAAAGCGGCGGCCATAAAGCCGTCAATCCGGAACTGGGAACGCTGGAGGATTTCGACCGGCTGGTAGAAGCGGCCGGAGAGCAGGGCATGGAGATAGCGCTGGACATCGCTTTGCAGTGTTCGCCCGACCATCCGTGGCTGAAAGAACATCCGGAATGGTTCCGCAAGCGTCCCGACGGCAGCCTGCGCTGCGCGGAGAACCCGCCCAAAAAATACGAAGACATCTACCCGCTGGATTTCGCCTGCCGCGACTGGAAGCCGCTGTGGGACGAGGTGAAAAGCGTGTTCGAGTTCTGGATGGCGCGCGGCGTGCGCATTTTTCGCGTGGATAATCCTCATACCAAGCCGTTCGCGCTGTGGGAATGGCTCATCCGCGAACTGCGGCGTGAGAATCCGGACCTCATCTTCCTCGCCGAGGCTTTCACGAGGCCCAGGGTGATGTACCGCCTGGCCAAGGCCGGCTTCACCCAGTCCTATAATTATTTCCCCTGGCGCAACTCCAAGTGGGAGCTGGAGACCTATTTCACCGAGCTGTCCCGGCCCGTGCCGAAGGAGTTCCTGCGCCCGAACCTCTGGCCCAATACGCCGGACATCCTGACGGAATATCTGCAATTCGGCGGCCGGCCGGCCTTCATGGTGCGCCAAGTACTCGCGGCCACGCTGGGCGCGAGCTACGGCATCTACGGCCCTGCTTTCGAGCTGTGCGACCGCGAGCCCTACGCGCCCGGCCGCGAGGAGTACAAGGACTCCGAGAAGTACGAACTGAAGAGCTGGCCGCTGGACCGTAAGGACAGTTTGAAAGACCTTATCGCGCGCGTCAACCACATCCGCCGCGAGAATCCGGCGCTGCAGAGCGACGACAATCTGCGCTTCTATCCCACTACCAACGAGCAGCTTATCTGCTACTCGAAGCACGCGGGCGACAATCTGGTTATGGTAATAGTCAATCTCGACCCGGACCATAAACAGTCGGGTCTGGTGGAACTGCCGCTGCATGAACTGGGGCTGGCGCAGGATAAGCCGTATCAGATGCACGACCTGCTGGCGGACAGGCATTACCTGTGGCGGGGTCCGAAGAACTACATAGAGCTGGACCCGCACAAGCTGCCGGCGCACATCTTCCGTCTGCGCCGCTACGTAAGGACCGAGCGCGATTTCGATTATTTCCTGTGACCCGGGAAGGGTTCACGGGTCCTAGGAAGCAGCAGTCATCCCTGGCCCGTCATTCCGGCGACTTGCCCTCGCAGCAGCAGCGGAGGAGGGAAGCCGGAATCCATAGTGCGCGGGTTCACGGGTCCTGCCGGGGGACCGGAACGCGGAACCAGCGTCGCGTACACCGTACGCGCGCTTCCCGACCTCCCGCGCCGCGCTTACGCAAGCGGCGCGGTCCGGTAGGGTTCCGCTTATCCGGTTCCCCCGTCACCCGTTCCAGAATGTCGCGGCCAAACTTAAATATTCACAAACAACTTTTTTTAAAAACTTGCCCCCACCCTGGTTTATGGTACAGCACAATGTCCCGCCCAGTGGTCGCGGCCAGGCTTAGTGTATAGAAAGGCGACAGAAAAACTTGAAGCCGCAAGATAAGTAATAAAGTCGGAAACATCCCTATACTGGGGAGTTTACGGGGCCTGCCGGGGGGGGCTGGAACACGAAATCGTGGTCGGCCAGTGGCCGCGCTCCCGCTTGACCTTTGCGCTTATGCAAGCTCAGGTCTGCGCGAAGGCCCGCCGAACCCATGCCCCCGCCGCCCCTCCAATATAACTTACGCAATTGATGCTCGCTCGGTTTGTTTGTCCACCACTGTCTTTAATATAACATCTGACCCCGCCCTTTCATGATACATCCGAATAACCCGCCGCTATAAAACCAACATCGTTTTACAATTTATCGTTTTAATGTTTTGTGAGATTTTGGGATATCTTGAGATATTTGGTATTATAAAAGACGATTTATATACGTCTGGCCAGTTCTAATATGATTCATAATCTGCCGCAGTGTGCTGGCGCTAACAGTTCTTTACATTTGCCCATAGCAGCTAGACACATTTTCATATAGTTTTCCGACGAGCATTTAAAAATGTTAAGGGACTTATGCGCCAGCACACTAGTGTTGTGAAAATAAAAGTTAAATTATTAACGCCAGCGGGAAGGCTGGATATAAGAGGATAATAATAAAAAAATCACTTATGTTTTTCGTGACGCTTGTTGTTTTCGGAATTACCGCAAATGCCGAGAGTACGAAGGGACACATTTATTTAGGATTTGATGGCTTTTTTGTGGCAAATGCGGCTGATAATTGGAAGAAAGATACTCAGAATGCCGTTGACGATTTGGTTAATGTGACTGGGTACGACTCGGCAGGATATGCGATTACAACTTATTCTGGCATGGGTGGAAGGATCGGAGCAGAGTTCCCTTATCAGAAAAGTGGCATAAATTTGGGCTTTAGTATCGGGTATGTTCAAGGTCCTTCATCAATAATAAAAATTGCCGCCGCTTCTACTTCGGCGGGGCCTGCCGCGGCGACGGAAAAAATTAAAACATCTTTTTTTAGATTGATGTTTGAACTTGCAAAAACATTTCCTCTTGGAGAACGTAGTCGGTTTTCTATAGGTGGTGGAATAGGCGCAGCACAGGGCAGGATTGAATCCAACTCTACATATAGTGGATCATTTATAACCGTGCTTGGTGCTCCAGCAAAAGTTACAGATAATAAAACTTGGACCGGAATGACGTGGGAAATTAATCCATCATTTATATTCCCATCTGGTACGACTGACCTTGAATTGGGTGCGCGCTATGCAACTTTCCCAAAACTAAAAAAGTCAGATGATTGGTCTGAGTTTGAATGGATACCATTTGGCATCTACAGCGCGGTTCACTTCTGATATTTAATAGGGTTTATCTTAAATTAGAAAGCGGCAGTCATATCATTGGCGCGGGTGACAGGCATGGGTCGGATCGGGCCGAGGAGGAACCGGCGCGAAGTCGCCGGGCCGGCCGCAGGTCCGATGGGCCCCATGCCTGGCAGGACCCGCGAACCCGGGCTTGCCCCGCACTTTGGCCTGCGGAAAAAGTGCGGGGCGGAGGTCAGCCTTCGCGGCGGACGGTTTCGTGGGAGAAGGCGGGGAGGCAGATGGCGATGTATTCGGCGCCTTCCGGCTCGGGGGTCGAGTAGCGCACTCGTTCGCCGGGCTCCATGATAATGGCCTGGCCGCCGCGCACTTCGAAAACTTCTGAGCGGGTCTCCACCTTCAGCATGCCTTTAAGCACCAGAGTATACTCTCTGAAGCGCGGCTCCTGAGGCGGTTCTACCCAGCCTCCGGGGCTTAACATGCGGGCCACGCTGATCGTGGTGGTAAGGGAATTGACCCGCCCTATATACTCCTCTATTATCTTGGGCATATTGCCCGTCGCCTGCACAATGGAAGGCCCTTTTATAAACACTGCCATTGGTTCTCTCCTCCGCTATCCCGTCATTCCGGCACGTCGCGTGCCCGGCTTAAGCCCGCTGTTCCGCTATACGGGCCAGGATCTCCTCTCTCTGCGCCTGCGTCTCGGTCAAAACGAGGTAAGCGTAGTCGCCCATCACTTTACTGTCCATAGGCATATGGAAAACTATTTCCCGGCCGTAGCGCGCCAGCAGTTCTTCGTGTGAGAGCCGGTAGGGTCTGTCAAAGACGCGCGCCGAGTAGGAGCAGACCATGTCGCGGGTGAACCGGGCGTCCGGATGCTCTCCCGCGCACATGCGCGCGTAGAGGTCCCAGCAGTCTATACCCTTTGAATGATTCACCATGTCCACGGTCAGTACGCCGGGCGGCCTGGCGTTTATCTCAAGGCCGAAGCAGGTCCCGTTCACCCGGAAAAATTCGATATGAAAAAAATTCTTTTTCAGGTCAAAAGCCTTTAACGCCGACAGCCCCGCCCTTTTCAGGTCCTCCGGTATTTCTTCCGTCCTCAGGTTGTTGTAGCTGAGCGGATTGCCGGACACCACTTCGAGGATGCCGTCATTGTAATGGTGGCAGGTGAAGAACACCGGCTCCCCGGCGGCATCGGTAAAACCGTCAAAGGAATAAAGTTCTCTATGCGGCCCGCTTATGAACGCTTCCATGTAATACGGGTACGAGGAGCTGCGGATGTTAAAGAAAAGTTCGGCGTCCTCGCGGCTGCGTATCCGGTAGGTGTCCGAAGCTCCGACGCCCCGGTCTGGTTTGACGATAATATCGCGGCCGGAGCTCTCCAGGAAGGCGAGCATGCCTGACAGGTCATCCGCCATCGCGCCGTCCACCACGGCTACGCCGGCGGCCCTGAAGCGCTCTTTCATCAGCGATTTTCTGATCAGCGGCGCGAGTTCCGGCGGTTTTATGCCGGGTATGTTCAGGTCGCGGCGCAGGGCCGCGTCCAGGGGCAGCCACCATTCGTTGAAAGATTCCAGATACGCCGGCGGGCCGTATTTGTTCTTCAGGTATTGCGCGACGGACAGGACCCGGGCGTATTTTTCGCCCGTAAGGTTTTCGTTCCCGTCATAACAATTGAGATCGGCGCGGCAATATTCGGCAAGGTCCGCCCTGAGCTCGCCGTCCAGAGCGCCCCAGTCCGCGTCGCCTATGCCAAGCACCGTGAAACCGCGGGCTTTCAGCCTGTTGACGAAGAACCGCAGGCGAGGCGGATATTGAGGCGATATGACGATAAAAGGTTTCATAGGGTAAGCGACATTTTTTATCTGCAATAAATTCAACTATTGATGTGTTTGTCGAGCCGGTTCGTGGGTCCTGCCGGGGGACTGGAACGCAAAACCGTAGTCGACCACACCGTGGTCGCTACTCCCGTCCTCGCCTTCGCCGCTACGCAAGGCTCAGGCTCCGGAGGGTTTTGCTAACCCAGCTCCCCCGTCACCCACTCCAATTATATAACAGCCTTAGGTATAGAACCAAAAGCAAGTCAGAATCCAGCATGTCAAATTGGCTTTATGAAATTACTTCCAATTACCAATTTAATTCAACATTTTTGCGAACAGTTATATTTTAGCAAATGGAAGTTGTAGTAGTGGGGAAAAGGCCGCGAATGTGAGAGTAAGCAAATTCAAAAGCGATTTTTGTGGGGATAGAGTCGTAGGGTTTCTATATATCTAAGATGTAACACTCAAACCGTAAGAGTTAAGGGCCATTGAATAATTATATCCTTTCTGTTAGACTATGCTAATTAGGGGTTGCTTTACGAACTACTTCCAAAAAAATATCACTTTGTAAAAGTGCTGTGATTGGCTTATTTAGACGTGAAAGTTAATTGAAAAGTAACTCCGGCGTTATTGTGGCGGCTATTGTAATATTAAAAGTATCGTTGTTAGGGGCGGGTTTTCTCATCGCAATGGTAGTATCGCTTACAGTGTCCATTTTTTTATCCCGTCATTCCAGCAGTTTGTCCTCCGTAGCTTCAGCGAAGGAGGAAAAGCCGGAATCCAGTCCCCGTCGGAATCTGGACACCGGCTTCCGCCGGTGTGACGAACCAATTAAGGTTTTCAGGTAAGTGGAGCGGGTGGCAGGTATGGGTCGGATCGGGCCGAGGAGGAACCGGCGCTCGCCCCGCACTTTGGACGCAACGCTTCGAAGCTCCACGATCTTCCAAAGTGCGGGGCAAGTCGCCGGGCCAGCCGCAGGCTCGATGGGTCCCATACCTGACAGGACCCGTGAACCCTACACCGGGAAATTACACAGAAGTCTTGACGTTACCAACAAGCAATTATTTTTTAGCGTGCGCGGCGGACGGCTTTGCGGGAGATGGGGCGCTTGGCAAAGACGCGGCCAGCTCGCGGGCGGGGGCGTAAGCGGGGTTGAGTTCCAGGCTTCGGCTCACGTAGCTCCGCGCGGCCTTGATATCCCGCTCGAGCGCGCAGACTTTGCCCAGATTGTAGAAAGCCAGATAGTTTTCGGAGTTGAGCGCTATCGAGTCCCGGAAGAAGCGTTCGGCTTTTTTAAAATCGTTCCGGGTGGCGTACAACACGCCTATTTCATTGCTGACCACCGCGCGCTCTCCCGTGTTCGTCGCCAGCGCCAGCGCCCGGTCTAAAGCGGAATACGAGCCGGAGAGATCTCCGGCGTCGCGCAGGACCTCGGCGAGCCTCAATCTGGTCAGGAAGTTACCCGGATTCTTTTCCGCGTCATAGCTCCACAGCGCGATATCGCTCTTCCAGACCGGCAGTCTGGCCTGAATATTTAAGACGAACAGGATGAGCAGCGCGCCGCAAGCCGTCCACACCAGCGCGGGAGAGCGGTACTTCCCGTTCAAATAACGCGCCGCCGCCGCGACGGTCATGGATAAGCCTATCAGCGGCAGATAGGTAAGCCTCTCCGCCATAAAGAAGGTCATAGGCACGATATTGAGCACCGGCAGGAACGCTATCCATAGCCAAAGCAGCCCCAGTGCCGCGGTTTTCCGGCCGCGGGCGCGCAGCAGCGCGGCCAGGACGGCGTACAGCAGGAAGATGGAATCTGATAAAATAAAATAGAACCAGAACCTGGCCAGCCGCAAAAGGATAAGATCGCTGTACGTTATCAGCATGGAGAACGGCCACAATAAAACGTCGAGATATTTGGCAAAAAGCAGAACAGGCAGGGAAATACAGGCCGGCAAAGGCAATTTGAATTGCGGCGCCTGCGCAAGCCCGCCCAGCAGGCTGCCGCGGAGCAGCATGAATAATAATACCGGCAGGGCGAGATACAGCGCGATCTCGCCCAGGTATTTTTTGACCGGGCCGCGGCCGGCGGCCAGGAACGCCAGGGCGAGCAGCGGGACGACCACGGAAATTTCGCGCGTGAACAGCGCGGCGGCGGTGAATAAAGCGGCCGGCGGCAGATATCGCGCGTTCTCCGTTCTTACGCGCTTTATAAAGCAGATCACGGCGCCGAGGATCAGCGCCGTAGATAGAACGGTAGACCGGCTGGTTATCCAGACCACGGATTCCACATTGGCGGGGAAAAATGCGAAAAATGCGCTCATCAGCCCGGCATATATCCACTCAAAGCCAAGCAGCCTGCCCAGGTAAAAAACAAGCAGCACGTTCAAACAATGAAGCAGCAGGTTTATGGCGCGGAAATAGCCGGGGTTTAATCCCGCCAGGGCGTGATCTACGGTGTAGGAGAGTACGGCCAGCGGGCGGTAGCCTTTCGAATTGAGCCCGGGCATATCGGACAGTGTGGAAATGTCGTAGAAGAACCTGAAGGTGTTGTGAAGGCTTTTTATCGCGGGGTTGTTCTCCACGAAGTGGTGATCGTCGAAAACGAAGCCGCCGTCCAGCGACCTTCCGTACGCGAGAAAAACCGCCAGGAAGGCCAGAGGCAGGAACAGCAGGCGGGCGCGTGCTGGCAGGGCTTTCATATTCCGTTAGTTAATGCGCGCTGTGAGGGTTCTTGCTCATGTATTTTTTCTTGAACCAGGTTTCCAGATCGTCGAAAAGCGTGTAGGTGACCGGCGTCATCAGCAGGGTGATGAGGAGCGACAGGGACTGGCCGCCGATGATGACCCAGGCCATCGCGCGGCGGGAACCGGAGCCCGCGCCGGTGCCGAGCGCGGTCGGGACCATGCTGGCCACCAGCGTCAGCGTGGTCATGATGATCGGGCGCAGCCGGGTCTTGTTGGCCTCTATGGAGGCTTCGTGGCGCGCCATGCCTTTGGCACGCAGGGTGTTGGTATAGTCCACCTGGAGGATGGCGTTCTTCTTGACGATGCCGAACAGCATGAAGATGCCCATGATGCTGAACAGCGTCATGCTCTGGCCGGCTATGAACAGCGAAATGACGGCGAACGGCAGCGTAAGAGGGAGCGCGATGATGATGGAGATCGGATAGACGAAGCTTTCGAACTGGCTCGCCAGCACGATGTAAATGAAGATGAACGACATCGCGAAGGCCATCACGAAGCCCATCAGCATGTTGCCCAGTTCCTTCGCGCGGCCGGCCGCGCCGCCTGTGTATTCGGCCGGGGCTTTCTGATCTTTGAAAGCCGTGTCGGCTTCCTTTATCAATTGGCCCAGCGGCATGCCGTTGGTATTGGCCTCCACGGTTATTTTGCGCTGGCGGTTAAAACGCTCGATCTGGGTGGGACCAAGCCCTTCCACCACCTTGGCCACGCTGTCCAGGCGCACCATCCTGCCGCCGGAGGCAGGCACGACCATGGCTTCTATAACGTCTTTCCTGTCGCGGAAATTCTTGTCGGCGCGCACGCGCACCTGGTAAAGGTCGTCGCCGTCCTTGAACTTGGTGATGTCCTCTTCGCCCCCCACCAGCGTGCGCAGCGAGGTGGCTATGTCCTCGATCTTAACTCCCAGGTCGTGCGCGCGGTCGCGGTCGATCTCCACGCGGTATTCGGGCTTGGCGTAGGAGAAGCTCAGGTCCACGTCGACGACGCCTTTGAGGGAGCGGATATGGTCGGCCACGGCTTTGGCGTAGACCTGCAGCTTGTCCAGGTCGGGCCCGGTCACGTTGTACTGCAGTTCCTTCTCGCCGCCGCCGCCGAAGCCGCCTATGGGCGCGACCGAAGTCCTGAGGTTGGTATATTTGGACATCATGGCGCGCGAAGTTTCGAGTATCGTGTTGAGCTTGGGGCGTTTGGACAGGTCCACCAGCTCGACCAGCACATAGCCTTCGTTGGAAGCGGCGGAGCCGAAGTTAGAGCCGGTGCCCGTGCCTATGGAGGAGAGCGTGGTCGTGACGTAGGGGATGGTCTTCGTCTCGGCCTCAACCTGCGCGAACAGCTCTTTCATCACTTCCAGGCTGGTGCCTTCCGGCGCTTTTATCGTTATCTGGTACTGCCCGGTGTCGTCCTGCGGCATGAAGTCCTTGCCGATGAACATGAACAGCGGTATCATGGACAGCATTATTCCTATCGAGCCGGCGACCATGATCTTGCGGTGCGACAGCGCCCATTCGAGCAGCACGATGTAGCGGGTGGCCAGCCAGTCGTTGATATGGTCGGTGAATTTTTGCAGCTTCGTCTTTTCGGCGCTCTTAACTTTAAGGAAAAGCGAGCAGAGCATCGGCGTGAGCGTCAGGGCCACGAAGGTGCTTATCGCGATGGCGAAGGCTATGGTTAGGCCGTAGCTCTTCACGAAGCGGCCCACTATGCCTCCCATGTAGGCCAGCGGCACAAATATTACTATCAGCGAGAGCGACATGGCTATGACCGCGAAGCCTATCTCATCCGCGCCTTCAAGCGCGGCTTTCATGGGGGAGATCTTGTGCTCCTCCATATGGCGGTAGATGTTCTCGAGCATGACTATGGCGTCGTCGATGACCAGGCCGACCGCGATGGTCAGGCCCAGCAGGGTCATATTGTTCAGCGTGAAGCCGGCGTTGTCCATGAACAGGAACGTGGCTATCAGCGAGGCGGGTATGGCCAGGGCGGAAATTATGGTGGACCGGAAATCGCCTATAAACAGCAGCACCATCAGGCCTGCCAGCAGCGCGCCCAGCATCAAATGTTCTTTGACCGTGTCCACCGAGCTCTTTATGAACTCGGACTGGTCGCCCACGATCTTTGTCTGGATGCCGGGAGGGATAAGGGACTGCATGGCGTCAAGTCTCTTGCGGATATTCTTCACCACTTCCACCGTGTTGGTGCCGGACTGTTTTTTTACCACCAGCGTGACGGCCGGTTTGCCGTTGAGGAAAGAAGCCGTGGTCATGTATTCGCCCGTGTCTTCAACGCGGGCGATATCCGAGACGCGTATAGGGGTGCCGTCGACGTTGGCTATAACGATGGAGCTGAAGTCCTTCACATCCTTGATGCGGCCCAGCGTTCTCAGCACGAATTCCTTGTCCCGCTGCTCCACCTTGCCGCCGGGGATCTCGATGTTCTGCTGGGTTATCGCGTCTTTCAGCTGCTTCGTGGAAAGGTTCAGTGAGGCCATTTTCAGCGGATTCACCACTATGTGTATTTCGCGCTCCCTGCCGCCGACCACGTCCACCGATCCGACGCCGCTGACGGTCTCGATGTTCTCCTTGATCTTTTTCTTGGCGAAGCGGGTCAGCTCCACCAGATCGCGGTCGCCGGAGACCACGATGTTCACCACGGCGATGGCGCCGATGTCGAACTTGGACACCACCGGCTGGTCCGTGCCCTGCGGCAGCTGCGACAGCACCGCGTTTATCTTGTCGCGCACTTCCTGGGCGGCCACGTCGCCGTCCTTTTCAAGCACGAACTTTATCATCACCATGGACAGGCCTTCGTAGCTGGTGGAGGTCAGTTCGTCTATGCCGGAGATGGTGTTGACCGATTCTTCTATCGGTTTGGTGATCGAGGATTCTACCTCTTCGGGCCCCGCGCCGCGCAGCGTTGTCTGTACGACCACGAAGGGGAATTCCACGTTGGGGAACAGGTCCACGCCCAGGCGGAAATAAGAAAATACGCCCAGCACCACCAGGGCCATTATCATCATGGTGGTGAAGATAGGCTTTTTGACCGCGATTTCTGTAATTTTCATAAATCTTTCCTATAGATAGGCTGCTGGGCGGCTGGGTTGCCGGAGCTCCGGGCCGGGAGCAGGATTTTTTGTTTCCACTTCTGGAAAGCAGTCTGGCTGTCTCGCTGTCCAGCCGCCCAGCCAAATTCCACCAGGTGGAATTTTGTTAATTCTGTACCTTTATTTTACTGCCGTCCTTCAGACCGTAAAGACCGAAGGTTATCAGTTCTTCTCCGGCTTTAAGCCCGGAGGTGATCTGTGTGAAATCTTCGTTGCCGATGCCGGTCGTAACTTCGCGGCGTGACGCGATCCCGCCGACAGGCGCGAAAATATAGCTTTTTCCGTTTTCGGCGGTCACCGCGGCGGACGGCACCGCCACCGCCCCTTCTTTGGCCCCCACCACCAGGCGTATTTCGGAGAACATGCCGGATTTCAGACGGCCGCCGGAATTGTCGGCGAGCAGTTCTATCGCGGCGCTTCTGGTTTTCGTGTCCACCACGGGGCTCACGCGGTATACTTTGGCGCGGAACAGCGTGTCCGGGAAGGCGTCCACTTTGATATAAGCCTGCTGGCCCATGGAAACTTTGCCCACATAGCGTTCAGGGACGTCCACCACCACGCGCACCTGTCCCTGGCTGACCACCAGCGCTATCGGGGTCGCCGGCGTTACGCTGGCGCCCGAGTCCTGGTAAACGCGGCCAATCACGCCCGTAAGCGTGGAGGGGACCGGCGCCGCTTCGTAGACTACGCCGGGTTCGTCGCGTTCGATCAGGGCTACCGGCTGGTCCTTTTTTACCGCGTCGCCCTCGGTCAGGAGGTTCCGTAAAAGTTTGCCGGATACCCGCGGAAAAAGCACGGCTTCGTCCATGGCTTTTATCGAGCCCACCAAGATCAGATAGTCCTCTAAATTCCTAACCTGGGCCTTTTCGGTTTTCACCAGGAACCTGTCCTTTTCAAGATTATTGAAAGCTTCGAGCTCCTTGTTCTTGCAGCCGGCGGCCATGAAGGCCGCGGCCAAAAGAAGCGAACCGTAAATAGCGGATAGTTTTGTCGTTTTCATATATGCTCCGTGTTAATGTGTTAAGGATGAAATGTTCAGGATCAAGTAGTAAGTATTAAGGATTAAGATCTAAGCTTACTGCATGTTTATTATTTAATCTTTACCGCTTAATCCCTGGCACTTGGTCCTTACTGCTTGATTTATTCTCCCAGCGTCCACTTCAGTTCGGTGTCGGCCGAACAGGTGTCGTGCAGGGCCTGTATATACAAAGTCTGCGACTTGTTGAGCGCGAGCGAAGTGTCGTTGAGCTCCAGTTGGCTGGCCAGTCCGTTCTTGAACCTGACTTCCGTCGCGGTCAGCGCCTTGCGGGCGGTTTCCACCGAGGTGGTCTGGGACTCAAGTCTCATCGAGGCTTCTTTTAGGCCCAGCCAGGCTTCTTTTACCGCTATCTTTATCTTGCGCTCCAGCTCCTTGAGGTCCGTTTCGGCGATATCGGCCTGCAGGCGGGCTTGCGCGACCCTGGAGGAGATGGATCCGCCGGAAAAAAGCGGAAGAGAAAGGCTCAGTCCCGCAGTGGTGGCCCAGCTCTGGCCGGATGCGGCGGGGAAGCCGGAATCGGCCTGCCCCTGGAACTGCCTGGAGGCGAACGCGCTTATATAAGGGTAATGGTCGGCCTGCGATACTTTTATCATTTCCATATAGAGGTCGCGCTGTATCTTGGCATCCCGGTATTCCGGCCGGCTCAAGAGAGCGGTTTTGTAAAGTTCCGTTATTTCGCCCGGGCCGTTCTTGGCGCAGGTTAGGCCGTCCGTGAGAGTTATCTCCGTTTCCGGGTCCAGGCCGAGCAGGTTCTTAAGCTCGATGCGGCCTTCCTCGTAAAGGTTCAGGGCCTGTGTGAGAGCCGGCTCGGTGTTGGAAACCTCCACCTGCTGCCTGAGCACCTCCAGGTCGCTGGCTATGCCCTGCTTGTACTGGGTCTCAATAGTGCTCAGATGTTGGCTGGCGAGGTTCAGTGTCTCCTGCTGTATGGAAGCTAGGGAGCTCGAAAGCAGTACCGCGTAATACATTTGCTTTACCGCTTTTGAGATCCCGTTCTGGGCTGTTTTCAACTGCTCGTCGGAATCGGCCGCGTACATATTGGCCATCCGGATGCCGGTGTGTACCTTGCCGCCGGACCAGAGTACCTGGTTCAGGTTCAGCGCACCGGTATAGGAGTTGTTAAGACCTGTTTTGATCTTTTGGCCGCCTATGAAGAAGGAGGGAGACTCTATATTCCGGGTATATTGGCCGCTGGCGCTGATCTGCGGGTAGACCGTGCCCCAGTATTCCTTTATCTTTTCCTTATATATGTTGCGCGTCTTTTCCGCGGTCACCACCGTGGCATTGTTCTTGAGCGCCGTTCGCACCGCTCCGTTCAGGCTCAGGCCCCGCACTTTGGTCGCGTCGTCAACAGAAAAAGTGCGGGGCAGGTCCCGTACTTTTGGTCCCTGGCTATCGCCGGGCGCCGCGGGGGTTGAGGCATTGACCTCCGCCTGGCCGCCGGAAGGGCGGTTCAGCTCCGGCTCCGCCGCGCGCGCCGAACAGGACAGGATCGAGGAAAGGAGAAGGGCGGCCGCGGCGGCTTTGAACCCCTTTGCCGGGCCATTTTTCTTCTTACCCGGCATCGCCAGTCTTAAGGGCTGGACAGGCAGCTTCCGCTTCGCCGCCAGAAGAGCGGGGCTGGCCCCGCACTTCTGGATCGTTGTTTTTGTGGATTGGCGTAAATGTGTGGCTGGTGGTTTTTGTTTTGTGGCCAGAAGTGCGGGGCTGGCCCCGGCGCAGATTATCCTGGCGAAGCGCGCCGGCATGCCGTTATCCAGGGCCGCAGGACCGTTTTCCTTGGCTTCAATTATAAAATGGGTGATGGCGGCGCTCAGAAGATGCGAGATATCGTTTGCGGCCTCTTTGGCGACTTCGCCTTTCAGCGCCGCGTTATTAATGACCTGCCGGAGCATTTTCCGGTGCTCCTTTTTCATTTCGAGGGCCATTCCGCCCAGCACGCCGTCGGAAGGGGAGGCTATTATCTTGAGGGCGCATTTAGGCATGTCGGGGTTCTTCTTGATGAAGCTAAGGTGATTGCTTAAGATCAGTTCTATCTTTTTTTCGAGCGGGATGGACTCGTCGAGGACCAGCGTGTCGAGCTCGCGGAAATGCCTGGCACCCTCGTGGAAGGCGGCCCGTATCAGGGTCTCCTTATCCTTGAAATAGTAGTAGAGCACGGGTTTGGTGATCTTCAGGTGCAGGGCTATCTCCCGCATCGAAACGGCGTCGGGGCCCTTTTCCGACATCATCTTCGTGGCGGTCTCGATTATCCTGCTCCTGGTCCTGCCGCCTTTGGCGGTCCTGTCTTTTTGTTGTTTTTCCATAAAACTTACCTACCGGTAGATAAATTATAGCAGGACTCGCGCGGGCTTGTCAAGCGGCGGGCCGCGCCCGAATATTATCATGCTAAGCCGCGAAGGCATGAAGGAGAAGCGAAAGTAAGAGGGGAATAAACACAAAGGATACGAAGTTTGGAACAGCTAAGGACACAAAGTTTTTCGGGGATGTTCTTCGTGAACTTTCTGTTGATCAACTTTGTGTTCTTTGTGGTTAAATCGGGAAACTTTGTGTCTTCGTGGCTTTGTGTGAAATGTGTCGCACTTGTAAACAGGATCGGCTTTATTTAAAAAATAGGTCTTTAGGCCTATTTTGGGGTAGGTCTATTTACCAGGTTTTCATGGGTACAAAGTGCCTTGCGGCATCCCCTTAATGAAGGTAATATATATCAACTCTTGTAATCCCCCGAAGAGGCGGGGGAGCATCCACCTCCGGGCCTATGAATCCGGAGTAACCAGGGGAAACGAAATAAGAAATTATTTCCGTTTCCTTATTTTGTTTTGCGCCCGTTCCTGGAACGCAGGTTTCGGAGCGGCGCTTAGACTGGTACCGGATGAAAAAATGAAAATAACAAAGTACGCGATTCTGTTTCCCCTTTTATTCCCTCTTTCGGGACGAGTTTCCGCGCAAGCTGATTTCCCGCCGCCCTCCCCGGAAACGAACCCATACCTTGACCCGGCTTTTCAGGATTATGTCGAGACAGCATACGGTTACCGTAATCCCAATCATGCCCCTAAACACGCGGGTGATTTCCGCGATGCGCTGACCTCACTGTCTTCGGTGACGCTTAAGACCGCGCGCCCGCCCGCCGCCGTCGCTCCGCAGGCCGCGCCTAAAGCGCCGCAAGCCGTGAGCAAGATACAGATCGCGAGCTCCGGCCAGCCCCGCACTTTGGCCCCAGGATCAACAGAAAAAGTGCGGGGCCAGCCCGGCGCCCTCGCCTCCAACTTCAATTCAGCCGCGCCAGGGCAATATTATAAGGTTACTTTTGCCAATGAGAACGGACCTCTTTCCGCTTACGTCAACCCTCTTGATCCCAACGCGCTTTCCGGATTTAAGGCCGGGGATTACGTCTTCATAACCGTGCTTCCGCGAACTGAGGACCACGCTTCGGTGATACGCGACCTTTCCGAGACCGGCTTTAAGTTCGCCGGTGAGAAGACGTATTTTACCGGCGGCGTAAAGAAGACCTTTCTGCTCGGCTGGGCGCCGTATTCAAAACTTGACAGCATATACAAAAATCCCGGGGTGCGCCGCGTGGCTATAGAGAAGAAGACCGCCGGCATTCCGTTCAGAACGCGGATACGGTTCACGCTGCGGGCTCCGGGCGGCCCACTGGCGGGAGTGTTCGTCTCGGGTTTCATACGCCAGCTTAGCGCCGGCACCGGTTTCGCTTCCGAAAATGTCTTCCGCCTGCCTCAAAACGCCGGGAACGCCAAGTTTACCGCATTTGACGTCATCGGAAGCCTGCCAGTGGACAAGATCGGCGAGATTTCCAGCTCGCCTTTTGTGGCCGCCGTGGAATTCAAGGACAAATCGCTTTAGGTAAGTATTAAGGATTAAGTGGTAAGGATTAAGTAATAAGTAAACAGTAAATCTTAAATAAATATTCAGTGAACCCCTCTGTCATTCCCGCCCCGCACTTTTTCCAAAATGGGCCAAAGTGCGGGGCCCGCAAGTCGTTGGCGGCCTGCCACACCACGATGTGGGGTGGGAATCTATAAAGCCTACCCCTGCATAGTTTTGGCAGGGGATTGATTGGATTCCTGCTAAAAGATCGCAGGAATGACAGAATGAGACGACGGGTTTACTGAATATTTAAAATCTTAATCCTTAGATCTTAATCCTTAATCCTGGCTTTGCCTGTCCGTCGTCTTCAAAAAAATATACAATCTATATATTCCAAATCCTCCGATAAAGAAGGATTTGGAACCTCCGGGATTGATGTCGGCGTCAATAATAAAGTTTTCACTTCGGCAAATTCATTCCTGAGGTCCCAAAAAATCAGTTTTATCTGGTTTTTTGGGATATATAACTCCGGCCTCTGTCGGCTGGAGTGGGGATTTTTTATATGGAAGAAAACGTTCATCCGCAGCATCATCAGCCGCCACATCATCAGGCGCAGACTCATCAGCACACTCATCCGCAGCAACAGCATCCCGTTGAAGAGCACAATGTCTTCACGGATGAAGTGTCCAAGGCTGAAAACCACCGTCAGCCGGCCAAAAAAGACCGAAAAGGCTACAGGGTGGTTTTTTTGATCGTATTTGCCGGGGCGCTGATGGCTGAAGCCCTCCTTTTCATGCGCGCGCAGGTCCGCGAAATATCCCTGATCCTTAAAGAGGATTTCCGCATAGTCGTGGTCAAGAGCGATAAGGTCAAACAGGCTTCGGAAGTTATGGAGACGGCCTTTAAGGCCCTGCCCGGCACGGACGATGTTTCTTTTATAAACAGGGCCGACCGCCTGCGCAAGCTCCGCGAAGAGGACCCGGACCTGGTGGGCGCGGTGATGAACATGGGCGCCAATCCTCTGCCCGACACGTTCGAGATCTCCCTGGAAGAGTCCGCCCTGGGCGATCTGACGTCCTGGGTCGATGCGGCCTGGAAGATAAACGGCGTGGAAGATATAAAATACAAGCCGCTAGAGGCCTACGCCATTCTGCACGCGCTATTTTACGGACATTACATCCTGGTAACCCTGGCTTCGGCTTTTATGGTCCTGGTGCTCATGGCCCTTATGACGGTGCTTTACCGCAATACGGTCTCCAATCTGCTGGAAAGCCTGCTGCGCGACCGGAACTGGTTTTTTGCCGGGCTCCTGGCCGGCGCGCTGGCGGTAGCGGTTTCTTACGCGCTCGTCTATCCCGTTAAATACCTCAGCCCGCTGTGGCTTTGGCCGGGAGCGCCGGTACAGACGGCCGTCATCGCCGCGGGCGGTGTTTTCGCCTGGGTCATCTTCCAATGGAAAAATACGCACAACTGATACCGCTTTTATTTTTGTTCTCCGGCCTGGGCACTGTTATGGCCCAGGACAAGGTCGCGGCTAAAAAAAAGAGCCTGGAGGAGATACGCGCCCAGCTGGAGGATAAGAAACAGGAACTTGAGAAGTACCGGGAAGAAGAAGACCGCATAAACGCCGAGATCGCCGGCCTCAAAAAAGAGGACAAGCTTAACGTGTCCCGGCAGAAAGAGCTGGAGGCCCAACTCGTCCGCACCCGCTCTAAAAGTTCGGACTCCAAGGAGAAGTTCGATTCGCTTTCCAGGGCCTACAAAGATCTGCAATCCGACCTGTATGGCGAAACGGTCCTCTATTCTCTGGACAAATATTTCTATTACCCTTATTACGGGCTCAGCGATATTTCGCGGGGACTTCTGCTGAAGTCGGCCATACTCGAAAAACACAACCTGATAAACAGGATCAAGGGCGAGAGCGTCAAGGTTAAAGGCGATATACAGAACCTCAGTAGGCAGAACCTTGAGCTCAAAGCCAAAAAAGAACTGGTGGAAAAGCAGCGCTCCGCCCACAGGAATATCGTCAAAGGAAAGATGACGGAACTGGAAAGGACCAGGGAGAAGCAGGCCGCGCTTTCAAAAGAAGTGGAGAACCTGCAGAACGCGGCGCTGGGTCTTACCAAACTGGTGAGAAAACTTGAAAAGCAGGCTCCCTACAGGCCTACGGCCGGTAAATCCGGAGACCTGCCGGTCCCGCGGCATTCGCTGCCCTGGCCGGTGCAGGGCAAGGTCATTAGCCGCTACGGCAGGGAATCCGTTCCGCTGTTAAAAACCTGGATCGTGCGGGAAGGTATACGGATCGGCGCCTCCCAGGATGCCCCCGTTTTTCCGGTGATGAGCGGCAAGGTTATCTATGCCGGGCCGTTCAGGACTTACGGCAATGTCGTGATAGTGGACCATGAGCAGGGCTTTTTCACCATTTACGGCCTGCTGGAAAGTATCCTGGTCTCCAAGAACGACGCCGTGACCCCCGGTTCGCCTTTGGGAAAGGCCGGAGCCGATACTCAGGCGGTTTCCGGCGCGCCGGACAAGGACCTTAGCGCGGTTTATTTTGAAATACTGATCGGGTCCGAACCGATAGACCCAATGCCGTGGCTGACGAATTAGGAAACAGGAATGACAGATAAAGAAACTGCCGCGCCGATTAATGTATAATCTACCCTTATGCCCTTAATGCGCGGGCAAGTGTCGTATAGATTTCTATAATATTGGACCGTTCCGTTCGAACTGGAGGAGCAGGATAGTATGAAGAACATTAAAAAAATAGCCGTGATCACGCTTATTTCCGCCTTTATAGGTCTGGCTTTCCCTTATGTTAATTTTGCGGTCGATCAGACCTACCAGCAGCTCAAGGTCATAGTCGACGTAATGGAGCTTATCAAGGAAAACTACGTAGACGAGATAGATTCCCAAAAACTTATCTACGGCGCGGCCGCCGGCATGGTACGCGAGCTTGATGATTTTTCCCAGTTCATGGAGCCCGACACCTATTCCAGGGTGAAAAGCGACACCGAGGGCGAATTCGGCGGCATAGGCATCCGCGTGGACCTGCGCGACGGCTGGCTGACAGTGGTCACGCCGCTCCCCAACACTCCGGCTTACAGGGCTCAGTTATATCCCGGCGACAAGATAATCAAGATAGAGGGCGACAGCACAAAGGACATGATCATAGACGACGCTATAAAAAAACTGCGCGGCGCCCCCGGCACGAACGTTAAGATCACCATCGCGCGCGAACCCGAGGATAAGGACGCCGATTGGACGACCAAAGACGTTACCCTCACCCGCGAGATCATCAAGACGGAGAATATCAAGTCCAAGCTGCTTGACGGCAAGATCGGATACATAAAAGCTTTAGAATTCACCGGCCATGTCGTAGAGGATTTCACTAAAGCGCTAGAAGATCTGAAAAAACAGGGCATAGAAGGGCTGATCATAGACCTCAGGTACAATCCGGGCGGTCTGCTGACGGCTTCGGTGGATATCTCAAAGCTTTTCCTGGATAACAACAAGATGATAGTTTTCACAAAAGGCCGCAAGCCCGAGAACTATCAGGAATTCAGGGCCGGCGCCCAGGCGCCTTACTCGGACCTGCCGCTGGTCATACTGGTGAACCGCTACTCCGCCTCCGCCAGCGAGATCGTGTCCGGCGCCATGCAGGACAACAAGCGGGCCGTTATCATAGGCGAACGCACTTTCGGCAAGGCCAGCGTCCAGTCCATGATCCCGCTTTCCGACAAATCCGCATTGAGGCTGACTATCGCCAGGTATTACACGCCCTCAGGCAGGTCCATACACAAGGATGAGAAAAAAGGGACCGGCGGCATAACCCCCGATATAGAGGTAAAAGTCACGCTGGACGCCGAAAAAAAACTTATCCAGCAATCCGAAGAGCTCTTCTACCCCGGCAAGGATGAGAAGCCTTCGGAAGCGGCCGATAAAACGCAGGGCAAGGATAAAACTTCCGCCGCTCAGGACAAAGGAGGCTTCCATCTCGATGTGCCGAAGCCGGATAAGAAGGAAGAACAGATCCGCGACGAAGTTCTCGACCGGGCGGTCGAGCTGCTGAAGGCCAGGGATGTGCTAAGCAATCTTAAAACAGCGAAATGAAGATAACAAAATGGCAAAAGCGCAGAGTGGTAAATTGTCATTCCCGCTTGCTTTTGGCGGGAATCCAATAATTCTTCTTTTTCTATGGATCCCCGTCAACAAATTGCGGGTCCCGCACTTTGGCCCCTTTTGGAAAAAGTGCGGGGCGGGGATGACAGATTTCTAAAGTTCTGCTACTGCCCCTTTGTGCCTTTCCTGCTTTATGCGAATCCTGGCTTTTGAGACCACCTGCGACGAGACCTCGGTCTGTCTTTTGGACGGCGGCCGCCTGCTCTCTAACATCGTTTTTTCCCAGATCGCGCTCCACAGAAAATACAGCGGCGTCGTTCCGGAACTTGCCAGCCGCGCGCATCTGGAGAAGATCTCCTGGGTGCTCGGCGCAGCTCTTTCTAAAGCCGGCTACAGGCGGCCTTTCTTCTCCGGCGGACGGCTGAAAGGGCCTAAAATAGACGCGGTGGTTTTCTCCAGGGGGCCGGGCTTGCCGGGCGCGCTGCTGGTTTCACGTGTGGCCGCGGAGACCGCCGCGAGGCTTCTGGGCGCCAAGCTTCTGGGAGTGAACCATTTGGAAGGGCATTTTCTGGCCTATGAATTTGAAGGGGTGACGGCGTCCAGGACCATAAAATTCCCCTGCATAGGCCTTATAGTTTCCGGAGGCCACACCGAGCTCTGGGTTACGGAAGGCTACGGCAGATATAAGGTCCTGGGGCGCACCAGGGACGATGCCGCCGGAGAAGCTTTCGATAAGGTCGCCAAACTGCTGGGGCTTGAGTATCCCGGAGGACCTTCTGTGGAGAAAGCGGCGTTAAGGTCCGGGCCGCCCGGTTTTAACTTCCCACGGCCTTATATGGAGGACAGTTTCGATTTTTCGTTCAGCGGCCTTAAGACGGCCGTGGCCTACAAGCTCAGGGACATGCTGGGCCCGGATTTCTATGAAAGACGGCTGCGCCCGTCGGCGGCGGACCAGGCCGGGATCTGTCTGGCTTTTGAAGAAGCGGTCGCCGATACGCTGGTCCATAAGACCGCCAGAGCCTGCGCAGAGACGGGAATAAAACGGATCATAGTCGGAGGGGGGGTCGCCGCCAATATGCGGCTAAGACGAAAATTCATGGAGTTTTCCGCCGGTTCCGGCTGCGAGACCGGGTTCGCGGAGAAACGCTACTGCACGGATAACGCCGCGATGATAGCCCTTTGCGGCGCCAGAAGGCTTGAAGCGCGCGCGCCAGGGGGCTCCCTGGATATAGCTCCTGACCTGGCCGTCGTATCCTGGCCCGGCAAGCGGTAAGGATTAAGCAGCAGGTAGTAAGTGATGGGACGTAAACTGGAAGGGGGTAAGAGCGGGTCAAAAACTTGTTCCTTAGTACTTAATCCTTAATACTTTTTTTTCTTATGCTTATTTGGCTTTTAGCCGATTCTGACACAGGCAAGTTCGCGGCATTCAAGAATCTGCTGCATTCTTTCTGCGCGCATTACCCAGATATTAAAGTGGATTTCAGGGTGCTTACCCGCCGGTCCATGTGGCAGAACCTTTTCGCCCACCTCAGGGATTCAAAGAACCGCGAGTCCGCCGATGTCATCGAACTTCCCCATTCCTGGACCGCGGTCTTCGCGAAACTGGGCCTTCTGGCCGAGATGGGAGGGGTCCTCGAAACGTTCAACCCCGCCAAATATCCGGAGTTCCTTAAAAAAGGCTGCGTTCCGGAAGAAAGCGATATCATTTTTTCGGCGCCGTGGTGGATGGAGTCTCCCGCTCTGTTCTACAATCCGGAGGAGTTCAAGAAACATTCCCTGCGCCCCGAGACCGACCTGGCCGACTGGGCCTGTTTTCTGGCCTCCTGCGGGCGGCTGTCGGCTGGGAACAAGAAGCGCGGCTTTTACCCGGTTTTGCAGAGCGACGGCACCGGCCGGCTTAACTCTTTTAACGCGTTGCCCTGCATCTGGAACCGCGGGGGAGACCTGTTCTCCTCCGACATGAACCGCAGTACCCTCAGCAAGGATGAAGCTGTGAAGGGGCTGGAAGACTATCTTGAGCCGGCGCTCAAAGGCTACATGCCTTTATTCGGAGACGCGGTGCTGGAAGGCGGACCTTTTTACGAAGGCGCGGCCGCCATGGTTTTGGGCAGCCGCTCGCCGGCGTTCGCCGGCAGGAAAAGCGTCTTTAAACCGGTCAGGGTTCCCGGCTCCAGGAAAAAAGACCCTGCGTTAAGCTGCAATCTCGCGGCCGCATCCGGCTCGGCGCACCTGAAAGAGGCGGGATTATTCCTGAAATGGGCTCTTTCAGCGGAAAACAGCCTCTCTTTCTCGGCCTCGTTCGGAGTTTTCCCGTGCCTGAAACAGGCGCTTGAGGAAACGCTGGAGAACGCCAGAGGGGGGGAGGTCTGGCGGGAGATCTTTTCCGCGCCGGCGCTGACGCCCAACACTACCGTCTATCCGACGGCTGAACTGCTGCTTGACCGCGTGCTCTGGCATGCGTCGCTGCGCATAGCCCGGCAGTCGTACTCGCGCGAAGATTTTATGAGGGAACTGATAATAGCTCAGGGCGAGATAGATTATCTGCTGTCGCTGTATTAGATTTTAAGCCTGCGGCTTAAAATAGGAAAGTAGTAAGGATTAAGTGATAAGTAGTAAGGTAAGCATTCAGTGACCCCGTCGTTTTATTCTGTCATTCCTGCGATCTTTTAGCAGGAATCCAATCAAATTTATGGATTCCCGCTTACGTCTTACGGGAATGACATGCTGGTTTACTGAATATTTACGTAGTAAGTACAGAGATTTTTTAACTTGATCCTTAGTACTTCCCGCCAAACAGTCCGGCGGGTCCGCCTTCGGCGGAAATCCTTAATTCTTGCGTTTACTATGAAAAAAGCTAAACAATTCAAGACCGGCATTGGCGAGGAAAACCACGTCTTTTTCGAAAGCCGCGAAGCTTTTTTAAAAGGGCTGCTCGGGTCCGCGGCCCGCCTTTTCGCCGCCGAACGCGTATCTTTTTACTATTACGACGAGAAAAACTCGCTGCTGCGCCTTATGATGCGCCGGGTTGGCGGCATATCTTTTGAAGCCGAGGAGAGCGTGCGTCCGTCGCCGGATTCGCCGGCCTCGGAGGCTCTCGGCACGCTAAAGCCGGTGGTATTCAGGAACAAGGCCGGCCATTTCCTGCTGACGCCCTTTCATATCGAGATCTATTCCCCGTCCGCCAACCGCGAAGCGCCTTTGCAGGGCCTCATCAAACTGGAACGCTCTCCGGGCAAGAGGCGCTTTTCCCCGGCCGAAGCCGCTGCCGCGCACGAGCATATAGGCGACTTCATGCGTAGTTATTATAAATCGGAATTCGTGGGGCTCAATAAAAAATACGCCAAGAACCTGGCCGCGATAACCGAGCTGACCGAGATCTTCGCCAACTCACTCAGGGTCCGGGAGAGCTTCAAGCATATCCTGACCGGCATCCAGACCTATTTCGGCTTCGACCGCGTGCGCCTGTATTTGATAGACGAGAAGTCGGAGAAGCTGAAAGGCGAGCTCAGCTCGGATATCCGCGGCCATATCAAAAGCATCGCATACGAGGAGATCCCGCTGGAGGCCGGGGCGCACCGCTTCGCCGATATCGTGCTGGGGCACAGCTCCGGCGCGTTCATGGAGCGCTATAAGGACTGCGTTCTTTATATGCCGCTGGTCGTGCAGGGCGTCACCATCGGCCTGCTGATAGTGGACAATCTGTTAAGCCAGCAGAAGATAGAGCCGGGCGAGCTCGCCATGCTTAAGTCCTTCGCCGGCCAGATCGGCCTGGCGCTGGATAATGTCCGGCTCTTCGATAAGGTAGAGGAGCTGTCCCTTTACGACGAACTGACGAAGCTGCCGCTGAGGCGCTATTTCAACCAGCGCTACCAGGAAGAATTCTACCGCGCCGAGCGCTTTAAGCAGCCGCTGGCCATGCTGTGGGCGGATATCGATTATTTTAAGGAAGTCAATGATACTTACGGCCATCAGATCGGAGACCGGGTGCTGAAAGAAGTGGGCAGGGTCATTCTTTCCAATTTGCGCAAGATAGATTTCCCGTGCCGCTACGGCGGCGATGAGATACTCATACTGCTGCCCCAGGCCACGGGCGAAGAGGCCGGGAAACTTGCCAGGCGGCTCAGCGAGGAGATCAGGGAGATCAAGATCCCAGTGCCTTTTTCCAAGATGCGAGAGCTGAGCGTCTCGGTTAGCCTGGGCATCTCCACGTTCCCCGCTGACGCCGCTTCCATGGAAACCCTGCTCGAAAAAGCCGACGACGCGCTCTATTGGGTCAAATCCCACGGGCGCGGGGGGATAGCCCTGGCCGGAGAAGTGGAGAAGCTGAAGGCCGAAGAAAAGAATAAAATCTCATCAGGAGAAGAAAATAAGGCTTAATCCTAAAAGTTTTGTTTTATATTTGCGGCGGGTTACTTATATGTGCCTAAACAAAAGAAAACATCTCTTAAAGAAAACGGTTCTTTTAACCATACTGTTTTCCGCCGCCGGATTTGTCGTTCCGGCGCTTCATGCTGCGCCGCCGGCAGATTCAATAACTCCCAATTTTGGCTACAACACAGGCTCGGTCAGTATCACTGATTTGCATAGCGAGGGTTTTTTTAACGGCGACACGGTCATCCTTACCCGCAACGGTGAGCCTGATATAACAGCGACGGGCGTAAGCGTGATAAGCTCTACGCAGATAACATGCTCGTTCAACCTGTTGGGCAAAGCGACTGGCTATTGGGACGTGGTTGTCACGACCGGACCGTTCAGCCAGACTTTGACCAGTAGTTTCGAGATAAGGCAGATGAACGTAGAGTCGATCACGCCGTCTGCCGGCTATAACACCGTGTCCGTCAGCAGCGTTGACCTGCGCGGCGAGGGTTTTGTCGCCGGTTCAACAGTCGCGCTTACCCGTCTGGGCGAGCCTGATATAACAGCTAAGGGTGTAAGCGTTATAAGCTCGACGCAGATAACATGCGCGTTCGATCTGCTGGGCAAAGCGACGGGCTACTGGGACGTTGTGGTCACGACCGGACCGTTCAGCCAGACTTTACGCAGCAGTTTCGAGATAAAGGAGATGCAGATCGAATCGATCACGCCGTCTGCCGGCTATAACACCATGTCCGTCAGCAGCGTTGATCTGCAAGGCGAGGGTTTTGTCGCCGGTTCAACAGTCGCGCTTACCCGGCTGGGCGAGCCTGATATACCAGCTAAGGGCGTAAGCGTGATAGGTTCGACGCAGATAACATGCGCGTTCGATCTGCTGGGCAAAGCGACGGGCTACTGGGACGTGGTGGTCACGACCGGGCCGTTCATCCAGACTTTACGCAGCAGTTTCGAGATAAAGGAGATGCAGATCGAGTCGATCACGCCGTCGGCCGGCTATAACACCGTGTCCGTCAGCAGCGTTGACCTGCGCGGCGAGGGTTTTGTCGCCGGTTCAACAGTCGCGCTTACCCGGCTGGGCGAGCCTGATATAACAGCTAAGGGCGTAAGCGTGATAGGTTCGACGCAGATAACATGCGCGTTCGATCTGCTGGGCAAAGCGACGGGCTATTGGGACGTTGTGGTCACGACCGGTCCGCTCAGCCAGATTTTACGCAGCAGTTTCGAGATACAGGTAATGCAGATCGAGTCGATCATGCCGTCTGCCGGCTATAACACCATGTCCGTCAGCAGCGTTGATCTGCAAGGCGAGGGTTTTGTCGCCGGTTCAACAATCGCGCTTACCCGGCTGGGCGAGCCTGATATAACAGCTAAGGGCGTAAGCGTGATAGGTTCGACGCAGATAACATGCGCGTTCGATCTGCTGGGCAAAGCGACGGGCTATTGGGACGTGGTGGTCACGACCGGACCGCTCAGCCAGACTTTACGCAGCAGTTTCGAGATAAAGGAGATGCAAATCGAGTCGATCACGCCGTCTGCCGGCTATAACACCGTGTCCGTCAGCAGCGCTAATCTGCAAGGCGAGGGTTTTGTCGCCGGTTCAACAGTTGCGCTTACCCGGCTGGGCGAGCCTGATATAACAGCTAAGGGCGTAATCGTGATAAGCTCGACGCAGATAACATGCGCGTTCGATTTGCTTGGCAAAGCGACGGGCTATTGGGACGTAGTGGTCACGACCGGACCGCTCAGCCAGACTTTACGCAACAGTTTCGAGATAAAGGTGATACAGATCGAGTCGATCACGCCGTCTGCCGGCTATAACACCGTGTCCGTCAGCAGCGTTGACCTGCGTGGCGAGGGTTTTGTCGCCGGTTCAACAGTCGCGCTTACCCGGCTGGGCGAGCCTGATATAACAGCTAAGGGCGTAATCGTGATAAGCTCGAAGCAGATAACATGCGCGTTCGATCTGCTGGGCAAAGCGACGGGCTACTGGGACGTTGTGGTCACGACCGGCCCGCTCAGCCAGACTTTACGCAGCGGTTTCGAGATAAAGGAGATGCAGATCGAGTCGATCACGCCGTCTGCTGGCTATAACACCGTGTCCGTCAGCAGCGTTGACCTGCGTGGCGAGGGTTTTGTCGCCGGTTCAATAGTCGCGCTTACCCGGCTGGGCGAGCCTGATATAACAGCTAAGGGCGTAATCGTGATAAGCTCGACGCAGATAACATGCGCGTTCGATCTGCTGGGCAAAGCGACGGGCTACTGGGACGTTGTGGTCACGACCGGTCCGCTCAGCCAGACTTTACGCAGCAGTTTCGAGATACAGGTAATGCAGATCGAGTCGATCTCGCCTGCGTCCGGCTATAACACCGTGTCCGTCAGCAGCGTTGACCTGCGCGGCGAGGGTTTTGTCGCCGGTTCAACAGTCGCGCTTACCCGGCTGGGCGAGCCTGATATAACAGCTAAGGGCGTAATCGTGATAAGCTCGACGCAGATAACATGCGCGTTCGATTTGCTTGGCAAAGCGACGGGCTATTGGGACGTGGTGGTCACGACCGGACCGCTCAGCCAGACTTTACGCAGCAGTTTCGAGATAAAGGTGATACAGATCGAGTCGATCACGCCGTCTGCCGGCTATAACACCGTGTCCGTCAGCAGCGTTGACCTGCGCGGCGAGGGTTTTGTCGCCGGTTCAACAGTCGCGCTTACCCGGCTGGGCGAGCCTGATATACCAGCTAAGGGCGTAAGCGTGATAGGTTCGACGCAGATAACATGCGCGTTCGATCTGCTGGGCAAAGCGACGGGCTATTGGGACGTGGTTGTCACTACCGGTCCGCTCACTCAGACTTTACGCAGCAGTTTCGAGATAAAGGAGATGCAGATCGAGTCGATCACGCCGTCGGCCGGCTATAACACCGGGTCTGTCGGTATAACCGATCTGCATGGTACGGGTTTTGTCGCCGGCTCAACTGTCGCGCTTACCCGCCCCGGCGAGCCGGATATTCAGGCTATGGGCGTAAGCGTGATAGGCTCGACGCAGATAACATGTGCGTTCGATTTGCTGGGCAAAGCGACGGGCTATTGGGACGTGGTGGTCACGACCGGACCGCTCAGCCAGACTTTACGCAGCAGTTTCGAGATAAAGGAGATGCAGATCGAGTCGATCACGCCGTCTGCCGGCTATAACACCGTGTCCGTCAGCAGCGCTAATCTGCAAGGCGAGGGTTTTGTCGCCGGCTCAACAGTCGCGCTTACCCGGCTGGGCGAGCCTGATATTTTGGCTACTGGCGTAAGCGTGATAGGTTCGACGCAGATAACATGCTCGTTCGATCTGCTGGGTAAAGCGACGGGCTATTGGGACGTGGTGGTAAGTACGGGAGGAGCGGGCTCGCTTTTCGCGGCTTTGCCGAACGGATTCTTTATAAATTCTCTTATTATCAATTCAATAGCCCCCGATTCCGGATTCAATACCGGGCCGGTAGATATCACTGATCTGGAAGGCGAAGGTTTTGCCAGCTATACCACTTTGGTGAAACTGACGCGCTCAGGCCATGCGGACATAGCCGCAACCGATATTAATGTCGTGAGTTCTAACAAACTTACCTGTAAATTAGATTTAAGCGGGGGAGCGACGGGTTACTGGGACGTGGTGGTCTCGAGCGGCGCGGTCTACCGCTCGCTGATAAATGGTTTTAATATCCGGTCAATGGATATCGCTTCAATCGCGCCCAATGCCGGTTCAAATACCGGTTCGGGAACTTTTGTTGTTTCCGGAGACGGATTTCTCGGCGGTTCCATAGTGAAACTTTCCAAAACGGGTAAGCCGGATATAATCGCAGGCAGCGTCAATGTTCTGAATTCCGGCCGGATCATGTGCGTATTTGATCTGACAGGTATGGCTACTGGTTACTGGGATGTTACGGTAGCGAGCGGCTCGTTCACGTATACTCTTAATATCGGCTTTGAAATCATGCCGATGACAATCACCTCTATTACGCCTGACTCAGACTACAACAGCGGCTCTGTGAGAACGGATTTGGCCGGGAGCGGCCTGCTGAACGGTTCCACTATCAAGCTGACCCGGACCGGCCAGGGCGATATAAACGGAACTGACGTGAATATTACGGCCTCCACGCATGCGGTCTGCAAGTTCGATCTGACAGGTAAGGCCACCGGCTACTGGGATGTTGTAATTACGAGTGATTCGGTGTCAGCCGCGCTGGCCGGCGGTTTCTTCGTGAATTCACTGACTCTCGCTTCGATCGCTCCGAATTCCGGGTACAATTCCGGGCTGGCTGATATCGCTGATTTGCACGGGCAAGGATTCGCGGCAGGCGCCACGGTAAAACTGGCCAAAAGCGGTGAGGCCGACATTCCGGCGACAGCCGTAAATATTGTGAGTTCTTCTCAAATAGCCTGTTCTTTCAATATTACGGGAAAAACGCCGGGTTACTGGGACGTGGTTGTAAGCACGGGCGGTCCGGCCTCGCTTTCCGCGACTCTGGCCGGCGGTTTTTTGGTGAATTCCCTTACTGTCGCGTCCATAACGCCCGCTTCCGGCGATGTTTACGGTCCCGTCAGCGTTACCGACCTGCGCGGCGGCGGATTTGCGCCGGGCGCTTCGGTAAAACTGGCCAGAACCGGGCAGCCCGATATTCCCGCGACAGGCGTGACCGTTCTGAGTTCGATTCAAATCGCCTGCTCTTTTGATCTGACGGGAAAAGCGACGGGTTACTGGGACGTGGTTGTAAGCACGGACGGCCCCGGCACGCTTTCCGCTACACTGGCCGGCGGTTTTTTTGCGAATTACCTCAATGTCGCGTCTATAACGCCCGCTTCCGGCTATAATTCCGGTCCCTTCAGTGTCACCGACCTTCATGGCGGAGGATTTGCATCGGGCGCCTCTGTAAAACTGGCCAGAACCGGGCAGCCCGATATTCCCGCGACAGGCGTGACCATTGTTAGTTCGTCCCAGATCGCCTGTTCTTTTGATTTGACGGGAAAAGCGACGGGCTACTGGGATGTGGTGGTAAGCACGGGCGGTCCCGGCTCTCCTTCCGCGACTCTGGCGTCGGGTTTTTTGGTGACTCCACTCGGCGTTGTGTCCATAACGCCGGATTTCGCCTATAATTCCGGTCCTGTCAGCGTCACCGACCTGCGCGGCGGCGGATTTGCGCCGGGCGCCTCTGTAAAACTGGCCAGAACAGGGCAGTCCGATATTCCAGCGACAGGCGTGACCATTGTGAGCCCGACTCAAATCTCCTGCTCTTTCGATTTAACCGGAAAAGAGACGGGTTATTGGGACGTGGTGGTAAGCACGGGCGGTCCCGGCTCTCTTTCCGCTGTTCTGACGCATGCTTTCGAAGTGAGATATCCGTTAACCGAAACGGTCGCTGTCTACACGACAAGCGATTCGTCCGTAACTCTTAAATTGGTAAGCGGTGATATTAATATAGAGATACCGGCAGGCGCGTTTAGCGAAAATATCCTGTTGACAGTTTCGACGGCCGCGGTCCCGGCTTCCGACAGGGAAACGATCGCGGTATCAGCGCTCGGTGTGGAGATCAACAATGATAAAGGATTGCAACCTGTTAAAAATTCGGCAATAACCATGTTCTACCGCCATAGCGACATCGCCGGACTTGACGAAACTAAATTAGTCGTGGGCAGGTATGACCCGGTAAATTCCAGATGGATACCGTTGCCGTCTACGGTTTATCCCGATCAAAACAAGGTCGCATGCATAACGGATCATTTTTCAGTGTTCGGCTTGATACAGCTTGCGCCGGCCTCAAATTTAAATTCAATAATGGTTTTCCCCAATCCGTTCAACCCGGACAGGCATACTCAAGGATTAACAATCGACAATCTTCCCCCGGATGCGGAAATTAAAATATTCACCGTGGCCGGGGAGCTTGTAAAAAAAGTCGGATACACAACCCAAAACGGCAGAGCTAAGTGGTATGGGGTAAACGAGGCCGGCAGGAAGGTGGCGAGCGGAGTCTATATCGCTCTGATAAAGGCCCATGGCGTAAACAAGAAGATCAAGATCGCGGTGGAAAAATAACAGCCCGGCGATAACTGATCCGGATCGTTTTATGACGTTGCAGCGACCGGTAAAGAGTCGAAAATGATTTATAAAGTCACAATTTTTTTCAGTTTATTCTGCGCCTGCAATATGCCGGTTCGGTATGTTTACGCCGGATTTTCAAAAGACGACGCTGGAACCGCCTCCGCCCAGATCCTGAAACTGGGCGCCGGCGCCAGAGCGGCCGGGATGGGGAACGCGTTTACCGCGATCGCGGATGACGCCTCTGCGGTGTATTGGAACCCGGGAGGGCTTGCCGGGACTAAAAAGGAATCAGCGTCCTTAATGCATGCTATTTTGTTCGAAGATATTTCATACGACTGGCTGGCCTATGTAAAGCCGTTAAATACCGGGACTTTTGGCGCCGGGGTCCAGCGTCTTTCCTATGGAGGTATTACAGGAACGGACGAGACCGGTCTTGAAACGACAAGCTTTACACCCACTGAAACTGTCGGAACCTTGTCGTATGGGATCGGCTCCGGCAATTTTGGTCTCGGCGCCAGCCTTAAATATATATCCGGAAAAATAAAGAATTCCGCCGCTACGATCGCCGGAGATATAGGCGGGAAATACGGTGTCTCCCGCGATGACAGCTTCTCGCTCGGTTTTGTCCTGCAAAATATCGGCGGAAAAATGAAATATCTTGCGGAAGGCGACCCCCTGCCGCTTAATTTAAAGATCGGAACGGCATATAGACCCGGGACCAACTTGATCATCGCCGCCGACGCCGATATGCCCTCCGATAATGCCTTAAGTTTCGGTCTCGGCGGCGAGTACGGCGTTCAACTGGACGACGGACTGATCGTTTCCGGGCGTGCGGGGTATAACAGCCGCTTAAAAGATCTCGGCGGACTGGCCGGGTTCACCGTGGGAGCGGGGGCGAATTATGACGGGGTCAGTTTTGATTACGCATTTGTTCCTTTCGGCGACCTGGGTAATACCCATAAAATAAGCTTATCGATAGAGTTTTGAGATAATTCCGCGTGACAAGCCGGTATCCGGGCCCGGCCTGTAACCTTTTATTAACATTTATTTCACGAGAGGGCAACGCCACCCTGTTAAACTAATTACAAGGTTTAAGTGGTAAGTAGTAAGGATTAAGTGGATACGAAAGACGGATTTGAAACTTAATTCTTATCGCTTAACCCTTATATCTTAATTTTATGGAAAACAGTGAAATAGACAGGCAGCTGGGAGAACTCTGGAAAAAAGCTTCGGGGAAGGACTACATTCCCGAGCCGTCCTCCCCGCAGCCGCGTTTCATCGAATCCGACGTCGAAACGATCCGCTTCCTCAAGAATAATTTTTCCAAGGCCGAAAGCGACTGGAAGCGCCTGCTGGAGATAAAAGAGTCCAACATCCGCGACCTGACGTCCCAGCTGGCCGAGATCCGCGCGCAGCTCGGCGAGCTGAAGCGGTATTATCAGGACGAGCGGGAGAGCGTTATCGGGAAAGAACTCGACGCCGCGATGCGCCTGGGCGAGGCCGGGAAGATAATGGAAGCCCAGAAGAACGCGAACGCGCGCGAGACGGCTTTATTGAACGAAACGCTGGAAAGGATGAAGATAGAGAAAGCCGCACTTTCCGAGCGGCTGGACATTCTCAAAGCGGAACGCGAGAACTGGAGAAAAAAATTCATCGAATCGTCCGTCGAGCGCGCCTCTCTAAAGGCCGCGGCCGCCGCCCTGGAGCGAAAACTCTCGGCCGCCGAAGAAGCCGCGGATGGTACCCTCGCCGAACTCAGAGCGGAAAGGCTGGGCAGGGCCGAAGCCGCGAAAAAGGCTTTGGAATCCGAAAAAAAAGCCGCGGACCTGGAGTCCCGGCTTTCAGGCGCTAAAGCCGACTGGGACGCGGAACGCATGGCCTGGCGCGAACTCTGCGACCGTATGGATAGGCTGCCCGCCAAACAGCCCGGTCCCCAGACGAACGACGGATGAGCGGGGCCTCTTGCGGCGGATAGGGTGCCGGACTATCAGTTCGAAGGTGCGGAAAGAACGGAAACGAGGTGTGTCTGATGGCCTGGCAACCTTCAGCGTAAGCGCCTCTTATTAAGCGACATTGATTTCATGCCGGTAAAATGGCAGAATTAACAGGAGGAATTCAGGATTGCAGGCAAAAAGTTGTCATTCCCGCCCCGCACTTTTTCCAAAACGGGCCAAAGTGCGGGGCCCGCAATTCGTAGGCGGCCTGTTCCACCGTGTAACTGGGGGAGCCTGCTCCACCGTGTAACTGGGGGAGCCTGCCACACCACTTTGTGGGGTGGTGATCCATCAGAAAGAATTACTGGAGCACCTGATACTTAATCTTTTGAAAAATTAAATTTGTAACTTTGCATATTCCGAGGGCCTTTTATGAATAGAAAAATATTTATATTCTTCGCCGCCATCCTGTTCGGCCTTTCCTTCGCCCCCGCGGTCCGCGCCCAACAGCTTTTCGTTTCCGATATAAATGTCGGGGATGGCGGTTTTCCGGGTCTGGGCCCCGACACTGGAGCAGGCCATGTCTCCTATTGTAATAATGGTGTTTTGGGTTCGCCTGTGTCTTTTGTAACCATGGCAACTACAGCTTGGCCTAAAGGTAATATCTGGGCAAACTCCTCCCGCATAGAATTTGATCAGCCGCAGACAGGTTATCCCGGAGGCTGTCTTTCTTTGTGCGCTAAAATAGTTTGCGTGAGCACGGTCGGTGTTTTTGGCGTCAATGAACTCGATTTTGAGATCTTTAAGTTCGTCAGCGGCGGTAATCCGCTCGATCCTGCCAGCACCCCCCCTATCAAAACGGTCTCTCTCTACAATATTGGTACATGCCAGAGTACTAACAATCAGGCATGGAACGTGGGCGGCGGTATTGTCGGCGGAGGTAATGATAACCATTATTACTGCACCGCTTGGGATGGTGCGTACAACCTTGGTGGAATATTCGGGAAGACCAACGGCCAGTTCGGTTTTAGGGCCAAGGTCAAGACTAATGAAACCAGTCCGACGGTCGGTAACATCTCCATAGAACAGACGGCGGCTTTCCCGGGACAGAACCAGATCCCCATAGGCGTGGATGTTATAAATATCCACACGGTGCGGTCAAGCCCGACGGTGGTGGGCAAGATTACCGGTGTGGCTGCCCAGCCATATAATATTCTTTACCGTCTCAGCAAGGATGCGACAACAACTATCAAAATTTATTCAGCCGTAGCAGTCGGTGGTCAACTGCCGCTTGTCCGCACTCTGGTTCAGAATCTACCCAGGGTCGGAGAAGGAACTCCGGACGGTACTCTAACTAACGGCGATTTCTGGGATGGCCGCGAAAATAACGGGGAGATCGCACCTCCTGGCGTCTACAAGGTTCAGATTGATGCCGATTCGCAGGACGGTTGGACTGGTATAGACTATGCCTATCCTTACACCACAACCATCTCGCACGATCCGCTTCAAATAACCGATGCGGGTATAAAGCCGCTGGGTTCCTCGTCCACGGACCAGGCGGTCATAAGTTATTTGCTCACCGAAGCGGCGACGGTTTACGTCGGTATCTACACCGCCGATACCAATTTCTCCGATATCAACAGCGTTGGTCATGATCAAATAGTCACCTCCGGGAAGCGTCTCAGGCTGATCACCGAGCAGAAAACGGGGCGGCAAACCGTTTCGACAAGCTGGGACGGGCGCGACGACTACGGCAATCCCGTCTGCGACGGTGACTATGTTTACGCCATCTGGGCCGAATTGGCTTCCGGCAACCTTGTCATCAGGAACCAGCGGCTGTCGGTCGGCACGATACCCGTGGCAAGGGGCTTGGTAATAAGTCTGATGTCGCCGTCTTCCACGGTCATCGGCTCCTCGCCTTCGGTGGCCGGTCTGGATCCGTTCTATTTCCGCTATACCCCGGTACGTGACGCTCTGATCACGATGAACATCATGAAAGAAGGCAGCAATACGCCTATCCGCCACCTTATAAGCGGTGAAACCAGGTTCGCGGGCTTTTCCAACCGGGAAATGTGGGACGGCAGGGCTGATGATGGCAGTTATGTCGACGACGGCGTTTACGAGGCCGAACTTGTATCCGAAGACCCGTACGCCTGCTCCCAAACCAGGATAACAACCACGTCCGTCAAGTTTCCCGTGAATATGTTCCGTATAGTGGACGTCAAGACCACTCCGCTGCTCGGCGGGGCGTCCGACACCGCGACCATCAGCTTCGAGTTCTCTCAGGCGATGTATATGACGCTTAATATTTACGACCCTGATGTTGTGGTGGTTTCTTCCTCAACCTGGCCGCCGATCCTGCTCCACCATTCGAATACTCACACCGCCGATCCGGTATTTACTGTATCCGGCATGCGTCCGAGCCGCTTCAAGATAACCGAATACTGGGACGGGCGGAGCACTGCCGGCGATCTGTTAGGCGACGGTAAATATCCCTATACGCTGGTCGCTTCTACCTCGCCAACCCCCGGCACGTCTTCCGCCAATGACAGGATCACCGGCTATCTGGAAGTGGCACGGGGACAGATCCTTTTCACGGCTTTCGACGTGATCCCGACCATCCCCACGATGTATAATTCTTCGGATACCGTCACGCTGCCTCCTTACGAGATAGATTACATGCTTACCCGCCAGTCTTCGGTCACGATACAGATCATTCCTAACGGTTCCTCGCAGCTGCCCGTAGCCGACGTCATCCCCCACGGAGATGAGATCAAGGACGGCGGTATCCCACAGAGAGATTTCTGGGACGGGAAATGCACTACTAATACGCCGGTCTGCTCCAACAATGACTTCGTGCCTTCGGGCAGCTATAACGTTAAGATAATCGCCCGTGATATCGGCGTCAACCTGCTCTCGGTGACCACGGTGCAGCAGACTATAGACGTCAATCCGCTCAGGATCTTCGACATGGCGATAACTCCGCATACCGCCGACGCCCCCGGCGTCATCGCATATCAGGTTTCCGAGACGATGAAGGTGGTCACCAAGATCTTCCGTCCGGATGCCCAGATCTCTTCGTGCCTTAATAACTCCGCGCCATGCTCCCCCACCAAACTCGTGAAGATGTTCGTGGGGGTGCGGCCGGCCAGGGCCCAGATCTTCGAATATTGGGACGGCACCGATCTGACGCTTTCAAAAGTTCCGGACGGCAACTATGTTTTCAAGGTCTATGGTTCCGTCAACACCGACAGCGTCAGTTCTATCGACGGGACCGTGTCGACGGGCGCGGTGACGGCCTCGGACGATCTGGTCGGCAATATCCCGGTGGCGAACGGCCCGACCAAGGATGACGCGCAACTCACGAAAGATATCTGGTTCGCCCCCAATCCATACACGCTCGATCCCTACACGGGCAAGTATAATGGCCGGTTCCACATACCGATATACATTAATTCCGTGCTCAGCATAAAAATATACAACCTGACCGGCGATCTGATATATAAATATCCAGGGACTGAGATCTTGGCCGCCGGCACCGACAAACTAGTTTACTGGCCAAGGACCAACAGCGCCGGCAAATTGGTCGCTCCGGGCGTGTATTTCGCGTTGATCAGGCTGGAAGGCAGCGACGGTTCTAAAGGCGCGTTCCAGATAGTCAAAAAGATACTGGTGCCGTAAGGGACAGCGGTTAGTGTTAAGTAGTAAGTGGTAAGTATTAAGTGGTTAAGAAGTAAGGGATAAGCAGTGAGTTTAAACTTAATCCTTAAAGCTTAATCCTTAATCCTGAATATTTGATCCTTAACACTTTAACATGAGGATTTTATGAAAGCCATGAAAAGCGCGGTTTTTAAAAAAACACTTCCGGCCCCGGCGTTCGTTCTCATGTTCGCCGTCTTCCAGCTTGCCGGCGCTTCGCAGCTTTACGCAGCGGACCCGAACGCTGGTACGGCCGGCGCAGTATTCATGAAGATCCCCACCGGCAGCCCCCGGGCGCAGGCCCTGGGCAACTGCGGCGTTTCTCTCGTGGAAGGCACGGAAGCCATGACCATTAATCCCGCCGGTATCGCCGCTTCCCAGATGCGCGAAGTGGCATTCTCCTATCTTAGCTGGTTCCAGGATTATTCCGGGCAGTCGCTGGCGTACGTGCACCCCGTGGGCCAGTCGGTAGTAGGAGTTAACGTGGCCTACTACGGCATCTCGGGGTTCGATGTCAGGGACCAGTCCGGGATCCCGCAGTACAGCGAGGATGTGAAAGTACGCAACGGCTACGCCACGCTCACACTGGCTAAAAGTTTTTTTCTCGAACGGCTGTTCCTCGGCGCCAGTGTCAAGCAGGTGATGGAGGACAATTACACCACGAAGTACAATAATCTTGTTTTTGACGCCGGCGCCGTGCTTAAGCTGGGGCGCAAACTGTCGTTCGGCTGGTCGGGCGCCAACTTTTCCGGCAAGAAGGATCAGGTCGTAAAGATACAGCGTCTGGGCATGGCCTTCTCCTTCAACCCGTTCATTACGGCGCTGGTGGAGTCCAAGAGCTACTCGGACCATAAAAATCTTCCCGGCGGCGGCGTGGAGTTCAATCTGCCGGAGGAAGTGCTGCAGGTCGGCCGCGTCTGCATTCGCGCGGGCTATACCGACGCTAACAGCTACGGGAAGAATTATGACGACAAAACCCTTGATACCCTGGGTCTGAGCCAGGCCAGCGGCTGGGCTTTCGGAATAGGTATATACAGCGCGCAGGCCATGGGTTTCGGGATGTCGCTCGACTACGCCATGGTGCCTTACGGGGCTCTCGGCAAGTCCAACCAGATAATGGTCAAGCTGCAGTTCTAGCAAAGCCGGAACCGCGGAAGTGACAGGTTTAAATATTCGATAAAACCACGTGTCATTCCCGCAAGTCGTAGGCGGGAATCCATTAAAGATGATTGAATTCCTGCTAAAAGATCGCAGGAATGACAGAATGAGACTGCGGGTTCGCTGAATACTTACTAACAGGTGACTGGCGGCAAGTTTGATTTGTGTCTCCGTGGTTTTCTTGCGGATGTGTTCGTCTCGGCGGTGAAACAGGCGGCGGAGTGAAGAAGCTTATGAGGCGGCAATTTGATCCGAAGCGTTTTTTGCCTGCTACCTGTTCCCTGTTGCCTGCCGCCTTTAAGCGGTTGAGAAAGGGGCAGACGGCGGTGGAATATCTGTTGGTGACGGTAGTGCTTACGGTCGCGTTTTCCATGGTGTACCGCGTATTGCAGTCGTACCTTACCACTCAGTTCACACAGGGCGGGGTCATTATCCTCAGGATGTATAAAGAAGACCCCTGGTAGGAGCGGCAGGAAGAGAGGGGGGGAACTAGGTAAAGGTATAGGTAGAGGTAGAGAAAGAGAGTGATCGATCTTGGATTTACTATGCCTATACCTATACCTGGCTCCCTCTGGCGTTAAATTAGATATAATTGCTTAATAATCAGATACTTGGAGGACTAGTAAAATGAACAGACTGTTCAAAAACAGGAAAGGTCAGAACACCGTGGAATATCTGCTGATGTTGGCCGTTGTCGTCGGCGTGGTGCTCATTGCCGGCATGGCCCTCAAGAACTATATGCCCGGCCTCTTCGCCAAGATCCAGGGCATGATCAACGGTGCGGCAGGGTCCCTTGGTTCCGGCGGCGGCAACCAGTAAACCGGAAAATTCGGATAAAGCTGCTTTTTCCGGAAAGGCTTAAGAATAAAAGCTGACGGACGGAGAGATTTTCCTCCCGTTCCCGTGTTTTATTCCATGATCCTTTGAAAATAAGGACGCTTCCGGGTTTAGCATGGGTTAAAACTATGAGATCATTGCTGTAATTATCGGGCTCTGTCATCCCCGCAATTCGTTGGCGGGGATCCATTGAGAATAAGAATTTTTGGATTCCTGCCAAACTCTCGCAGGAATGACAGCTGCATTGATCTCTAACACTGATCCACGGAAAACCCGAAAGGGCCAAGATGAGAAGATCGGGTCTTGCCCGGCCCTTTCGGCCGATGGGTAAGGTGCTGAGCTTATGGCTGCTATACGGCGCGTTCGCTACGCCGCCAAAAGGGCGGGGCAAGTCACGGTGGAACTGCTTCTGGTTCTGCCGGTGTTCATGCTGATGCTTTTTTTTATTATGGAACTTGGGAATCTGGCTTACCAGACGATCCTCGTTCACCATTGCGCTTATGAGCTGGCTCGGATAGGTTCACTGGTGGCCGGGCCTCCGGGCGGCAGTTCCAGCACCACCTCGAACGTGGGCAAAGCTGAAACCAAGATGCGCTCGGTCATCTCGAAGATGTTCTCGAACCCGGGCCAGATACAGCTCATAGTGACCAGCGAGGTGACCGGCGTAGACCCTCAGCCCAAGGCCTCGCCGAACCCGCATACGCACACCAACGAGGACCTGCTGGTGACGCTGATCTTCCCGGCCAAACTTATTTTCCCGGGGTCCAGTTATTTTTTCGCCGATCAGCCCAAAGGCAGACGGATAAAGAACATAACGGTGCGCGTGCGCATGCCAATAGAAAAGCCCGTGTTCCAGTGAGCCGGAGATGGCGAGTATGCTCGCAGGCGCTAAAGGATTTATCAATTATTTAACAAAGTCGTAATCCTTGAGTCCTATAATTTATTGACGCGGGGTGCGACAGAGAAGAGAACAGTAGGTGTACCTTTTACTAAAGGAATTTCTGCTCAGGAAGGGTTCCGCAAATGTGCGTATCCGTCCCCCCCGCCCGGCGGGGGGGATGCGACAGAGAAGGAGAACGTGTCATGGAAAAGAAAGGCGTCCTGGTACCGGTGATCTTAGCCATTTTTGCCGCCAGCATCTACTGGTGGGTTCTTACGTCCAAGGAACGGTCTATCGCCAGAGCGCAGGAGCCCGCCCAGGTGCTGGTCGCCAAATATGACCTTCCGGCGCGCACTATCCTTAAAGAAGACCTGGTCGAAATAGTTCAGATGCCCAGGCAGTACCTCCAGCAGGACGCGCAGGAGGTCCGGAGCGCCTCGGATATCAAAATGGTCACCAATCTCGTCACGGCCGTCAGGATCCCAAAGGGAAACCAGATCACGCTTTCCTCGCTCGTCTCGCTGAGCCCCGAAGCGGGCCTTAGCGTTAAAGTTCCGCCGGGCTACAGGGGCTGCGTCATCCCCATGGATAACGAAATGATGCGCCTCATAAAACCCGGCGACAGGATAGACGTGCTCGTGACCTTCGAGGCCACCATGGGCGACAATCATAAAGAAAGGGTGACCGCGACCATTCTCCAGAACGTGCTGGTGCTGGGCGTAGGCACTAACCTGGGACAGGGAATGTCCTCAATTCAGGCCAAGGCTAAAGACGCCCAGGTATCGGCCGATCAGGCTTTTTCCGACAAGGGCGTCATGAGCCTGTCGCTCAACCCGAACGAGGCGCAGTATCTCTCGCTTTCCATGAAGGTCGGCGATGTTTCCGTTATAGTAAGGGGTCTGGGCGATGTCGAACTGCACCCGATGGAGATAGCCAGCTTTAAGAGACTGATAAAATAGTGATCAGCGAATAGGGGAGAGTGGTTAGTGGCGGAGTCCCTGATTTTTTTCACTGACCACTTAACCACTCGCCACTGACGTTTTGAGGAGATTATTATGCGATTTTTTTATCTTCTTTTGGCGGTCCTTGTCTTTGCCCCCTGCGCCCGCGCGCAGAAGAGCGAAATGGTGGCCGTCAGCGCCGACATCGTGGAGATAAGCGGTTCCATCCAGAAGACAAAAGGTTTCTCCTGGAACCAGTTCTTCGATTTTTCCGAGAAGACCATCCCGGGCATCCTCACGCTCGGGGATTTCGAGAGGAAGACCCAGCTCACGGCCTCCCTCAAGCTGCTTGAGACCGAGGGCAAGGCGCAGCTCCTGTCGAACCCGAAGGTCATTACAAAGAGCGGCACCCAGGCCAATTTCACCGTCGGCGGCGAAATTCCCGTTCCCTATTCCAACGGCCAGGGCGTCGGCGCGGAGTTTAAAAAATTCGGCGTCATTCTGAACGTTTTGCCCGTCATCATCGCGGAGAAAAAGGATACTGTGGACGTGCAGCTCCAGCTGGAAGTTTCCAACCCTGACTATTCGAAACCGGTCAGCGTCGGAGGCACCACCATCCCGTCCATGATCACCCGCCAGATCCAGACCGAGGTGGAGCTCAAGAGCGGGGAGACGCTGGTAATAGGCGGCCTCAAGCGAAGCAACAGGAACGTCTCGAAGAACCGCGTCCCGGTGCTGGGCAGCATACCGCTGCTGGGCGCGCTGTTCAGCTCTACGGATATCGTCGAAGAACAGAGCTCGCTGTTCCTGTTCGTTACGTTCGATATAATAAAATAGCGTGACGGCTAGGCGGCTGGACGGCTGGACCGCCAGAAAAGATCCGCCATACAGCCGGGCCGCGAGTCAGCTGGTCAGCTTTTTAAAGAGCTCTGTATCTTAGCCGTTCAGCGGTCTGGCAGTCAAGCTGTCTAGCGGACCTGCCGTCAAGCCGATTTTTATGGACAATCTTAATACCGCGCCAAGAGTCATCACCTTCTCGGGCCCTAAAGAGGGCGTGGGCAAGACTTCCATTACCGTCAACCTCGCTCTGGCCTGGGCGAACTACCAGAAGCGGAACGTCCTGATCATTCCGCTGGACCCCAGGTGTATGCAGGACCACGCCATGCTGCTCGGCCTCAACCCGCCGGCCATGGCCGACATCATCAAGACCCTGGGCCGCGAATCGGTCAGCGCCCTTGGCGCGCTGCTGAGGGGGAAGATCCCGATCTCGCCTTACGGCGTGGGCGTGCTGCCGCTGGCCAAGAAGCGTTCCGACGTGGCCAAAATGTCGCCGGACATCATTCTGCCCATCCTCTCCAAACTGTCGCAGTCCTTTGATATTTTCATAGACGTCGACCCCTATTTTCCGATGCAGGTCTTCGCGTTCGACATTTCGGACATGGTGTTCTGGGTGACCAATTCCAACGTCTCCTCCCTCAACGCCACCTCAGCGACCTTCCGGGAGATAAACGAACTTCATTTCCCGATGAACAAGTTCGAGATCATCTGCAATCTCTACGATATGCCGGGCGCGATAGGCCCGAAGGAAGTCGAGAAGTTCTTCAAGCAGATGAACAAGGATATTCTGGCTTTTATGCCCTGGGAAGACGCCCTGCCCGGTTATACCAACCAGAACAAGATCCTTATAGTGGAGCAGCCCAACGCCCAATGGGTTAAGATCCTGCGCGTGCTCCTGGGCCGGCTTTCCGAACTTAAGCCCACGGAGAAACACTGGATCTCCAGCGTGGCTACCTCCGAATTCGTTCAGGGATCGGATATGCTGTGGCGGCAGCTGAACCGCGAGTCCGAGCCCGGGCCGGCCGGCGCGTCCAAAGCAACCCAGACCACGACCGCGGCCAGGATCGACGTGCCTGATTTCTGGGACGTCCTTAAAATGAAGATGCACAAGGATGTAGTCACCTCGCTGGAGCTGGAGCGCATCAAGATCAGCGACGACGCCGCGGCTAACGAGGCGACCAGGAAAAAAGTGGACCAGATCATCAACGGCCTTCTGCAGAAAGAGACCGCCATGCCGCTTACCAGGGAGCAGCGCGCCAAGTTCATCAATGAGCTATTAGACGAGATCCTTGGCCTGGGTCCCCTGGAAGAACTCATGAGGGACCCCGCCGTCACCGAGATCATGGTCAACGCCCCGGACAAGGTGTTCATAGAAAGGGCCGGCAAACTGACGCTGACCAAGTACCAGTTCAGGAACGAAGAGCAGATAATCCAGGTCATGAAAAGGATCGTGGCGCCCCTGGGCCGGCGCATAGACGAATCCGTGCCGCTCGTCGACGCCCGTCTCAAGGACGGCTCCCGCGTGAACGCCATCATTCCGCCGCTGGCCGTTTCCGGGCCCACGCTGACCATAAGAAGATTTTCGAACAAGCCTTTCACCGACACGGAGCTCGTAAAAAAAGAGAGCATCTCGCAGGACTGCGTGGACTTCCTGAAGGCCTGCGTCAGACTGCGCAAGGATATCATCATCTCCGGCGGCACGGGCACCGGTAAAACCACTTTCCTTAATATGTTGTCCAGCTACATCCCGGAGGATGAGCGCATCGTGACGGTGGAGGACGTGGCCGAACTGCGCCTCCAGCAGGAGCACTGGGTGCGTCTTGAAAGCCGCCCGCCCAACATCGAGGGCAAGGGCGAGGTCACCATCCGCGACCTGGTCAAGAACTGCCTTCGTATGCGCCCCGACCGCATAGTCGTCGGCGAGGTCCGCGGTTCCGAGGCCCTGGATATGTTGCAGGCCATGAACACCGGCCACGAGGGCTCGCTGGCCACCATCCACGCCAACACTCCGCGCGACGCCCTTACCCGCATGGAAGCCATGTGCCTTATGGCCGGCGCAGACCTGCCTATCTGGGCTTTGCGGGAAATGATAGCTTCGGCCGTCCATATGGTCGTGCAGCTGACCCGCTTCTCGGACGGTACCAGAAAGATCACGGCGGTCACGGAGATCACCGGGCGCGAGGAAAACCAGATAACGATACACGATATTTACAAATATCACCAGACCGGCATAGAAAAGGAGTCCGGCAGGGTGGTGGGCTATTTCTCCGCCACCGGCGACCCGCCGAAGTTCTTCAAGGATTTCGAAACGCACGGCATCAATATGCCGGTGGAGCTTTTCTGGACGGAAGAGCAGAAGCGCGCCCGCGGCTATAAGAGATAGCGGTTTGAGAGCGTTATGAAGATCAGGACGAAGATATTGCAGGTTTTTTTAGCCGCCTCGGTTCTTGCCGGCGGCGCGCGTCTTGACGCCGGTATTCTCGCCAGGGACCAGATGGACGAGGTCTCCTGCGCGGCCGTAAAAATGCAGCTTTTCTATTACTACCTGGCTCCGGAACGCGACGCAAAGCTCCGGGATTATCCGGTAAAGTGCAAGGGCGCTACGGTAAATATCAAGATGCCCGCCTGGGTGGAAACTTCGGTCCCCGTCATGCTGAGCAATAAGGTCTGGCGCGATCCGGAGGAGGGTGAGATAAATGAGGCGGCGCTCTGGCAGACCCCGGTCTCCATACTGTATGAGTTCCTTGAGCTGACGAAGAAGACCTTCCCGCGCGAAGATATGGGCGCCGAGATAGCCCCCGGCCTCCTGGTAAAGGAATACGCCGACATCAGGATACGGTTCCAGATGTCGCTGGACCGGCTCTACCGCGCCAAACGCTCCGATTCGATGAACGGCCGCGGCAGGACGATGCTCTCCGTCTTCAATCTGATCTTGAGGGAGATGGAGAGCATCTCGGACTCCATTTCAAGCGCCGACCAGGAACGCTATGCGGCGGCCGTGACCGCCATCTCGGTCATGAGCCAGGATTCGTTCAGCCTGCTCTTCAGGGCGCCGCGCGCCTACTCTCCGCCGCTGGAGTCCTCCAAGTACCAGCAGGCGATCTATACCGCGGCCACGGTGTTCGGCATCATGCTCGTCTTCCTGGCGGTCAGGATCTTCTTCATCATGAACGAGCGCGAGACCGACAAGATGGTCGGCGATTACTCCACAAAGGTCGATAAATGGACCAACGATTTTTCCAGGCAGTTCATCGATATTAAAGTTCACTACCTTGTCTTTATCCCGGCCGGGCTTTTCGCCCTGATCGGCCTGTTAAGCTTCAACCTGCTGGTCTTCGTGTTCCTTACCGCGCTTGGCATGTTCATCGGACTCAAGACTCCCGCTTTCGTGCTGAATACCATGAAGATCCGGCGCGGCCTGAAAATAGATCTCCAGCTGATGGACGCGCTGATCCTGCTCGCCAACGCGCTGCGCTCGGGCCTGGATATAGTGCAGGGCTTCGAGATGGTCTCAAAAGACCTCCTGCCGCCCATCTCCGACGAGTTTTCCCTAGTGATCAAGAATTACCAGCTGGGCACCCCTTTCGAGCGCGCCCTCGGCGTCATGGAAGAGCGCGTTTCCAGCAAGATGCTTTCCTATATGATCCGCGCGATAGTGCTGCAGCGGCAGATGGGCGGAAACCTTACCAAGGTCTTCGAGCGCATAGTCATCGACATCCGCGAGGAATCCAAGCTCGAGGAAAAGACGAAAGCGATGACGGCGCAGCAGCGCATCCAGTCCATAGTGGTGGGCATCATGCCCTGGGTCATGGTCGGAGTCATGTTCATGTTCCAGCCGGATACGATGATAAAGTTTTACGGCAGCCCGCTCGGCATGGGCGTTTTCGTCGGCTGCGCCATCTGGATAGCCATCGGCATGAAGGTCGTATCGAGCCTGGGCAAAATTAAGGTGTAAGAACAGGTATAGGTAGAGGTATAGGTATAGAACGAAAATTTAAAAAGCTAAATTTTTTTATTCGCTGAGTTATAACGCAGTCTATACCTTTACCTCTACCTATACCTACGGTCGTATGGAAAACTGATATGGACACGTTTACAAAATATTTTTTGACGGGTATCGCCATCCTCGGCTCTTTCGCTGCCTTCGCCGCCGTGCAAAGGTTCTTCGCGCCCAGAGAGGAGGACCGCTCCGCTATCGGTGACATCAGCGACATGGAGGGCAAGGAGGTCTCCGTTTTTTCGAAGCTGGAGAACAGCAAGAACGTCTGGGATAAGCTGGACCTGTTCTTCGCCAGGGGGCTGGGCATGGAGAAGAAGCTCGAAGAGCAGTATATGCTGCTGGGCCGGCCGGCGGGCACCGACCCGCTGAAGATGCTGCATATCAAATTGATACTGGCGGCGGTCCTGCCGGTGGGCTTCTACATTCTAAGCGATTCATTTTTCACGCTCATCTTCGCCCCACTCGGCTTCATCCTTCCCGACGTGTTCTATTATGCGCGCAAGATCCGGGCCCGCCAGCAGGATATCATCCATAATTTCCCCACCTTCGTCGATCTGGCCGCGCTGATGATAGAATCGGGCCTCGACTATATGACCGCTTTCGACCGCATCGTCAAGATCGCCCCGGTAAAGACCAACCTCGAAACGGAGATGGAGCGGACCATCAACGAGGTCCAGCTGGGCTATTCTAGACGCGACGCCCTCAGGCGCCTCTCTCTGCGCACGGGCCTGCAGGAAGTGCGCTCCTTCGTGGGCCTCGTCATTCAGTCGGACGAACTGGGCACCAGCCTTGTGGAACTTCTGCGTAATTACTCCACGGACATGCGCTTCCGCCGCCTTAACAAGGCCGAAAAGCTCGCGGCCCAGGCCTCGACCAAGATGCTCATCCCTTTGTTCATCTTTATCTTTCCGACGGTGTTCATCTTGATGCTGTCGCCCATGATAGCGGACCTGATGACGGGCGGCATGCCGTTCTAACTACAGTGGCGAGTGGCTAGTGGTTGGTGCTCTTGAGGATTTTATGAAAAACTTTATCAGAAACGTCTTCATTTTATCCCTTTGTTCCTTCGCCCCGTCGTGCCTTTCGCCGTTACCGGCTTTTTCGCAGCAGCAGAAAGTAAGGAGCGAAGAATCGGTTTTTCTGGACCTGCAGAAAACGGGCCTGGGCTCGCTCAGCGAACTGGAGGAAAAAAAGCGGTTCATAGAGACCATCAAGCTTGAGAAGGCCAAGATACAGTCCAAGATGCTGGCGAACGTCTATGAGAACGCCTTTAACTATTACCGCGAAGGCAACTACGAGGACGCGCGCGACCTGGCCAACAAGATCCTTTCGATAGACCCTAATTTCGAGGACGCCAGCATGCTGCTGGAAGCTTCCAATCAGCTGCGCGGCTCCTTGCGCCCCGGGCTGTCGGAAAAGCTCATGATCGAGGACCGCTTCAAGAGCGCACTCTCCCTGTACGACGACGGCCGCATCGTGGACGCGCAAAAGAAAATGGAGGAAGTGGTGAAGCTTTCGCCCAACAACATCAAGGCTAAATACTGGCTGACCAAGATGCAGGAAGACCTGCGCGACTATTATTACCAGAAAGGCGACCAGTTGTACGCCAAACGCGACCTGAAAGGCGCGCTGGATAACTTTTATAACGCCCTGCTTATCAAACCCAAGGACGCGAAGATCGTGGATTACATCACCAGGGTCGAGGACGAACTGCGCCAGGCGACCGCCAATGAAAAGCTGAAGGCCGCTCTCGAGTTCTACGCCCAGGGGAAGCTTGGCGACGCGTACGAAGGCCTGAAGGGCGTGCTCGAGGTCCAGCCGGGCGATTCCAAGGCCAATAAGCTGCTGGCCGAGGTCAAGAGCGAAATAGAACAGGGCTATCTGGACCGCGGCAAAAAACTCTACGGAGAAAGGAAGTATACCGAAGCTATCGGCGAATGGAACACCGCAAAGCTTTACACGGCCAACCTGCCTTATCTTGACAAACTGATCTCACGCGCCAGGGAGCAGATGCGTCTGGAGTCCGAAGAGAAGCACCGCCGCGCCGACGAGGCCGCCAAGCGCGCCAGCGCCGAAGAGGAGCGCCGACAGAAAGAGGAGGCGGACCGCAAGAAAGCGGAAGAGGACGCCAAGCTCAAAGGCACCACCGTGGAAGGCGCCGCCGCCAAGGGCCCGAGCGAAGAGAATAAGCTGGCCTCGCAGCAGCATTATCTGGAAGGCTTGAAATATTTCCAGAACTCCAATTATGAAAAAGCGAGGGACGAGTGGACCATCGCGAAGCAGCTGGATCCGGGCAACACCGACGCCGACGCCGGCATGAAGCGCATAGAACAATACCTCGCCGGCGGGCAGTAGCCCGCGGCCCGCTCATACGGACGGAGAATTTGGTGGAATTCGGTAACTGCTCAGTTGCAGGAAATCAACGGGGCGGAGCGAAGCGGCACAATTCAGCTTACAGATCAAAACCGCTTTTCACGCAAAGTGCGCAAAGGATTTACGCAAAGAAACGCAAAGAATTATAATCCGATATCTCTTCAGTAATAGATCTTTGCGTGCTTGCTTTTTATTTCCACTTTGCGCTCTTTGCGTGATATCGGCGTTTCTGTGCGGTGAATCGTTGTTAGGCCGACCGAACGGCGTTAATTAAAATTTACCGCCGAATTAACAATTCTGAAATAACCGTTTGTTAAAATATTAGCAACCTTCCAAAGAGGGAGGCCCAGACAATTTTGGTAAAGGTCCAAATTTATGCGGCTTACTGTCAAATGGCTTTTGTGGTTCATAGGCATCGGCATTTACGTCATGTGCCTGGGCGGCGTCTTTTATTACAACCTTTTCAAGTGGACCTTCGACGAGAAGCTTAAAAAGGACGTTACCGAATCCGTGAGGGTGTTCGCCCCGACGATGCGTAACGGCCTCCTCAAGAACCCCAAGATCATCACTTTCGAGGAATGGGACATCATGCAGTCGCTGGTCAAGGACGAGCGCATCTCCTCCATCATCTATCTCAGCCGCGCCGGTACCGTGCGCTGGCATAAGCAGTCGCGCTTTATCGGCATGGCGTGGGCGGATTTCCAGAAGGATTATCCGCCGCCGACCGACGCCATCGCCCAGGCGTACCTGTCAAAGATGCCGAAGGTCCGTCAGGTCCCGAAAGAGCCTTTTTATGAGATAGCCATTCCGTTCTCCGTGCGCGGCGATATCATAGGCATCATAGACGTGCTGGTCTCCAAGGCCGCGGCCGACGTGCTGATAGGCGTGGCCATGCGTAAATATATTTTCGGCGCCATCGGCGTCCTGTTCCTGCTGGGCCTGCCTCTTTACTTTTTTCTCCACCATTACGTCATCGCCCCGATGGAAACCCTCAGGGAGAGCGTGGAGACCATCTCGCTCAAGAATTTCGACCTGCGTTTCCCGGCCAAGAAGGACGAGATCGGCGATCTGGCGGACGCCGTCTCGCGGCTGCTGGGCAAGATGAAGGTGGAGATGGACGGCATCGTGAACCGGGACCGTAAATACAAGGACGCCGAGCAGAAATGGTGGCGCTCGCTTTTGAGCACTATCGTGCCCGGAAATGAATACGTCATAGTCGTGGACGAGAACAACAACATCCTCTACGCCAATTTCGAGCTCTCCGGCAACGTGGACGCCGGGAATATCCATCTGCTGGACGTGGTGGACTCCCAGCAGCAGAATCTGCTGCGGCTCGTGGGCCAGGCGTTCGAAACCCCCAATAAGCCGGTGGAAGGCGAAACGGTTTTCCGCAATCAAAACCTCGATGTGAAGGTGCTGCACGTGGGCGAGACCTCCGAGATGAACCGCACGCTGATAATGTTCTACCCGAAGCCCGGCGTGAACATGTAGTAATACGGGCAAAAAAATTTCATTTAATCGTGCTGAATTAACAGTATTTCTCACATAAAGCCACAAAGTTTTCACGAATTAACCACAAAGGTCACGAAGTTTTGCACGGAAAGTTCACAAAGATCATATCCGAAAAACCTTTGTGTCCTTATCTGTTCCGAACTTCGTGTCCTTCGTGTTTATTCCGGGTATTTAAACTAAAGCCGCAAAATTCAAAGATTCACATGGATGCACAGGATATACAGGATAAATTCAAAATTTCAGATCCTGTCCATCCTGTATATCCATGTTGATCCCTTCCCCTGTTGTTCTTCTTTGTGCTTTCGTGTGATAATATTCTAACTTCCGCTTGCAGTAGTTTCCCTTTATGCCGGGCTTATCTATATTACCGTTAATTTCCCGAAAATAATTGCTAAAATAATGAAGATGAAGGCAAAGCGCCCTAAGGCCCCGCACTTTTGCCGCAACAACCTGTTGCGCGACAAAAGAGCGGAGCAGGCGCCAGCCAGGCGTCATTTATTACGGAGGATCGCATGAAACTCGAAATCAGGAACATCAGCATCGTATCTCTCATAACCTCATCGGTGCCGATCGTGGTTTTCGCGCTGGCTCTGTTGGGCGGAGTCGTTACGTTTATGGTCGTCCCGAATCCTCAGCTGGAGCCGATGAGCGTCGGCGCTAAAATGATGTCCATCGGGCTTTTCGCGCTTTTATACGTGGTGATAGTTTCCGCTCTTATGGTATTCGTTTCCTTCCTGTACAATATCCTGACCGGCGTTCTCGGGATGAAAGGCGTTTCTTTCGATATCGAAGAGATCCACGAGCACGAATAACGCGGGTAAGGGAAACCAGGTATAGGTAGAGGTATAGGTAAAGGCCGAAAATCGGGATCAATTTTTTACTATGCCTTGCCACGAAGCTTTACCTCTACCTTTACCTATACCTGCTGTTAAACAGGAGACAATGTGAAAATAAACATCATTTTCGCCGCAAAGGACTTCTCGCGGGCTTCGCTTATACTGGAGATGCTGAACCGGCAGGGCTATTCGGTCATGACCGCACACAGGTCCAGGGAAATCATGGGCATGCTGGCCGAAAAATCCTTCGACCTGGTCATCATCGGGCAAAACCTTTCGGATGAGGAAGGTCTTGCTTTCCTTAAAAATCTCCGCGCCAAGAACAAGAACATTCCCGTCATCGCCATCCTTGAATCCCCGGACACTTATCTGGACCATATGCCGTCGGGCCTGACGCTCGAGAGCCTGGTCCCGCACGGCCACGGCGCGCACGGCGGGCACAATGCGCAACAGGCTCCCAAGATCAGCTATAAGCTCGCTTTTTTTCAGCTGGGCGCGGACGAGTGCCTCAGTTATAACCAGGACCTGCACGAAAGCATCGCCCGGATCCGGGCCGTGGTGCGCCGCACGGCGAGCGCCCAGCCGGACGAGGTGCTCAAGCTCAACGAAGTGGAGATAAACCTTTCCAGCTACACCGTGAAGATCGGCGGCAAAGAGATCACCGTCACGGCCAAGGAATTCGACCTGCTCTATGTGTTCCTTAGCTCGCCCAATCGCGTGCTCTCAAGGCCGTATCTGATAGAGCGCGTCTGGGGCTACAATTATTTCGGTTCTCCGCGCACCGTAGACGTCCACGTCCGCCGCCTCAGGTCCAAGATGGGCAAGGCGGCCAAATATGTCCATACCGTGCCTTGCGTGGGCTATAAGCTCGTGCCGAACGTGAAGTGAGTCTGCGAGTCACATGTCACCAGTCACAGGCCACAAGCCAGAGTTGTATGAAAACTGTTAAGTTTCGGTAAGACCTTAAATACTTGTGACTTGTGACATGCAGCTTGTGACTATTAAATGGAGGCTACAAATATGCCCGCTAAAAAAATTTTGGTAATCGACGACGACGCCCACCTGCGGGAAAGTCTCACCGAGGTGCTGACCCTCGAGGGTTTCACGTGCCTTGAGGCCGGCAACGCCAAGACCGGCATCGAGGCGGCAAAAAAACAGGGCCCGGACGTCGTGATCATGGATATCCAGCTGCCGGACTCGAGCGGCTTCCAGATCTGCCAGGAACTGAGGCGTTATTCGAAGGATCTGGTCCTTATTATGATGACCGGCCGGTTCCTCTCCGCCGAAGAAAAGACGCAGGGCTTCTCGCTTGGCGCGGACGAATATCTCACCAAGCCTTTTGACATTCTGGAGCTGTGCCTGCGCATTCGCCAGCTCCTTTCAAGGAAGGGAAAATCCTAAATTCCCCGGCTGGAAATTTAGGACCAACACCAGTTGTTGGGAACATAGTTCGGTGATTATTTGGTGAATAATCTATTATAGGAAGAGGAATATGTCTAAAAAAAATCTATTATCGGTGATTTGTCTTTTTATACTTGTTAATTGCGCAACGTTCCAGCTTCCAGGCTTATGTGGCGCGGCGGACGCGAAGGGCCGCGTGAAGCTGGAAGTGTTTTTCGAAAGCATGGACGGCGCCGGCTGGCAGCTGTTCTTCCTCGGCGACGCCGTGCGCCGCAGGCTGCCTTCCGTGGACCTGAGCGTGATCCCCCTGCTCTCCAAGAACGACAAGGGCGAGTGGGAATCGAAGCGCGGACCGGCCGAGATAGCAGAATCCATGCGCATAGCCGTGGTGTCTAAATTTTACGGCGATAAACTGCCCGCTTATCTGAACGCCAGGTCGCTGAGCCCCTGGGCCGACGGCTGGCGCGACGCCGCTATTTTCTGCGGCATACAGCCGGAAGAGCTCGACGCCAGAGTCTCCAAGAGCGGCGGGGAACTTATGGAAAAGCTCTATGAACGCATAAAGAGCTCCGGCGTTTCGGGTACCGCGGTCCTGGTGAACGGCAAGCCTTACGACGGCGGTCCCAGGCTTCTTGCCCTTTTTACGGCGGTAAACGAGCAGCTGCCCGCGGATAAGCGCGTCGCCATGCCGAAGACGGCCGCCGCTCCGCCTGCCGTTACTGTGCCCGCTCCCAAGTTCTGGATCGTGCTCAGTTCCGGCGTGGAGCAGAACAATAATCTGATCGACGTTTTCGGCAAGTATTTCGCCGGCATAAAGCCGGTGGTCCTGGATTATGATTCTCCGGAGCGCGCGAAAGATTTTCCGGACCTCAACTTCCTGCCGGCCTACGTCATCGAGGACACTAAGGACGCGCGGACCGTGCTCGACGCCGAGATAAAGGCGGGCATCTTCACCGATCATAAAGGCTATCTTGTCTACTTCGACAAGCAGCGCAAAGGGATCTACGCCGGCGCCAAGCAGGAGCCAGGCATCCTGAAGGTGTTCGTAATGTCCCACTGCCCTTACGGCGTTATGGCGGAGAACGGCATTATAGACGCGCTGAATAAAAAGCTTCTGCCCGAGGGCACCACGGTGCAGATCCATTATATCGGCGATTCCGAGAAAGGGGCCGACGGACAGTACACGTTCAAGAGCCTGCACGGCACCCCCGAGTGGGAGGAGGATATCCGCCAGCTCGTGATCGCCCAGAAGTTCCCGGCCCAGCTCAACGCCTATATCATGGAGCGGAACAAGGATATCACTTCCACGCAATGGGAAGAGGCCGCAAAAAAGGCCGGTCTGGACCCCAAGGCCGTGGCTGACGGCTTCGAGGCCGGAAAAGTCCTGCTGGCGGATGATTTTAAAGGCACCGCCGATCTCGGCATGACCACCTCGCCCTCCTTCATTTGGGAAGGCCGGCTGTTCGTGGTCGGCGTAGGCGAGCTGGCCAAGGTCCCGGGCTTTGAAAAGGTCACGGCCCAGGGCTCGGCCGGCGCGGGTTGCGCAAAATAACGGCAGTGGCTACAGTAACGGACCGAAGTCTGTTAACCTGAAAACTTCAGTTGAAGCGGCATTATCGTCGGATTTAGCGGAATTTTTTTATTCCGTCTTTCCGGCGAAAGCCGGAATCCAGGCCCGGTCGGAATCTGGACACCGGCTTTCGCCGGTGTGACGAACCAACTGAAACTTTCCGGTTAATGCTTGGCGCGCAATACTTTCGCAACACGCATCTGCGATAATATGTTATTAGCAGTGAATACTTAAACGGTCGATGGTTTGCCGTTCACTATCCACTAGCCGCTTTCTTATGACCGAAGCTCCGAAAAAACGAGGACGTCTTTTCTATAAATTCCTCTTCGTGTTCCTTATCGTCTCCCTGGTGCCGCTGGGAATAGTAGGTTATTATCTGGTGAACCTGAGCCAGGTGACGCTTAACAAGGCCATCTCGCGCGACCAGGAGGCTCTGGCCGTGGGCTTCGCCGACACCGTCTCCAGCTACGTCACCAATTTCCGCAACGTGCTTTTCGACGCGGCGCACATCGAGGACTTCGCCTCCATGAACGCGGGCAAGCAGCAGGCCTTCATCAATCATATCATGCAGCTGCACGCCCCGTTCCTCGAACTTTCCGTTGTGAACGCGGAGGGGCAGGAGACCGTGCGCATAGGCCGTTTCGTGCATGACAACACGCTGCGCGACTTCTCGAACGACGAGCTGTTCGGCAAGGTCATGAAGACCGGCGAGTTCGTCGGCGGGCTCGAAAAATATATGGGGTCCTACCCCGCCATAACCATGGGCGTGCAGATCGTCAGTTCGACCACGAACCAGGGGATGGGCGTGCTTATCGCAAAGATGAGCCTCACCGGCCTTTCCAGCATCCTGAAGACCGGATTCCCGGAGGCCACGCACACCCAGGCCGCGGTGATAGACTCGAACGGTTTCCTGATAGCGCATTCCAATCTCAAAGAGATCTACAAACCGGACGCCAAACTGCCGGATGATATCCTGAAGATCCTGCTTCAGAACGACGCCAAGACCGGCGGGGGGGAGATAATACTGGACTCCGGCGAGAAGGTGCTGGGCGCTTTCGCGGAGGTCGCGGACCTGGGCTGGGTGGTTTATATCCAGCGCTCCATCTCCGTGGCGTATCAGGCTTCCAATGAGATGCTCACGCGCACCTGGCGCATGATGCTTATCGTCACGGTTTTCGTGCTGTTCCTCGGTTACGCCGTTTCGCTGGTCATCACGCAGCCTATACAGGCGCTGCGCGAGGCCGCGATAAAGCTTGGGGAGGGTGATTTCGAGACCCTGCCCGATCTCAGCATCCCGAACGATGAAATAGGCGAACTGGCCCACACTTTCATGCAGATGAGCGAGTCGCTGAAGGTAAAGACCGCCGAGATCATGTCGGCCAAGGACGAGCTGGAAAAACTTAACCGCAGCCTTGAGAACCGCGTCGAGGCCCGGACCAGGGAGCTTAAGTCCGCCCAAGACGAGCTTATCAAGAAAGAGCGGCTGGCCGCCATCGGACAGATGGCTTCCGTCGTAGGCCACGAGATCAGGAACCCTCTCGCGGTTATAAACAACTCAATTTACTTTATCAAGACCAAGATTAACGCCGCCGCGACGGCTTCCACGGTCCCGATAGAGCCCAAGATCGTCAAGCACATCTCGATAATAGAATCGGAGATCCGCCAGGCCAACGGCATCATCGACGAGATCCTGGGTTTCGCCCGCACGAGGGAGCTGAACCCGAAGCTCACGCATCTTAACGCCTATCTGGAAGACCTGCTGATGTCCTTCCCTTTTCCTCCGCATATCGAGCTGATAAGGCAGCTGGCCCCGGAAAATCCCACGGTCAATATCGACACCGACGAGATGACCCAGGCCGTGCGGAACCTGATAAAGAACGGCATCGAGGTTATGCCGGAACAGGGCAAGATCTTCGTGCGCACCGAAGTGGTCGGGGCCATGGTCCGCATTGACGTGGAAGACGCCGGCCCCGGCATTCCTAAGGAGACCCTGGAAAAGATCTTCGCGCCGTTCTTTACCACCAAAGCGCGCGGCACCGGCCTGGGTCTCGCCGTGGTGAAGAAGATCATAGACCGGCATAAGGGCCGGGTCGAAGTTACCAGCGTAGTGGGCAAAGGCACCTGCTTCAAGCTGTTCATCCCCCTTGTAACTAACAGTTAAAATAAGTAACAATATATGCAACAGTGTAGGCGGAGAGGCTGTAGTCTATTAGGCTGTTAACCTGGTCGGAGTTTTCCTAATAGCCTAACCGCCTACAGCCTAAACTGCCTTCTTTAACATGGAAAGCAAAATTCTTATCGTTGACGACGACGCCCATCTGCGGGAGACCCTGCGCGACCTGCTGGAAATGGAGGGGTATAAGGTTTTCGAGGCCGGTTCCGGCGCCGAGGCCATGAAGCGGGTCGTTTCCGATTTTTACCACATCATCCTGATGGACTTCAACCTCACCGATAAGACGGGCATCGAGGTCATCAAGGATATCCGCAAGCTCAACACCGACAGCCAGATCCTGATGATGACCGCGCACGCCTCGCTCGACACGGCGGTCAAGGCCATCCAGGAATCCGTCTACGATTTTCTGATCAAGCCCGTCGATTTCAACTACCTGCGCCGCGCCATAAAGAAGGCCGAAGAGAAGCTGTTCCTCGAGCAGGAGAACAAGCGGCTCATCGACATGCTTAAGCATAATAACGAGGAGCTCGACCGCCTGAACGGGATGAAATCCAAGTTCATGTCCATGGCTTCGCACGACCTTTCCAACGCGCTGATGACCCTGCAGATCAGCTTCGAGATGCTAGCCGCCTCCATCACCCCGAACGAGGACCAGGGCAAGAAGATGACCTTCATCAACACCAGCATTTCGCAGATAGCGCGCCTTATCGGCGATCTGGTGGACTGGGCCTCCATCGAGCAGGGCAAGCTGCGCATGGAGAAGAACTATTTCGAGATGGATAAGATGGCCGAGGAGATCATCGTAGGCCCTAAGGCCAGGGCGCAGCAGAAGAGCATTTCTATCGCCACCAGCATCAATAAAGAGGGGCTCAAAATGGTCTGCGCCGACAAACGCAGGATAAGCCAGGTGCTGATGAACCTTCTCGAGAACGCGATCCGGCACACCTCCCGTGGCGGCAGCATCATGGTCTATGTGGAGCGCCTGGAAGATTCCGTCTGCGTTTCCGTAAAAGACACCGGCGAGGGCATCGACCCCGCGGAACTGACAAAGCTTTTCCAAAGCTTCTACCAGCCGGCCGGGGGAAAATCCCCGCACGGGCGGCTTGGCCTGGGCCTGTCCATTTCAAAAGAGATAATCCACAGCCACGAAGGCAAGATCTGGGTGGAGTCCGAAGGCCTGGGAAAGGGCTCTTCTTTCAAATTTACCATCCCGTTCGCCAAAGAGCCGCCGCCGGCAGACGGCGTCGGTCAAACGATCTGAGCAGCAGCAGTCAAAGTTATATAACAAGGAGCTTAGCATGGCCACCCCTAAAAAAACAGTCACAGTGTTGATAGCGGACGATCAAACCCTTTTCAGGGAAGGTATCAAAGACCTGCTAGAGGACGAAAAAGGCATAACCGTGGTGGGCGAAGCCTCTAACGGCCCCGAAGTAGTCGCCATGGCCAAAAAACTTAAACCCGACGTCATCCTGATGGACATAAAGCTCCCCCAGATGGACGGCGTCTCCGCCACGCGCATCATCAGGAAGGAATGTCCCAACACCAACGTGCTGATCCTCTCCAGCTACGAGGACGAGGCTCACGTTACCGAGGCCATCCAGGCCGGGGCCAACGGGTATCTTTCAAAAATGCTGCCCGCTTCCGAGCTCGTCCACGCGCTCAAGACCTTCACCACCGACGGCGTGATGATACCACAGCCGATCATGGGGAAACTTATCCAGGGCTTAAGGCAGATGGGCCAGCCCGGCTACGAGAACGCACCAGACGCGCTTACTGCCACCGAGATAAAGGTCATGTCGCTGCTCGGCAAAGGCAATTCCAACAAGGAGATAGCCGCCACGCTGGACTGCAGCGTCAAGACCGTTAAGAACCACCTGAACAGCATCTTCCAGAAACTTTCGGTCAACAACAGGACCGAAGCCGTGGTTAAGGCCATAGAAAAAGGTCTCATCTCGCACGAAGGCCAGTGATTCTGCCGCGTGCAAAATCAAGGGGCTGCTGGCTTACCCGGCAGCCCCTGTTCATTTAACAGCATTATTCAGCGGCGTCTTTCCGGCGGCTTGTCCTTCGCAGCTTGGCGGAGGAGGAAAGCCGGAATCCAGGCCCCGTCGGAATCTGGACACCGGCTTCCCCACCAGTTTCACGGTGGGGCAGGTCGCCGGTGAGACGACTCGATTAGTGAGACTTTCCGGTCAATAATACTGTAACAACGCGAAGCTATAATATATTGCCCGTTCCATAGGGCACGGAGGCCCTTGAAAGAGGCCCGTTTTGCTGGTATAAAATAGCAGGGGATAGAAATGAATTTGATAGCCGGTAAATTTGTCAGTTACCTCTGGCCTCTGGTCCAGGGTGCGTGCCTGTCCGGCTGGCGGCGCCGTAAAGGCCAGACTACGGTGGAATATCTGCTTATGCTGGCCGTGGTCGTCGGGATGTCTTTGATAATGGGGATACTTTTCCATAAGCGGATACTCGGCGGACTGTTCACTATGGTAGGCATGGTGATAGGCGCTGGCAAACCGGCTGGTACGCCGTAATAAGTCGGTGGCGAAGCGGCGAAATGGGGAAATAGCGAAGTAGAGCGGGCCCCGCACTTTTTCCGTGCAAGGCCCGGCCAAAGTGCGGGGCAAGGCTTTGAAATATATGAAAGGCGGAAATGTCGGAAAGGGGGGCGGTGTTCGGGCGGCTTTAAGCCGGCTCGGCTTTTCTGCGGGCCGCTCACTCAGGCGCGGCCAGATCCTTATCCCCTCGCTTCTGATCATTCCTTCGCTGATGCTTTTCATTTATCTCATATTTGAGACCACGAAGCTCTCCAGAGAAAAAATACGGCAGCAGTTCGCGCTCGATTCCGCCGCCTTCATCCAGATGGGCGACTATACCAACATCCTCAACCGTACGGCCTATGTCAACGGCGCCTTCCCTTACAGGATCTTCAAGGAAGCCTATGACTGTATGTCCGGCTGCTCCAGCGGCACGGAAGATAACTGCATGAAAAAGACCGATGATTCGGGCACGGTCTGCACCTACGCCATGCTTTACGACGCCGGCGCCATTCCGAAATACAGCGGAGACGAGGAGTACAAGGAGGCAGTCTCGCTGGATAACAAGTCGAAATGGGAGATCGCCTATAAGGACCCTCCCCGCACCGCCATCAACCACAATCCGCCGCAGGTCGACGATACGATCATGCTGATAACCAGCGATCAGGGCATCAAGATCTATATCTTCTGGGATCCGGCTATCAGCATCTATAAGTTCTACGCCCAGGTCTATACCATGCTGGGGCTGGTCGAAGAGTCCCAGATGACGGTGTTCGAGCGCCTGACCGAGAACTTCAACTTTTTCAGGAAGTCCTATTATCTGAACGCCAACACCCAGGAATGCGTCGATAATCCCAACGTCTGCGGCGATGACGGCATCAAAAGCCCCGGCGGATTCAGCAACAACAGATTCACCCGCGGCCACAGCATGTTCATGTGGTACGCGAAAGAAATAATCTTCCACGCCAAGGTGCCTCAATCGGGCCTGCCGCCCTACTTTCTGGGCAAGACCAATCCGCCGCTGCAGATGCCGGCCCCCGGGCTCTTCCAGCTGGCCACTTTTAGCGACAGTTCCATGAAAACCGTGGGCAACGGCTACCACGCTTATCAGGGCTGGGACGTGCCGTCCAATTATTTCGGCGTTGATTTTAAAAGCAAGGTCTTCTGCCAGGAAACCGGACGCCCCTGCGTGCACGCCCTTGTGGCCAGCCAGTGTCCGCAGCTGAACTCCGGCAATAACTGCGTGTGGCCCGATCCCACGCCGAAGTATCAGACCAGGCTTTATCCGTAGGATAAAGCCTGTAGGCTGTAGGCTAAAGGCGGAATAGGCTGTAGGACAAGGGCGGAATAGGCTGAAGGATAAAGATTTTATGCAGATATCGGGAAAGGTTAAAAAAAGTAACTGGCTAAGTTGTTTTACCTACAGCCTATGGCCTACAGCCTATAGCCTTCTGCGTCCTTTCCGGCGCGACCGGAAAGGACAGGCGATGACCGAAGTCGTCCTGCTGTTCCCGCTTTTCATGCTGATCGTATTCATGACGGCAAAAATGTTCGCGCTGCTGGTGCTGGTGCAGAAGATGGAGATAGGCTCCTATTACGCGGCACGCCGCTGGCAGCTGGAATCCCACCTTAACGCCGAATTCGCCGCCAACTGGGACGATCCCTGGCTTAGAAAGGACATCGAGGACAAGGTCAAAGGTTATGTCGGTTTCGACACGCCCTCCGTCAAAAAATTCCTCAATCTCCGCACGCTAAAGCTGGAGGTCGTGCGGACCCAGGTCTGGAACGTCGTCACGCTGACGGTGGAGACGGACCCGGCAGGGATAGGGCTGCTGTGCAAGTATCCGAAACAGGTGGTCTGCACCGCCCCGTACGGGGCCGCCTGCGCTAATGGCTACGACTATCTCTGCACCGGCGGAAAGCAGCTTGAAGTCGTTAAATACGTCCCCAACCGGGACAGACCCATACAATTCGTCCTGCCAGGCCTGAAGTAATGCCGGTCGTATCGTTCTGGAGCCTGCGGATACACGCGCTCAGCGAACCTGTTTTGGTGCATTTCCCGCCCAGGGAAATGTCTCTTGCGGGGGTATTGACAAGTCAAGTTATGTCTGCTATAACATATACATATCATGGAACGATGGGCCGTGGGGATAATATAGCTGTATATTAGTCTCCAGACTCAAATTGTTGTTTTGCGGTCCGGAATCGGGCGGAGGATATATGACTTCCGAAGAAAATGATGAAAAATGCGGATTTTGGGCCTCTTTTTCCGGTCCGAAAAATTCCAACTATAAATGGGTGAGCACGGCTCTCGTGCTGGTCTTTCTTATGGTCGGAGGTTTCATAGCCTGGTTCGCCATGAAGGGCGCCGCCAATAAGCTGGCAGGGGGCCGATATAATCAGCTGAGCTCCGACAGCGCTCTAGGGGGCGCGGATTCGGCCAAAGCGGACAAGGACGGAGGCTTTTTTGCGACGGAAGAGGAGCTGTCGAAGGCCGATCCGGCGCTTAAAAAAGAGCTGCTCTATAGTTCCGGCCGTACGGCCGGGCAATCCGCGCAGACAGGAACCGCTTCAGCGGGGCAGGCCGCGGCGCCGGCCGGCGGCGCCGGCGCTGGGAACGTTTCCTCCGGTCAGGGTGGGTCCACTGGTGCCGCCTCCTCCGCTTCTGGCTCGGGGCTCGTCGAAAAGCTGACGGTCAGAGAGATCCAACTGGGTCAGATGAAGGGCGGCGGGACCGCCAAGGCGTCGGCGTTCAAAACCGATGAAGCTAACGGCAATGTCTCTGTCCGTCCGTCCCAATCGTCTGGCGGAGCGCCCGGGGGCGTTTCGGTCAGAGCGCCTAAGACCTCCGTGCTGAGCGCTTTGAGAAGCGCGTTCAAGGCTAACCTTTACGGCGCCCGTCTGGCTTCAGGGGACGCGGCCAAGAATTGGATAGCCAAAGCTTTTGACGCCAATCCGGATTCGGAATACTCGCTGGAATATGATGAAAAAGTGAAGTCCAAGCTGGACCGCATTAATCCCGGTTCCATCCCCAAGTTCCTGAGAGATCAGGATATCAACGCCTCCGAAGCCAAGTCGCTGGGCGTCTCCGATGTCAATAAGCCGGAAATGGATAAGGACGCCACCAAGGAATCTCTGAAGGGGGATAAAGATTATCAATCTAAAAAGAGCAGCCAGGACCTGGCGAAGGCGCTTTTCAATCCGATGGGCCCGTTCAGCAGCGGCGGCGGAGGAGGGGGGGATTCCGCCTCGGACCCGGCCTCGAGTAAAAGCGTTCCCAAGGATACCGGCGGCAACGACGCAAGCACCTTTTCCGATCCGAACGATACGCAAGACCTGCAGCAGATAGGGCTTGAAGATTATATCGCCACCGAAGGCTACGGCGCGGAATGCGGCTGCACGATGGACGCTCCCTGCTGCTGCCTGCCGCCCAATTCCTTCACCGGCCAGCAGTGCCCGATGTACGGGCCGTTCCTGCCCGACGATCCGTGCGGAGCCGCGAACAACGTCGACGGAGCGGTCGGCGATTTTCCGCCCGCCGATACCGGCACGATGATAGTCTGATCCCGCGGAGTCCCGGAAAGTTCCGGCTGGAACTTTCCGGCGGTCCTCCGCCGGGCCTTCCGAAAATAATACAATAATATGATGAAAAAAATTTTTCTGCCGGTCATTCTCGCGCTTGCCGCCGCCTGCGCCGGCGGCGATCTTGCGCCGGATATCGTTAAGGTTTTTGAGAGGCACAGCTGCGAGGAATATCAGCCCGAGAGGATCCGCGAACTGCTGCGGACCAAGGGTTTCGACGGTCTTAAGCTTCTTGACCGGCACGCGGAGGTTATTACTGCCCGGAAAAAATTCAAAGAGCTGCCCGGCGGGGGCGGCGTCGCTTCCGGGCTGCTCCTGGAGGAGCGGAACGGGAAAATCTATCTGGCCAAGGTGTTTCAGAAGTCTCCGGCCGCGGCGGCCGGTTTGCGGGACGGGGACAGGCTGCTGGAAGTGGACGGCCGCGGCGCGGGGCCGGCGGAAATTTCCGGCATGGCGCAAGCCCGCGAAAGTGTGAAGCTGAAGGTGGAACGCCGGGGACGCAGGGGGGCGGAGACGGTGGCGGCGGAACTGAAAAAGGAATTTTTTTCTTTTCCGGTGATCTTCGGCTTCTATGAGCCGTCCGCCGGGACCGCTTTTGTCAGGATAGGGATGTTCTTCGAGGGGTCGGACGCCGTGGTTTCCGCGGGGCTGGATGCTCTGAGCCGTCTGGGCGCTAAAAAAGTTATATTCGATCTGCGGGATTCCGGCGGCGGGGTGCCCGACGAAGCGGCCGGCTTGCTCAGAGATCTCGCGGTCAAGGCGGGGCCGGTGCTTGAGATCAGATCAAGGCACAAGGGATATTCGAAGGTTTTCGAGGCTCCGGGCAGAGGGCGCTTCGCCTCTCTGCGGCCGGTCGTGCTCGTCAATTCGGGGACGGCTATGGCCGCGGAGGTTTTCGCTCAGGCGCTGCGCGAGCTGCGCGGCGCGCAGCTCATCGGCGAGACTACGCGCGGAGACGTTTCTCTTCATAAAACTTTCAGGCTCGGGTCCAGCGGAAAGGGGCTTACTCTTACGGTTGCCAGGATCTTCCCGCCGTCCGGCAAGGCTCTCGAAGAAAAAGGCGCGGAGCCGGACCTTAAGATCGAGCTTTCCGGAGCCAAGGCGGAGGAGCTCAGAAGCGCATGGGCGTCTTCCAGCGAAACCGCGCTCCTGTCCGATCCTGTGTATGCTGGGGCGATGGAATCCCTTGCCGGACAGTGAATAGTGGCCAGTGATCAGTGGGGAAAAACTGCAAAATAAATATTAACATCCTCGGGCCACTGACCACTATCCACTGTCCACTGAACACTGCGTTTGGCCCATTGACACGTCAATCCGTACCCCTTGACAATGTTCGTAAATGTGCTATAATATAGTCGGGTAGCAGGCGGTAAGTGCAGTGCATAGAAGTGGGCGGTACAGCAGACAGCGAAGTGAGTGTCCCGTTAGGAGCGCGGTTTAGAGTCAGTCGGAAATGCGAAGTTTCGGCGGTAGTTCGGCAGCAGCAGCGTCCGGTGCGCCCCTAACGGGACAATTTGGTCAGCCGTTTCGGTCATCTTCGGAAACGAAGAGAACCGGGCGGCTTTCTTCTTTCCCGGAAGCCGATATGAATTTTCTGTCGGCTGTTATATGCTTCAACAGATGAATATTATATGCCGGTATAAACACAAAGGACACAAAGTATTAAACTGAAAGGACACTAAGTTTTTTTGGGTATCATCTTTGTGGTCTTTCTGTATAACAAATTTTGTGACCTTTGTGATTAAATCGGGAAACTTTGCTTAGTGGTTTTATGTGAGAGAAAAACTTAAACGGATGAGAATATTATCACGCGAAGCTACGAAGGCACGAAGAAGAAAAGGGGGAAGGGGTCAACATGGATATACAGGATGGGCAGGATCTGATTTTTTAATTTTTATCCTGTAGTTGCCGTGGGTAAACAGCCTGTTAACAATTCCTTAACTAAAATGAAATCGGTAACTTCTAGAATATAGGCAGCTACGAATCCCCGTCCGGCATAGTTAAGGAAAAGCATTATGGAAGATAACGATAACAAGCTGGAGAAAAAAATGAGCCCGCCTCCGGTGCCTCCGGGCTTTATAAAACCCGCTTCCCCTCCGTCCGCCAGGCTTCCGGGAGGCGCGGCGCCCGCGGCTTCGGCCGCGCAGCAGGAGCTCTTTTACCAGTCCGGCCATCCGCAGCCGTCCCGGCAGGATGCCGCGGCCGAGGAATCGGAGAGAGCGAAAGCGGAGAAGGACAAATTGGAGAAAAAGATAGCCGAGATGGAGAAGATCGTTTCCCAGGAAAAAGAAAAAGCGCTTCTGGCGACGCTGAAGAACCAGCAGGACGAAGCTCTCTCGTCGAAGGTGGAATCTTCCCTTAAGGATATACAGGAGCGGCTGCGCCGCGACCGGCGCGAACAGGAAGTGCAGGAGGAGCGGCTGGCGCTTAAATCCAGGGTGAAGGACCTGGAAGCCAGGCTGGTGTCGGACCGCGAGACCTGGATGCAGACGCTAAAGGGCCAGATCCAGGAGCGCGAGACGCAGTCCGAGGACGTCGAGGGCCATTTCCTTTACAGGCTCCAGGAGATGGAGCGCCGCTGGCTCGAGGAAAAAGCCCAGTGGCAGAGGGCCATTTCCCAGAAAGAGGATGAAGTCCGCTCGCTCAGGGCCGCCGCGGAAAAGCTGAGAGAGGCCGAGGACGAATTGCGCCGCGAGGCCATGGAAAAAGAGATGCAGGCCAGGGAGATCTCAAGGCTCAAGGACGAGGTGGCCAAGATCGACCGCGAGAAAGCCTCCGTCGAAGCCTATATAAAGAACATACCGGAGCGCGAGAGGGAATTCGCCGATATGAGGGCCGAGAACGCCGGCCTGCGCGCCCGCGAGGAGAGCGCCCGCAACGAGAGTAAGCTGGCCGCCGAAAAATTCCGTTTTGAAATGGATAAAATGCGCGAAGAGACCGGCCGCCTCCAGGCGGAGATAGGCGGCATTTCAGACCGCAAGAACGCCGAAAGGGACGAGGAGCTGCGCAAGCTCCAGACCCGCTACGAAGCCCTTCTGCAGGAAAAGGACAAGGCCGTGGCTGAGATAACGGGAGATAAGGTCCGCGCGATGTCGGAGCTAGTTAAAATGAAAGGTTTTATTTCCAGGGTGCAGGCTATCAACGCGGTGCTGGAGAAGGAGCGCCAGTCTCTGCGCGTGGAAAAGATGCAGCTGGCCCAGAGCATGGCCTCCAACATGGAGGACGTGAAAAAATCCAAGTCGGACCTGGACGCGCTGAAAACGTCACACCAGGCCGAGATAGAGAGCCTGACAAAGAGGCATCAGGCGGATATGCAGCAGTTCAGGGCCGAACATGCCGCCGAATTCGCGTCCGGACACGCGCAGCAGCTGGCCGAGCTGCAGCGCCGTTATCAGACGGAACTGTCCTCGATCCGCAAAAAGAACCAGGAGGAGTTCGCCGAACTCATCAATAGCAACCAGGAAGGGATACGGGAACTCGAAAAAAATAATCAGGAGGAGCTGGCCGCGCTCGCTAAGAACAACCGTGAAGAGCTTCAGGCGCTGGCCAAAAAGAGCCAGAACGAGCTGGCCGCGGCTAAAGCCGCGTATGCCGCCGAGCTTGAAAACAAACTGGCCGGGTCGCGCGCGAAATACGAGGCCGCCGCCGGCGCCGCCCGCGCTGCCGCCAAGAAAGAACTCGAGCTGGAATACGCGGCCGGACTTGAAAACAAGCTGGCCGAGACGCGCGCAAAATATGAGGCCGCCGCTGACGGGATCCGCGCCGGAGTCAGGCGGGAACTCGGGCTGGAATACGCCGCCGAGATAACCGGACTTAAAGAGGCCCTGGCCAGCGGAGAGACCGGCAGGGCCGCGCTGGAGGCCGAATCCAGGCTCAGGGCCGAAGAAGCCCGCGGTCTTGAAGAAAAGCTGTCAGTTGTCCGGAAAGAATTAGAGGATTCGCGGGCGGCCGGGGCCGAGGAACATAAGAGGCTGGAAGAACGGTTAACCGCCGTCATGGCGGAAAAGGCGGACTATGAGGGCCGTCTCTCCGCGCTGGACGCCGACCGCGCCCGCCTTGAGTCAGAATCTTCCCGCATAAGCGGCGAATACGCCTCAGCGAAGGCCCAGTTGGACGCGGCCGTGTCGGCAAAATTTCTGCGCGAGGCGGAACTGGCCAAGGCGCAGCAGGATTGCAGGAACGAAAGCATGAACCGGGAGCGGTTCGAATCCGGGCTCTTGTCGCTCAGGCAGAAGATGCAGCAACTCGAGCTCCAGCTTAAGGAGGCGGTTGGCCGGGTTGATACGGAAACGCAGAATTTCGCCCTTTTCCGGGATAAGACGGCCAAGACGGAGCAGGCCGATAAAGCGCGCATCGACGCTATGTCCGCGGAGCTGGAAAAATACCGGCAGATAGAGGGCTCTTTCGCCGGGCGCATGAAGTGGACCCTTAAAGGCAAAAATGAGGAGGGGCCGGGCCATTTATCCTCGTTAAACAAGGAATAGCGCCCGCAGCCGCGCTCCAGCCGGGAGCGGAACTTAAAAGACCGGTAAAACCGGGAAGAGGGGGTAAAATGATAAAGCTCTGTAAATTGAACGGCACCGAAATAATCGTTAACGCCGAGCTCATAGAAAGCATAGAGGCGGCGCCTGGCACCGTGCTCAATCTTGTGACCGGCAACCGGCTCCTCGTGAGGGACTCGGTCCAGGATGTGGTGGATAAAGTAGTGGAATATAAAAAAAAGGTCTACGCCGAAAAGAATTGCACGAATCCGCTGGAAGGTCTTCAGAAGAAATAGATGGGGGCAGGTTTGTTGAACGCGGGCCGCGGAAAGGCCCGGCGGCTTGCCGCGCGAACCCGGTGAATGGCTCGGGGGCTCAGTTCGCGAGAAGACGCGCCACGGCGTCCACCAGTTGCTCGATATCCGAGCCTTTGCTCATTATCGTCACCGAAGGCGTTTCTTTTATTTTCTCGAGAATGGTCGCGCGGTCCATCGCGGAATAGATCAGGAACGGGACCTTGCTGGAGGCGGGGATCATCCTTATGCGCTCGTATACCGGGAAGCCTCCCCCGGCCGGCATCATCATATCCAGCACCACGAGGTCGGGCCTGGCCTGCCTGGCCATCATTATCCCCTGCATCGCGTCGAAAGCTGAAAATACCTGGTAGCCGTTCCTCTCGAAAAGTATCTTGAGAACGGCCTGCAGGCTCTTATCATCCTCGATAATGAGTATTTTCTTTTTAGCTTCTTCCATAACCTCAATAATATCTAATTTAATGATATCAAATTTGCCGTCGTTTTGTTATTCCCAAATCCGCTAATAAAGGAGGATTTGGGACTTTCGTGATTAATGCCCGGCGCGTATCAAAAAAATTCATTCATCCCCAAAGTCCCAAAAAAACATTTTTATCTGATTTTTCGGGATTAAAAATTCATTACGGCTGAGACGCGGTGCACGGACCCCAGGTCCCCGAAGGGCGAGAAAGAGTAGTCTATCGAGTAGAAATTATGGCGGAATCCGGCGCCGAAGGTGACGTTGCGCGAGCCGTTCAGATCGGAGACCGCTCGCGTATTGAAGCCCAGGCGCAGGAACAGGTCCGTGGCGCTTCCGAGCCCGGCTCTTAGCTCACCGCCCATGGCCAGGAACGGGTAATTATCTCGGGTGGCCACTACATCGGCCGTGACCGCGAGATAATCGGTCATGCGGGTCACGCTGCCCAGCCTCAGTACCAGCGGCAGAGAGGAGTTGGATTTGTCATAACGCAGCGCCCCCATAATGTTCTGCGCGGTCAGCGCGAGCTGGAAGCGGTTCTCAAAAAAATAGGGGAACAGCAGCCCGATATCGGCCGAAACCGTGTTGTCAGCCGAGAGCAGCTGCGACCTTACGAACTTCCCGGTGGCGCCCAGGACGAAGCGCTCCTCGGGGTCCTTGTTGAAGCCGGTGATGTAAGTGGCGAAGCCCACGCTCAAAGACATGTCGTACGGAGTGAATTTCCCCAGGTCTGTGCCGGCCTGGCCGGTCTTTTTTATCGCTCCGTAATTCATGTATTTGTAAGCCATGCCCCAGGCGCCGACCTCTCCGGCGGCTTCTGCGTAAGCGAAAAAATCCAGATAAGTGTCGGCCAGATAGGGCGCGTGCATGAAAGAAAGAGACTGTTTTTTTATCTTTATAAGCCCGGCCGGGTTCCAGTCAAGGGCCGTGGCGTCGTCCGTCATGGCCGAATAGGCCTCGCCCAGCGCCACGCCGCGCGCGCCGGACGCTATTTTAAGGAACTGCGCCGTGGAGGTGCCGGCGGAACTCTTGTCGAAGCCTCCGGCGTAAGAACAGTGGCTAGTAGCTAGTGAATAGTGAATAGTCAATAAAAAGCAGAAGAGAACCTTGCGCAAAAAATCGCCGCTTTTGCGCTCCATGCCTCGTGTTTTTATCCGGTTTCCCTGCATTTTGTTTTTACTCCGGCCACTATTCACTAACCACTAGCCACTGTCGTTCTTACCTTTCTATCACCACTTTCATCATTCTGCTGGAACTTTTATCCCTGGACTTCAGCAGGGCGATATAAACCCCGCTGGCGGTTTTCTGGCCGCCGGAATTCCTTCCGTCCCAGTAAGCCATGCCGTTGGAGTCCGCCGAGAACTCCTTCACCAGCTCTCCGAGAAAAGTATAGATCTTGATCTTAGCGTAAGGAGGCAAATTGGTGAAATGCATGACGTCGGCTACGCTTGACGGCATGTACGGGTTCGGGTAGATCCGCGCCCCGGCCAGAGACGCAGGCATATACGCTTCCATCAGCTGAAAGGTGGAAAGATGCCAGGTCTGCGCCGTCACTTTGTGGCCGGCCGTGTCCGAAACGGAGGGCAGCGGCACCCAGACGGCGGCGTCCTCGTCGTATAGAGCCAGAACGAGCCTTGCCGGGTCTATCCCGGGGGGCAGGCGCCTGTACGGAAGAGTGATGGTGACGGGATTAAGGACCAGGACCTCCGGGTAGCGTGTGACAGACAGGCCTATCCCGGTGGGCCGCAGGACGGCGGCCGCCGAGACGGGCGGCATAAAGCTGTCTTCGGGCTCTATCGTTATGCGCGAGGAGCCGCCGAGGGCTCCGGGGGGGATGAACACCGAGATCAATCCGTAGGACGCCTGGAGGGTGATCGTGGTCCCTCTGGTCGTAAGAGCGCCGGCCTGGTTCGAACGCAAGGTCGTTACGGTGCTGGTAAAAACGGAATACGCGTCGATCCCCGTCTGGCCCTGCGCCTGGATCCTCGCCCAATACGTGGCCCCGAGGGTGAGATCTTTGAACGAACAGGACAGGGCGTTCACGGAGGCGGATGCGGAGCGGGCCCAGGCCGCTAAATTGTCGGAGGCGGAGATCCCGGTATCGTACGTCGAGATCTCGATATTATAAATCGTATATGGCGAATTTCCGTTATCAGCCCAGTTTAGCGTGAAGCCGTCGGTCATCAGACCCGTGAAGGTGTCGGCGCTGGAAAGCACATAGGCGGTGGCGGGAAGGGTAAGCGCCTGGCCGAGGCTGGTAGGGAGCGTCGCGTCCCCGGTGCGGTTTAGCGCCGAGACCTGGAGATAATAGGTGGCGTTAGAGACCAGGCCGTAGAAAGTATGGCTGGCCGCCATGGTCACCGCCGACAGCACCGGCGGGGCGAAAACGGGGCTCGAGGAGATCTCGGCCTTATATTCGGTGTCGCCGGTGAGATTCCCGTTCGCGACCCAGTTAAGCGTAATGGACGAGACCCCCAGTTCGGAGAAAGCGGCGAACAGCGGGTTATAGGCCAGCGTCGCCCTGGGATTGAAGGCGGACGGGCCTTCCGGCACGTTCAGACGGTTAAAGACGGTCATTTCCGGATAATAAGTGGTGTTTGGCGACAAGCCCGTAAAAGTGGCGGAGGTGTTTACGGTGGCGGACGAGAATACAGCTGAAGAGTAGTCGGAATGAGAGGAGAACCGCACAAAATAAACCGTGTCCGGAGGGTTTGAATTGGCCTGCCAGTTCACGCTCAGGCGCCCGGGCGCGAAGTCGCTGAAAAGCGTCTGGATCGCGGGATTCGCCAGGGTCGGGGTTGACGGAGTGTATACGAAATTTTTCGCGCCGTCCGCGTTAACCGTTCCCGCCCTGAAATAATAACTGGTGTTCGGGAGCAGGTTCTGAACGGTCTGGCTGCCGCTGAAAAGATCGCTCGTTTCTGCCGTATAAGCCTGACCGGCGAAGTCGGGAGAGGCGGACGCTTCCAGGCGATAACTTACCGCGCCGGTCTTTTGAGATAGGGCCGGCAGATGGGTCCAAGAGACGGTCGCGCTCGTGTGAAAGACTGCCGCTATCGCGGGGGAAGTCAGCGGCAGGGGAAGTGTATAGCGCTGGTCGGGGGTCGTCAGCGTATATACGGTGGCTCCGTTGTAGAGGGCGCCGGCCCGGAAATAATAATGAGTGTTTTCGTCCAGGCCGGTCACGGCCAGCCCCGGGACCGAGGCGTTCGCCGTTACCGAGCTTCCGGCGAGAGGGATGAAATAGTTTACCGTCGAAGCTTCCAGCACATACCCGTCCGAGGCGACGGCCGAGAACGAAACCGAGGCGCTCGATTGCCAGATCCCGGAGAGCGGGGCGGAAACGAGCGGCTGGCCTACGGGGGTGAGCGCCGAAGGCAGGGCGGAATAATTGGGAGTATTGGCCCAGTTAAGGGACGCTATGCGCAGGTTGTACGCGGTATTGGGCCTTAAACCGGAGAGGGTCAGGGAACCGGTAAGGTTCGATCCGGAAGCCGAAGAGTATATCACGCTTCCGGAGCCGAAGGGCCGCGAGGAGGCCTCCAGAAGATATCCTTCGCAGGTGCTTCTCTGCGGAAAGGAGGGCAGCGGCGAAATGAGGTTCACCGTAATGGCCCGCGGCGCCGCTACGGTGGCCAGCAGGCCGGCTGAAAGCGGGGCCGACAGCGTTATGGAAGAAAGCGTCAGGGAGTAATTAGGGTCGTAATTTTTATTCAGGGAGGCCGCGCGGAAATAATAAGTGGTGTTGGCGTCCAGACCGTCTATGGTGAGCGTGTTGTTTAGAATATCGCCGGTGGCGGTGGAGAGATAAGCATTCCCCGCCGTAAAGTTAACGGAGGAAGCTTCCAGGCGGTAGCCGTCCGCGGAAGCCGAAGGAGGGGCCGCCGGCAGGGCCGTCCATCCCAGTACGGCGGTCTGCGCACCTATGGCGGCGGTAAATTTTAAATTCTGCGGCCGGACGGACAGGGTGGTGAAGCTGCGTGTATAATCTGAGTTCATAACGCCGTACGGGTTCAGGCTCCCGACCGTGTAGTAATAGGTCGTGTTCGGGTCCAGCCCAGAGAGAACTTTGGAGCCTATGTCAGGATCGGTGGTGTTCCAGTCCGGGAACAGGGTGGGGGCCATCCCGGGCGACAAAGAGAGGGACAGCCGCGACCCTTCAGAGCTTAGCGCGGATGTAAGGGGGTTGGAGACCGGATCCCAGGAAACGATGCCGCTCGTTTCGTAAACCGCGTTAGCTATATTGTTCAAGCCGAGCGCAAGCGTGGCGGTGGAAGCCGGCGCGGAGTAAGCAGTAGGCGCTCCGGCCCGGTCGACGGCCCGCACCCTGAAGTAGTAAGTGGTGTTGGCAGCCAGACCTCCGATGTCTACCGGGGGATATCCTCTGCTCGTGGCGACCGCGTCCGTAAAAGCGTTATCCGAGGCGTAGTCGACCTCATAAACCGTATCTGTAGCGTTATTGTTGGTCCCCCAGCCTATGCGTATGAGGCCGCCGGTCATCAGGTAGGACCTGAAGGCCTCCGATATAAAGTAGACGCCTGAGGGACCGGAGGCGGGCGTTACGGCTGTGGCCGGCTCGTAAGACCCGTTAGGGGCGGTGGTCCTTTTGATCCGGAAGTAGTAGGTCGTGTTGGAGCTCAGCCCCGTGTAAAATGTCGCTGCGCCGGTGAGGACGGCGCTGTATACATAGGTGCTGAAATTGTTCGTGTCGGAAAGGGCCGCGTTATAGGAGCTTCCGTCATTCGCCCAGCTGAAAGACGCCGAGGCCGCGGTAACCCCGGTATTTACCGGATTCAAGCCCTGAGCGTTCAGAGCGCCGGCGGTAAAAAGCAGGCAGGCGGCGGCCAGCCATACGCTCGGCGTTTTTATTAAGCGGGAGAGGACTTCCATATATATAGTTTAACCGATAATAAGCCGGATTCAATTGCGAATATGTTACAAAGTATACAATAATATATCCTCAGACCGTTCGTCCGTATCGGGTTTTTGCCGGGTGTTGTCAGCGGGGGATATAAAAAGTTAAAATTAGGACCAAGACGGCGCGCGGGAACTTTTACGCTTGCCGCAGACCATTCGCCGTTCCGGTCAGGTATATTAATATTCACAAGAAGCAAGGAGAATGTAAATGCAAAAACCTGCCATAAAGACCAAATGCCCTAATTTTTCCTCCGGCCCCTGCGCTAAAAGGCCCGGCTGGACCGTCGACGCTTTAAAGAACGCGCTCGTCGGCAGGTCCCACCGCTCCAAAGAAGGCAAGGCCCGGCTGCAGGAAGTTTCAGACAGGATGAAAAAAGTCCTCGGCCTGCCCGCCGATTACCGCATAGGCGTGGTGGCGGGGTCCGACACCGGAGCCGTGGAGCTGGCCATGTGGACCATGCTCGGCCCGCGCCCCGTGGACATTTTCGGCTGGGAATCCTTCGGCAAAGGCTGGATCACGGACGCCATGAAATACCTCAAATTGCCGAACGTGAAGGAGTATAAGGCCGATTACGGCAAGCTTCCCGACTTGAGCAAGGCCGATTTCTCGCACGACGTCATTTTCACGATGAACGGCACCACTTCGGGCGTAAAGGTCCCCAATCTCGAATGGATCCCCTCCGACAGGCAGGGCCTCACCATTTGCGACGCCACCTCCGGCATCTTCGCGATGGAGATGGATTACGCGAAGCTCGACGTCATCACTTTCTCCTGGCAGAAGGTGCTCGGCGGAGAGGCCGCCCACGGCGTAGTCATCATGTCGCCCAGGGCCGTCGCCCGCATGGAGGAGAACGAGCCCAAGGTCTCCTGGCCAGTGCCCAAGATCTTCCGCCTGGCGGCCGAAGGCAAGCTGAAGCCGGGCGAACTGGAGTACAACACGGTGAACACTCCTTCGATGCTCTGCGTCGAGGACGCGATAGACGCGCTTAAGTGGGCCGAGTCCCTCGGCGGAGCCGCCGCGCTGGTCAGGCGCTCCAACGCCAATCTGGCCGCTTTCGAAGGCTGGGTGGCCAAGTCGGACTGGATAGACTTCCTGGCCGAGACCAAGGCGATCCGCTCCAACACCTCCGTCTGCTTCAAAATAAAGGCCGACTGGTTCCAGAAGCTGTCCGAGGAGGACAAGACCAAGGCCGCCAAGAAGCTCACGTCCATGCTCGACAAAGAGGGCGTGGCCTACGACATCAACTCTTACGGCAAGGCTCCCGCCGGCATCCGCGTCTGGTGCGGCGCCACCGTCGAAGCCTCCGACATCGAGGTTCTCACCCAGTGGCTGGATTGGGCCTACGACGCCGTTTCAAAAGAATATACCAAGGAGACCGCGAAATGATGAAAGTACTCATTGCCGATAAAGCCGACCCCCTCTGCGAAAAGGTCCTGAAAGAAAAGGGCCTGGAACCGGTAGTTAAGACCGGAATGTCGCCCGAAGAGCTGAAGGCCTGCGCCGATCAGTTCGACGCGATAATAGTGCGCTCGGCCACCACGCTCACCCGCGAAATCATCGAGGCCGCCAAGAACCTGAAGGCCGTGGCCCGCGCCGGTTCCGGCGTGGACAATATCGACGTGGCCGCCTGCTCCGAGAAAAAGGTGCTGGTGATGAACACGCCTTTCGGCAACACCGTCTCCACCGGCGAGCACGCCATAGCCATGATGATGGCCCTCGCCCGCCATATCCCGCAGGCCAGCGCCTCCACCCACGCCGGCAAATGGGAAAAGAAAAAGTTCGAGGGCGTGGAAATAACCGGCAAGACCCTCGGCGTAGTGGGCTGCGGCAGTATCGGCGCCGTCGTCGCTGACCGCGCGCTGGGCCTGAAGATGAACGTGCTGGCCTTCGACCCGGCCCTGACCGAAGCGCGCGCCCGCGAGCTGGGCGTGAAAATGGTTACGCTCGACGAGCTGTACGCCAAGTCCGACTTCATCACGTATCACGTGACCATCAACCCGGCCACCAAGGGCATGATAAACAAGGAAGCCATAGCCAAGATGAAGAAAGGCGTGCGCCTGATCAACTGCGCGCGCGGCGGCATCATGGTCGAGGCCGACATAAAGGAAGCGCTCCTCAGCGGTCAGATCGCGGGCCTCGCCTGCGACGTGTACGCGAAGGAGCCGGCCACCGAGCATATCTTCTTCGGCATGGAGAACGTCATCGCCACCCCGCACATCGCGGCGTCCACCAAGGACGCGCAGGTGATCGTGGCGCGCCAGGCCGCCGAGCAGATAGCCGAGTACTTCCTGACAGGCAAGAAGATCAACGCCGTCAACGGCGACAAGATATAACAGTGGCGAGTGGTTAGTGGCTAGTGGCGAGTGGGGCGAGTCGTTCGGTGCCTCCTGCTGACTAGCCACTATTCACTAGTCCGAAAGTTTCAGTTTATCGTCTCACCGGCGACCTGCCCCACCGTGAAACTGGGGGTGAAGCCGGTGTCCAGTCTCCGACAAGGTCTGGATTCCGGCTTTCGCCGGAATGACGGAACTCAAACCATTAAACGTGACGTTGTTTTCGACTTCAACTGTAATTTGTAGGCTAGTCACTATCTGCGGATAATATTACTTGTAATTTTTAGGAGAGAGTAATGAACAAACTTCCTTTATTTAATCCCATTTACGGCATCAGACCGGCGAAAGGTAAAGCGCAGGACGTGATAGCGCCTCCGTACGACGTGCTTGATTCCAAAGAGGCGCGCGAAATGGCCAAGGGCAAGCCGCTGAGCTTTCTGCACGTCTCCAAGGCGGAGATAGATTTGCCGGAAGGCACGGACGTGTATTCGGAAGCCGTCTATAAGAAAGCGGCGGAAAATTTCCAAAAAATGCTGGACGAAGGCGTGCTTGTCCGCGAAAAAAAGCCGTGTTTTTACGTCTACCGCCTAAAGATGGGCGCGCACGTGCAGACCGGCCTCGCCGTAGGGGCTTGCGTGGACGACTACGACGCGAACCGCATCCGCAAGCACGAATTCACCCGGCCGGTGAAGGAAGACGACAGGGTGAACCAGATAAAGTTCGTCAAGGCCCAGACCGGGCCCGGGCTCATCGCTTATAAACAGATAGCGGAAGTGGACGCCATAATAAAGAAAAAGACCCGCGAGGTCCCCGAATTTTCCGTTGAGGGGACGGGCGGCGTCATCCATACGCTTTGGGTGCTGGATAACGAGGCCGATATCAAGACCATCGTAGAAGCTTTCGAGAAGCAGAAGGCCGTCTACATAGCCGACGGGCATCACCGCTCCGCCGCCGCCTCAAGGGTCAAAAAGTATATGATGGAGGTCCGCGGCGCCGCCCATACCGGGACCGAGCCGTATAACACCTATCTCGCCGTAGCCTATCCGGTCAGCGAAATGAAGATCTGGGATTACAACCGCGTGGTCAAAGACCTCAACGGCCTGACCCCGGAAGCCTTCCTGGCGAAGCTGCGCGAGAAATTCGACGTCAAGGAAGTGAGCGGCCAGGCCAAACCCGCGGCAGCCCGCGAGTTCGGCATGTACCTCGAAGGCAAATGGTACCTTCTGAAGCCGACGGTCCCCACGCCTTCCAGGACCGGCGATCCCGTGAAGGCTCTCGACGTCAGCGTGCTTTCGGACCTGGTGCTGGATAAGATCCTGGGGATACAGGACCTGAGAAAATCCACGCGCGTGGATTTTATAGGCGGGATACGCGGTCTTAAAGAGCTTGAGAAGCGCGTGAACTCGGGGGAAATGAAGGCCGCCTTCGCCCTTTACCCGACCTCGCTGGAAGAATTGATCGCGGTGGCCGACGATAACCAGGTCATGCCTCCTAAGTCCACCTGGTTCGAGCCCAAGCTCGCCGACGGCCTCATCTCGAATCCGCTGCTGTAATGGCTTAGAAACAGGTGGTCAGGCTATAGACTTGTAACAGTTTGGTCGGGTACTATGTCACCCCCGAAAGTTGTTGTCGGGGGTCCATAAATAATGTCGTACGCCGTAGGAGATAAGACTAACCTGAAAGTTTCAGTTGATGCCGTAAAATCTTCGAGTTGAGCAGGATTATTTTATTCCGTCTTTCCGGCGAAAGCCGGAATCCAGCCCCCGTCGGAATCTGGACACCGGCTTTCGCCGGTGAGACGAACCAATTGAAGTTTTCAGGCTAAACAACCTGAGCGGTTCCCCATGGCCATAGGATACGGAAAGGTACCTTTGGAGCGCGCCCTATCGAAACTGGGCGCGGCTTCGCGCAGCCGGACCAGGGAACTGGTGCTGGCCGGCCGCCTGCAGGTCAACGGCCGGACCGTCAGGGACCCGATGTTCCCCGTCACTCCCGAAACCGACAAGTTCGCCATAGACGGGAAGCCGGTAGTCAGGGACGAATGGACGGCGGTAATGCTCAATAAACCCGGCTCGGTGGTCACCACTAAGTCGGATGAAAAGGGCCGGCGCACGGTATTCGACCTCCTGCCGCCGGAGCTGCGCGATCTCCACCCCGTAGGCCGCCTGGACATGGCTTCCACCGGCCTGCTGATCCTCACCAATGACACCCGGCTGTCCGCTTACCTGACCGATCCCGCGAACGCGATACTTCGCGTTTATGCGGTGACGGTAAAAGGCTGCGTCACGGAAGAGGAACTGCTCAGGGCCCGGGCGGGGATCATGGACGCCGGAGAATTGTTGATGCCGGCAAAGATAACTCCCCGCAAGATTAGCGGGAAGGAATCGCATTTAACGGTGGAATTGACCGAAGGAAAGAACCGCGAGATCCGCAGGCTGTTCGAGGCCCTCGGCCACGAGGTCATCAAGCTGAAGCGCGTCGCTTTCGGAGGCCTTCAGCTTGGCGAGCTCCAGTCCGGCCAATACCGCCGCCTGACCCGCGAAGAGATCGAGAGAAAGTAAATAACGGCTCTTCTTGGTTTAGCCTGAAAACTTCAGTTGAAGTTTTCCGTCCGCATAGCGGACGCCCTTCGGGAGGCATACACCTCGTCGGGCCGGGCGCGCATTGCGCTGGGCCCTCCGCCCGCTTCGCGGGGAATTCCGCAGGATAATTCTGTTCCCTGATTTGCTCAATGAAAACCTGGTTGAACTGCGGAATTCAGGTTAGCGTGGGTATCAATTCGCTCTGTCATCCCCGCGATCTGTTAGCGGGGATCCATTAAGGAGGAGAATTGAAAACCCGGAAGAGCCTAAATAATAACTATAATTATTTTTTCCCCGGGGTGAAAAGCGGTTTGCCGATACAGAAGATCGTCCTTCCGGCGACGGGATTTATCAGAAGCCCGAACGCCAGCCAGAGGGCTATCAGCCCCATCCCTACCGTCAGACAGCCTATCATTAAGTTCAGAAAGGCGGCCGCAGCCGGGATGAAAGCTTTAGCGACCTTGGCCAGGAAGAGCAGGTCTATATCCAGCAGGAAAAAGAAAAGCAGGCTGCTGAAAAACCCGAAGCCGTAAGTAAGCACCGAGAATATCACCAGCAGCGTGGCGTCGACCGTCAGCCCTATAGCGGGGTCCGGAACAAAGCCGGAAGCTATCGAATTGAGCGCCCAGGCGTTGATCACCCACATGAAGGAGAAGGCCGTGAACAGGGTGCCGCCCAGCACGTTCTTGTTGACCAGGCTCATCAGTCCGGCCAGCATCTGGCAGCCGGTGCCGAAAAGCAGCGCCCAGACGGCGGCCGTCCTGAAGCCGGCCGGCGTTAAGGCATAGCCGAAGCCCAGCGGCGTCAGAGCCGCGCAGCCGATAGCCAGCCCCAGCAGCCCGAGCGGCGTCGGGTCCCCGAAAACGGTTTTGTTAGCGGATTGATCAGCGGTTTCGTTCATGGTTTATCTTCTCCTGGGCCCGTATCTATCGGTCGTTTCAGGCTGAAATTTCCCCCTTCCTCCCTCAACATACCGGCAACTATTATATAAGATTTTAGCCGTTCGTAATTCATGTCAAATGGAAACTAGCGGCGGGCTGCAAGTTCCGGGTCCTGTCGGCCATGGGGCCCATCGGGCCTGCGGCCGGCCCGGCGACTTCGCGCCGGTTCCTCCTCGGCCCGATCCGACCCATGGCCGCCACCCGTCCAGCGATACCTCGCCGCTGTCCTTATCATAGGATTTGGGAAAGCAAAAGCATAGCGGCTAAAGCATTAAAGAGGTAGAATTTGACAAACGGGGTTTCCAAATAGCATTTCAATTTAACGTGTATGGCATCAAAAACGAACTTTCCGAACGCGATATCTGAGGTGTGTTATCTGCGCAGGGAAAGAGGGTGCGCTAGCAGTACGGAGTTGATGAACGAACTATGTGTTGCATCAGGTACGGTGTCATATTTATCGCATATGGGAAGAGAATTGTGCTGTGAATAATCAAGAAATAAAGTTACGTCCCCCGATATACAGCAAGGGTTGTGCCTGAATACTTAATAATGTTTATGGAAAGTCCAGAATACTGGGACAAGGCCGAGGATGGCAAAACAAAGCCGGATGTGCGCCTGGAAAATGAAACCGTTAATGAACATAAGAATATTTACGAAGAAAAAGAGCTGGAAGAGTCGCCAACCATGAGAAAATTCGGAAATTCCGAATTTTCCACCAAACCTACCAACTTTTACAATCTTGACGTGATTATTTCGGAGAGATATTATGGCTTTTTCGCCTAAATTTACAATTACTAACGCCATTACCGCCGGTCTCACAAAAATAGAACGCGCGCGCGGATTCCTGGATGCGGCCAAGCTTTCCAATGATTGGATTTCTGAAATGCAAAATCGCGCCCTGGTTCTGGAGGCTCACCACACCACGCATATTGAGGGCACGCATCTTACTCTTGAGCAATCCGAAAAGCTTATGGCGGGCAAGAAGGTTTCCGGCGCTGATCCGGATGATACGCGGGAACTCTTAAATTACCGTGACGCTTTTGACCTGGTGACGGAATATCTGGACAGCGGAGAGCTGATAACGGAAGGACTGATCCGCGAAATACATAAACGTCTGGTCAAAGGAGTCCGCGGCGACAAGGCATCTCCGGGAGAATATCGCAAAGTCCAGAATTATGTCGTCAATTCCAAAACCGGGCATATAATTTATACACCTCCGCCGCCGCATGACGTGCAGAAAATGATGGCGGAACTTATTGCGTGGCTTCGGTCGGAGCAGGGCGTTAATCCTGTGCTGGAGTCCGGAATCGCCCAATTCCAACTGGTTCATATACACCCGTTTATTGACGGGAACGGCCGGTCCTCCAGGCTTTTATCAACCTTATGCCTTTATAGAAAGGGGTATGACTTCAAACGGCTCTTTACAATCAGCGAATACTACGATCGCAACCGTGCACCTTTTTACAAGGCGTTGCAAAGCGTCAGAGAAAACAATCAGGATATCACCTGCTGGCTTGAATACTTTGTGGAAGGCTTGGCAACGCAGATGCGCGAAGTCCAAGAACGCGGCGAGCATATTATTAGGATGGATGTTCTTTCCCATAAACATGACTTTAGCAAGAGGCAAATGCTGGCCATCAAACATGCCTTGGCCCATGGTGGATTGACAATCCAGGACTTTGAAGTTTATTGCCACGGTATTAGTCGCAGAACGCTTCAGCGGGAGTTAAAGGAATTGGTTGAAAAGGGACTATTGGTGCCTGAAGGGGCGACAAACCGCCTTTATTATCGGCTGGTAAAATAAAAGCCGAAACTAGCGACAAACTTGCGACACAACTAGCGACAAACTCGCGACGCGTCTTATGACATTTTTAAGCATGGCATGGCTTATTATGGTAATTAGTGACAGACACCGATTTTGAGAAACTATGGCAAAAATACGCCTGGGTTTAATTTTTTGAATTTTCGGTACGACAGAACGCTGCCGTTATGGGCTGTTATACTGTCTCTATCGCAAGGGAATGTCCGCCGCAAATCCAATTGGGCAACAGCCTGTTGCCCAATTAACTCGCATTCTTTGGTGCTGTCAGTAGCGTATTAGATTGTGGAAGAATTCCCGGAGCATATTTTTAGGTTTTCGTTTTGAGGATATTTGTTTACCACTGGGCGGGTGGACTACGGTGTTGTTATGTTTTGCTACGGACACTGTTTGCGTTAAATAGGATGTTCCAATATTAAGGGCGGGCCCCGCACTTTGGCCCATTTCGGAAAAAGTGCGGGGCGGGGAACATATTAATTAAGGATGTGGTAAAATTATTGCTGATGAAACTTGATACGCGTAAGCTAAATTGAGGGGTTACGATGGGTAGCCTTTTCGACCCGGCAGGCCGCCGACGGAACGCCAAAAGGCTACCCGTCGGCAGGACCCCGATTTCACTATCCTGCGGGTCTAAGCCCAAAGTCGATTAGCTAAAATTTCCCCCCAATGGATCCCCCCACCATACTTCCGGTGGGGCAGGCCGCCTACAGATCGCGGGGATGACAAAATACTAGAACTTCGAGGGGTAAAAAGGCGGCGGAGTTTTTTCGTAAGGCTATAAAATTATCGAGGTGAACAACATGAACCAGGTACTTGAAACCATTAAGAAGCGCAGGAGCATACGGAAATATCTGCCGGAGCAGCTTAAAGAGGCGGAACTCCGGGCGATACTGGAGGCCGGAGCATACGCGCCCAGTGCGCATAACGAGCAGTCCTGGCATTTCACGGTCATAAGGAATAAAGAATTAGTGGACCGCATAAGCGCCAAAACAAAAGAAGTTATGGCCGCGCAGACGGCCGACTGGGTAAAAGATATGGGGAATAATAAAGGATTCCATCTGTTTTACGGCGCGCCCGCGGTGATCGTAGTGTCCATGAAGAAGGACGCCATGTCGCCGCTGGTGGATTGTTCAGCCGCCATAGAGAACATGCTGCTGGCGGCGGAGAGCCTGGATATAGGCTCCTGCTGGATAGGGCTGGTGCGGTATTATTTCGCGCTTAAGGACGAACTGCCGCGGCTGGAGTTGCCGGAAGGCTATGAGCCCTGCTACGCTGTGGCGCTCGGCTACAAAGGCGTCCGTCCTTCACATGCCCTCCCCAGAAAAGAGAACGTGGTGAATTATATAGATTGAAGCGGGGGGTTAAGCGGAACAAGGCTGTTCAAATTGCCCGCCGGATCTATAGAACAAATAGACCACAAAGCGCACGAAGTATTGAACAGATAAGAACACAAAGCTTTTTCGGTATAAACTTGGTGAACTTTATGTTTAACAACTTCGTGACCTTTGTGTTTAATTCGTTTGGTTTTTTATTCTGTATTTTTTTGTGGTTGACCTGGAAACCGGTCAGAAAGGCGTAAGCCATTCCTTAGATGGGGGAGTCAATGAAAATCGCATTTATCTTTTTGCAGGCGCTGTTCTTTTCCGCCGCCGCTTCGGCCGGCTATCCGGAACTTTCGGTGATAGCCAGGTCGCCCGCCGGCCGAGTGAACACCGATTCCCCGGTAAATTCCATCACGATCACTTTTAACCAGCCGATGGTCGCCTTAACGGCGGCCGCCAAGGCCGGCGAGGATTGTCCGCTGGAGCTCTTCGAAGTGACCGGCGGGCTGGGCGCGGAATATCCCGGTCTCGAAAATGTGTCCCCGTCCGATCTTAAACAGCTTTCTCCCGTGCCCGGGCGCTGCCGCTGGCAGGGCACGCAGGGCGTATCTTTCGAACCGGCCGCGCCGCTCAGGCAGTCCTCGCTTTACAAGGCGGTGGTAAAAAAGGGAGCCCGCTCCCAGGTCAGCGGCCTCGAGCTGGCGCAGGACGCGGAGTGGCTCATAGAAACGGCGAGACAAGCCATTTTACAGACCTCTCCAAGGGACCGGCAGCGCTGGATCAAACCGGATTCTACGCTTTTCGCGGCCTTCACTCAGCCGGCTGACCCTGATGCGGCGGAGCGCTTCATCTCGCTTGAGGGAACCGGACCCGGCGGTGAAAAGTCCGAGCCCTCGCTGTCGGTCAGGCGCGCCAAAGCCGACGAAGTGAAAAAGCTCTGGCGATACTACAGGAATATTTCCACGGCCACCGTTCTGGCGATCACGCCTTCCGGAATGAAGCCTGACGGCTCTTACTCACTGGTCTTCAAAGCGGGACTTCCGGCCGCGGGCTCCCTCATTGGCCTCGAAGCCGAAAGGCGGGTCGGGTTCAGGACCTACAGGACTTTTCGCCTGGAGAAAACGCCGGTCACCGACTGCCTTCCTTTTTCCCCGCAGCTAAGCTTCACGAATCCCGTCCGGCTCAGCGAACTGCTGAAGAACTTGCGCTCGGAGCCTCCGCTAAAGTTCTCGACGTCCTCCTACGGCCGGTACAGCTACGATTACGACGGGGCCGACGAATACGGCGACAGCGACCTTGCCGAGCTTTTTATTCCCGACGAGGACCTTAAGCCGGACACTTCGTACCGCTTCACGCTCTCCGGCAGGCTCGCGGATATTTTCGGCAACAGGCTGGGCCGCGAAGAGGTCTTCGAGCTGAAGACCGGTGACCTGTGCTCCTATCTTTCCTCGCCGTCCGGGTTCGGCATACTCGAAGGCTATCTGCCGGCCAGGCACCCGGTGGACGCCGTAAACGCCGGCGAGCTCAGCGTATACAAGGCCGCAGTGCCGAAGGAGAGCTTCATTCCCTTTTATAAGTCCGGCATGAAACTCGACCTGCCGGGCGGGACCGTGCGTCCCTGGGCGCCGACCGCCGGCCTGCGCAATACGCGCCTCAGGACCTTTTTCGATTACTCGGCGCTCATCACACAGGAACAAGGCGGCTTCCTGTTCGCCAGGGTCCCGGATATCTATCGCGGCCATAACGGCACGCTGGATATCCTTGACAATGTCACAAGGCTGGGGCTCACCTTCAAGACTTCGCCGGATTCCAGCTTCATCTGGACCACCTTTCTGCGCACCGGCCGCCCCGCCGCCGGGGTGCCAGTGGAGATACGCAGCGACGAGAACAAGGTGCTCTGGTCGGGCGCGACCGACAGGAACGGCTTCGCCGACGCTCCGGGCTGGGTGAAACTCGGGATCGCGGACTGGCCGCGCTGGCAGCGCCCCGCCCTCTGGCTTTTCGCCTCGCATAAGAACGGGGACGCCGTGATGAATTCGGGCTGGGCCAACGGCGTCGAGCCCTGGCGCTTCTCGATAAATACCGATCCGAACCCGAGGCCGCGGCGCTACGCGGCGGCGCTGTTCGCCGAGCGCGGCGTATACAGGCCCGGAGAGACGGTGAACCTCAAAGGCGTGGCGCGCCGCCTCTCTGGCGGGGACTGGGCCGAACTGGACCTCCCGGCCGTGCAGCTGTCCGTTTTCGATTCGCGCGGCAACAAGGTGCTCACTGCTACGGCGGCCGTTTCCGCGCAGTTCTCTTCTTTCGACAAATCCTTCGTCCTGCCGGAGGGCTCGGCCACGGGCGTCTGGCGCGTAAGCGCGGACGAGCCCGAGGCCGACGACGCCTCGGTGGCGCGCGCGGTGAAAGAGGACGAAGAGGACGAGTATAACGACTATCAGGGCAAGGAAAAGCCGTTCCATTTCTCGGAAACCTTCAGGGTCGAGGAATTCAAACCCGCCGCTTTCGAGGTCAAAGCGGTGCCGCTGGCCGGCAGCTACCTGCTCGGCGGCTCTTTTTCCGCCGCTATCGAAGGCTGGTATCTATTCGGCGCTCCGATGTCCGGCGCGAAGGCGGACTGGTCGCTCAGGCTGGAGCCTTCCTATTATTCTCCGCCGGGCTATGACGGCTTCCTGTTCGGCTCCGAGCGGGGCTCGGCCGGCTTTTACGGCACGGCCGCGGGCTCGGGCGCGATAGAATTGGACTCAAAAGGCAAGGGCAAGGCGGAAGTCCGTCTGCCTGAGAAACTGGCCGGAGAGGGCGCGCTGCGCGCCATGTTCGAGGCTGGCGTGACGGACGCGGAACGTCAGCGCCTTTTCGCGCGCGGCGCCGCTTGGGTGCACCGCTCCGAACTTTACCTGGGCGTTAAAGCCTCCGGCGGTTTCGTCGAGGCCGGCAAGCCCTGGTCGGCCGAGGTCGCCGCGGCGCGGCCGGACGGCTCGCCGTATAAAGGGGCGGCGGTAGAGGCTAAGCTCGTGAAGCGGCAATGGTTCAGCTCCCGGCGGGCCGGGCTTGGCGGCCGGCTCGAGTGGGTAAGCGAGTCCACCGACACCGTGGTCTCCAGCGCAGCGTTCGTCAGCGGGGAGAAGCCCGGCGTTTTCAGCGCCTCGCCGGCCGAGGGCGGTTTTTACATACTGCGTGTGAACGGCGCCGATTCCAAAGGGCGCCGCGCCGAGACCTCGTTCAGCTTTTACGTGCTGGGCAGGGGAGAGGCCTGGTGGGCGCAGGAGGACAGCGACATCGTAGAGGTGGTGGCCGAGAAGGAGGAATACCGCCCCGGAGAGACCGCGCGGCTGATGGTCAAATCGCCGTGGGATGAAGCGACGGCGCTGGTGACAGTGGAGCGCGAAGGCGTAATAAAACGCTGGACCAGCACCACCAAAGGCGGGGCGGATTTTATAGAGGTGCCGGTGACCGACAAGTGCGTCCCGAACGTCTACGTGAGCGTTATTCTGCTGCACGGCCGCGCGGCCGCGCAGAAATATTCCGAGGACGGAGCATCGGACCTCTCCAAGCCGCAGGCGAAGTTCGGCTATGCGGCCTTCCGGGTGGATCCCGGCGGGCGAAGGCTCAAGGTCGCGGTCTCGGCCGACAGGCAGAAATACAGGCCCGGCGAGCGCGTCGAGCTGACCGTAAAGACCATGGACGAGGCGGGCAGGCCGGTGAGCGCCGAGGCGGCCCTCGCCGCCGTCGACGAGGGCGTGCTCGCGCTCACTAGCTATCCCACGCCGGATATCTTCGGCGCGTTCTACGGCCCCAGGCCGCTCAACGTGATGACGGCCGATTCGCGGCTGCATATAATAGGGCAGCGCAACTACGGCGAGAAGGGCGAGAGCCGCGGCGGCGGGGGCGGCGCGGCGGCGCTGGCAGGCGCGGACCTGCGCTCGAATTTCAAGCCCACGGCTTACTGGAACCCGGCGGTGGTCACCGGGCCGGACGGTTCTGCGAAGGTCTCCTTCACGCTTCCGGACAATCTGACGCGCTTCCGCCTGATGGCCGCGGCCTCGGCGGGCCGCGCTTTCGGCTCGGGGGATTCATCGCTCACGGTCTCAAAACCGCTGATGCTGCGGCCGAACCTGCCGCGCTTCTCGCGCGTCGGGGATTCTTTCGACTGCGGGGCGGTCGTGCACAATTATTCTGAGGGAACCTCCTCCGGCACGGTTTCGGTGGAACTGTCCGGCGACGCCGTGGTCCTGGAAGGGGAGAAGACGCGGGAGATAAGCGTGCCCTCCGGTAAGGCCGCGGAAACCTTCTGGGCCTGCCGCGCGCTGAAGGAAGGCTCCGTATCTTTCCGGTTCAGGGCGAAGGCCGGCGCGGAAACGGACGGCCTGGAATGGAAGCTGCCCGTAAAGGACGCGGAGCCCAGGGAATACGCCGCGACATCCGGCGTCGCCTCCGGGCTTACCGAGAAGCTGCTGCGTCCCTATCCTAGGGCGCCGGGCGAGCTTATGATAGAGCTGTCCCCAAGCGCGCTTTCCGGCCTCTCCGGCGGCGCGCGTTATCTGCTTGAATACCCCTACGGTTGTCTGGAGCAGAAGCTTTCGCGCGCCATGCCGGTGGTCACCGGAGCCGCGCTGATAGAGGAGTTCCGGCTGGGCTCTCTGGATGATCTGAAGGAGGAAACCCGCAAGGTGTTCGAGCGGCTGGGCTCCTTCCAGCATTCCTCCGGCGGCTTCTGCTACTGGTCGGACGGCTGCACGGAGCCGGACCCTTACCTCACCGCCTACGCGCTCGAAGCCTCGGCGCTGGCGGCGCGCGAGGGCTACGCCTCGGATCCCGGCGTTATAGGACGTGCGGCGGACTGGCTCTCCTCCTATCTTTCCGGCGAAAAGAGCAACCGGGCTTATCCGTACAGCCGCAGCGAGGATTACGCGGCCCGCGCCTACGCGGCTTACGCGCTCGCGCTGAACGGCCGCAATATGAGCGCGCAGATAAGCGGGCTTTACGCTTCGCGCTCCCAGCTGCCTTATCTGGCCAAGGCCTACCTGCTGCGCGCGATGCACGCGGCTTCCTTCGACGGGAAGGCCTCCAAGACGCTCGCCTCCGAGCTGCTGGCGCAGGCCAGATACTCGCCTACCCTTATGCACTTCGAGGATGAAGAAGAGATGCCGTGGGTGCACGACAGCCCCGTCACAGTGACGGCGGCGGTGCTGGACGCGCTGCTGGAGGCCGGCGGCGGCTTCCCGGGCGACGAGAAGGCCGTGAAGTGGCTGGTGGGCGAACGCAAGGCGCTGGGCCGTTGGCGCACCACGGTCGAGAACGCCTGGACCTTCCGGGCCTTTCAGTCCTTTTACCGGCTGTATGAAAAAGAGGTCCCGGACATGACGGCGCTGGTCTCGGAGGTGGACGGAAGCCTGGGCGAGCTGATGAACTCACGCTTCGAAGGCCGCACCCTCGCGGCCGAGTCCCGCTCGTTCGGCTTCGACAGGGTGTTCGGGGCCGGCGACGCCGCCGGGCTGCTCGTTTCAAGGTCCGGCGCGGGCCGGCTTTATTACACCCTGCGCATGGGCTTCACGCCGCAGAAGCGCGACGTTCCCGCCTCGGAAGGGCTCGAGATCTCCCGCGAGATAAAGCCGCTGACGGGCGAGGGTCCGCTCAAGGCCGGCGCGAGAGCGCTGGTGACGATAACGGTAAAAACGCCGCAGGACAGGACCTTCGTGGCGGTGAACGACCCGCTGCCCGCCGGCTTCGAAGTGGTGAACACCGCGTTCTCCGTAGAGAGCGCCGAGGACGCGCGGGCGCTGGCCAAGAGCGGCGCGCGCGGCGGCTGGTGGGGAGAGTTCGAGCGCGGCGAGGCCTATGACGACAGGATGCTGATCTTCGCCGACTTCCTTACGCGCGGCGAGCACAAATATTCCTATGTCGTGCAGGCGACCACGCCGGGACATTATTACCAGCCCTCCGCCCTGGCAGAGGGAATGTACGAGCCGGAGGTTTTCGGCCGCACCGCCGGAGCTTCCGTGGAGGTGAGCCGGTGAATCTAGTGTTGCGACAAAGAAATTACGCATCATCTGGAGGCCCAGGCCCGAGCCGAGTTCTAGGCGCGACGATTGAGCACTGCTTTGGCAGTGTAAATGAGGAGCAACGACGAAATCGGCCGGGAATGGGCCTCCCCGAAGGGGCCAGCCGCTTTTGGCCTGCGCCTTTGCGCTGTTCGGCTTACAGACCTTCAGGCCTGCTCGCCTCACATCGCTTCGGCTCGGCTCAAAATCGGTCAGGCCAGGTGTTGCGTAATTTCTTTGTCGCAACACTTTCTGCTGTCCTTTTGCTGCTGCTGCGGGCGGCGGCGGCAGCCGGGCCGCCGGCGCATCCAGCCAGCGTGGTCGTGACAGCGTCCGACGGACGGCCGCTCAGGGCCTATCTGTCGGCCGGTTCGGTCCTTAGTGAACCCGTGGCGCTGGGCGACGTTTCGCCGTGGGTCATACTCGCCTTTCTGGCCGCCGAGGACAGAAGGTTCTACTCTCATCCGGGCGTGGACCTGCGCTCCGTGGCCCGCGCCGCCGCCCAGAACCTAGGAAAGGGGCGCGTGGTGTCGGGGGCGTCCACTATCACGCAGCAGCTCGCCCGCTCGATAAAGCCCAGGCCGAGGACCTTTTTCGGCAAGCTGGGCGAGGCGCTTACCGCTTTAAAGCTCGAAGCCGATTACGGAAAGAACGAGATACTGGAAGCTTATCTCAACGCGGTTCCTTTCGGCAACGGCTGCGAAGGGATACAGGCCGCTGCGCTCTCATATTTCGGCGTGCCGGCCTCCCAGCTGAGCCTTTCCCAGGCCGCCGGTCTCGCCGGGATACCGCGGTCTCCGTCGCTTTACGATCCCGTGCGCAGGCCCGCCGCGTACGCGGCGCGCCGCGCGGACGTGCTCAAGCGCATGCTAGAACTGGGATACATCGACGGAGAGAGCTACAGGCTGGCCTCGGCCGAAAAGTCCGTTCCCTCGAAACCGCATCCTCCGTTCTTCGCGCCGCATTTCGCCGGGTTCATGGCCCGTCGCGCCCCCTCCTCCGGCGGCGTGGTACGGAGCACGCTCGACCCCGCGGTTCAGGAGGCCGCGGCTTCCGCGCTTTCCGGGCATCTGTCGCTTTTGCGCGGGCCCAATAACGCTACCAATGGCGCGGTGGTGGTGCTGGATAACGCCACCGGGGAAGTGCGGGCCTGGGTCGGGTCGCGCGATTTTTTCGACAAGACCGATGACGGCGAGGTGGACGGAGTGCTGGCGCTCCGCCAGCCGGGCTCCGCGCTGAAGCCGTTCCTCTACGGGCTGGCCATTTCCCGCGGGTACCGGGCCAGCGACCTTCTGGACGACGAGCCCCTCTACGCCGCCGGCGGCTATACGCCGGCAAATTACGACAAGAATTTTCACGGGAAGGTAAGGCTGCGCCAGGCCCTTGCCTGCTCCTACAATGTCCCGGCGGTGAGAGTGGCTTCGGCGCTCGGCCCGGAGTCCCTGCTGGGGACCCTCAGGTCCTTCGGTTTCGCTTCGCTCGACAAGCCAGCCTCGTTTTACGGCGAGGGGCTGGCTTTAGGCGACGGCGAAGTCACTCTGCTGGAGCTCGCGGCCGCTTATGCGGCGCTGGCGCGCGGGGGCGTCTGGTCGGCGCCCGTTTTTGAGGCCGGGCATGAGCCCGGGTATGCCAGAAGGGCCGCGGACGCCGGAACGGCGTTCATTATCAATTCCATACTCTCGGATAATCAGGCCCGAGCCGCGGCGTTCGGACAGGATTCGCCGCTGAACGTGCCTTTCGAGCTGGCCGCCAAGACCGGCACCAGCAAGGATTACCGCGACAACTGGGCGGTGGGCTACACGCCCGAATGGACCGTGGCGGTCTGGGTGGGGAACTTCAACGGCGAGCCTATGCGCAAGGTCTCCGGGATCTCGGGCGCGGCGCCGGTGATGAGGGAGATATCGCTGGCGCTGCGCCGGCTTTACGGTTCGACGGAATTCAGAAAGCCGCCCGGCGTGCAAAGCGCGGAGATCTGCACCGAGTCCGGCCTGGCCGCGGGCCCGCTCTGCCGTTCGGTCGCGCGCGAATATTTCCTTTCTTCGGCGCCGCAGCCGCCCATATGCCGTATGCATGAGGAGGGGACGCCGGAAAAAGCGGACAAAGCGGACGGCCAGGCCTTCGTGAAATTTCCGCGGGACGGGGATGTTTTTAGGATGGACCCGGCTTATCCCAAGGCGGCCCAGGCCCTGTTCTTCCGGTCTTCTCTTACCGCGGACCAGACTGTCTGGGTGCTGGATTCCAGAGTAGTCCCCGGCGGCGGCATATGGCCTCTTTCCGCCGGCAGGCACACTCTGTACTTCCGCTATAATAGCGGCGGCTCGTCCTCTCCGCCGGTGAAATTCCTGGTCATGGAATAACCGCAAAAGCATGGCAGATGAATGTAAATCACAAAGAACACAACGAGGGATATCACACGAAGCCACGAAATCACGAAGAAGAAAAGAGGGAAAGGGATCAACATGGATATACAGGATGGTCAGGATCTGAAATTTTTATTTTTTATCCTATCTATCCTGTACATCCATGGGGTCCGATCTTCGTTTGCTTTCTGTTGATTAACTTCGTGACTTTGTGGTTAAATCGTGAACTATACAGTTACTTTGGCTGGCGGTTGCCAGGCGGGGGTGGCGGAGGAGGGGGAGGCGCCAGTTTCGGCATAGACAGCAGAGCGTTGACGCATTTTTCTATATCGGCGGGGGAACAGGGCTTTTTTATGAATTGCACGCGGGGATTGTCCATTACCATCCTTTTTATTATTCCCAGTAGCGTCGAAGAGAAAAAAATGACCGGGATCACCGTGGTTTCGGGCTGCCTGCGCAGCTCGTTGTAGACCTCCACGCCGTTCATTCCGGGCATGTTGAAGTCCAGAGTTATGATGTCAGGCAGCAGCTCCCGGGCTTTTTGAATGCCGGAAGGACCGTCGGCCGCGGTGTGTGTCGTAAAGCCCTTGGTTTGAAAAAAACTCGTCAGCAGGGAGGAGATCCCCTCATTGTCGTCGATTATCAGCATCGTGCCCGGCATGTCTAAATTTTATAATATATTGACAGGGAAATGCCTCCAGATTTACAGCGGATGTGTTTGGTGGCGCAGTGGCCGGGCACAAAAGTGCAAAGAGGAACAAGAAGCATAATAGGGGCAAATAAGAACATTATCACACGAAGTCACGAAGAAGAACCGAAAGTAAGAGGGGGATTAAACACAAAGGACACGAAGTTCGGAACAAATAAGGACACAAAGCCGGTTTTTAGTATAAACTTCGTGAACTTTCAGTTTAAAACTTTGTGGCTTGGTGGCTTAGTGTGAGAAATATTCTTTTGTTTAAAAGTTCGGCGAAGGCGCTAATTGAATTTAGGGAGACTGCATGCTGAAAAAACTGTTTTCCATTTACAGGCCGGCGGCTTTTACCGAGCCGCTTCCAAAAGAAGAAGTGGCCTCCCGCTATAAGGTCCTGCGCCGCCAGGTGATGCTGAACATCTTCGGCGGCTACACCTTCTTCTATTTCGTGCGCAACAATTTTTCCCTCGCCAAACCGTATCTGATAAAGGATTACGGCATGTCAAAGGGGGACGTCGGCCTTATCGCGACCGGGCTTGCGGTTGCCTACGGCATCAGCAAATTTATAATGGGCAATGTGTCCGATCGCTCCAATCCGCGCTACTTCATGGCCACAGGGCTCATTCTTTCGGGTATGCTCAATCTTATCTTTCCCACCTTCGCGGGTTCGATAGGCCTGATGTTCGGGCTCTGGTTCCTAAACGGCTGGGCGCAGGGTATGGGCTGGGCGCCCTGCGCCCGCACGCTGACCCACTGGTTCTCGGACAAAGAAAGAGGCACGGTGTTCGCCGCGTGGAATTTAGCGCATAACGTCGGCGGCGGCCTGGCGGGGCCGGTGGTCAACGCCGCCCTGGCCCTGGCTTCGGTCTTCGTCGTTGGAGCAATGTTCGACTCCGGCCTGGCGTTCCGCGTTATATTCTACGTGCCGGCTCTGCTGGCTTTGGTTATGGGCGTCACCCTGCTGGTCTTTCTGCGCGATACGCCGCAGTCCTGCGGACTGCCCTCCATAGAGGATTATAAGAACGATCACCCCGATACCGGCGTGGCCGACCCGGAGCGGGAGCTGGGAGCTAAAGAGATCTTCGTTAAATTCATCCTTAACAACAAGCCGCTCTGGATAATCGCCGTGGCTAACATCTTCGTGTATGTGGTGCGCTACGGAGTGCTGAACTGGGCGCCCACTTATCTTACGGCCGCTAAAGCCTGTCCCCCGGACATCGCAAGGTGGCAGTTCTTCGTGTTCGAGGCGGCGGGCATCCCCGGTACGCTTCTGGCCGGCTGGGCCAGCGACCGTTTTTTTAAAGGGCGCAGAAGCCCGGTCTCCTTCATCTATATGGCCCTGGTGACGGTGTTCGTGTGGATCTACTGGAAGAATCCGCCCGGCCATTTCGCGGTGGATTCCCTCGCGCTTTTCGCCATAGGCTTTCTCATATACGGCCCCGTCATGCTGATCGGCGTGAGCGCGGTGGACCTTGTGCCGAAAAAGGCGGCCGGTACCGCCGCGGGCTTCACCGGCTTCTTCGGCTATGTTTTCGGCGCAGTGATAGCCGAGCTCGGGATAGGGAAAGTAGTAGACAGATGGGGCTGGGACGGCGGTTTCATTCTGCTGCTCGGTGCCTGCGTCATCTCAGCCGCTCTTTTCGCCGCCACCTGGAACGTGCATCACAAGCGCGCGGCCTGAACGGATGGAAGTTCCGTAAAAATAAAGAGGATCATTTTATGAAAGCCGTAATTAAAGTGAAAGGGATGTCCTGCGGAGGTTGTAAATTAAGTGTCGAGAACGCCGTTAAAAAAGTGCCGGGGATCAGCGCCGCCGAGGCCAGCCTTGAAAAAGCCGAACTTGTCGTGGAGTTCGACGAAAAAAAGGCCGGGCTGACGGATGTAAAGGCAGCCGTCTCTAACGCAGGGTTCAGGACCGAATAATTACTCCGGGGCAGCCTACAGCGGACTCGGATAAAGGCGGGGGAAAAGCCGTCGGCTCCGGCTGAATGGACCTATAAAAGTTTTTTCAGTTCGATCAGCGAGCTAATATGGAATTTGGCGTTGTCCGCGCGCGGCACGCCCGGGCGGAGGATCTGCACCGTGCTGATGCCCAGGCTGTTCCCGGCTTCTATTTCCGAAACGGAACTGTCGCCTACGACCAGCGCCTCCGACGGCTTGATGCGGTAAGTGTTCAGGAACTGTTCAAAAATTCGCCGCTTCCCCTTTTCTCCGGGCTCATCGATAGCGTCCACATGGATGGCGGTGAAGGAGCGTTCTATGCCGAGCGCCCTGATCTTGCTATCCTGAAGGCGGCGAAAGCCGGAAGTGACCAGAAAACGCAGGACCGGCAGTTCGGAGAGCGCCGCCAGATCGCCGTATCCGCGCATCGGCGTCCCGACCTCCAGTGCGGCAAAGACTTTCCAGCCCGCGGCAAGCATCGCTTCGGAAAAGCCGTATTTGGCCGCCACCTTGTCCAGCGGAGTGAACCAGCAGTCGGCGAAGGCCTCGTTCAAAGTTCCCTCCGGGACGACGCCGCGGTTCTCGCGCCTGATCGCGTCGAACGCGGGCGCGTAGAGCTGCTCTCCGGGCTCGTTGGCCGCGGCCAGGCAATTATCAAGGTCGAAGATTATAGCTTTCGTAATTTGTCCTTTTTTTATTATAGCTGTAGCGGCCTGTTTTTGCAAATCTTAGCGGAATATCGTTCAACCGTCTATTTAACCAAAGGTGTCATTGTTAAGTCGCCGCTCCTGGGTCGAAAAACAGCCCCCGGCAGTTCTTCGGACTCAGGAAACCGCGTTCCGGACCTGATAAACTTATTATTAGGCGGACATACCGGAAGTGAAAAGATGGGACGGCGGGATCAACGGAGAGGACAATGAAAAAACCAGTAATAATGTTAGCGCTGCTGTTAGCGGCCTGCGCCGCGGTCCAGGCGGGGGAAATGGAAAACCTGAAATCCTCTTCCGGCCGATCGTTCAAAGCTGACGGCGGAAGCTCCGCCGGCCTGCCCAAGCCGGCGGACGCGATCAATGACCGGATAGAATTTCCTGACGCCGCGCCCGCCAGGGTCGGCGACGGAACGGATGCGGCTCCCGGCGACCTGATCATAACCGTCGACCGTTTCACCGCGCCCAATGACTCGCCGGTACTCTTCGCCGTCTGCGACAGCGAAAAGTGTCATAACCTCCAGGACAAGGGCTACAAAGATATCGATGCCGCTCTTCTGGAGGCAGGCCCGGCAGTACGGAAATATAAAATTAGCGGGCTCCGGCCCGGCGAGTATTCAATAAGCGGCTTCAACGACCTGAACAATAACGGCGTCATGGACTGCGGCATGTTCGGCATACCGAAAGAGCCTGCAGGCTTTTCAAAGCTCGATACCGACAAGCTGAGCAGCAATCCGTCGTGGGATTCGGTCAAATTCACTATCGGCGCGGGCTCTGCCGATGTCGCGCTCCATCTGATACACAAATTCGGATTTTGACGCTATTGAGTCTCTCATAATTTCCGCCGGCTCAGTTCACTTCCGCGCATGGCGGGCAGCGGGCGGCTTCGCGGAATTCGCTGAAAATACGCGGCTTTTTTGTATTATAGCGATAAGGGCTTTCTATAACTGCGGATTTTAGAGACGGAGGGAAGCTCCGGCGGCTAGGAGTCTGTCCGACATAAGGAATTTTGGCTGCAATTGCCGTTTTTTGCCTGCGCCTTTGCGACGCTCAACTCACAGTCTCATTGGAGAATGCTCGTCTCGCGTCGCTTCGGCTCGGCTTCAAAACCGACAATTTCGCCTTAAAAACCTTATGTCGGACAGGCTCCTAGGACCTTGCGGTCAAGTCCGCCTATTGCGGGAGGAATCATGAAAAAAATACTGTTCGTCGTTCTGTTATCGGCGGTCTCGGCCCTTAGCGCACAGGAAAGCGCCAGGCGCATCGACGTGCACGGCCACCGCGGCACGCGCGGGACCAGGTCCGAGAACACTCTCGCGGCTTTCAGGGAAGCGCTGCGCGTCGGGGTGGACGTGCTAGAGATGGATATGAACGTCACCAAAGACGGCGTCATAGTCATTTCGCACGAGAAGTCCATCAGCCCGGACATCTGCCTGGGTCCGGACGGCAAAAAACTTGAAAAGCCCGTTCCCATAATCTCGCTCACGCTCGAAGAGCTGAAAAAATACGACTGCGGCACCATTAAGAACTCCAGATTCCCGTCCCAGGTCCCCAGTCCGGGGGAGAGGATCCCAACGCTGGCCGAGGTGTTCGAACTGGTCAAGAATTCCACCGAGCCCGCAGCTGCCAAAGTCGGGTTCAATATCGAGACAAAAATAGTTCCGGGCGAGGCCGAACTGTCGCTTGAGCCGGAAGCCTTCGCGAAGCTCTTTGTGGCCCTGGTCGCTAAATACGGGATGACGGAGCGGACCATTTTGCAGTCCTTCGACTGGCGCACGCTCAAAGCCGCGAAGAAGCTGGAGCCGAAAATAAAGATCTCCCAGCTCACTGAGGCCAATCTGGTGGACCTGGTCGCCGTGGCCAAAGCTTCGCAGGCCGACATCATAAGCCCCGAGTTCGCGTGGATAAACAAGGAAGTTGTGGATTACCTGCATGCGAACGGAATAAAGGTCGCGCCCTGGACCCTGAACGAAAAAAAGGACATCGACCAGGCCATAAGCTGGGGCGTTGACGCCATCATAACCGATTACCCGGCCGACCTGATAAGCTATCTGAAGGAAAAAAAACTGCGTTGAAAAAACATATTCACATGGAGGGACAGGATATACGGATAAAGCTGAGATCTGCATTAAACACGAAGCGCACAAAGTTGTTAAATAGAAAGTTCACAAAGTTAATGCCGAAAACTTTGTGTTCTTTCCGTTCAGAACTTTGTGCCCTTAATTTGGAAGTTTCAGTTGAAGCCATAAAGTCGTCGGTTTGCGCAGGATTATTTCATTCCGTCTTTTCGGCGAAAGCCGGAATCCAGGCTCCATCGGAATCTGGACACCGGCTTTCGCCGGTGAGACGAAACGACTAAAGTTTCAGGTTAGTGGTTACTCAAAAATCCTGGTCATCCTGTACATCCATGTCAGACTTCTGCCGGATCGATGAATATTTGCTAGAATAGAGCTATTCCAGATATAAAGGAGGCGCGATTATGAAAGAAATGAATATGACCACTAATAGAACAGCCGCGGAAGCCGCCTCCTTTTCATTCCTTAATTAAAGCAATTCGGAAAAATTGACGGCTCCGCCACGGAGGCCTCCGCGCTTTGCCGCGCCCCGGCCACGCTACACCTATAACGGAGCCTGAATGAATTATATCGAAGGGTCGTACCCCGGCCGCGAAAGCGCGGGCCCGGAAACGCTGCGGCAGTATTTCGACGACGGAACGATAGACGCCTATGAACGCGTCCTGAGCGAGGGCAAGGAGGCCGTGGTCCATGTCGTCTCAAAACACAAGAACGGCGGCAAGCTGTATTACGCGGCCAAGGTCTACAAAAAAAGGGAGGAGCGCGGTTTTAAGAACAGGGCGGATTATTTCGTGACGCAAAACCTCTACAAGAGGCGGGCGCTGCTGGCTATCCGCAAAAAAACCCGCTTCGGCCTGGCGGTGGAGGAAGGCGCCTGGCAGAACCGCGAGACAGTCTATCTGGCGGAACTTCTGGGTGCCGGGGCGGACGTCCCGGCGCTGGTGAAAGCCGGGCAGGGTTCGTTCATTATGGAGTACCTGGGCGACGGAGAGGAGCGCGCCTTAAAACTGGTCGAGGCTAGGAGCGAAATAGGGGACCCGCACGGTGTTTTTATGCGCGTGATGCGGAACATCGAGCTGTTCCTGCGCTATAACATCGTGCATGGAGACTTGTCACCGTACAATGTGCTGTATTACAGGGGCAGGGCCGTGGTCATAGACTTTCCGCAGGCCTCGGATCCCAGACGCAATCCTAACGCGCCGTCTCTGCTGCTCAGGGACATCCGCAATATCTGCGCCTTCTTCGCCATGTGCGGAGTCGCCTCCGCGCCCGACGCCATCTTCGAGGACCTGTGGCGCAGGTATCAGTTGAATGAGATCTGAATAAAACGGAACAAAGAATACTTGGATAAACGGGATGGACGGGATTTCGGATTTATTCCCTATCCTGTAGATATGTTCACCGATGTGAATGTATTTCAAGGTCGGAATAACCACGAAGGTCACAAAGTTTCGAACTGAAAGAACACAAAGTTTTTTCGGCATTAACTTGGTGAACTTTCCGTTATTAACTTTGTGCGCTTCGTGTTCGATCCCCGGCTTCTGCTTTACCCTGTGTATTCTGTTCATCCATGTGACTACAGGGTGCTTCGTTCTTTGTTCCAGATATAAAGTTGAAGCGCGCAATCCGCGGATAAGAAAGTTATTCCGGAATGTATCCGCTGTAACGACCGGGGAACGGACTAACGGGCCTTTTGACACGGGGTTCTTAAATTCGTAGATTAGAGATAGATGTTTGATAAGGAGGTTGTGATGAAAATATTTGCGGCATTATTGCTTATAGCTTTACCGGCGGCGGCGCGGGCCGGCGGAATGCATGGCGGCGGGCAATGGCACGGCGGCGGCACGCACGCGGCCATCGTGTTTTACGGACTTTTCGCGGCGTTGGGCTACTGGGTCCTGCAGCACGCGGCGAAGGAAACCGCCTGCTTCGTCAAAAAGACGGGCGTCGTGCTGGGAATGGCGCTGGTCATTATCGGTTTGATGGGTGTCCTGTGCGGCGTCGGAAGCCATATCAAGACATCGCTATCGCGCCATTGTTCCTGCGCCGGCGGGGGCGCGATGATGCACGGCGGGCCCGGGATGATGGAGGACGAAGAGGAAGGCAAGATGGGCGAAAAACCCGCGATGCCGGAGGCTCCTAAAGCCCCGGAACCCGCGAAGAAAAAAGTCAAATAACGCCTTGTAGCGCGATGAGAACAACCGGCTGCCAGCCGGTTGTTTTTATTGGAGCTGTTACCGCATTTTATAACGCAGGGCTCATGCCTTGGCCACGGCCTGCTCCCAATTTTTTATAAGTTCCCGCCTGAGCAGGTGGTCCATCTTTCCGGTAAATCTCCTGTCTTCCTTCCAGGCGTTTGAGATCTCCCGCAGGTCCTGCCAGTAGCCGATGCCGAGCCCGGCCAAGAAGGCCGCGCCGATGGCTGTCGTTTCGATAAGGCGCGGGCGCACTATCGTTTTGTCCATGACGCCAGCCTGGATGCTCATTAGCAGGTCGTTAACACAGGCCCCGCCGTCGACTCTGAGCTGTTTCAATTTAAGGCCCGAATCGGCTTCCATAGCCTTGATAAGTTCGTAATTCTGCAGCGCTATCGCTTCGAGGGCCGCCCGCGCGATATGGGCAGAGGTCGTGCCGCGCGTTATGCCGCAGATAAGGCCTCTGGCCCCGGAACGCCAGTGCGGCGCGCCGAGCCCCGCGAAAGCGGGTACCAGCGTCACGCCCTCCGAGGAGCCGGCCTGTCCCGCCAGCGTTTCTATCTCGCCGCTGTTCTTTATGATCTTTAAACCGTCCCTTAGCCATTGCACGGCGGCCCCGGCTATAAAGGCGCTGCCTTCAAGGGCGTAAGTCGTCTTCCCTTTCAGGCGCCAGGCTACCGTGGTCAGCAGCCGGTTCTTTGAACGAACGACCCTGCCGCCCGTATTCATGAGGATGAACGACCCGGTACCGTAGGTGCATTTAACGTCGCCCTCGTTAAAACAGGCCTGACCGAAGAGCGCGGCCTGCTGGTCCCCGGCCATGCCGGAAACGGGTATGCCGTCCGGCAGACATCCGAGGCCTTTTGTCTCCCCGTAAATTTCGGAATTGCTCCGCGCCACGGGCAGGATCGAGAGAGGCACTCCCAGAATATCGGCGAGTTCCGCGTCCCAGACAAGCTTATTGAGGTCAAAGAGCAAAGTGCGCGAGGCGTTGCTCGCGTCGGTGACGTGGGCGGCTCCGCCCGTCAGGCGGTAGACGAGATAGGAATCGATGGTGCCGGCTTTTAAATTTCCGGTTTTTGCCTTTTGTTTAAGCGCGGGAATATTTTCAAAAAGCCAGGACAGCTTGGTGCCCGAAAAATACGGGTCCAGCAGCAGGCCGGTGCGCGCGGAGAACTTCGACTCGAGCCCCAGGCCTTTCAGTCTCTCGCAGATCGCGGCCGAGCGGCGGCATTGCCAGACGACTGCGTTGTGCAGCGGTAGGGCGGTGCGCGGGTCCCAGAGGACTACGGTTTCGCGCTGGTTGGTTATGCCGATGCCGGCTATCTCAGAAGGCCTGATAGAAGCGTCCTTCAGGGCGGCGGCTATGGAACGCTCGACGGTGGCCCAGATTGTTCGCGCGTCGTGCTCCACCCAGCCCGGCTTCGGGAAGATCTGCGGGAACTCTTTTTGTCCGGTCCCTTTTACGTTCAGCTTCCGGTCGACGATGATCGCCCTGGAACTTGTGGTGCCCTGGTCTATGGCAAGAATATAAGATCCCATGAGAAACCTCCCGCACTATAATTTCAGAGTTTAGCATATTTCCAAAAAAATCAGATAAAACTGATTTTTGGGACCTAGGAGCCTGTCCGACATAAGGAATTTTGGCTGCAATTGCCGTTTTTTGCCTGGTCACGGATAAGCCGCACAGCGGCTTTCCGCGACCCCACCTCGGCGTTTTCGCTTACGCAGGAAAACGCCTGCGGTCTTGCGGACCGGCCGCGCGGCATAAAGATGCCGCGCTCTTGCCAGTCCTCACCTTTGCGACGCTCAACTTACAGGCTCATTGGAGCCTGCGCGTTTCGCGCCGCTTCGACCTGATTGCCTGAATTGTGTCGCTTCGCTCCACCCGGCTTCAAAACCGACAATTTCGCCTTAAAAACCTTATGTCGGACAGGCTCCTAGGGAATTAATTTGCCGACGGTAGCTTCAGCATCCGGCCGGAAATGGAGTTTCACTAAACTGGTTTATTAGCGCCGGTATTAATCCCTAAGGTCCCAAATCCTCCTTTATCGGAGGATTTGGGATTTTTGGAGTTGGCGGTTAAAAACGATATAATTTGTCATCTTTACAAAATTGGGGGACGGCGCATGAAACATATTTTCGCTAAAAAATCTCTGACCAGGCTTCTCGAGGAAATGAAGGACGATAACCGGCTGCGGAGGGTGCTCGGGCCCGTGACGCTGACCTCTCTCGGCGTGGGCGCGATCATCGGCGCGGGCATTTTCGTCGCCACCGGCGCGGCGGCGAAAAGCGTCGCCGGCCCCGCCCTTATGGTTTCCTACGCGCTGGCCGGCCTCACCTGCGTATTCGCGGCCTTGTGCTATGCGGAATTCGCGTCGATGGCCCCGGTGGCCGGCTCGGCCTATACCTACGCCTATACCACCATGGGCGAATTGTTCGCCTGGGTGATCGGCTGGGACCTCGTGCTAGAATACGCGGTGGGTTCCGCGACCGTGGCCAACGGCTGGTCCGGCTATTTCCAGAGCGTGCTGGCCAAATTCGGGCTGGCCCTGCCGGCCTATCTGCAAAAGGCGCATTTCAGTTACGAGAACGGCCATTTTCTGGCGACTAATTCCTGGGTAAATCTGCCGGCCATCTGCGCCGTGCTCGTGGTCACGCTTATCCTGATAAAAGGCATCCGCGAAAGCGCAACGTTCAACGCCGCGATGGTGTTCCTTAAGTTGGCGGCGGTGCTTTTCGTGATCTGCGTGGGCTTCTTCTACATCCACCCGGCAAATTACGTTCCGTTCGCACCTTACGGCTGGACCGGGATAAGTTTTTTCGGGATCCCGGTATTCGGACAGACTAACGCGGGTGGCGACCCGGTCGGCATGATAGCGGGCTCGGCCATAATCTTCTTCGCGTATATCGGCTTCGACTCCGTTTCCACCCACGCCGAGGAGGCCGTCAATCCGAAGCGCGATATCCCTATCGGCATCATAGCGTCACTGGTAATCTGCACGGTGCTTTACATAGCCGTCGTCGCCGTGCTGACCGGGATGGTCCCCTACGCCCAGCTCAGCAAGGACGCCGCCGTGGCCGACGCGTTCAGGCAGGCCGGCCTGCCGTGGGCCGAATTCATTATAGCCGCGGCCGGCGTGGCCGGCATAACCTCGGTGCTTCTCGTGATGATGCTCAGCGGCCCGCGCGTCTTCCTGGCGATGGCGCGCGACGGCCTTATACCGGCCAAATTCTTTGCGGACGTGCATCCGAAATTCCGCACGCCCTGGAAGAGCACGATGGCCATCGGCGTTTTTGTTTCCATCCTGGCCGGCCTGCTCCCGATCGACGCTCTGCTGCACCTGACGAATATCGGTACCTTGTTCGCCTTCGTGATGGTCTGCGGCGCGGTGCTTATCATGAGGAAAATTAATCCGGACATCGAAAGGCCGTTCCGCTGCCCGTGGGTGCCGGTGGTCCCGCTGCTCGGGATCGGAAGCTGCCTGCTGCTCATGGCCTCTCTGCCGGCGGCCAACTGGTGGCGGCTTATCGTCTGGCTCGCTATCGGGCTGGTGATCTACTTCTCTTACGGGCGCAGGCACAGCTTCCTCGGCAAGGAGCTGCGGGGGGAGAAGATCACCGACAAGCCGGTGATACACGTGGATCTCGGGCACTGAACCTGGTCCGGCAGGTATGTTTCCGCCCGGCCGTCGGCCAGGTCAGACTTGCCGCAATACAAAAATAAGCGGCCGGTTATCCGAACCGGCCGCATCCCTTAAATAATATTTTTTTCAGATCTTTATGGGGCCGAAGCGGGCCTCGTATTTTTCGATGTTCTCGCGCAGGGCCGCGCACAGGCGTTTTGTGTGCACGGGGTCCGTGATAACGCGCTTGACCACCCTGGCTTTGGTCTGGCCCGGAGGAAGGAAGATAAGGTCCAGCAAAAATTCGGTTTCGGTGTGCGTGATGATCGCCATGTTAGAGTAGACATCCACGACGGCGGTTTCATTCTCGTCCGCCTTTCCCGGCGCGGGGGCGCCGGGGTTCCGGGCGGTTTTCGCGGCGGTACGGACTTCCTTTATATTCTTGCCCCACTTCACGTATTCCGTCTTGTTCTTTGAGAATCTGGAGGGTTTCATTGGTTTAAAGTATGGCAATTTATCGCGCAGGCGGGCAAATTCGCGGCGATAAAGCCGGCGGCCGTCAGCGCAGAATGAGGCGGACCAGCAGGCAGAACTGGGCCAGTCCCGCCAGAACGCAGGCGCACGCGAAGAGACGGCGCTTTCGCGTAGCGATGCGGGCGCCGATGACGATCTGGGCGATGATGTCCTCGTAATAGGGGGTCGCCGTTATCCCGCCGCCGAGATATCTGTCCAGGAAGTTCGTCAGCTCCAACTGGGAATATCTTACGATGTCTGATTCGTTGATCAGGGAATCGTGCGGCAGGGGCATTTTCAATGGTTCCAGCAGTGGTATCGGCTTCGGGGTATCTATGAACGGCGAGATCCCCAGTATCCCTAACGGCAGGACCGCACAGAGCGAGAGCGACGCGATATAGCCCGGCATGCCTTGCGGCGCCATGAACCTGATCATAGGCAGCTGTACCGCCGCGAAGAGCGTCAGGGCTCCCAGCTTGCCGTCCGTCCATTTTAGCGAATCGTAGATATTGCCGTGTATTACCCTGAGCCGCCGTTCCGGGTCCGGGGTCAAATGCGAAGATACGCTCATCGTTCCCTCCGCCAGTAATTATGGCAAAAAAACAGGCGGGTAGAAAATCCCAAATCCTCCGATAAGGAGTATTTGGGACCTTCGGGATTATAATACAGGCGCTCATTAAAAAGTTTTTACTTCGGCGAATTTATTCCCAAGGTCCCAAAAAATCAGTTTTATCAGATTTTTTGGGAGAAAATGCCCGTGTGAGTTATTGACCGGCAAAAGACCGTGCCGGTATAGGCCCTTTGGACCTTGAAAAACTGCCTGAATGGAATAAACTATTAATGCGGGATAATATTCTCGGAAAAGACGGCTATATGAATCAAAATCTTGTGAGAACGATAAAAAGGACCGGTCCGGCGAAAGGTTTAAAAGCGCTTTTTGCCGCCGCTGTCCTGTCTTCCGCTCTCCTTATCTCTCTGCCGGGCGCAGGTCTCTATGCTTCCGACGCTTTCGATTCTCTCTCAGCGCTGGCGCCGGCCGCCGCGCCGGAACCCGCCGCTCCGCCGGCCGTCTCCGCCCCGCTGAGATCTGCTCCTGCCCTGAACGCGTATTTCGTAAGCGTGGGCCAGGGTGACGCCGAATATATAGAATTGCCGAACGGAAAGAACGTGCTTATAGACGGCGGCCCTAATCCGACGGCCCCGCTCGTCCAGTTCCTGACGCAGCATAACGTCACGAAGCTGGATTATGTGGTGCTGACCCACCCGCATCTGGACCATTACAGCGGGCTGGTATACGTTTTCAGCCACCTGCAGGTGAGCAATTTCTACGATACGCGCGAGGACAATACCGGCGCCGCGGGGGCAAAAGCTTTGCGCGATAAGATAAAAGCCGCGGGAGTTAATGTCGTTTATCCTTCGGCCGGAGATAATTTGGACTGGGATCCGGGCGAAGTCCAGGTGAAGGTACTGAACAGCTGCTCCACGGCGGGCGCCAGCAATTCCGGGCCTGTGCTTAACGACTGCTCTATAGTTCTTAAGGTCACCTATCAGAACACCTCGATCCTTTATACCGGAGATATGCAGTCGGACGTAGAGGCCACCCTGGTCTCGACTTACGGCAGCCAGCTGCAGTCGGACGTTCTTAAGGTAGGCCATCACGGCAGCAACACCGCCACCAGCGCCGCTTTTCTGAACGCGGTAAAACCCAAATACGCGTATATCGAGGTCGGCACAGGTAATACTTTCGGCTTCCCCGCGCAGGTTACCTTATCCAATCTTCAGGCGGTCGGTGCGACCATTTTCCGGACTGACACGGGCGGCACGCAGGAATACCGGATAGGCGGGCAATAAATTTTAGCTTTACAAAAACGGCTGGTTCTGCTACAATAGGACTGTAGTTCAGTATAGTGTTTTCCGTAACTTACAAGCTGCTTTGGTATCCTTAAAGACCTAAGACTACCTTACGCAGTGATGTTCCCCCGATAGTATCTGTAAAAATGGGGGACGCGTTAAGTTTCCCCACCTTCAACGGAACTTAGCACAAAGTATCGGGAATATAATAGAAAATTATATTTCGGAGGCTTCGTGCTTTATGAAAAAGTTCGCTAAATTCATCTCCTGCATCGCATTAGTGTCTCTGTCCGGCTCCGCTTTCGCGCGGCCGAATACCGGTTCCGCGCTTGACGCCGTTCTCGCCAACACCGACGCGCAGCTCGCATCGGCCATGACCGGCGCCATGGAACCGTCGCTGGATATCGCGCGGCCGGAGCCGGTCACGGTTTGCGCCGCCGCGGCCCACAATATCAGGCTTCAGGATATAACCGATAAACACACATCCCAGGGCGAGGTCGTCGCCTCGTTCCCCGCGATATACAAAATGATACACAGCGAAGAAAATTCGCGGATCATAAAAGTGTTCCGTTTTACCGATCGTAAAGGCGCAGAACGCCTGGTAGAAGTTTATTATACCGGCGGGGACTGGATGCAGTACGGTCTTACCTATATAGTGACGAATGCGGGCCCCGACAAGGACCAGGTTAACGCCTATTTCGTCAGCGAACTTTCCACATCAGACCGCGAAGAGGGCGCCGTGGCGCCGGCGGTAAATCCTTTCGATGCCCAGAAGCTCCCGGAGTTCATCGCCTCAGATTTTCTGGACGCGTCCGGGAACGTGAACGCCGCGTTCAGCAGCGTCGCCGCCGTCACGTCCGCTGGAAAATAAGGCCGCGCAAGAGCGGAACGATAAGCCCCAAAAAGCCTCCGGCCTTTTGGGGCTCGTCCTTTTTGAGCTGTACGGGACCGGGCGGCTTACCAATGAAAGTTTACAGGGCGCGCCGCATTGTCGCATAATATCCTAAGCGCCGGACGCGCCGGCGCAAAAGGCCGGGAACGGCCTGAGGGGATTGCTCGAATGAAAACACTGATCGCGCTGCTTTTGTTCTCCGTCCCGGCTTTCGCCGGCGTCAAAGAGGACCCTAAACTGAAGCCCTATAAGACACTGGCGGGCGAACTGCTGGAAAACTGCGAAGGGTCGGAAAAAAAGATCGCCGTCGCGACTTTTAATTATCTGGACGGGCGGCAGTCCGACGACGGATATGTCATTTCCGAAAGGATAACGACCGAGCTGGTCAGACTGAGAAAATTCAGGGTAACGGAACGGAAAGAGATAGAAAAAGTCCTTACGGAGCTGAAGCTGCAGCGTTCCGGCGCGATCGGCGACGATTCGGTCAAGAGCATCGGGAAAATGCTCGGGGCCGACTGGATGGTCCTGGGGACGCTGGCGGAGATCTCCGGCCGGCAGATCGAGATAAACGCCCGCCTTGTCGGAGTGGAATCCGGGGAGATAATTAACGCGTACAGCGTGAAGGTAAAAAAGGACTGGCGGGATAAGCCGAAGGAAGACATCACTGAGGAGACCGAACTGCGCGATAAGGACGAGTTAAAAGAGTATGATAAGGCCATACTGAAATATATGGACGACAAAATAGTTAAAAAGGGGCAGGATTCTTCCTCATTCGGGTACATTGTGTCGACACATCCCGTATCGAACCCCTGACCCGCGCGCCGTTGGCGTATTTAGCGAAACGCGTCCTGCCGCTATTGTTCCGTGATCCCACGGCAAGCAGGAGGGGCATGAGCGCCGTTTAGAGAGACAGGCTTATAGGCCATAAGGCCCTTGCCCGCAGCAGCTACGCATTATATAGTATCAGTACCTATACGACCGGAGGCAAAATGTTCAAAAGACTGCTCAGGGGCCCCGCGGCTATTTTCGTCTCTTCCCTTATATTTTTGAGCCTGTCAGCGGCCGCAATGCCGGTGGCTTACGCCGACGACGGTTTCTATTACCTGCGGCCCCAGCCCTCCTTTAAAATTCCCGAGGCGCCGGCGCCCTTCGCGGAGGAACGCGGTTCCGCATCGGGCTATCTTTCACAGGTCCAGCTGCAGATAAACGATTTCCCGCCCCCGCCGACCGCCGGCTCGGCCCAGGACAATGCGGACCTCGCCGCGGTGCTGCAATGGCAGAAAGACCGCACGGACGCGCAATGCGCCGAGGCCAAAGCGCAGGCGGATGAGAGCTTCACTTCTTTTTTTGGCGGCGTCAGCCCCTTTCCCTTGCCGCTGGCCCCGGAGGTCGACGCGTTCTTTAAGCGGGCAGCTTCGGACGCCGACAATGCCGACCGCTACATTAAAAACATTTACAAGCGGGACCGACCTTTCCTTCGCTCTGCGGAACTGAACCCCTGTCTGGGCCGCGCGCAGGGTTTTTCCTATCCCAGCGGGCATGCGGCAATATCCCGCGTGTTCGGGCTAATTCTTTCGGATCTGCTGCCGCGTCAGGGCGCTATTTTCATGCGCGCAGCGGATCAGGTCGCACTTAACCGGGTGATAGGCGGGGTGCACTATCCTTCCGACATTCAGGCCGGCAAGGACCTGGGCGGCATGATATACGGCGAACTGCAGAAGACCCCCGCCTTCGTCTCCGACATGGGCGCGCTTTCCAAATATTTCAAGCACTGACCGGGATGCCGCGCTTCAAGACGGAGATCATTGTGGAATGCGCGGCGCAGAGCAAGCTGCGGCTATTCGGGCGAACCGGGTTGTCGAAGAGTCCGCCCCGGACATAGTTCAGCGACCGCGCGAAAAGTTTAAGCTTAAATTTTACGGTTAAAAGTAACCGGGCGCGAGGCGTCCCGGCGATTTGCCACGGGCCCCAGGATTGTCGCATAATATACAATGGGTTAGACGGCTTGGCCGTAAGCCGGCCATAATAGTCTTCTACCGGCCGGGCCCGGAAATAAAGGAGGGGGGAGGCCTCCCGTAAAGCGTTATGACAACATTTAACATGAAGTGCGAGCATCAGGTGAGACTGATAGCCAGCCTCAGGGAATTTTCCGGCAAAGTTTCCTCGGCGTATATCAGCCAGAAGGAGTTTTTCATTACAACGCTTCAGAGCATGTCCGAGCATCTTATGGCCCTGAAGACGGATACGCTGAAAGAGGCCTGCGAAAAATTCGCCGAGAAGCTGGACCAGGGACCCGTTCCGAACGAAATGCTGACGGAATTCAAGTGCCTGCTGGACTCGCTGGTCTCAGCCAGGGATTTCGCCGTAGTCAACGCCAGCCTGATAGGCGGAAAAGAACTTATCAAAATGAGGATCTCTAAACTCCAGCCTCTCTCGGTGACCGCGGAAGAACGAAAGGCCGCCGCCGACCGGGACAAGACCGCGGACAGGCTCGTCACGGAGGCTTATAAGCGGCTGCAATTTGAAACGCTGGAGATCGAACTGAAAAAGTTCGCGAACGATCCTAAGAGCGACTGGCTGCTCTCCAGGGCCAGGGAGAACGTGGCCGAGTACTGCTGCCTGTATCAGGTGCCGCTGCGCGACGAAGACACCCTCACCCCGTTCTCGCTGTCAAGGATAGACGCGGTCGTCGGCGCCTGCTACCGCCTGCTCGCCAGGAGCAGATAGCTCCGCGGTCAGAGCCGCCGGGTTTGTTAGCGCGGATGACGGCGCACCCGTGTTCCCGCACGCCGGATCACCCGGGGAATAAGATTGAAAACTATAACGGTTCTTTTTTTTCTGATGCTTTCGGCCCTGCCCTGCCGAGGCTGTTGCGCGGGCTGGACGCCGCTAAAGCTCCAATTATACGGCGACGCGGTCTTCCCGGACAGCGACCGGGTCCTGGGCGTGAATTTTAATTTCGTCGGCTATACCGAAAGCGTTTACGGGCTTCAGGCCGGCTTTTATAATTCGGCCGTAAATATCCGCGGCGTTCAGTTCGGACTGGTGAACGTTTGTAAAGGTACGTTAAAAGGGGTTCAGCTAGGTTTTGCGAACCTCGGCGGGAAGAACGCCGTCCTGCCTGTGACGATAGGGATAAATATCGGATTTTAAGAAAGAAGCGCCGGCCGGCCGCGCCCGTCCTCGTGCCGGGCGGTAGGGGAAAGAACGTGAAATACAAGCTGAGCGATGTTTGCGCCACGGAAGTGGAATTCGACGTCGTTGACGGGAAGCTGAAAAATCTGGTTTTTTCCGACGGCTGTCCCGGAAATTTGCGCGCGCTTTCGATCTTGCTGGACGATATGAGGCTCGAAGAGATCATTTCCAAATTAAAGGGGATCACTTGCGGGGAAAGAACGACCTCCTGCGCCGACCGCCTGGCTAAGATCCTGGAAGAACTGAAATGAAAACAATTGCGCTGATCGTATTTCTGGGTCTGGGAGGGTACGCTTCCGCCGGTTACGACGAGGCCGAGGGAGCGGTCAGGTACTCCGGAGACCTGCAGATCAAGGAGCTTAACGCGCTATTGGCGCAGTCGGGGGCGGCTCTCGTCTCCGATACGCGCGCAGTGGCCCTGCTGAGCGACAACCAGGCCGCCCTGGAGTTGTTCAGGCAGGCCGCCGAAGTACCTAACGACGGATATCTGTTCGCCGCCAAACCGGAGAAAGTGAGCGCCAGGACCCTCCTGCCGAAATACGGGCCTAAGATGGATCTGTTCAAACTTCTTCTGATGGACGCCAAGATAAAAGCCGAGCAAAAGCAGACCGGCGTCGCCGAGAAGGACCTGCTTGCGGCGGCGGGCTTCCTCGCGCAGCTGTCGGCGCAGAAGTCGGCCGTTCTTATCAGCCGGCTGGTAGAGGAACGGTGCCTGCTGAAGGCCTACCCGGTATTCTCTGACAGCCTGCGCGGCTCCAGGGCTGATCCGTCCTACCTTAAGGAGCTCGCCGCGCGTCTGGGCTCGGCCGCTAAAGACCAGGATCTCATGAGCTCGGCGATGTACGAAGAATCCGAGAGGGCGAAAAACACCGTCCTTGAGAACGTAAATCCGCTTTCCGCCGTCTCCGAGCGCGATAAGCTTCCGGTCTGGAAACGGCCGATCATCAAAATGCTGCAGGACCGGGAATATTTTTCCATGGTCTATGCGAAGTTCGACACCGCATCCGACGAGCGCGCCCGGGCTTTGAGCGAATCCTTCCGCCTCAATGACCCCGCTATTATCGAAGCTTTCGTGAAAAAGCAGCGGCAGGAGCTTCAGGCCAGGAAACAGGCGCGGGGCAATTGGAGCGTGTGGGGCAAGTGGAAGGACGGTTTTAAAGGCGGGCCGGAGGCGAAGATCATGATGGCCGAGGAGACGGCGGATACTTTGCTCGACATCGCTTACCCCGCTTACGATAAGCTCGTGCCGCGCTGCCACATCGCGTACTGCGCTCTAAACGTCCTGCGGTCGGCGCTGGCAGTCAAGCTCTATCAGCGCGGGACCAGGCGTCTGCCGGACAGTCTCGACCAGCTCGTCCCGGACTACCTGCCGGCGGTCCCGCGGGATTCCTTTAATAAATTCGCCCCGCTAAGTTACATAAGGACCGGCAAGAGATCTTTTTCCGTATACAGTTTCGGGCCCGACGGCGCGGACGATAAGGGCGCGGCCGGGCTGGATTATGACGCCTACGACGAGGACCCCTCCAGCGGCGCCGGCGATATCTTATTCTCCGACTGACGATCCGGCGGAGCCCGGCATTGGTCCGCTCTATAGTTTTCCCGCAGGAGACCGTTTTGCATGAATGACGCCGACAGTCCGCAGTTCGACCCCAGGCTGGCCAGCGCCTGGCCGCGCAGGTTCAAGGCCCCGCACGCGCGCCTGATAGCGCCGGAGGAGCTGAGAAGCTGGATACTCCATGAAGACGAGCGGCTGCTCGTCATCAACAAGCCCGGCGACGTCGTCTGCCACCCGTCCAAGGCGGGTCCGAGGTCCAGCCTGGTCGGGGCGGTGCGCGAGCATTCCGGCCTCGCCGTGTCGCACCTGGTCTTCCGACTGGACCGCGAGACGAGCGGCGTGGTCGTATTCGCCAAAACTTCCGCCGTGGCCGGCCGTCTGCAGGAGGCGCTGAGGCTTCATCAGTCGGGCAAAGCCTATCTCGCGGTCGTGACGGGCGAGCTGACCGAAGCCGTGACGGTAGATCGGCCCCTCGGGGACGACGAGAGCAGCCCGGTGTTCGCGAAATCGGCAGTATGTCCCGGAGGCCGGGCCGCCGTCACGCATTTTACTCCGCTTGCCAGCGGCGGCGGTTTCACGCTGGTCCGGGTCGTTACCGAGACCGGCCGCAAGCATCAGATCAGGGCGCACGCGCAGTATCTGGGGAAATGCATCGTCGGGGACAAGATATACGGGCCGGACGCTGGCTGTTTCCTGGATTTCATAGAGAGCGGCTGGACTCCGGAGCTGGCCGGGAAACTTCTCATGTCCCGCCACGCACTGCATTGCTCCGACATCGATATGCGGAAGGCCGGAGCTGACCAGGTGTTCTCCGCTCCGATGCCGGCGGACATGCGCGCCTTCTGCGGAGCGCGCGGGATAAGTATTCCAGATGGACTATAGAGCGCCGCCAATAAAAAACTTGGCGAAGCTCGATATTTGTCGCATAATATCCTTGGGCCGGCGCAGCCGGTGCACGGGTACTAAGGTCCTCCGGGCCGGACTTATTCGGGAGCGGTCCTCAAAGGTCAGATGCTGAAGAAAATAATTTTTTTTGCGGTACTCGCGGCGCTGGCGGTCCTTACCTGGCCCGCCAAGCGCGCCTTCTTCGCGAAACCCTCGTCCATGACGGAGGAAAAGAGGGCCTCGATGCTGGCCCAGCCGGCGCTGCACGCCGCAAACTATAAGCTGGATCCCGCCTCTTCCCTGGAAAGCCGCATGGCTCCTCCGCCGGATTTCCTGCTTGAGTGGCTCAGAAAATATGACGGCGTGGCGTCGTACAAAGGTTATTCTCCTTCTCCCGAACAGAAAAAAAAGATAGCGGGCTTTCTGGAGAAGTTGCCGTCAAAGATGCGGGCCGTTCTCAAAGAGCGCCTGCTTGGAATTTACTTCATTGAGAATTTCACGGGCAACGGTATGAGCGACCTCGCACCCGGTCCCGGCGGAAAAAAATACGCCTGGATGGTCATTAACCCGGCCGGTTTTTCAAAAAGCCTTTCCCAGACGCTGACTGCCAGGGAGGATTCGGTCTTCACCTCCAGCGGGACGGTAAGCGTATCCTGCGGCAAGCCCCTGCCGGGCGTCTTTTACACTCTCGCGCACGAGGGCACCCACGTATACGACTATGTCGAGGGCATCACCCCTTTCGTCGAACCGGCATGGTACGAGCTTCTGAACGGCTCTCCGCCTCCCCGCTATCGTCCCTGGGCCGTCTGGCGCGGGTACGATCTTCCGGCGGGAAAATTCGATTTTAAGCTGAGAAAGAATTTGCGGTTCTTCGGGCTTGAAGGCGGACCCCGTCTTGAGTCATCCGACGCGAAGAAACTTTATAAGGAGCTTAGCGATTCACCCTTCACTTCGCTTTACGGTTCCCAGAACTGGGCCGAGGACGCCGCCGAACTAATGGTTTACGCCGTTCTAAAGCGCGAGACGGGCGAACAGCCGTGCAAAGTGATCTATCCGGACGGCGCCGGGGGAGTCCGGTTCTTTGTCCCTGGCAAACTCGCGGACCTGAGGGCCGAATATTTGTACGACAAACTGTCCCGCTGATTGCGGCGCGGGGCGGTACGACAGCGTAAAATCAGGAGGCATTATAAATATAAAAACATGGTGTTTATCAGCGGTATTAGCGACGTCCTGCGCGGCCGGCTTGGCTGCCGCCGGGACCAATGCGCCGGCCCGCCAGGACCTGTTCTATTATGGCAGCGCCCGCATTTTAGACCTGTTCTCCGGGGGGACGAATACACAGAAGGTCCTTCTGGAAAAGATCATCGACCCGCAAGCCGGAATGCTTATTGAAACGGCGTGTTTCCAGGAACATGGCAAAGCTCCCGGGAGCTCTCCGGTCTATATGAAGGTATCGGGGTCTTCAGTTACGATCTCCGACACTTTAGCCGCGGACAAACCGGGAAAACTTACCGGGACCGGGATACTGCATGGCAGGAACTGGGACTGGAATTATCTGGAGTTTTCCATGAATTTCTCCGGAGTTAAGATAGAGGACGTTAATTTTGTGATCAAGAACAAGCTGATAGCCAGAAAAAAGATATTCATGGCGAATGGCGCCCCTATCCAGCTTTGGGAAACGGAAATGACCGTCATAAAACCGGAAGAGTATCAAAAACGGTTCAAGGACATGGGGTGCAGGTGAAATGAGATATCGGATTGTTTTCGCGGCGGCAGCCCTGATCTTGTTCGGCGGCCTCGATCTTTTCTGCGAGCCGGCGTCCAAGATCCAGGCCGACAGGATATTGATAGAAAAAAAAGCCCACAGGATGACGGTCTATGCCGGCGGGAAAGAGCTCAAACATTATAAGGTCGCCATCGGGCGCGGCGGTATGGGCAAAAAAATGCGGGAGGGAGATAAGCTGACCCCCGAAGGCCTATATCGTATCGATAAGCGCAACCCGCAGAGCAGCTATCACCTCTCCCTGCATCTCAGCTATCCTAACGCCGACGATATCGCCGCCGCCGCCCGTGCCGGCGAGAATCCCGGCGGCGATATCATGATACACGGCGCCCTGAACGGTTTCGGCTGGCTTGGCCGCCTGCACACTTTATTCGACTGGACGCTGGGCTGCGTGGCCGTGACCGACAAAGAGATCGAAGAGCTTTGGACGCTCGTTCCCGACGGCATAGAGGTAGAGATCAGACCCTGACGCCGTCCCCTATGGCGCCAGGCGCCGGTCAGACCGGATGAACCGAGACAAAATGTTTCGCGCCCCGAAAATCCGTTCACGTTAAATCCCGGAGGGATGAATGATTGCCAGAAAGCTGAAAACTGTCGTAGAGGGGAAATGGGTGATGGAGGGCGCCGGGGTCAAGCTCAAGCGCATCTTCGGGTTCGGCGACACCGGGCTGACCGACCCGTTCCTCCTGCTGGATAATTTCGGGTCCGGGGACCCGAACGATTACATGGCCGGTTTTCCCTGGCATCCGCACCGCGGCATCGAGACCGTAACGTACATGATAGAGGGCGCGGTAGCGCACGGCGACTCTCTGGGCAATTCGGGCGTGATAAAGACCGGGCAAGTGCAGTGGATGACGGCGGGCTCCGGCATAGTGCACCAGGAGATGCCGCAGGCGTACAAGGGCGTCATGCGCGGCTTCCAGCTGTGGGCCAACCTGCCAAGGAAGGACAAGATGACCCGCCCGCGCTATCGTGATATACGCGCGGAGGACATCCCGGCCGTGAGCGGAGACGGCTATACCCTTAAAATAATCTGCGGCGAGTACGGCGGGGTCTCCGGGCCCGCGCGCGACATAATAATAAACCCCTGGTTCTTCGACGTTAAAGCAAAGCCGGGCGCGGAATTCACGCTCGACCTGAGGCCGGAGGACAACGTGCTCTGTTGCGTTTTCGAGGGCCGGGGCTTTTTTGATAAGGCCAGAACGCGCGAACTGGCGGCGGGACAGCTGGCCGTGCTGGATAAGGGCGGGAAGCTGGCCTGCGCGGCCTCGAAGGAAGGGCTGCGGTTCATGCTGATGGCCGGCAAGCCGCTGCGAGAGCCGGTGGCCTGGGGCGGTCCCATCGTGATGAACACCGAGGCCGAATTGCGAACCGCTTTCGAGGAATACAGCAAGGGAACTTTTATTAAGAAGTAGCCTTTCGGCGCTTAGTGAGAACTAAGAGGAAGCTCATGACCGGCGGCATAATTAGGATGAACGGGCGGACGCGCGCGATCCTGCTTCTGGCGGCCCTCTGGGCCTGTTTGCCGGGGCCGCGCCCGGCTTGCGCCGGGGACCCGCTGAAGACCGAGGCGAAGTCGGTCTCGCTTTCGCTCGACGGCTCGCTGGACCGGCACGGCGACTTTCGCAGCGATGAACTGCGGGTCGGTACGGAGTTCGAGTGCGCCTCCGAATTCAAGCTGGGGAAGTCCGCTTTGGAGTGGGACCTGTCCGTTTACTATGATTATTCCCGCGCGGGCGCGGACGGGGGCGCAACCAACACCAAGTCCGCGGGCCTTGACCTGGCCAAGATCCTGCTTTCCCGCTGGCGCGGAAAGGAGTTTGAAACCGTCAAACCATATCTGCTGGCCGGCGCGGAACTCACCTGGTTAAAGGAGCCGGATCCGGATAATGCCGGGAAAAGAATTTCCGCCACCTTTCTTTCGCCCACGGCGGGCGTCGGCGCCGAATTTAAACTAAGCGGCCGCGCCAGCCTTAATATCGAATACCGCCGGAACTTTTATAGCGACGACCGGCGCATCGTAGGAGTGACCATGGGGTTGAACTACGCCGTCTTCGGCGGGGACGAAGATGAGCCGGAGAAGACCGAAAAAGTGACTAGCCCGAAAGTTTCAGTTGAGGCGCCATAATCACAGGGTCGAGCGGGATTTTTTATTCCGGCCGTTTAATGCAGGGGAAACCGCAACGCGTTGGAATTATGTCCGCAGCAAAATTCAACTATGGAGTAGTCCACCCCGCCTGTTATTGCGCTTTGCGGAAGTCCGCCGGGGGGGAGAATAATTCCGCGGGTGCGCGGCGGGTCTTTACGCCGCTGAAAGTAACGATGTTCTTCCAGGGGCGCCCGTCCAGCTCTACGGTGGTGACCGCGCTTAAAGACGGAACGCCTTTGGGGGACAGGCAGACATACATTCGGGCCTTAAGTTTTTTCCAGGCTTCCAGCTCCTTTGCCGGAAGAACGGGGAGCACCGTATAATGCGCGTCCGGCGCGCAGAGTACCGGGCCGTCATCGGGAGTTTTTTTCAGGCTGAACTTGCCGATGGGAAAAGCCAGGTTCAGCAGGGAGTCCACCATCAAAGCCGTTATGGCGGCGCCGGTATACGTCCTTTCCGCCAGGTCCAGGTAGAGGCTCCGTCCGGCGTCGAAGTCGTAGACCTCGGCGGATGAGAACTTGCCTCCGTAGCTCTCCATATCGAAGCGCACTTTGGCGCCGTCAACGGCGATCCTTCCTTTGGATACGTCCAATCTGTCCGTCCTCTCCTGCGAGGTCATGGAGCGCATGAAGTTCGCGGTGAAACGGCCCCGAAAAACGGCCCGCCGCGCGGCCTTTTGCGCGAAGGCGGCGGAGACGGGAAGGATCATCATCAGCGACAACAGGCACGGCGCTATCGGCATAAGACCTCCGTACGGTTTGATTCAGCAATTATAATATATCAGGAGCGCGTCTGTTGTCAATTACGGCCGGAAGCCGCGCGTGGAAAAATTCGGCGGCGGTCTTCAGGCCCGTATGACCTTGGCGAAACGCTCCGGTTATCGCATAATATCCATATGACATCACGGTTCACGGAGGATAAATGAAGATCAAGGCGACGCATATTTGTTTTGAGGTGGAGAATTATAAGACCGCTATGAAGTTCTATGTGCCGCTTTTTAAGGCCGCCGGCTTTAAGGGCGGCTTCGGCGACGGAAAGACCTATGGCGGCTTCACCAACGGACCGTTCACGCTCGGCATCGGCGAGTCGAAGCCGCGCCGGATACTGCGTAAAGCTCCGACCGGAAAAGAAGTCGTCGTAACGGACCATGTCGGCTTTCATACCGGCAAGCGGCAGGACGTGTATGAGATAGCGGCAGCCATGGATAAGGCCGGTTTTAAGCCTTTATTCCCAGCGCAGGAATATCCCGAATTCGGCGACGGTTTTCACGGCGTCACCTTCTGCGACAGCGACAACAATGTGCTGGAATTCTCCCATCGCCGGAAGAAGTAAAAAGATCAGGGGCGGCCTCCGGGGGCTTAATCTATGCAGAATAAAAACACCATCGTGCTCTTGCTGGGCATTATTGCCGCAGGCATTTGCTGGCTGGCGCAAAGGCACATGGCCGAGGTCAAAGCGAACGAGCCGGTGAGCGTGCTGACGGCCAGACTTAATCTCCCGGCGCGCGTCATTCTCAACGAGGACCTGATAGACGTCCGGCAGGTTCCAAGGAAGGACCTGCGCAAGGACGCCGTGGAAATACGGGCGATCGCCGACATCAAGAATATCTCCGGCCGCGTGACCGCCGCCCCTGTCCCGAAGGCGGAGCAGATCACGTCGGCGGACCTTGCCGGTCTGAAGGAGTCGGCTGAAGTGTATAACGACCAGGGCGCGGCCTACGCCCAGGAGGGCCGGTACGACAAAGCGGCCGAGCTTTTATCCAAAGCGATAGAAATGGCCCCTGGCAGCGTGCGTGCATATTATAACCTGGGCAATGTCTACGGCAAGACGGGGCAGTATGATAAGGCGATAGAGGTCTATTCAAAGGCTATCGGCGCCAACCCGAACCTGCCGCAGCCATATTTCACGCGCGGGAGCGCTTATTATGAAAAGGGTGATATGGAGAAGGCCATACAGGATTGTTCGAAGGCTATCGAACTCGATCCGGGTTATGCGAAGGCCTATTATGTCAGGGGGGCGGCCTACCGCAACAAGGGGGAAAGGGTGAAGGCGGCGGCGGACGAGAAAAAGTACAAGGCTTTAGCAAAACAGAAAAATTAGGGACAGACACTTATTTTAGAAAACGGGATGCCTTGGAAATGGAGAATCTATCTTATATGAAAAAAGTATTAAGAGTGATCGGGATCGGAATAGGCGTGGCGGCGGTTCTCTTTTTTGTGTTCCGGTTCTTCGCCGCGAAGAACTGGCAGACTTGCATGCAGGGCGAAGACCAGGTCGCTATAGAGGCGTGCACGCTCAGGATAAAATACCTGCCGAACGATCTGGTGAAAATCAGCGCGCTGATGTTCAGGTCCGAACATTATCAAAAAAAAGGCCTCGTCAAAGAGGCTCTCGCGGATATGTACGCGATGGTCGCGATCATTGAAAAAGGAGGGGTAAGAATGTCCGCCAGGACGATAGGGCCGGTGTACGACCGCCTTGTGCTGCTTAATTCTATGCTGGGCAATTTCGAGGAAGCGCTCAGGTTCAGCGAGTTGTCCATTAAGAACGATCCGGGTCAGGCGCTGTCTTATGTTAGGCGCGCCTCGGCGCTGCTGAGTTTTAATAAATACTCCGCCGCCCTTTCCGACCTGGATAAGGCGGACAGTCTCGGGTATAAGGACCGCACGCTTTATTTCCTGCGGGGAATGGCTTATCGGGGGCTCGGAGCGTATGAGCAGTCCTACAGAAGTTTAAAAAATGCCGAGGCGCTGAATAATGTTCCTCAGGAGGCCCCTGTGCTTAACGCGCAACTGGGGCTCGCCTGTTTTGCGCTGAAGCGGTATGACGAGGCCCTGCCGTATCTAAAGAACGCGCTTGCGGCCGGCGTACCGTGCGACGAATGTCCGGCCGCCCTGGCCGCCGCCGAAAAGGCTCTTCTGCCGCCTCCTCCTCCGCCGAAACCGGTCAAAAAGAAGCGCGGTCATGGCCGCAAGTAAACTCAAACTATAATTGCTTGCAAAAGTTACGCCAGGTTTATCCCGCACTTTGGCTCCTGGAAAAAGTGCGGGCTTGCTGGTTCACGGGCACCTTTCTGGCACCTTTCACACAGTGAAAGGCAGGATCAGCACGGCAGGATCTGCTGAATTATTCCAAGCAGTAGGGTGGGTGGAGAGGATTCACCGACGATTTGGGTGGGACAATATATTTTTAAGATTTCAGAGCAAGAGAACAGGGAAGGGGTGGCGATGGGCAGCCTTTTCGACCCGGCAGACCGCCGACGGAACGCGAAAAGGCTGCCCATCGACAGGACCCCGCTCATCGTGCGCCACTTCCATAAGTTACTGAACAAATTCCATTTTCAAATAAACAAAACAACAGGACAGGCGACCGCAGCGCTGTCTCTATCGCCCGCGGGGATCCTGCCAGATCAGTTTGCCGCTCTTCCTTAACTTGAAAAAATTCGGGCATTTCCCGTCGCCATGACCGGTCTTGCCGCCGTCGGGCGCGCAAAGGAGTTTGCCTGCCTCATTATAGAGCTGGCTGTACTGGTCGCAGCATTGCGGCGGCAGATAATAAACTTTGCGGCCCTTATAGCTGTACCGCCAGACCGCCAGAGCAGGGTTGCCCTGCGGCCCCGCCTTATAACGCTCTATCAGGCCGTCCACCCATTTAGGCCGAGCGGATATTTTTTTGACGCTGACTGGTTCGGCGCTGACGGGCAAGTAACTTTTACTATCAGCTTCCTCCTGCGGTGATAAAGAAGATAAAGAGGAAACTGACGCCTCTCCCGTAAGAAAGGCCGCGGCCGGAGAAGCGACTTCCTCCGCTTTTGAAACGGTCCGGGCCGCGAATTTGGCCTGTCCGAATGCCCCGCCATTGTTTAAAGCCGGGGCCGGGGAGGCTAAGCTCACGCCTCTCGACGGCGACAACCCACCGCGTCCGGCTGCCCGGACGGCCATTCCAGCGGAAAAGCTCCCGGACGGGGCGGCGCTTTTAAGCTCCGATGCCCCTTTAAAACCCTCTTCCTGTTGGTACGCTTTTGAAGCGAGTTCTGGGAGCGCCATACGTTCCTGGCCCCGGAATTTAGGCAGGCCCAGTATTATCAGCAGGCCGGCGGCGGCGGCCGAGAGGACGGCCACTGGCTTAAACCAGCCCGAAAAAGCAGGCCTCGCCGGCTTTTCCGCGAACACAGCCTCCTTTAAAGCGGCCGGGACAGGCTGCATGACGTGTTTTTTGAAAACGGCCGAGACCCGCTTCAGCTCCGCCAGCTCGCGGCTGCAATCGGCGCAAGAGGCCAGGTGGCTTTCGAGAGAAAGCTTTTCGCCCGCCGGCAGTTCGCCGTCGAGGTAGGCCGACAGATTTTCCCTGCAGGTATTATGTTCCATAATCTTTCAGCAGTACGCCCATTTTCCGCCTCAGCGCTTCGCGCGCCCTTGAGATCCGCGATTTGACCGTGCCCAATTGCAGCTCCGCGATGCCGGCTATCTCCTCGTAGGAGCGGCCTTCTATTTCCCTGAGGACCAGAATGGCTCGGTCTTCCGGGTCCAGGGCGGTTAGGGCCTTTTCAAGCACTTCCTTTTCTGCCCGCTGTTCCAGCGCCGCGTCAGCGGGCGGTTCCGGAGCTGCTATCTGCAAAGGCTGCGCGTCGTTCTCCCCGTCTTTGCCCTGGTCCAGAGAGAAGGTCTTCCAGAACGCCCTCCTCTTCTCCGACCGCACCCGGTTCTTCCAGACGTTCATGGTTATGCGGTACAACCAGGTCGCCGCCGCGGAATCCTCCCGGAAGTTCGCGAGCCCGCGTATCGCCCGGAGGAACGCGTCCTGGGCTATATCCTGGGCGTCGGCCGCGCTGCCGCTCAGCCGCAGCGCCAGATTATAGACCATGGCCGCATGTTTTTCAAAAAGCTCTTCCGCGTTCAAAACTCCTCCGAAGCCCGCTGGTTAGACACCGCTGTTATAGATTTGTTCCCTAAAGTTTATCAATTGTGGAAGGCTTCTGGAACTTTTTCGGGCCTCCGGTGTCTAACCGGGGACGGCAAAAGGAGGCTTTATGAAACTCACGAGCGTGTTCCGTAAAATGCTGGTTCCGGCAATAATTCTCGCCCTTTCCGCGGCGGCTTTCGCAGTGCCGCAGGACTTGGGTGAAGGTTCCCTCCAGGTCTTAGGCGCTGACGCCGATGCGCCCGGGATACTTCCTCTCAAGCACACGGAAGTGAAGGCGGAGATCTCGGGCTTCGCGGCCGAGGTCACCGTAACGCAGGTGTTCGGCAATCCCGCGAAAGAGCCGATAGAGGCGGTCTACGTGTTCCCGCTGCCGGAGAACGCCGCGGTGAACGACCTGACGCTGACCGTGGCCGACCGCGTCATAAAGGGACAGATAAAGAAGCGCGAAGAAGCGCGCGAGGTCTACGAGCGGGCCAAGGCCCAGGGCAGGACGGCCGCGCTGCTGGACCAGGAGCGCCCGAACATCTTCACGCAGTCCGTCGCCAATATCCCTCCCGGCGGCGAGATAAGGGTAACTTTAAAATATCTGCAGGACCTGGCCTACGACCGCGGGGAATACAAGTTCGTTTTCCCGATGACGGTAGGGCCGCGCTATATCCCGGGCGAAAAAGTGGGCAGGACCGGCGTCGGCTGGTCGGACGACACGAACAAGGTCGCCGACGCTTCCCGCATAACACCGCCGGTGGTAAAGCCAGGCCAAAGGTCGGGGCGCGACATCTCGGTGGAGGTCAGGCTGGACGCGGGCGTGGCGGTAAAGAACATCCGAAGCTCTTCGCACGAAATCATCGTGCTTAGCAGCGGCCCGGCGAAGGCGGAGATAAAGCTGGCGCCGGAGGACAGCATCCCCAATAAGGATTTTCTGCTGACCTATGAACCTGCGGCGAAGATGGTGGATGCCGGCGTTCTCGCACATAAGGACGGGAAGGAAGGCTATTTTACGCTGTTCCTGCAGCCGAGCGCGGATTTTCCGCTTACGCAGGTGACGCCTAAGGAACTGGTTATCGCCATAGACGTTTCGGGCTCGATGAGCGGCTTCCCGGTGGAAACGGCCAAACAGACCGCCCTGAAATGTCTGGATAGTATGAACCCGGGCGATACCTTCCAGATAATGAGCTTCGCCTCCGGCAACCGGCTGCACTTCGAGCGCCCGCTCGCCAACACGCCGGCCAACGTCGCGCTGGGCCGCGCCGTGATCAACAGTCTCGACGGCGGCGGCGGCACCGAGATGCTGGCCGCCCTGCGCACGGTGCTCGAGTTCCCCAAAGACCCGGAGCGGCTGCGCATCGTGCTGTTCATGACGGACGGCTTTATAGGCAACGATCCCGAGATACTGGCCTTCACGAAAGAGCATCTGAACAATTCACGCATCTTCCCGTTGGGCGTGGGCTCTTCCGTCAACCGCTACCTGCTGGAAGAGATGGCCGTGCTGGGCAAGGGCTCGGTGCAGTACGTGCGGCAGAATGATAAACCTGAAAAATTGCAGAAGGTGATAGACCAGTTCTACGACAGGATCTCCCGCCCCGTGCTGACCGACCTGGCGGTGAACTGGAACGGCCTGGACGTAAGCGAACTTTCGCCGGTGTTCGTCCCGGATCTGTTCGCCGGGCAGCCGCTGCTGCTGCACGCAAAGTACGGGAAAGGAGGCGTCGCGACGGTACTGATCTCGGGCAAGCTCATGGGCAAGACCTGGAAGATGTCGGTCAACGTTACCCTGCCCGAACTTCAGACCGCGAACGCCGCAATGGGACCGCTGTGGGCCAGGTCGCGCATAACCGACCTTGAGCGCCTGAACCTCGTGAGCGAGAACGCGGACGCGAGGGAGAAGATCATAGCGCTGGCCCTCGCGCATAAGCTGGTGACGCGCTTCACTTCCTTCGTAGCCGTGGACGAGAGCCCGGTCAAGGCGCAATGGAAAAAGCCGCTGCTTGTGCCGGTCGAGTCCGAACTGCCGGAAGGCACGCGCTATGAAGGCTTTTTCGGCGGCGCGAACGCCGCGCCGGCCGCGGCTCCTATGAGCGCCTCCAGAGGGGCTTTCTCGGCGGGATCTTCTCTGTCCGGCGGGTTCGGCGGCGCTTTTAGCCAGGCGAAATTTGCCGGTGAGGCCGTGGCATCCTTGTATAGCCCAGAAACGGCCAGGAAAGCTTACGACAGGAAAAGTCCGGTAGTCGCGTCCTCTGCTCTGGCGAAGCAGGAAACAGCGGCAAGCGACACAGTTGCGCAGAAAGAGTCTCCCGTCAGGGAAGGCCTGAAGGCACTGCCGGCGCTCGGCCTTCTAACGGTCGTCTTCCTGGTCATGCTCTTCAAACGTCTGCTGAGCGCACGGAGCAGGCCGGCCTGAGCCGATGCGAAGAGACGCTGCACGACCACTTCGTCGTGCAGCGTCGCGCGTTAAGGGAGGTAAGTCTGTGGGTTCGCGGGTCCTGCCCAGCTCTTTTGGCTTCGTGGTAATAGCCAATTATTGAGCCCTGCGTAAATAATGTCCGCGCGGGCCGGGCCGATTTTGGAGCGAAACAAGGAACAAAGAGCGCAGCATAGCTGAGCTATGTAAGCGATTTGTGACGAAGTTGCAGCCCAAAAGCGCCCGGCCCTTTCCCAAAGGGAAAGGGAGGCTTGCCTTTGAGCGACTGCCTCGTTGCTCCTCGTTCACAGACCACCGGTATGCTCGTTCGTCGCGCCTCGCATTCATCTCAAATCCAAGCCTCCAACACGGACATTATTTACGCAGGGCTCAATAGTCAAACTGTTGCTAATTATCCATGGCTCTTGAGCCAAAAGGGCTGGGCAAGCCGGGGGACTGGAACGCAAAAACGTAGTCGGCCACACAGTGGCCGCTACTCCGGACCTCACCCGGCGCGCTTACGCAAGCGCCGGGTTCCGGTACCGTTTTGCTAATCCAGCTCCCCCGTCACCCGTTCCACGATGTGGCGGCCATCCTTAAAATTTATAAACGACTATTGATTAAATTAAAAATCTGTCCCCACCCCGCACTTTTTCCGAAGCGGCCAAAGTGCGGGGCAAGCCCTCGTTTATGACACATCACAATTACCCGCCCGTCGTTCGCAGCCAGTCTTACTTTAATTAAACATCCGAATCTGGTTCTTGTAGTAGGGTGGGTGGATATGGATTTATCTTCGATTTGGGCGGGCAAATATATATTTAAAGTTTCAGATAAAGTGTGCATTTTAAAGAAGTGCCGGCGGGTATCGCTGGCGGGGTGACAGGCATGGGTTGGATCGGGCCGAGGAGGAACCGGCGCGAAGTCGCCGGGCCGGCCGCAGGCCCGATGGGCCCCATGCCTGGCAGGACCCCGAACTTGCAGCCGCCGGCATTACCTCAATCCCCAAAATAAAGAGGGCGTCCGGTTTAACGGACGCCCTCTTTGTGATAAGGCTCACTTTATCTGAAAGGTTTTGGCGGGGGCGGCGGGGGGTTCATGTCCATCGGCTTCTCGACCGTCAGCGCCATGCACCTGCGCACTTCGGCTAACATCACCTCCGGGTCAGTGGGCTTCTTAAGCACGGAGACGTTAGTCATGCCGGCGAGATTGGTGATGGTTTCCGGCTTGCCGGTGGAGAAAATTATCGGCACCATGTCGTGGCGCGCGCGCAGGGTCTCGTAAACGAAAATGCCGCCGCCATCCGGGACGTTCAGGTCCTGCAGGATAACTTCCGCCTTGAAAGCGGTCTGCGCCGCTATCGCTGTCGGGGCCGTATCGGCGGTCATGACCTCGAAGCCGGCGTCTTCGAAGAATTCTTTGGAAAAATCGAGTATCGCGGGGATGTCGTCCACCACAAGGATTTTAGGCATATCGTTTCTCTCACTCCCGGAGTAAAGCATAAGCTGCAGAATTTCCAACAAGTAAATGATACCAAACCGAAGCCCTGTTTGTTTAGTTCCTTGAAGTAAGAGTTCGCGGGTCCTGCCGGGGGACTGGAACGATCGGGTAGGAGGTGGGTGATTAGTTCACCCGCCGTCCTCCCACACCACCGTACGTACCGTTCGGTATACGGCGGTTCATCAAAGCCCTTTCGCCAAGGAAAGTTGTCCGCGCAAACTTGG
>Ga0209697_10000054_pt1 | contig 161568 bp, 145 predicted proteins | sample AliMusrvi5mmetaG_FD_184115 | JGI IMG/M metagenome (GOLD analysis project Ga0209697, IMG submission 184115) | Freshwater lake bacterial and archeal communities from Alinen Mustajarvi, Finland, to study Microbial Dark Matter (Phase II) - Alinen... | ecosystem: Environmental > Aquatic >... | reverse complement strand
GGCTGCCCTGGAATTATAAGGAAAACTTCACCTCTCCCGCTTGTTGAGCGAGATCCAGCACCAACTCCCCCACCGGACTTTACCAGCTATTGTACCTTCATGATAGGCAGGCTTGCCGAAAGGACTCGGAGAGCTTCATATGATACAAGTACCAGGTGCAGTGCTGGCACGTTTTGAGACGTGCCTTAGGGCAAAGATGAAAAGCGTCACCAACTAGGAAGCTAAAAGTCCGCTCTACCTTTGGTGAGCTGATGATAAGTCAGTGCTTAAGTCGGGATTCCTACAATAGTCCTATGCCAACGAAAAGCCATCTGACTAAACAGGTGCGGCAGGATGGACACGATCGATCATTTCTTCGTCTTGCCCAACTCCGGCGCATCGATAACCACCGCCACCCCATCCCCCAGCCCTTGGCGGTCGATGGTCGTCACCAGCCGTTCGCCAGGCGCGACACCCTCGCGAATCTCGGTGAATTGCCAGTTGCCGAGGCCGCTTGTGGTCTTGCGGTATTCGAGGCGATTGCTCGTAGGATTTACCACATAGACATGACCATCTTTCTGCAGCGACTCAGTGGCAATCCGCACCACCTGGGGCCGCCCTTGGATGATGATCTCGACATCGGCGCTGTAGCCGACCAGGAGTTTGACATCTCCCACCCCTTCCTGAAAATCCATCTCGATCTCGACGGTTCTCGCCTGTTTTGCCTGCTCCAGCACATAGGGGGAAACGGACCGGGTCTGTCCCTTGAAGACCTTTTTCGGAAAGGCGTCGAGGGTGATGCGGGCCTCCATGCCCGGACGGATCTGCGCCGCATCGATCTCGTCGATCGGGGCGGCAACATACAGCGATTCCATATTGATCAGATCGACCACCGGCAAGGTCGCAATCCCCGGCGGTGACGGGGTGATGAATTCGCCGATCTCACCGTTGACCTCGGCGACGATCCCGGCAAACGGCGCGGTGATGACCGTCCGTTCGATCGCCGCTTTGGCCGCCTTGATCCTCGCGACGCTCACCTCGCGTTGTGCCTGGGCGGCCCGGCATGCAGCCTTTTTCGAGGCAGCGGTAGCAACGGCCTCGTCATAACTCGATTCCGAAGTCGACCGGTTTTTTCGCAGTTCGGTCAGCCTCTCCCCCTGTCGTCCGGTATATTCAGCCATAAGGCAGGCCTCATTGGCTGTGGCCTCGGCGACCTTCACCTGCTTTTCGGCAAGATCCAGTTCCGCCTCAAGATCCTTGTTCCATAGGGCGAGGAGAAGTTGATCGGCCTTTACCTCGTCGCCTTTATGGACATTCAGGGTGGCGATCCGCCCACCGATCGCCGGGGCGAGCTTGGCCCGGCGCCTCGCCTTGACCGAGCCGGCCCGGGTGTTGGTGACTGTCGCCTCGACGACGCCTATTTCGGCCTCTTTCACCGAAACATGGATCGGTTTTTCCCGGTACACATATCGGTAGACGAAAAAACCACCGACCACCAAGAGGAGAAAGATGAAGAAATAGAAGCGCTTCACGCAATCCTTTCCAGATTACAGGGTTGCCGCGAGTTTGACGAGTTCCAGGCTGGAAACAATACCGACCGGCTTGCCCTTTTCGCCCGTTACCAGCAGATGATTGACACCCGCCTCATACATCACCTTGATCGCCGAAAGCACATCCTCGTCCTCATCAAGCTGAATGCAGGCATTTTTCGAGGATTTTTCGGTATGGAACTCGCATTTGGTCATAAAGGTGGAGATTTTGGTTTGCTGCCGGTCAAAATTATGGGCCAGACCATTCAGCACATCCCAGACGCTTACAATACCGATGAGTTCGACACCCACCTTAACGGCCAATACCGAAACATTGGTTTCAGCCATGAGCTGGATTGCCATATCGAGACTGTCATCAATGTCTACGACTGGAAATTTCCTTTTGATTGCCTGCTTAACTTTGAGAGACTCTGCCATAAAACCCTCCTCTGGTGTGAAGATACAGTACCGGTTCGCCCACCACCTCGTAATACCATGCTTTCTTTAATCCTATCTTCTTTTTATCGGTTAATCAATACAGGAAAAATTAACAAGTGCTACCTCCAAGACTTCTAGCTCTTGACTTCTGTAGTACAAATCCCATATCATTGTCAGAGGTTACGGCAAGCTCAGTTTTTTATATCAGCCCTTGGAAAAAGAAGATCCATGCATCCTTCCCCACTGTATCAAAGTAAAGATGGCCACAATGCCGGTTCGATGATTTATCTGACGCACGGCGGCGGCCCTCTGCCTTTGCTTGGCGATCTCCAGCACCGGGAACTGGTCGCTTTTCTCAAATATATCCCGACGACACTCATTGTTCCCTCCGCCATTCTGGTTATCAGTGCCCACTGGGAAGAGACCGTTCCGACTCTTACCAGCGGCAAGGCACCGGACCTATTGTTCGATTACTATGGCTTTCCGGAAGAATCCTATGCCATCACCTACCCCGCTCCGGGCGCACCTCTGCTTGCCGGGGAGATTCACCGGCTTTTCCTGGGTCAAGGGCTTGCGGCCAGCCTTGATGATCGTCGCGGTTTTGACCACGGAGTCTTCATCCCTCTGAAACTCATGTATCCGAAGGCCGACATCCCTTGTGTGCAAATCTCGCTCATGGGTAGTCTGCGGTCCGAAGACCATATACGCATGGGCCGAGTACTCGCCCGGCTGCAACGGGAAAACCTGCTCATCATCGGTTCGGGATCGTCCTTTCATAATCTCGGGGCCTTTCGCGAGCCGCCGACAGGACCGTCGCGGCAGAGCAATGAGGCATTCGAGCAATGGTTGCTGGAAACCCTCACGAGTGAAAACCTGAGCCAAGAGGAGCGCGAAAGGCGATTGCTGCACTGGGAGCAGGCACCGGCGGCAAGGTACTGCCACCCGCGCGAAGAACACCTCCTTCCTCTGCATGTCTGCTATGGTATCACCGCAAGGCCTGCCGCCCGGATTTACACGATGGAGCTTATGGGGAAAAAGGTCAGTGCCGCTATCTGGTGACCCTCCTCATTTTTATCAATGCACCTTGGAAGCATAATGACTCATGAGAGAAATACCGGGTTATCACCTCGAAGAATCCCTCTACGATGATGGCCGCTTCCTCCTTTGCCGGTCCCGGCGTCTCGCCGACAACCGGCAGGTGCTTCTAAAACTGAGCAAGAATGATACCCCCTCTCCCGAACTAATCGCCGGCCTCAATGAGGAATTCAAGCTTCTTCAATCCCTGGATATCCCCGGCGTCATCAAGGCAATAGCGCTGACAACCGCTGCGAATCCGGCCATGATGGTGCTGGAGAACACGGTCGGACAACCGATCCCTGCCCTGATCGGTGAAAAAACCCTGCCGCTCCCGGACTTCCTGGGTCTTGCGGCAGAAATCACCAATACGGTCAGCCGACTGCATGCGGCGGGCGTTATCCATACCAATCTTCGCCCGGATCTTTTTCTCCGCTGCAATGTCAGCGGACAGCTAACCCTGGTCGATCTCCGTCACGCTTATCTCTGCCACCGGGAAACCCCGCCGCTACTACCAAAAGCCCCCGAGTTCACCACCGCGGCCCTGTCCTATCTGTCCCCGGAGCAGACCGGGAGGATGAACCGAAACATCGATCATCGCAGCGATCTCTACTCCCTGGGAGTGCTTTTTTATCAATTTCTCACCGGCCGACTGCCCTTTACCGCCGCCGATCCGCTGGAGCTGATCTACAGCCATATCGCCAGGCGGCCAACACCGCCAATGGAAGTCAGGCCCGACCTGCCGCCGACCGTGTCGAATATCGTCATGAAACTGCTGGAAAAGGACGGTGAAGACCGTTACCAGTCGGCCGCCGGGCTACTCGCCGACCTGGACCGGTGCCGCCGAGAGCTGATGGCCACCGGTCGAATCACCTCCTTTCTCCCCGCCCGGGCGGATATCGCCCAGGTCTTTCGCATCCCCAAGAAACTCTACGGTCGGGAACAGGCGGCCGAAACCCTGCTCCGGATATTTGCCCGCGTCGCCCTCGGGGCAAGGGAAATGGTTTCTATCTCCGGCTGTTCCGGAATCGGCAAGACCGCCCTGGTTCGGGAAATCCATCGCCCCATCGCCGTCCTGGGCGGGTATTTCATCACCGGAAAATTCGACCAATTGCAGATGAACGTCCCCTACTTCGGGTGGATTCAAGCCTTCCAGGGTCTGGTCAACTCACTTCTGATGGCAAGCGAAGATGATCTGGCAACCATAAAAGAGGCGATTCTGGCAGCGGTTGGCACAAGCGGCAAGGTCCTGACCGATGTCATTTTCGACCTTGAACTGGTCATCGGCCCGCAACCCACCGTACCGCAACTGAGCCCGGCCGGGACGCAATTTCGTTTCAACGATGTCTTTGAAAAATTTATCAAAGCCATCGCCACCAGGGATCATGCCCTGGTCGTCTTCCTCGACGATCTGCAATGGATCGACCCGGCAAGCCTGAAACTTCTTAAAACACTCGGCACCTGTTCGGATATCGAACATCTCTTGCTCCTCACTTCGTACCGGGACAACGAGGTCGGCCCCTCGCATCCTCTCCTTGCAACACTTGACAACCTCGGAAAAGCCGGAACGGTGCCGCTGGCAATAGCCCTTGAACCCCTGTCGGTAGACGACATCGGCACCCTTCTTGCCGACACTCTCGGCACGGACCGGCAACAGGTGCTGCCGCTCACCCGGCTGGTCTTTGAAAAAACCGCCGGTAATCCGTTTTTCGTCAATCAATTTTTAGCGGCGCTTCATGCTGAAGGGCTGCTCACCTTTGACAGCACGAACCACACCTGGCAATGGGATATCGCCCGAATTACCACCAAAGGCTATACCGACAACGTCGCCGACCTGATGATCGACAAACTGCGTAGGCTCTCTTTGGTCACGCAACAGCACCTGCGGCTTGCCGCCTGCATCGGCAACCAATTCGACTTTCCCACCCTGGCATTGCTCAGCGGCGTGGGCGATGGAGCAATCGACGAGGCGGTGGCGGAGGCAATGCACGAGGGTCTGATCACCCGGCAGACCGACACCTCTCTTGCCTTCATCCACGACCGGGTGCGACAGGCGGCATACTCGCTAATCGCCCGCGACCAGAGGGCCGAACTGCACCTGCAAATCGGCAGGCTGCTCCTCGCCCGAATTGCCGATATCGCCTCCGACCCGGCGCTCTTCGATGTCATCGGCCACTTGAATTACGGTGCTGCCCTGTTGGTTGATCAGGAAGAAAGATACCGCTACGCCGACATCAATCTCACCGCCGGCAACAAAGCCCGAGCCTCGACCGCCTCCTCTTCGGCGATCGATTTTTATTCCTCGGGCATTGCTCTTCTTGCCGCCGAGAGCTGGGAAACACACCACGATCTTACCTTTGCCATCTCTGCCGGATTGGCCGAATGCCATTTCCAGATGGGTGACCCGGATACGGCGAAACGGCTTTGCGACAGCGTTTTAGCGCATGCAAGAACCAACGCCGAGCGGGTGCGGATGTACCTTCTAAAGATCGATCTCCTGACCACCCTGGGCGAGATCGGCGCGGCTCTTGAAAGTGGCGTAGAATGCCTGCACCTGCTGGGAGTAAATATTCCTCTCAGACCAACCGAGGCAGAGGTGCGCGCCGAAGCAGTGCTTTTCGACAAACTCATGGGCTCCCGGCAGATTGAAGATCTGCTCGACTTGCCGGAAGCTACCGACCCGGACATCATCGCGGCGCTGGAAATCCTCTCGATCATGCACCCGCCGTCGCACTTCATCCCCGACCCCAACCTCTATCTCCTCATCCCCACGGTGCTCTGCAATCTTAGTCTGCGTTACGGCAATGCACCGGCATCGGCTTTTGCCTATGGCGATTACGCATTAGTCCTGGCACAAAGAACCCATTCGATCAATGCCTTTCGCCTCGGCAAAGTGGCCTGCCGACTGGTGGAGCGCTTCAATTCGACCATCTACCGCTCGAAGGTGTACTTCATGATGGGCGGAGTCATCGCCCCATTTTTCGAGCCCCTTGCCAAAGCGCAGCAATATCTGGGGCGATGCTTTCAGGCCGCCGTTGAAGCCGGCGATACCCCCTTTGCCTGTTTCGCCCGCATCGACATCCTGGCCCTGGTTTTCATCCAGGGCGCTCCCCTGAACGAGGTGTATAAGGAGGCGGAGATCTGTCTGGAATTCGCCCGGAAAGTCAAGTTTGAGATGATCGTCACCCTAGCCCTTTGCCGCAAGCAGTTGATACTGGCACTCCGCGGACAAACGCAGCACCTCGGCTCTTTCGATGACGCCGACTTCAGCGAGGCAGCCTTTGAGGAGCAGATAGGCGAAAATATTCATGGCCAATGCTGGTACCAGGTCAGCAAGCTTCTCGCACACTTCTACGCCGGTGATTACCAGGCGGCCCTCCTGGCTGTAAACGAGGTAAAGGACCGGCTGTTCCTTATCTTCGGGGAACCGGTTTCGATCGAATATTACTTCTTTGCCGCCCTCACCCTGGTCGCTTGCAGCGAGCGGGCAACCGGAACGGAACGAGAGGCCTTAAGCCGCACCCTCGGCGAATATCATGAGAAGCTGAAAAACTGGGCCGAGAATTGCCCGGAAACGTTTTTCCATCTCCAGGCCCTGATTGCCGCGGAAATTGCCCGGATCGAAGGTCGGGATGCGGAGGCGATGCACTCCTATGAAGAGGCCATCCGCTCGGCCCGGGAAAACGGCTTTGTCCAACACGAGGCCCTGGCCTACGAGTTGGCCGCTTACTTCTGGCTGACGCGAGGGTCCGAGGATTTCGCCGGGCTCTATCTGCAGAAGGCCCATGAACGATACCGACGTTGGGGAGCAACCGGCAAAACCCGCGCCCTTCTCGCCCGCTACCCGCAATGGCTTACGGCACAACCCGGGGCGGATGCAGCCGGCGAGGGGAGGCAACTTGACCTCTTAACGGTCATGAAGGCGGCCCAGGCCATTTCCGGCGAGATCGAACTCGACCGGCTGGTCGAGCGGCTGCTCCATATCCTCATCGAAAATGCCGGTGCCGAACGTGGTATTCTGCTTCTGCTAAAGGACGACCGGTGGATAGTGGAAGCCGAGACCTCCGCCGCCCTGCCTTACACCAAACGACTCTGCCTGCCCTTGACCGACTATGCGGAGCTGCCGCATACGGTCGTCAACCTGGTATCGCGCAGCGGCCAGCATGTTCTTCTCCATGATGCCGACCGGGACGAAGGATACGCCTCCGATCCCTACATCTTAAGCCACTCGCTGAAATCGGTGCTCTGCCTGCCGATTGTCAGGCAGCAGGAACGGATCGGCATCCTCTATCTGGAAAACAACCTGGCAACCCATGCCTTTCGCCCGCACCATCTGGAAGTCATGGAAATTCTCTGTTCGCAGGTGGCGATTTCACTCGAAAATGCCATCCTCTTTGCAAAAAAAATCGAGACCGAAAAAGAACTGAAAGAGAGCGAGAAAAAATATCACTCCCTCTTCGACCGGGTGCCAGCCGGACTGTTCCGTTCCACTCCAGACGGGCGCTTCCTGGACCTCAACCCCGCTCTCGTCTCAATGCTTGGTTATCCCGACAAGGACACACTGCTGGCTGTTGACACCCATACCCTCTATGCCCACCCCGAGCACCGCAAAGAGTGGCAGACGGTGGTCGAAAAAAATGGCATCTCCAGGGATTTCGAGACCCAACTGCAGCGGCTGGACGGCTCCGCCATCTGGGTGCGTCTCAGCTGTCTCGCCGTCCGGGACCGGGAGGGAACGATTGGGTTTTACGAAGGCATCCTGGAAGACATCACCGGCAGAAAGCGAGCAGAGGAGGAACAACTCCGGCTTGAAGAACAGCTTCGTCAGTTGCAGAAAATGGAGACGGTCGGCCTGCTCGCCGGGGGTATTGCCCACGACTTCAACAACCTGCTGACCCCCATCCTCGGTTATGCCGATCTTTTGGCCAATGACACCCCCCTTGAGGACCGGGCCAGGCAACGGCTGCAACAGATCAGGCTGGCGGCGGAAAGGGCCAGGGACCTGATCCAGCGTCTGCTGGCCTTCAGCAGAAAACAGGTCATCGAGCTGAAAACGGTCAAACTGGGCGATCTCATCAGCAATGCGGAGAAGATGCTGCGCCGGATGATCCGCGAGAATATCGCCATAAAGATCCATGTCGCTTCCGCCCTCGGCCATATCGCCGCCGATGCCGGCCAGATCGAGCAGGTCCTCCTCAACCTGTCGATCAATGCCCAGGATGCGATGCCGGAGGGCGGAGTTCTGACCATTGAGGCGACTAATGTCGATCTCGATGAATCCTACACCGCCAAACACATCGAAATCACCCCCGGGGCCTATGTCATGCTGGCAATCAGCGATACCGGCATCGGCATCGACCAAAAGACGATCTCCCACATCTTCGATCCGTTCTTCACCACCAAGGAGCTGGGTAAGGGCACCGGCCTCGGGCTTTCGACGGTCTACGGCATCGTCAAACAACATGGTGGCTCGGTGTGCGTCTATTCGGAGAGAGGCCATGGCAGTGTTTTCAAGGTTTTTCTGCCGCGTCTGGCGGACGATAGCGTACACCTCGAACAACTGCGCACGAACCAGGAAATCGCCCACGGCACCGAGACCATTCTCCTTTCCGAAGACGACAATATGGTCAAGCAACTCGCCGCCGCCATCCTGGAAAGCCTTGGATATACGGTGCTGGTGGCGAAGAATTCCGACCACTGTATCCGTCTGCTGACGGAACAACGCCTCCCCGTCGACCTGCTCCTCACCGATGTGGTCATGCCCGGCATGAACGGCCGGGAACTTTTTGAGGCGCTCCGCCGGATCGATCCCGACCTCAAGGTGCTCTTCATGTCGGGCTATACCGGCAATGTCATTGTCAACCACGGCGTGCTCGACCACGACATCAATTTCCTGCAGAAACCATTTTCCGTGCAGGCCCTGGCACAAAAAGTCCGTAAGGCCCTGGACGGTGCCCGATAGAGCCCGGTGTCCATCGGCAATCTTTGCCGAAAACCCAACTCCACCCCGTCCCCTTGAATAAAGGCCTCTTGCTTTCCACGGCGGGTAATTTATAAAATGGGAAACTTCAGATTGTAAAATACAACTGACTGTCATGGGATCAAGGAGGTAGAGAATGGACATCGGCACCAAGGCAACAGCATTAGTGACGGCAATCGTATCCACGGTGCTTATCGCTTCAAGCTTCATTTTGCTGCAATATCAGGAAGAGTCGCTCAAGCAGACTATCCTAAAAGGTGTAGACGGCCAGGCGATAACAACGGCCTACGGTATCGAATCCTTCATAAATGAAGGCATCAAAGACTCACGTAGAATCGCATCTGCCTTGCCTATTGAGGCCCTTCTCAAGGATAATCCACGGGAAATCGAAACCCATCTCAAAAAACTGTACGAAACCTTCCCGAAATTCGAGAACGGCATATTCATACTTAACAAGGAGGGTGTATTTTTAGGGGATTATCCTTCCCATCAGGAATTGCACGGCCGTTCCTTTGCCTTCCGGGAGTATTACCAAAGCACCATTCAGGAGGACCGGGGAGTGGTGAGCAAAGCGTACACGTCCATGCGAACAAAACTGCCTGTGCTGACGTTTACCGTTCCGATACACGACGAACACGGCAAAATGATCGCTATCGTCGCTTGCTCGATAGATCTCATTTCTCAAGAGGCGTTGGGCGCTTACCGCAAACAGAAGTTTGGAAATACGGGCTATATGTACGTCTTTGACGGGTCCCGTCAACTGGTTCTGCACCCGGAGGACAAACGGCTGATGACATCCGTTGAGGAAGGGAAAAACAGGATCATGGAAGCTGCCCTGAAGGGTTTTGAAGGAGGGGGAGAGACCATAAATTCACTGGGTGTGCCCATGTTGATCGCGGTCAGGCCTGTTTCGAACACCGATTGGACCGTTGCGGTCCAGATAACGCAGGAGGAAGCCTACGCGCCTGTCAAGGAAGCGCGGACGCGCATTCTTTTTGTGTCGGGCGGCGCCATACTCCTGGTCATAATGATTGCCGCAATCGCTATTCGTCGCGTCACAAGACCGCTGCAACAGTTGGAACGGGCCTCCTCGCAGATTACCATGGAACTCGAACAGACGGAGAACAAATGGTCCTCGGCACTAGCTGATTCGTCCATCGATGTTCTGAAAACGATTCAATCCCGCGACGAAATCGGTTTACTTGCCGCATCCTTTTTACGCCTTACAACAACACTTCATTCAGCGCTTGATTCACTGGAGCTTGCCGCCGAGAACTGGCAACGCACCTTTAATTCGGTGAATGAGGCAATCGTGACGCTCGACATAGACGGACAGGTTGTGACGATGAACCGGATTGCAGAAGATTGGTTCAGAACTTCACTTCAAAAGGCACAAAACCAAAACGCTGTCAGCATGCTGTTTGGAGCTGCCCCTTTCCCCAAGGATTGGCCGGAGATCACGTCACTTAAAGAACATCAGAAGGTCAGATGGTCACAGGAGCTTGAGAAACCCTGTGGTGTTTTTGAGTTCACCATCACGCCGATCACCACCAATGAAACGACAATCGGTGCCGTCCTGATCATAAGCGACGTAAGCGAGCGGGTCCAGTCGGAAACGCATATCCGGAAAATGGCCTTCTACGATCAGCTCACCGGCCTGCCGAACCGGTTCCTGCTGCATGACCGTATTCTCCAAGCCATTATCACAGCCGGACGTACTCGAGATAAAGTCGGTATTATGTTTCTTGATCTGGACCATTTCAAAGAGGTCAATGACCTTTATGGCCATGATGTGGGAGACGGTTTACTTTGTGAAACTGCCAATAGAATATCCGGGTGCATCCGAAGTAACGACACGCTTTCCCGGATCGGCGGGGATGAGTTTGTGATCGTTCTTCTGGAAACCGGCGACTGCCGAAGCAAGGCTACGGCCATTGCAGAAAGGATCATTACGGCACTAACAGCCCCGCAGATCATAAAGGGCCATGAGTTGAAGATAACTACCAGTATCGGGATCGCGTTTTTTCCTGATGACGGAAAAAACAGCGAGTCCCTGCTCAAGAATGCGGATATGGCTATGTACCGGGCAAAAAGCAGTGGTCGAAACAACTACCAGATTTTTCAATAAAAAAAGGTCAGCGCCGCTATCTGGTAACCTCTCTCCCAAACCCCGATAAAGGTGATAATTGAGGCCCTTGCCCGCCTGGTCCGAAGGCAAGAGCCACTTTCCTCTTGACAGGAATTATTCACTCAAGATATATATACTTTTATATATTCACAGGAGAATAGGATGTCCATCAAATATGCACTCCTTGCAATCCTCGCCGAACGGGATCTGCACGGCTATGAACTGAAAAGCAGCTTCGACCATAAGGTCGGGGAGTTCTGGAGCCTGAATTACGGCCAGATCTATTCCACCCTCGACCGTCTCGAGAAGGAAGCCCTCGTTACCCACGACCGGGAAATGCAGGAGAAACGGCCGGACCGGAAGATTTTCAGCATCACCCCGCAGGGCCGCGAGGAACTTGCCGAATGGCTGGCAACGCCGGTAGGCAAGATCCGGGCCCTCCGCGATGAGTTCTTCATCAAGCTGGTTTTCATGGACAAGGATGATCCGGGCCCGCTTCTGGCGCTGCTCGACAAACAGAAGGCCCTCTATCTCAAGCAGATGAGCAAACTCACCCAACGGAAGATGGCTTTGAAAAAGGCGGCGCAGGGCCCGGACAGCCTGACCGGCGAACTCCTCATGGATGCCGGGCTCTTCCACGCCGAGGCCGATATCCGCTGGTTGACCCTGTGCGAAGCGAAACTAAAGGCGGCTGTTGACCGCAAGAAGACATCAAAGAGGTGAATCATGATCGAACTGAACAAGGTCGGCCGGATGTACCGGCAGGGCAACCGCGAGGTCCACGCACTCAAGGATATCTCTCTCATGATCGGTAAGGGTGAGTTCCTGAGCATCATGGGACCGAGCGGCTCCGGCAAGAGCACCCTGCTGAACCTGATGGGCGGCCTCGACCAAGCGACCGCGGGCGAGGTCTTCATGGACGGCAGGCCGTTGCACGCCATCTCCGATAATGAATTGACCCTCATCCGCCGCAGGCGAATCGGCTATATCTTCCAGTTCTTCAACCTGCTGCCGCTTTTGACCGCCGAAGAAAATGTCGGCCTGCCGCTCTTGCTCGACGGCCTGCCCTTTTCCGAGGTGCGACCGAAGGCCGCGGCTCTCCTGCGTCAGGTCGGCTTGCACGACCGGAGCGAACATCGCCCGGAACAGCTGTCGGGCGGGGAGATGCAGCGGGTGGCCATCGCCCGGGCGCTGATCACGGGACCGGCGGTGATCCTCGCCGACGAACCGACCGGCAACCTCGATTCCCACACCAGCGAGGAGATCTTTCTGCTCCTCCGCTCCTTGAACGAGGAAGGCCAGACCATCGTCATGGTCACCCATGATCCGAAGGCCGCGGCCTACGGCACGCGGATCATCACCTTAAAGGATGGCACGCTTGCCGAGGATATGGTCATTGGGGAGACTGCCTCATGAAGCTCCTTAATCTCCTCAGGCACATCAGCCTGAAACATCTGCACCTGCAGAAGCTGCAGCTTGTCATGGCCGTTTCCGGCATCTGCCTGGGGGTGGCGGCGATGGTGGCTATCGATCTCGTCAACCGCAGTGTGCTCAAATCCTGCGAGGACTCGATCAATCACGCCACCGGCCGGGCCGTGCTGCAGATTACCGGCGGCGAAGCGGGTTTCCCCGAGGAGATGCTCGAACGGGTCCAGAAGTTGCCCGGCGTCGAATATGCAGTGCCGGTGATCGAGGCGACCGGCGGTCTCACCGGCGACAAAGAGCGGGCGCTGATGATCCTCGGCATCGATGTGCTCCAGGACCACCATATCCGCGACTACAGCATCACCGACGAATCGGCCGAGATCCCCGACCCGCTGCTGTTTCTCGCCAAACGCGATTCCATCCTCCTCACCCGAACCCTAGCCGGGCAAATCGGTATCGGCATCGATCAGGAAGTAAACGTCCAGACCGTAGCCGGTTTGAAGACCTTCAAGGTGCGCGGCCTGCTCAACCCCGAGGGGCCCGCCAGGGTGGCGGGCGGCGACATCGCCATTATGGACGTCTATGCCGCTCAGATGGCCTTCGGCAAGGTCGGCAGTCTCGACCGGATCGATGTAAGCTTCCTCCCCGGCCAGGACTTCGACACGATGAAGGCGCGTATCGAGGCTGCGCTGCCCCCCGGCTATGACGTCGATACCCCGGCCGGTCGGACCAGGCAGGTCGAGCTCCTCCTCGGTCGCTTCCGCACCAGCATGCGGCTGGTCGGGTGCATGGCGCTTTTCGTCGGCATGTATCTGATCTACAACACCGTCTCGATCTCGGTCGTGCAGCGCCGCAGAGAGATCGGCATCCTCCGGGCGCTGGGTGGCGGCCGGATGCAGATCGCCGCTCTCTTTCTCGCCGAAACGCTTGCGGTCGCAACCTTTGCCTCCCTTCTGGGGATGGCCTTGGGCCTCGGCTTTGCCCAGGCCAGTGTCGGCGTCGTGGCCCAGAGCGTAACCGAGATGTACCTCAGAACCTCGGTCAGCGAGTTAGTCTTTTCCTGGCCGAGCCTTCTCCTGAATGCCGGGATCGGCATCCTGGCCAGCCTGATTGCCGCAGTCTTCCCGTCGCTTGCCGCCGCCAGGGTCACCCCGGTGTCGGCTATCCGCGCCGTGCCCTATGCGGCCGACGATTTTCTCCGCGGATGGCGGATCAAGTTTGCCGCCTGCCTCTGCCTCCTCATTGCCCTGTCGTGCCTGGTGGCCTTTGAGGTCGCAAGCCCCGCTTCGCCAGCGAAAAACCTCGGTTTTGTGGTTGTTGCGGTCATCCTGCTCTTGCTTAGCATCTCGCTCATCACCCCGGTCCTCTTTGCCTGGACCCTTCCCTTAACCCATAACCTTCTGGCCTTCTGTTTCGGTGCCCAGGGCCGACTCGCCGGCCTCAATCTGCAGAAAAATATCACCCGCAACGGGGTGGCGGTGGCCGCTATTCTCTGCAGTATCGCCCTTTTTGTCAGCTCGGCCAACACCGTCCACAGCATGCGTACCTCGCTGTTCGAATGGTTTGACTCGATCATCCGTGCCGATCTCCTGGTCAGTTCCGGCCACCCCCTGGCCACCGGCGGAGCACCCACCATCCCTATGCCTGCCGAGATGCTGGGTGAGATGGAAAAGATCCCGGGGGTCCAATCCGTGGAACCGTTCCGCAAGGGCCGTGTCAGCTATAACGGCCGCAAACTCATGCTGGAAGTCTTCGATGTGGCGCTGCGGATGGACTACTGCCCGGCGATGATTGCCGTCGGCAAACGGGAGAATATGGCTAGGCTGCTGCCCGATCAGGACTATGTGGCGATCAACGAAGGCCTGGCGCTGAAGGAGCGGCTGCGACCGGGCGATAGCCTTGTCCTGCCCACCCCGCAAGGGCCGGTGCGCTTCGGCGTGGCAGCGGTGATCGTCAGCTTTTCCTCGGACGCGGGCGTGGTGTGGCTGGATATCAACACCTACCGGCGCCATTGGCGGGACCCGCTGGTCGATACCTACGAGGTGCTGGTTAAGCCGGGCGCCAAAATCAAGGAAGTGCGCCAGGCGATCCTCGACCGGTTCGGCGGCGAGAGACGGCTCTTTGCCCTGGAGGCCGCTGAATTCAAGGTCGAGGTGCGAAAGATCCTCGACCGCTCCTTTGTCATGACCAACGCCGTCAACATCATCACCCTGGTCATTGCCGGTCTCGGCATAATCGTCACCCTTTTAGCCTCGGTTTTTGAGCGGACGCGGGAGATCGGCATCCTGCGCGGGATAGGCATGACACGCAGCCAGGTTTTGGCAATGGTACTCATCGAATCGGCACTGATCGGGGCGATCGGCGGGGTACTGGGCGCCGCGGCCGGGATAGTGATCGGCTGGATCGAGATGGAAGGGATGATCCGCGTCGATCTGGGGGCAAGCATCGGCTACCACGTCCATTACGCAGCGCTTCTCTGGGCCCTGCTGCTTGCCGTCGGACTCTCGGCGCTCGCCGGTATCTATCCCGCCCGACGGGCGGCAACCACCAACATCGTGGAGGCCCTGACCTATGAATAGCCTATTTGTCACCGATTGGAAACTCATGCTTCTCGCCGGGTGTATACTGGCATTGACACTGTTCATCCCCGCTCCGGTCCAGGCGATGAGCGGTCGCCAGGTTTATGAAAAGGTGCACGAACTGCGGACCCGGGGCCTTGATCGGCAAACGGAATTCACCATGACCCTCTTTGACAAGGGTGGCGGCACCCGCAGCCGGACGGCGGTCGAATACGGCAAGAAGGCGGAAGGGGAGACCTATAAGGTGCTCGTGGTCTTCAAGACCCCGCCGGACCTCTGCGATGTCGGCTTTCTCATTCATGCCCGCACCTTCTCCGACCGGGATCTGTGGGCCTATTTCCCGGAATTCAAGCGGATTCGGCGGATTCCCACAACCTCGCAGGATGACTCCTTCTTCGGCTCGGATTTTTCCTACGACGATTTCGGCGGCCCACCGAATCTCGACGATTATACCTTCACCATCCTGCGGGAGGAGGTCCTCGATTCGAGGCCGTGCTATGTGATCGAGGTAACGCCGAAAGTGCCGCGCAAATGGAGCAGAAATCAGGCCTGGGTGGATAAGGAATTGTTTGTGCACCGCAAGATCGTCTCGTATCAGGGCAAGGAACCGTACCGGGACGGGACCTTTACCGATGTGCGAATCGTTGACGACCTTCCGACGCCCTTCAGGATGGAGATGAAAAACCTTAAGACCGGCCACCGGACCGAGGTTGCGATCGAGGAAATCCATTACCATACCAGTTTTCCGGACGACCTCTTCACCCAGCGCTCGCTGGAACGGGCCGGAAAATGAAGGGCGCTTGACGGTTAATGGCCGTGCTCCGCGGATATCTCGGGCTAGCGATCAGCGGTTTTATTATCTGGGTGACGCCCTGTATCGCCAGGGCGGCGGACGATGTCTCGCTTGCCGGCCGGGTGAAGCTCTCCGGCGATTATGCCTTTGACCGCCAGAGCGTAAAGGAGGACCCGAGCCTGACCGCAAGACTAGTGTTCGACGGGCGCCAGGACGCCTGGCTGCTCCATAGCCAGGTCGAAGGAAGCTGGGAGATACCAGGTGATGACGACCGGCAGGGAATCGCCTTCAAGCGCTTCAATGCGGTCTATCAAGACGAGAGCCGCTTTCTCGAATTAAAGGAACTCGTGGTCGAGCGGCAACTGGGCGGCATAGACTGGCGGTTCGGGGTGCAGCGGTTTGCCTGGGGCCGACTTGACGAATACCCGATCAACGATCTCTTCAACCCCTGGGACTACGGCAAGTTCCTCGTCAAACCGATGGAGGAAAGAAAGATCGGCGTGCCGGCGCTGTCGGCTGCCCTTGGCCGTCAGGACTGGACCTCGCAGCTGGTCTGGGTGCCGTGGTATATCCCCTACCGCCTTCCCGAACCGGGCAGCCGGTGGTCGGTTACGCCGGCGATAACGACGATAACGGCAGGACACAATTCGATAGTTGAAAATACCCCGCAGGAAGAGGACCTGCCGGCCAGAACCCTTGATAACGGCTCCATCGGTTTCCGGGTGCAGCGGCTTGGGGAAATCGAGGCGGCGGTGAATTTCTTCCACGGTTTCGACCCCCGGCCGGTCTTTAGGACCACTTCCCTGACGGTTACCGAGTCCGCGGCGGGATGGGTCGCAAGTCCCGGCTATGTCCCCTCCTTCCACAAGATCACCGCCATCGGCCTTGACGCCGCTACAGTGGCTGGGCCCTTCAGCCTGCGAGGCGAGGCGGCCTATACCGGCAACCGGGTCTTCAATGTACGCCAGGAACTGTGGAGATACCCGGAAACCCAGAGCCAGGGCGTCACTCCATTGAATCCGATCGAGATTGACAGCGATACCCTCGATTACGGCATAGCCGCCGACTACCGACCGTTCGAGGACGGCCTCTTGACCGTTCAGGCCCAGCAGACCATGATCCTCGACCGGCCCGATACGCTTTATGAGCGCCGGGTCGAGACTCTCATTTGGGCAAGCCTCAAGGTCGGCTGGCTGAACCAGAAGGTGGAAACCAGTCTCAGTCTCGCCTCGAACCCGGAACATGGCGCGGACATGGTCAAGGCCGGCGCCATGTACATCTTTTCCGACTCCTGGAAGGCCGAGATCACCGCCATTTTCCTCAGCGGTCCGCCGCAGTCCCTCTTCGGCAGATACGCGGCAAACGACCAGATCGGCCTGGAGGTGGTCTATCAGTGGTAATCAAAAAGATTCCTTTTTACCTTTCCTATCCTGGTTCTTTTTTTGCTGCCTCGCCTGCCGCACCGCTTTCTTGGCGACCGAATGGCCAAAGGTTGCCAGCGGCCGGCGGCCAAGAGCAAAGTATTCGCCGTGGCAGTAGGCAAGAAGCCCGGCCTCGCCGAGACGAATTCGGCCATCTTTATCAATAAGCGAGGCATCAACCTTGTTGCGCACTATTTCCGCGATAAAGAGGTCGTGGGAGCCCAGCTCGGTAACACTCCGCACCCGGCATTCCAGGGCCACCGGGCTGATTTTCAGGGAGGGCACGGCCACATCGACGCCGGGTTCGAGTTCCAAACCGAAATGTTTGATTTTATCGACCTTGCGCCCTGAGCGGCAGCCGCAGAAATCGGTCATCTTCAGCATCTTGCCGGTTGTCAGGTTGATGACAAATTCGCCGGTTGCCCGGATATTTTCATAGGACAACCGCTCCTTGCGGACGGCAATGGTTACCAGCGGCGGGTGCGAGCAAGCAACACCGGTCCAGCCGACGGTGAAGATATTTGCCTGACCCTCCCGGTTAATTGTCGTCACCAGCACCGCCGGTACCGGCCCGAAGAGGATCGATCCCTTAAAGAGTTCTTTTGTCAAAACTCATCCTCCTCCCTGCCTGTTGTGTTCTGATACCCTGCGTCGACCGGCAGGCCGGGCTGCCGGGCCGCCGCCACCGCCAGCTTATCGCAGCGCTCATTGCCTGCATTGCCGGCATGCCCCTTCAGCCAGTGTAAGCGGACATCGAGTGCCTCGACAAGTGCCAGCAGTCGCTGCCAAAGGTCAACGTTCAGCGCCTCCTCGCCATCAGCCTTGCGCCAGCCGTTATTCCGCCATTTCCGGGCCCAGCCCTTGGTTATGCCGTTTACCAGATAGCTGGAGTCGGAATACAGGTCGATCGGTGTCGGGCATTCCTCAAGACCTTCGAGGGCGACAAGCGCCGCCATCATCTCCATGCGGTTATTGGTGGTCATCCGGAATCCGCCGCTCATCTCCCGCCCTTCTCCGTCTTCTTCGATAACAATGCCGTAGCCGCCGGGGCCGGGATTATTGATACAGCCACCGTCGGTAAAGACGACAATTGCTCCGGGCCGTTGTTCCGGGCCGACCTGCGCCGGACTTGGGCCGCTCTTGCAAGGCTCTTTTTTCTTGTAAAGGGGATTTTCGAGCCAGGCACTTGCCTCTTTCCGGTTGGGAAAACTCTGGTAACGCGCGCCGGCAAAGCCCTTGACCTGCGCTTCGGCAGACGGCCAGTCGGTAAAAATGCCGCACCGGCGGCCAACCGCCACTGCATAATATTTTGTTTTCACTCTTTTTTCCGATGTTCGTATGAAGGCCGATCAGCGCTTTCGGTAGTAAACAATGCCGGTCACCTGATTGCCCCGAGCATTGTAAATGAGTTTATCAAAGCTCATCATATTGGCCATGGCAATCCCCCGACCATGATTGTGGGTAGCCCTGGAAGGATCGACATGCAGATACTTCTCCCAGTTAAAGCCTTCACCTTCATCATGGACCAGAAGCGAGCAGCTTTCGCTGCTTTTTTCTAAGTAAACCGTCACCTTCCTGTCACGATACAGGGGATCGGCAAAGCGTTTGTCAACCTCTTCCTGCCAGTTGTTGGTTTGCACCAGCCGGCTTTTCAAGGCATAAGTGATCGCCAGGTTGCCATGCTCGACGGCATTGAGAAAAAGTTCGGAAATACCGGTAATGGCCAGATCGGGATTGGGGAAAAATTGGGCAAGGAAGGAGGCCAGCTTGTCCCCCTCCTCAAGGGTTTTAAAGATGCACTGCAGTGACCGCACCAGGGTAAGGCTTTCCCGACGCTGTTGATCTTCATGTTCATCCTGACGAAACTTGCGGATCTTTTGCCGCGCTGAAGCGATGATCGACAAGAGAGTCTCGGGCACCAGCGGCTTGACCAGATAATAAAAAACCCCGGCCTCTATGCCCTCTTTTATCTCCTGCGGTCGCCCGGCCGCTGTCTGCATGATGATAGGAATGGCCCGCAGTTTTTCGTCGGCCCTGATTTTCGCACAGACTTCCAGGCCGTCCATCTCGGGCATGAGGCGATCAAGGAGGATGATATCAATGTTTTCGCCCCTGGCGGCAAGCACCGCCAGGGCATCCCGACCGTTAACCGCCGTCAGAACCTGGTAATCTTCTCTTTCCAGCATAAACTGGATAAGCCGGAGTGAGGTGGGATTATCATCCACGGCCAGGATAGTGGCCTTTTCTGTCGGCAGAATCGTTTTAAATCGCACCCTTTCACCCATTTTGACAAAAAAGAAGAGGCCGGATCACCCTCTCTCGGGGGCGATTCGGCCTCTCTCGTTTCATCCGCCACCTGCAGAAATCAGCATCCTTTGATGCCTCAGCCCCCGACGCTCTTGGTCTCGCTCTTGGCCGGCACGGCACCCTCTTTCGTCAACGAACCGCCAATGGCATCACGGGACACCTTGACAACCACATCCTTGGCGATCTCAAGGGAGACAACGTTGTCGGCTATGCCGGTTATTACCCCGTGCAGTCCGCCCTTGGTGTACACCTTGTTGCCTTTTTTCAAATCGTTAAGAAAGGCCTGCTGCATTTTCGCCTGTTTCTGCTGCGGCCTGATGAGCAAGAAATAGAAAACAACAAAGATAAGAACCAGAGGAAGAAACTGAGCCATACCTCCCAAGCCCCCTGTCAAGCCCGCCAAGCCCCCACCGGCAGCCGAATCGGCTGCGAAAGCAATTCCTGTCATGATAAAACCTCCAAAGATGAAACTGACATAGGTGAATATATAAAAACTTGGTGCAAAGTAATCATTCATGCCCCTGCTTGCTATAAAAATCTTTCCGCCACCGGGCAAAACCGTCAATCTCGATTGCCCGGCGGATTTCTGCCATGAGGTTCTGGTAGTAATGCAGGTTATGGATGGTGTTCAGATGGTAGCTGAGAATCTCCCGGGCATGAAAGAGGTGGCTGAGGTAGGCGCGCGAATACTTCCGGCAGGTATAGCAGCGGCACTCTTCATCGACCGGTCGGGGGTCGTCGCGGTAGCGGGAGTTTTTGATGGTAAGTTTGCCGCGCGAGGTAAAGAGTGAGCCATTCCGGGCATTTCTCGTCGGCATGACGCAGTCGAACATATCCACTCCGCGCCATACCCCCTCGACCAGATCGGAGGGGGTTCCCACCCCCATCAGGTATACCGGATATTCAGCGGGCAGCGTCGGGACGGTGGCCTCGGTCATCGCGTACATGAGTTCCTTGTCCTCGCCGACACTCAGCCCGCCGAGGGCGTAGCCGTCAAAGCCGATGTCGATCAGGGCGGCGGCGTGTTCCCGGCGCAACTCCGGATACATCCCACCCTGGACGATGCCGAACAGCAAGCGCTCCCTTTTGCTGTGCGCCTTGCGGCAGCGCGCGGCCCAGCGGGTCGTAAGCTCGGTCGATTTGATGGTCTCATCCCGCGTTGCCGGAAAGGGAATACAGGTATCAAGGCACATCATGATATCCGAGCCAAGGGCCTGTTGGACCATTATCGCATCCTCGGGACTGAGGAAGAGTTTGCTGCCGTCGAGGTGCGATTTGAAGGCTGCTCCCTCTTCGCTGATGGTAGCCAGCTCCTTCAAGCTGAAAATTTGAAAACCGCCACTGTCGGTGAGGATCGATCCCGGCCAGTTCATAAAGGCGTGTAAACCTCCCAGCCGCTCGATCAATTCATGCCCCGGCCGGATAAACAGATGGTAGGTGTTGCCGAGAAGGATCTCAGTCTTCATTTCCAGGAGGTTCTCCGGGGTGACGGCCTTGACCGTGCCCTGGGTGCCGACGGGCATGAAAACGGGTGTTTGGATAAGCCCTTGCCTGGTACGGACCTCACCCCTTCGGGCAGCGCATTCGGAGGAGCGGGTCAGCAGGGTGTATGATGGAGTATTTGCCATAACGGTTTTTCAATGCATGGTTGTCTTAACTTTTGCCCCTTGTCGCAGATCGACCTGCTCAAGAATCGACCGCGTAAGATCTATGTTGGGGGTAATATCATCAACGCTGAGAATTTTCAACCCAGGAAGATCCCGGGCTCGCAATTCGGTTGCCGGTTCTCCAAGGATATGGCCCAAGCGGATGGACAGTATGGTCAAGAAAAGCTTGCGGCACAGTGGCACTGCCTCTCTTTTTGGTATATCATTGCAGAATAGCTGATACCTTCCCGTCGACTCTCACCCCTTAGCCTGATTGAAGATGAAAACAATTGTCATCATTGAAAATGAAGCGGTAGAACTGGAAGCCATGGTCAGTCTCTTCGAGCAGTGGCAGCAGGAGATCAACGTCCTCACGGCAAAGGAGGAAAAGGCGGCCATCAACATTCTGTCCCAGCATCATGTCGATCTGGTGGTTTGTGATCTGGCCCTGCCTAAGACCGATACTTTGTCGGGTTTTTCCCTCCTCACCCATACCTTTCCCTATGTGCCCTGCATCGCCCTGTCGGCAGACCAAGGTACCTCGCCGGCGGAGGCGATCAGACGGGGGGCCAGTCACTGCCTGGAAAAGCCGATCGTGGCGGCGGAACTCCTGCAGCACGCCGCCGACCTTCTCGATACCGACACCAGCGGCACGGTCAAAGGCATCCCCATCCACAGTTTTCTGCAGATGCTCGAAAGTGAGGAAAAAACCTGCACCCTGCAGGTAAATCACCAGAAAGATTCCGGGCTTCTCTATATTCAGAACGGCCTGCTTATCGGCGCCGAAACCAAGAACTTTATCGGCGAGGAGGCAGCGCACCTCATTCTCTCCTGGCAGGAAACCGTCGTCCAGCTCCGTTACTTCAACGGACAGCGAAAGAGACAGATCAACAAACCCCTGCTGTCCATCATCATGGAGGCCTTTCGCCTGCGCAGCGAACAAGAAAAGGAACAGAAGGATGCCGCTCCCGCCAAGGATCACCAATTACCCTTGAAACACCTCTCCACCCTGGGTAAACGCATCCCTTTGGAAATCGGTTCGCGGGTCAAACTGGAGTTTCCCCGCCTCGACAGCCGCTTTGAAAGCACCATGGTCGGCATGCTGCAGGACCATTATCTCATCCTCACAAACCCTCAACCGCTGGCCGATATGGACCAACAGGTGCGCCTCGAACAGCGGGTCATCATCAAATATGTGCATAAGGGACGGGTATGGATGTTCAAGGCCCAGCTGCTGAAAACCGTCGAAGCGCCCTTCCGGCTGTTGTTTTTCGAATATCCGGTGGTCATCCATTACCATGAGCTGCGCGAATCAAAAAGGAGTGAAATCTTTATTCCCTGTACCTTTCACCTGCCCGAGGTGCCGGAACTCTACGGCACCCTTATCGATCTGAGCATGACCGGGGCACTTTGCCGGATCAGGCATAAGGCCGATCCCCTGCCGCGGATCGACATCACCGAAGACATCATGCTCCGTTGCCTGCTGCCGGGTATAAAAGAGGAACAAATACTCGGTGGGACCATCAAAAATCTGGCCATTGACACCAACGAAACGAGGATCGGCATTGAATTTGCGAATCTCCAGCCGCACCTGGCCGACACCATCGGCAACTACCTCTACGCTCTTGATGGGCCAGCGGATTGAGACCATTGGGGCTTGGCTCAAGATGTTGTTCAATCATGGTTGATGTTGCGGGGCAACGATCTCCCGAACCGATGGCAGGGCGAAATCGATATCGTGAAACCCATCGGTGCGCAGTGTACTGATCCCTTGTTGCAAAAATCGACCCGAAAGACTAGGGTTGATTCAAGGCTTCGAGTTTACTCATGAACTTGGCTGGAATCTACTGAAGGACTATCTGGAACAGCAGGGAGTTTTCGGTGTCATCGGCTCAAAAGATGCGACGCGAGTCGCTTTTAAAAATGGCTCGATACGCGATGGCCAAACCTGGATGGAGATGATCAGGGCGCGTAACCTGACCTCGCATACCTACAACACCAAAATCGCCGAAGACATCGTGCAGAATATCCTCGGGCGATTCTATCCGGCCTTTGCCGCAATGGCCCGGGACTTCACCATCCTCTACCACCAACCTGAGCCGAATCTGTGAACCACGGCCTCCCCTAAGAAACGGTAGAAAGGATTTGGGCGGTATTTGCCGGCTATCCGGTCATCGAAAAAACGACGTTGTACGGCTCTCGTGCCAAGGGCAATTTCAAACCCGGTTCCGATATTGACCTGACTCTGCACGGAGAAGCGCTTACTACCGGATTACTCGCGGAAGTCGCCGATTCGTTGGACGATTTATTGCTGCCCTATACCATTGACCTGTCGATTTTCACCACTCTGGAACACGATCAACTGCGCAACCATATAACACGGGTGGGGGTTGAGTTTTATAGAAAGCAAGGGAACGTTGTTGAATAGTTGACTAACCAACAATGTCCCCTTTGGACCTTTGGCCCCTTATTTCAAGAGCCATGGATTGATGATGTCGAGGTTGTCAATTCCGTCGAAATCCGCTGTATTCCTCGTCACCACCGAACATGAATGGACGATGGCAATAGAGGCTATTTGCGCGTCTTCCACACTGATCGGACGACCGGCGGCCAGGCGGCGGGAGACCAGCCGGGCGTAATGGATAGCCGCCTGTTCGTCGAACGGTAAACATCTGCCATCGAATTCCAAAAACATATCAAGAGCAGCGGCATACAGCGCGTTTCGGCGCTTTCCTTCCGGCAACAAGGCAATACCAAGCTCGATTTCTGCCCGTGTCACTGCGCTGATAGAGAGTTGATTCTCCGGTTGCGCATCCAGCCATTCGACAACGGCCTGACATGGCTCTGCCCGCATGAGTTCAGAAAGTACATTTGTATCAAGGAGGAACATTCTTATTCCTCAAACAGGTCAGACTTGTCGCGGGGAAGAGATCTCGGGGGTAAGGACAATTCGGTTACACCGATTGGCTGAAAATGCTTATGTATTTTGCTTCCCAGGCCTTTTCGAGATGATTTGGGTAAGAGATTTTTCCGAAGTATTCGCCGTACCTCTTCTTCCATTGAACAACCGTTGCGCGCAGCCGCAAGCCTGAGGCTGTTTTTCAGAGCTTCATCGATATTTCGTATTGTCATGGTGGCCATCAGCTGTTCTCCTCACCCTTCAACGGAAATCTTTTCTGATTTTCTAAGGGACAAAGCATTTGTGGTGCATTTGATGCATTCATTGCATTCATTGCTTTCAATATAACCGTTTTTTCCAAAAGATGCAAAATTGATCACTAACACAAACGCTCGGGGCACCTTTCCCAGAACCGCTACCAATCGATTGCCTGCCAAGTTTAAAGAGCTTATCGATGCGAGGGCAGCTGTCTGTTACCTGGCAGTGAGGGAGTGTAATTTTAGTTGGGTAGCAGTTGCCGGAGCACTGAACATGACACGCTCGGGAGTGAGTGTCACGGTAAAGCGGGGAGGAGAGATAGTCAGCGGCGATCCCGCTCTCAGTGGCAGGTTAATCGACTAATCAACAACGTCCCCTTTGTGGCCTTACCGGCTGGCCCCTTTAAATTTTATAGCCTCTACCAGACAGGAGCTTATACGAAAGTCCGACCAGCTTGCGGTGCGACTGACCATTGTCTGGACCCAAAAAGGTATCACACCTTGCGCAGCCTGCCACATTCTGACGACCTGCCCTGTTAGCATCCCTTAACTCCCTGTAGGCTTTGCTGTTCCATGCATCTGCAAGAGACTGTGTTTGAAGGTCGCCAAGCGTGTATGTACCCAGGCGTCGTTACAGCAAAGACTCAGCTTCCCGTCAGGACGAACAACCATCTGAAAAAACGGTAGCAGGCAGGATGCTTTTATAGCTGCCACATTCTTGCGGTTAGGGGCATATCCTCCCCTCGAACTCAGCTCTTCGTCTTCGAGGCGCATGGGAAAAATCACTTTCTTGTCCGGAGTCTCAGCGCCTTTCCAGTATTCGTAGACTTCCAGAATATTGGAGTGCATGACAAGGCGGTTGTTGTAATTGTCTATGACCATGTTGTCCAGATAACGCATCAGGGAGCGGAACTTCTCAACAGTAAGAAGCGTCCCGTTTGTGTAGAGCTTGAGGTGCGCATGCCGGACAACCTCTCTGGCCATCCTGGCAAAATCTATAATCCTGCTGTCAAGCAAAGGCTCATTGTTTGAAAACAAGGACAAGGTCCCCCGGTAATCAACCTCCCTTAACTGCTCCAGCACAGAGAGGAACAGATCTTCACTCATTTTATTTAGGGGCCGAGGATCATTCTTTCTGTTGACAGGGCAGAAGGAGCAGTTGCCGTTGCAACGGTTGATCGTCTCTATCTCAATGAAACTGAATTGTGGAAAGGGGTCCCTGGCATACACTTCACTTATGAGCATGTCGATGAGCGGCCTGACGCGGAGGTCCAGAAGTCTTGGGCCGATTGTGTTTCTCAGATGTTTTTTTGAGAAATCTCATGGCCCCGGTGCATATCTCTCTCTTTTGGAGCGTCCGGTAAAAAGCCTCCGCTATGTTCCTGAGTCTGTTTTGCGACCTTTGGCCTGTCATAACAAGTTCACCTTCCTGTGTAGAAAACAAGGGGACGTTGTTGAATAGTTGACTAACTAACAATGAAAATTGGCTATGAAACATAAGATCCCGCAGCAACCTGGCCGACAAGCCGGCGTATTGCATCTTCCTTGCGCATAATATCTTCGACAAGGCGAAACTGGTGCACCGCCCTGAGGAGGTTGTCGCCGTCCCGTCGCACCTTGAAATAGGTGTTGCCACGCAGATGGTCGGTGCAGAAACGGACCCCGAGTTCAAAGGTAATAGCCAGGATCGCTTCGAAAATATAGGCCTGTTGCCCGGTGCTCGGCAACGGCTGCGGCAGACTGAAATAACCCGCGAGGAGCGCTCGGCAGATCTCCATGTCAAAGGATACCTCAAGGCCATCCGCGCCGCTCTCCCCGGCCCTGTTGCAGCAGGAACGCAGGCAATCTCCTAGATCGTAATGGACAATCCCCGCCCCCACCGTGTCGAGATCAAGCATGCCGCGGGCCAAACCCTGGTCGTCGAAGAGGAAATTGTCGATCTTCGGATCGCCATGAATTGCTTGAATGCTCAGTAAACCGGCATCCTTCGCTGCTTCGAGGGCTGTCGCCCCTTGCCTGTCGTGGTCTATAGCTGCAAAACAATAATGGCAGGCGGCATCCCTCCCTTTCTGCGACCTTGCCCGCAGTTGGTCGAACTCCTGCAGGTATCGGGGCAGATTATGAAAATCCGGCAACGGGTCTTCGAGACACTGCACCTCCAGGTCGGCTACCAAAACGTGAAAAGAAGCTAGAGCCCGGCCGATTTGCAAGGCCTGCCCGGGATTTGTCAGGGTGTGGCAAGTGGCGTGGGCCAGATAGGTCTGACCGCGCCAATACTCGCCCTCGGCGTCAAGGAAAAAAAGTACCCCGGCAAGCGTCGGCACCGGCAAGGCAGTGCAAAATTCCTTGTCGCCTTGGCATCGCCGTCCGTTCAGATGGCCGGTGATTTTGGCAAAATTGTTGATCACCCGCAGGGGCTGGGGAAAAACCCGGCAGTTGATCCGTTGCAGGACAAACGGTCCGACAGCCGATTCTACCAGAAAGGTGTCGTTGATATTGCCGCAGCCGAGCGGTGATAGCGGACAGGAGGCGCCATCCCGGCAAAATGCAGCCGCCGCCCGGCGCGGGTCAACTGAGGTCATGGGTCAAACAACCCGCAAACTCAGCCCGGCCAAAATGGGCGGCCCCAAGAAGCGCCGCATCCGGCCTGAGGATTACCTGCACCGGAATGGTCAGCATGAAATCCGCCATCAGCCCCTTGGCACGAAAACTCTGGAGAAAGCCGGCAAAGGAAACCTTACCGAAGAGACGCGGCACTATCCCGCCGCCGAGATACATACCCCCGCGGGCATAGAGCTTCAGCGCCAGATTACCCGTCTCGCTGCCGAGAATGCTGAGAAAAAGTTCAATGACCTTGGCGCACAAAGGGCACCGATCCTCGCTGAGCGCCGCATCGACGAGAATCGGGATGGGGTCTTCGGCGCGAGCCATGGCCGCCGCAACCGCCACAGTCTCGGGAATGCCATGATAGTTTTTGCAAAATTGATAGAGGTGGGCAAGACCTGGTCCGGCAATCAGCGACTCATAGCTGACCGGCCTCTGTTGTTTTTGCATCCAGGCGAGAAGCGCCGCCTGTTCGTCGTCGATCGGGGCAAAATCGCAGTGCCCGCCCTCGGAACCGCGAGCAAAGGTCCTGCCCTCTGCCTCAAGGAGAAACCCTTCGCCAAGGCCGGTGCCGGGGGCGATGATGCCGCGTGTCTCCGCCTCGTCTCTTACTCCCGCCTGGATCTCGGCAAGATCGTCCGGCTGCAGATGGGAAAGGGAGGTGGCAACCGCCGTCAAATCATTGATCAGCAGCACCCGCTTAAAACCAAAGCGCCTCTCAAGGCCGCGGCAATCAAGCAGCCACGGCAGATTGGTGAGCTGCACCCGGTCGCCGGTCACCACCCCGGCGACAGCTATGCAGGCCACCAGCGGCCGATAGGGGAATTCGCCAAGGAAATGAGTGAGGATCTCTTCCACTCCGGAAAACTGGGAATTGCCGTATCGCTTTCGGCAAAGCCTGCGATACTCTCCAGCCTCTTCCTGAAAGATCGCCAGCTCACTCTTGGTTCCACCGATATCGGCGGCGAGAAGGGTTGCCAATGTCATGCTTCTGTTACCCAGGCAAGAGGCCCCGGCACATCCATCTAGCCGTTGACCGGATGAATATCCCAGGCCTCGGTGCGGCTGTTGTTATCCGCATTTTTAATTATGGAAAATTCAAAGATATTCGTCGAATCGAGGAACAGCGTGTCATTTACCTCCGGCGCTTTGGAACAATGAAAAAACACCGAGTGCGGCGTCAAACCCTCACGACTGAGGGAATAGTAGCGCATGAAGCCAAAACCCCTGTCCTGGTTGTAGTTGATGGGAATGCCGCGCTGCCGGTTGTCGCCGTTCGCAGCCCCTATCGGCAGGAGGCCGGGAATGAGGTAGCCGGAGATAAAGAGGTCGGCCGCCTCACGCAGCTCATTACTAACATATTTGAAACCGATGACCTCCACCCGACAGCCCATATTCTGCAGGGCCAGTACCAGGCGGATAAAATCGCCATCGCCGGTGAGGAGGATAATGCGGTCGAGATTTCTTGCCTGCAGCAGGGCGTCAATGGCCAGATCCATGTCGGCGTTGGCCTTGGTGGTCAGGATTCCCTCATCGTCGACGAAGTGCTTGACGAACTTTTTGATGACCTTAAAGCCGCACTGGCGAATGACATCGTGATAGCGATAGAGTTTTTGCCGATATTCCGGATCGTCCTTGGTCCGCTCGCCATCTTCCGCCAGATAGGAATTGGCGCGCAGGAGGGTGGAGTTGCCTGCATTCGCCAGCTCTACCAGCACGTCGTAGCGCATGCCGTAGCCGCCGCACATCCTGATGTTTTCCGCATCGACATAAATTCCGGTCTTCAGCATAGGCATACCCTGTTCGCGGGAAACATCGTCTATTCCCATTCGATGGTCGCCGGCGGTTTCGAGCTTATATCATATACCACCCGGTTGACGCCGCGCACCTCGTTGATGATGCGGCTCGAGATCTCGCCGAGGATCTCGTAAGGGAGTTTCGTCCAATCGGCGGTCATGGCGTCACGGGAATCGACGGCGCGAATGGCAATGACATGCTCGTAGGTCCGCCCGTCGCCCATGACGCCCACCGTCTGGATGGGCAGGAGCACGGCAAAGGACTGCCAGACTTTGCGGTACCAACCGGCGCGGCGCATCTCATCGAGGACGATGACATCGGCCTGCCTGAGGATGCGCAGTCGGTCGCGGGTAACCTCACCCATGATTCTGATGCCAAGCCCCGGTCCGGGGAAGGGCTGGCGGTAGATCGCCTCCTCCGGTAAGCCGAGTTCAAGGCCCAGTTCGCGCACCTCATCTTTAAAGAGTTCGCGCAGCGGCTCAATGAGATCGAGTTTCATAATCTCCGGCAACCCGCCGACGTTGTGGTGCGACTTGATCGGTGCCTCCCCGCGGAAGCTCACCGACTCGATAACATCGGGATAGAGGGTGCCCTGGGCGAGATATCGTACTTTGCCGATCTTGTGCGCCTCTTCCTCGAAAATCTTGATAAAGCCAAGGCCGATACGCTTGCGTTTCACCTCCGGGTCCTTGACCCCTTCCAGTTCCCCGAGAAAGTAGTCGGTGGCATCGACATCGATCACCTTCAATTTGCTCTTTTCTTTAAAATACCGAAGGATCGACTGGGTTTCGCCGGTGCGCATCAGGCCATTATTGACATAGATACAGGTCAACTGGTCGCCTACCGCCCGGTGGATGATGGCCGCCGTCACCGAACTGTCAACGCCCCCCGAGAGGGCGCAGATAACATTATCGCTGCCCACTTTCTCGCGGATGGCCTGGACATTCTGCTCGATGAAGGAGTGCATCGTCCACTCCGGTCGGCAGTTGCAGATGCCGAAAATAAAATTGCGCAGGATATCGGTGCCGATGAGGGTATGCGCCACCTCGGGGTGAAACTGCACGGCAACCAGCGGTTTGTCTTTATGACGGAGCGCCGCATAGGGGGAATTATCGCTGATTGCAGTCGCCGTGAATTCTTCCGGGATGACCTCGACCCGGTCGCCATGGCTCATCCACACCTGGTGCCTGGCATCGCCGGTTTCCAGGCCGGCAAAGAGTCCGGCGGTATATTTCACCGAAAGTTCCGCCTTGCCGAATTCCCGTTTTTCCGCCTTTTCGACCTTGCCACCTAATTGCTGGATCATCAACTGGGCCCCGTAACAGATGCCGAGAACGGGAATATCCAGGGCCCAAAGGCCCGGATCGGAATGGGGCGCACCGGTATCGTACACCGAACACGGCCCGCCGGACAAGACGATGCCGGATGGCCGCAAGGCTTTCAGCTTGGCGAGAGAAATGGAGAAGGGGTGTATTTCGCTGTAGACTTTCTGCTCCCTGATCCGCCTGGCAATGAGCTGAGTGGTTTGCGATCCGAAGTCGAGGATGATGATTTTTTGGCTATGAATATCCATGGGTTCCCTGATTGTTCATTGAATGAATCCGCCCTACCGTACCTTGTTTTCCTCGCCGGCAACTCAAGCGGTGCGATAGTTCGGTGCCTCCTTGGTAATGATGACATCGTGGACATGCGACTCTCGCAGTCCAGCCGAGGAGATACGGACGAACTTGGCCTTTTGCTGCAGGTCGGGGATCGTCGCGGCACCAACATAACCCATGCCCGAACGCAGGCCGCCGAGCAGCTGGTAGAGGACCTCGGCAATCAGCCCCCGATAGGGAACCTTGCCCTCGATTCCCTCCGGCACCAATTTTGAGGAAGCGGTGACCTCCGACTGGAAATAGCGGTCGGCGGAACCGTGACTCTGGCACATCGCCCCCAGCGATCCCATGCCCCGGTAGCTTTTATAGGTCCTGCCCTGGTAGAGAAAGGTTTCGCCGGGGGTTTCATCGGTACCGGCAAAGAGACTGCCGAGCATGACCGTGCTGGCCCCGGCCCCGATCGCCTTGGTAAGATCGCCGGAGTGTTTGATGCCGCCATCGGCAATGATCGGGATATTGTAGCGGTTAGCCACCTCGACGCAGTTCTTCAGGGCAGTCATCTGCGGCACACCGATCCCGGCCACTATCCGGGTGGTGCAGATCGAACCCGGGCCGATGCCGACCTTGATGCCGTTTGCCCCGGCGCGGATGAGGTCTTCAGCGCCCTCGCCGGTCGCCACATTGCCGGCGATGATGGAAAGTTCCGGGAAGGCTGCTTTCAGTCTTGCCACCGCCGCCATGACGCCCTTGGAGTGGCCGTGCGCCGAATCAACCACCACCACATCGACTCCGGCCTTCATTAGCCTCTCAGCCTGCGCCTCAATATTCGCTCCGACTCCGAGAGCCGCACCGACCAAGAGACGACCGAATTGGTCTTTGGCCGCAAAAGGGTATTTCTTGATCTTTTCCAGATCCTTGATGGTAATTAAACCTTTGAGTGCGCCGTTATCGTCAACAACCAGCAGTTTTTCGATGCGGTGCTCATGCAGCAGGGCCTTGGAGTGCGCCAGATCGATCCCCACCTTGGCGGTTACCAGGTTCTTCGAGGTCATGACATCGGCTACCCGCAGGCCGTCATCGGAGACGAAACGCAGATCGCGGTTGGTGACGATGCCGGTGAGTTTGCCGTGATGCAGCACCGGCAGACCGGAAATCTTGTAGGTGCTCATGATCTCCTGCACCTCGGCGACCGATTGGTCCTGGGTAACGGTGATCGGGTCGATGATCATCCCCGATTCCGATTTTTTCACCCGCTCAACCTCCAGAGCCTGCTGTTCGATACTCATGTTTTTATGAATAATGCCGATGCCACCTTCGCGGGCCATGGCAATGGCGGTACGATGCTCGGTGACGGTATCCATGGCGGAACTTACCAGCGGAGTCTTCAGCTTGATGCTGTCGGTAAGTCGAGTTTCCAGGTTCACTTCACCCGGAAGGACCTCCGAGGCTGCCGGCACAAGCAGTAAATCGTCGAAAGTAAGAGCGATTTCTATATGATCTGGTAACATGTTCCCTCCTTATCTTGGATTCTGCCTTAACTTTTTAAAGCAATAATTGTAAAGCATCTTTATAAAAAATCTCCTTTTTTTTAAGATGACGAAGATGAACCGGTCACAAGGGCTGTGACAACGGAAGTGGAATCACCGAAAACCAGGGTGCAAAGGATAGAAGAAAATGTTGCTGGAAATCAACCCAATAAATCCCCAACTTCGCTTGATCGAACAGGTCGTTAAATTACTGAAAAACGACGCTGTTATCTGTTATCCGACCGATACCGGCTACGGTATCGGCTGTGACCTTATGAATCAAAAGGCCATCAAATCGATCATGCAGCTGAAAAGAAGGCCAAAGGACAAACCGTTTTCCTTCATGTGTTCCGATCTGACCGATATCAGCCAGTATGCCCATGTCTCCAATACCGCATACCGATTGATGAAAAAAAGCCTGCCCGGCCCCTACACCTTCGTTCTGCCCGGGACCAAACTGGTCCCGAAAGTCATGGCCAGCAAACAAAAAACGGTAGGAATCAGGGTACCGGCACACCCAATCTGCAGGCTGCTCATCAAGACCCTCGGCAACCCCATCGTCAACACCAGCGCCCAACTCGACGACGAGGAAGCCCCGTCCGAACCCTTTCAGATAGAGCAATACCTCGGTAACAGGATCGATCTCATCATCGACGGCGGACCGATTTTTCCCGATCCTTCATCGGTCATCGACCTGACCAGCGATACCCCCGAGGTACTGCGCGTCGGCAAGGGCGATGTTACTCCGTATCGCTGATCAGAGCCTCCTTCAACGATTTGCTCATAGTGAAATGCAGGGTCTTCCGATCAGGAATATCCATGACCTTGCCGGTTCGGGGATTTTTGGTGGAACGGGGTTTCCTACTGCGCACCGAAAAACTGCCGAACCCCCGCAACTCTATGCGTCTTTCCTCGACGAGGGCCTGGGCCATCGCCTCCAGCATGATGTCCACAGCCAGGCCGACATCCTGTTTCTGCATGGAAAGCTCACTACTCACCTTGTCTACTAGATCTTTTTTTAACATACCGACTAACGTTTATTGTGAATGTTCAAAAGGATACCCCACGATGGGGAGGTCTCTCACTGTAAACTATAAAAAAAGGTTGTCTCACCGGTAAGCCCCGGCAAGACAACCTCTTCACTGCATGTCATGCACCCGATTGGAACCGGATACTTAATTGTTGTCTGAGGAATCGCTCCCCTCTGCGGCCGCTTTCAACAGGTCGCCAAAGGTCGATGGTGCACTCTCGGCGGCCAGTTTCTCGGCCTTCTTAAACTTCTCTACGACAGAACCCTCATCCTCGCCTTCGAGGGTTTTGACCGACAGGCCGATCTTCCGATCCTTGGCGGACACATTGATGACGATCGCCTTCAGAACATCCCCGACCTGATACATGCCGACAGGCGTCTTGACCTTGTCTTTGCTGAGTTCGGAAACATGCACGAGCCCTTCGATTCCCTCTTCCAGCTTCACAAAGACACCGAAATCGGTGACGTTGGTGATCTCACCTTCGACCACGGTACCCGAGGGATAATTATTATAGGCCGCCTGCCATGGATCGGGAACCAGCTGCTTGATACCCAAGGAGAAGCGCTCGTTTTCCTTATCGATTTTCAGTACAACTGCCTGGATGGTCTCACCTTTGGTATACTTCTCGGAGGGATGTTTGATCCGTTCCGTCCAGGATAGATCGGAAACATGAATCAGACCGTCAATCCCCTCTTCAATGCCGATAAAGACACCGAAATCGGTGATATTCTTGATCTTGCCCTCAATAACCGAGCCGACCGGATAGTTTTCGGTGACCAGATCCCAGGGATTGGGCTGGAGCTGTTTCATGCCGAGGGAGATACGTTTGGTCTCGGTCTCGATGTTGAGCACCATGACCTCAACCTCATCGCCGACGGATACCATCTTCGAGGGATGCCGAGGCTTCTTCGACCAGGTCATCTCGGAAACGTGGATGAGACCTTCAACCCCTTCCTCCAGCTCGACGAAGACGCCGTAATCGGTGATCGATACCACCTTGCCCTTGGTCGTTTGACCAACAGGGTATCTGGTAACAACCGTCGACCAGGGATCTTCACGCAGTTGTTTGACGCCGAGGGAGACGCGGTCATGTTCGCGATCGTACTTGAGAACCTTGACCTCCAATTCTTCACCCACCCGGTAGAGTTTTGCCGGATGGGAAACACGGCCCCAAGACAGGTCGGTGATATGACAGAGACCGTCCATGCCGCCCATATCGATGAACAGACCGTAATCGGTGATATTGGTGATAGCGCCTTTGATAATCTGTCCTTCGGCCAGTTTGGAGCGCATTTCCTCGCGGAGTTTATTGCGTTCCTCTTCAAGAATGGCGCGGCGGGAGATAACGACGTTATTGCGCTTTTTATTGAATTTGAGAATCTTGAAATCCATGCTTTCGCCGATCAGGGCATCGAGGTCCTTGACCGGACGCAGGTCGATCTGCGAATAGGGCAGGAAGGCAGGCACGCCGATATCGACGGACATACCACCCTTCACCCGACTTTCGATCTTGCCGGAGATAGTGCCCTCGGCCTCCTGAATTTCGGCAATTCTTTCCCATACCTTAATGGCTATCGCTTTTTCTCTCGACAGGAGGAGACCGCCTTCTTCCTTACGGCGCTCAATAAACACATCGAAAATATCACCAATCTTGATATCTTCACCAGAATCGAGACGGAATTCCGACTTGGCAATATAACTTTCGGCTTTATCACCAACATCAACAAGGAAATAATCATCGACGCTGCCGATGATTGTGCCCCTGGAAACGTCACCGACGGCAACCACCTTGTTATTTTCTTCCATCTCGAAGAGCTCGGCAAAACTCAGCTCCTCACCGCTTTCCTGGGTTGATTGTTTGAGTTGTTCTGTCATGGATTTTACTCTTCCTGTCGACCAAAGGCCATCTGGTAAAGGTTAGTTACTCCGGCACGTTTGCCGAGGTATTAGAAAAGACAAAGCCCCTCTTTTTGTGAGAAAATGGAGGAGCCTTGCGGGAATATGAACAATATTGTATAGCAGCTTTTCAACGAAACGACAACAACTTCTTCCTTTTCAATCTGATTATTTTACAAATTCTTTGACAGTCCTCCGGGGGCCTCGCCCCTGGGTCCCGGGACGACGTCTTCTTCCTTTTTGCTGATCCCCGGTGGGGGGCGAGGCGGTACTGTTGCCGGAAGGAGGCCGGTTTTGTCCCTTAGGCGGAGGTTCCAGGAGGTATTCCTCGGGCAGGATACAATCAAATTTTCGGTGAATGAACTCCTCTATTGCCGGCAGGTAGAAAGATCCCTCTTCACAGGCAAAGCTTACCGCCTTGCCGCTCGCCCCGGCCCTGCCGGTCCTGCCGATGCGATGGACATAATCTTCCGGTTCATACGGCAGGGTGTAATTGACCACGAAGGTGATTCCTTCGATATGGATACCGCGGCCGGCGACGTCGGTGGCAACCAGTACCTTCACTTTGCCGGACCTGAACATTTCCAGGCGGGAGGCCCTTTTGGCCTGCTCGACATCGCCGGAAAGCAACAGACAATCGATGCCGTTGCGTTCAAGGCGATTAGCCAAGCGCTTGGTTTCGTTCTTCATATTGGCAAAGACCATGATCCGATCCTCTGGATGGCGCATAATCAGGTTATACAGAACTGTATATTTTTCTTCGGCCGTGGCCAGGTAAACAATCTGCTCCACCGTTTCAACCGCCACCTGTTCCGGTTCCGCTTCCACAACCTTTGGCCGCACGCACCACTGGGAGGAGAGACGCTGCACATCCTCCGGAACCGTTGCCGAAAAAAGCAGGGTCTGGCGCTCTTCTCTGGCCGGAAGTCGACCGATTATGCGCCGCACATCGGGAATAAAGCCCATGTCCAGCATCCTATCCGCCTCATCGAGAACAAGAATCCGGCAATCGCGCAGATCAATGACACCCTTGCCGATAAAATCGAGCAAGCGGCCCGGAGTGGCGACCACCACATCGCACTTTTTATTCTGCAACAGGCCGAGCTGTTTCTGATAATCCACTCCGCCGAACACAGGGCAGACCGTGATGCCGCAATATTTGGCAAGGCCTATTCCATCTCCCGCGATCTGCATCACCAGTTCCCGAGTCGGGGCTAAAATCAAAGCGCGCACGCCCCCTTTTTTCGGCCCGGGGTTCTTGTCCCCAAGTAACCGGGCAAGAATGGCAATAAGGAAAACCGCGGTCTTGCCGGTGCCGGTATTGGCCTTACCCACCAGGTCATGGCCTGCCAGCACATCCTCCAGAGCTTTGGCTTGAATGGCCGTACAATACTGAAAACCCTGCTCGGCAACCGCCCGCATAACCGGAAGCGGGATTTCATAATCGTGAAAACGACTTTTACCTTCTTCCGGGATCACCGGAAAACTGTCGAGACTCCATTCAGGCTTGTCCTTGGGCCTTACCGGGGCACGATATTTTTTCGTCTCACCTGACCCGGCAACTGCCTCTGCGACGGCCGAGGATTCCCCTTGCCGAGCGATCGCCTTTGCCTCGTTTTCCTCTTCCGGAAAACCCGGTTTTTGTATCTCGGTTGCGCCGGAACGCCCCAGCAGTTTGCGGTATTTACGTTTACCTGCCTGGGCAATTCTCTTGATTCGTGTTCCTGCCGCCAGGAGAAATGTCTTCATCATATGCTGTCTTTCACACCTTTATTTTCCGGCAATGCGTAATTCCTCCATGAGTGGTCCGAACAATGCCTCGTATTCGGGGATGGCCTTTTTCAAAATGGTGCTGATATAGGGAATTTCTGCGTCGTTTACGACAAGATTGGCGGAATACGATAAGGCCTGCAAGTCGTAGAGGGTTTCAAACTGTTCCCCGATTAAAATATAGAAGATATAGCGCCGTCGGGCCATGTTCATCGATCGCATGTATTGATGAAAGGCTCCGGAACGAATGCCGCCCGATTCAAAACGGCTATGGAGAAAGACTGCGGCATAGTTGACAAAACGCATTTTTTCAATTGCCTCGACAGGGGTCGCCGCCTTTTCAACCCGATACCCGACAGCCGCTGCGGCCTTGACAACCTGCTCACGACCGGGCAGGTCCGGCATCAGCACCATCGCCTTGGGGATGTCCTCCACCACATCCTTTTCCTCAAAACTGCCGTCCTTCAACCAATCGGTATCGGGCGGTGCCGGCGGCTTGACCCGCCCTCCTTCCGAGGATCGACCGGTAGCGTCACGCTCCGGCGCTACGCCGGAGGTCCGGTCCATGCTCATATCCAGGCCAAAAGGGACGGAACAATGGGCACATTTGATTTTAATGCGCCGGCCAGGCTCAAGCAGCCGAACACTCTCCCTGATTTTTTCCCCAAGTTTCAGCTGTTTTCCGCAATGCGGGCAAAGTACTATCATAGTTTTCTCAAAGCCTCTCGCTCATCTCTTTCCGCCACCCTCTTCTTCCTCTTCCATGCTCAAATCGGTCAGAGTGGTGGTCGATTCCCCACGTTCGGCCTTTAATCGATCAAGACCGCGATTCATTTCCGCCCGTTGTGAACAATAGGTGACGGCAGTTTTCTCGGTTATTATGCCACGGCTGTAGAGTTCTAGAATATGTTGATCGAAGGTCCGCATGTCCAAGGCCGAGCCTTCATTAATGATGTGATAAAAGGTCTTATCCTCGGTTTCCCCGTTGAGGATAAGATCCTTAACCCTGAGACTGGTGCGCAAAATCTCTATCGCCGGCACCCGACCGCCACCAACCCGCGGCATCAATCGCTGGCTGACGATCCAGCGAACGGTATCGACAAGTCGGTTGCGGATCTGCGGCTGCTCATCCTGTTCAAACATACCGAGAATACGGTTGATGGACTGGCCCGCATCGATGGTGTGCAGGGTCGAGAGAACGAGGTGCCCTGTCTCGGCGGCGGTTAAACCGATCTCCAGGGTATCCCGGTCGCGCATCTCACCTACCAGGATTACCTTGGGGGCCTGGCGCAAAGCCGCCCGCATCCCCATGGCAAAGGTGCTGAAATCGTTGCCCATTTCCCGTTGGTTAAAGGTTGCCTTGTCCTGTTCATGGACATATTCGATCGGATCCTCAAGGGTGATGACGTGCACCGAGCGATCCCTGTTGATGCGGTTCAACAGGGCGGCAAGCGAGGTCGTCTTGCCGGTACCGGTGGCACCGGTGAAAAGGATAAGTCCGTTCAGCTCGCGGGCCATTTTGTGGAAGGCCTCGGGAAACTGCATCCTCTCGATGGTCGGCACCTGGGTTTCCAGTTTGCGCAGAACCGTCGAGAAATAGCCTTTCTGGGTAAAGATATTGACCCTGAACCGGGCCTTATCCGACAGGGAATAGGACAGATCGCACGAGCCGTTTTCCACCAGGTCTCTCAAAAGCCGGCGATTGTTGCCGATAAGGTTGAGGGCGAAGGTCTCGGTTTGAAAGGGGGTGAGTTCGGCTACCGGCGGGGTAATATCCACCGGAACCAGTTGTCCGGCTGCTTCAACCTGCAAGGTTTTTCCGACGGTGAGATTCAGGTCGGAAACATTGCTGTGCGATTCCAGCATGGTGGCTATCCAGTAATCAATTTCCGTCTTTTTCATACTGTTCCCCGAAATAATGTGCGCTGCCGTTTATTTTCATAGTATATTGTGATGATTCTCATTCCCGAGAAAAGAAGATTCCCGGCGAAGTACTGAGACTCTCGCAAAAAGAGATTGCAAGACTCTAACAACTGTTACAAGCTTTTTCCCGTTTTTTCTACACATTTTCTTTTTGTTACTATTCACTTTAAGCAAATTCGGAGTTTTTTATCATGGCAATTCCCTTGCGCAGCGCAACAACAACAGAAGGACGGAGAATGGCCGGCGCCCGCAGTCTCTGGCGAGCCAACGGGGTTAAAGAAGAACAATTCGGCAAGCCGATCATCGGCATCGTCAACTCCTTCACCCAGTTCGTACCCGGTCATGTCCATCTGCATGAGATCGGCCAACATTTAAAGAAAATCATCGACGCGGCCGGCTGTTTTGCCGCCGAGTTCAATACCATTGCCATCGATGACGGCATCGCCATGGGTCATTCCGGCATGCTTTATTCCCTGCCGTCCCGCGAACTGATCGCCGACAGCGTCGAATATATGTGCAACGCCCATACGGTTGACGCAATGATCTGCATCAGCAACTGCGACAAGATCACCCCCGGCATGCTCATGGCCGCCATGCGTCTCAACATCCCCACTATCTTCGTCTCCGGCGGGCCGATGGAGGCGGGCATCGACGGCAGCAAACGCTACGACCTGGTCGATGCCATGGTCATGGCCGCCGACAGTGCGGTAAGCGATGCCGATATCAACAGGGTCGAGCGTTGCGCCTGTCCGACCTGCGGCTCCTGTTCGGGGATGTTTACCGCCAATTCCATGAACTGCCTGAACGAGGCGTTAGGCATGGCCCTGCCCGGCAACGGCACCCTGTTGGCCACCCATACCGGCCGAAAAAAATTATTCGAAGAGGCGGCGCAGCGCATCGTGCGGATGGCCGCCGCCTGGTACGACGACGGCGACGCCTCCGTCCTGCCAAGGTCCATTGCCTGCCGCAGCGCCTTTATGAATGCCATGACCCTTGATATTGCCATGGGCGGCTCGACCAATACCGTCCTGCATCTCCTGGCCATTGCCCACGAGGCGGGTGTCGATTTCACCATGGCCGACATCGATGCCCTGTCCCGGAAAATTCCCAACCTCTGCAAGGTCTCCCCGTCCTCCGACTACCACATCGAGGATGTCAATCGTGCTGGTGGCATTATGGCCATTCTCGGCGAACTCGACCGAGCCGGGCTCCTCGACAACACGGTATACCGGGTTGACAGCGCAAGTCTCAAAGAGACCCTCGATATCTGGGATATCGCGAGACCCTCGCATTCGCCGGCGGCGGAAGCCCTCTATCTCAGCGCCCCCGGCGCCTCCGGGCAAAATCTGGCCCTGGGCTCGCAGGGCTGCATGTACCTGGAACTTGATCTTGACCGTAAGTCCGGCTGCATCCGCGACATGGAACATTGCTACAGTCGGGAAGGCGGCCTTGCCGTCCTTTTCGGCAATATCGCCCTGGACGGCTGTATGGTGAAGACCGCCGGAGTCGATCCGTCGATCTTCAAATTCACCGGCACTGCCAGGGTCTTCTCCTCCCAGGAAGCGTCCTGCGAGGCCATTCTCGGCGGCAAAATCAAGGCCGGCGACGTCATCATCATCCGTTATGAAGGCCCGAAGGGCGGGCCGGGCATGCAGGAAATGCTCTACCCGACCTCCTACCTGAAATCCGTCCACCTCGGCCGCGAGTGCGCCCTGATCACCGACGGCCGCTTTTCCGGAGGCACCTCCGGGCTGTCCATCGGTCATGTCTCGCCTGAAGCCGCCGCCGGGGGCGCCATCGCCCTCATCGAAGACGGCGACAGCATTGAAATCGACATCCCGGCCAGGACGATCCGCGTCAAGATCAGCGACGCCGAGCTTGCCGACCGACGTAAAAAAGAAGAAGCAAAAGGCGCCACGGCCTTCCGCCCGACCGACCGGCAGAGGACGATCAGCACCGCGCTTAAGGCCTATGCCCTGTTCGCCGCCTCCGCCGACAAGGGCGCCGTTCGGCTGCTGCCGGAATAGCCTGAGGTGCATCGGGGCGTGGCCTTTTTGATTCATCGTCAACCATGAGGAATCCTACGTGAAACCGACAGATATCAATAATCCCGAATACTTCCATAAAGTCATCGATTGCCAGTATGCCTGCCCGTCGCACACCCCGGTACCCGAATATATCCGCATGATCAGTCAGGGCAAATACGACGAGGCCTTTAAGATCAACTGGATCTCCAATGTCTTTCCCGGCGTGCTCGGGCGAATCTGCGACCGGCCCTGCGAACCGGCCTGCAGGCGTACCCGGGTCGAGGAAAACCCGGTGGCTATCTGCCGCTTAAAGCGCGTCGCCGCCGATTTTAAGACCCCCGGTACCGACTTTCTTCCGGAGGTGCCGAGCGAAAAAAACGGCAAGAAAATTGCCCTCATAGGCGGCGGCCCGGCCTCGCTGACCGTCGCCCGCGACCTGCTGCCCCTTGGCTATACGGTCGATCTCTACGACAATCAGGCAAAAGCCGGCGGCTTTATCCGCACTCAAGTGCCCTCCTTCCGCCTGCCTGAAAAGATTTTGAACGAAGAGGTGGAGCGCATTCTCAACATGGGGGTGAACAGCCATTTCAACTACCAGGTTGACAGCCTGAAAAAGATCGTCGATCTGGGCTACGACGCCATCTTTGTCGGCACCGGCGCGCCGCGTGGCCGCGATCTGCCCGACCTGCCCGGCCGCATGGAAGGCGGCGAGGCAATCTTTATCGGCATCGAATGGCTGGCCGGCGTGCTCTACCGCCATATCATAAGGAGCGGGCCAAGGGTATTGGTGCTAGGTGGCGGCAACACCGCCATGGACTGCTGTCGCACTGCCAAAAGACTGGACGCCGACGAGGTGACGGTGGTGGTGCGCAGCCCGAAAGCGGAGATGAAGGCCTCGCCCTGGGAGATCGAGGATGCCGAGGAAGAGGGTATCCCTATTATTGACAACCATTCGCCCCTGGAATTCGTCATCCGGGACGGCCATCTGGTCGGCATGCATTTTCAGAAAATGACCACGGAGGTTGATGCAAGCGGCAGACGACGCCTGGTGCCGACGGACCAGCCGCCGGTCTTCATGCCCTGCGATCAGGTGCTTTTAGCCGTCGGCCAGTCCAACGCCTTCCCCTTTATCGAACCGGAGCTGGGAATTAAAATGACCGAGCGCGGCCTGCCGGAACTCGACCAGATAACCCACCAATCGACGGTGCCCCACATTTTCTTCGGTGGCGATGCGGCCTTCGGACCGAAAAACGTCATCACCGCCGTCGCGCACGGCCATCAGGCGGCGATCTCCATCGATCTGTTCTGTCAGGGCAAAGACTTGCACGACCGGCCAGGACCAGCAGTCAATCTGGTCAGCCAGAAGATGGGTATGCAGGACTGGATCTACGACAGCCGCGTCTCCATCGACCGGCGTCACGCGGTGCCGACTGTCGACCGGGTCAAATCACTGCATGACCGGCTGATGGAGGTCGAACTCGGCTTCAGCAAAAAAACCGGTCACGAGGAGGCTTCACGCTGCCTAAATTGCGACGTGCAGACGGTTTTTGAATTTTCCACCTGCATCGAATGCGATTCCTGCGTCGACGTCTGTCCGGAATCCTGCATCAATTTCATCGACAACGGCGACGAAGAGGACCTGCGCGAAAGGCTCCTGGTCCCGGCGGACAATACTCGACAGGCGCTGTACGTTTCTCCGACCCTGCCCACCGGCCGGGTCATGGTCAAGGACGAAAATGTCTGCCTGCACTGCGGCCTCTGCGCCGAACGCTGTCCGACTTCTTCCTGGGAAATGATACAATTCACCTATAAATGTGCATCGGCGGGGGAAAAATGAAGAGGATAGAACGCGTCAACGACTTTGTCGTCCGCTTTGCCAACGTCAACGGTTCCGGTTCGGCGAGCGCCAACAATCTTTTCGCCAAGGCCATCTTCCGCCTCGGTGTCCCGGTCAGTCCGAAGAATATCTTCCCCTCAAATATCCAGGGCTTACCAACATGGTACGAGGTGCGGGTCAGCGAACAGGGTTATCTCGCCAGGCGGGGCGGCTTCGATTTCGTCGTCGCCGTCAACGGCCAGACCCTGCTGCGCGATTACCGGGAACTGTCGCCAGGCGGCTATTTTCTCTACGACTCCACCAGGGAACTGAACGAAGAGTTCGACCGCAGCGATGTCATCCCCATCCCGATCCCGCTCACCGACCTGTGCAATACCGCCTTCGAGAACCCGAAACTGCGGCAGCTGCTGAAAAACATCATCTACGTCGGTTCGCTTGCCTACCTGATACACCTCGATTTCGCCGTCCTCACCGACGCCGTTAATCAGCAGTACCGTAAGAACCCGAAACTGGCCGAACCGAATATCAAGGCCCTGGAAATCGGCTTCGCCTACGCCCGCGACCATCACCCGGACACCTGCAAACTGCGGGTCGAAAAAACCGACCGGATCGGGGATAAAATTCTCATGAACGGCAACTCGGCCTTTGCCCTCGGCGCGATTTACGCCGGGGCGACGGTGGTCGGCTGGTATCCGATCACCCCCTCCACCTCGGTGGTCGAGGCCTTTGAAAAATACACCACTATGTTCCGGGTGGAAGCCGACAGCGGCAGGCGCAAGGCGGCAATCCTCCAGGCCGAAGATGAGCTGGCGGCCCTTGGCATCGTCATCGGCGCCTCGTGGAACGGGGCGCGGGCCTTCACCTCCACCTCCGGCCCCGGCATCTCGCTGATGAGCGAGTTTTTCGGGTTAGCCTATTTCGCCGAGATCCCGGCGGTCGTCCTTGATGTGCAGCGGACCGGCCCGAGCACCGGCATGCCCACCCGCACCCAGCAATCCGATCTGCTGTCCTGTGCCTACGCCTCGCACGGCGACACCAAACACGTCCTCCTCTTTCCCTGCAACCCGCGCGAATGTTTCGATTTCGCCGCGGACGCCTTCGACCTCGCCGAACGGCTGCAGACGCCGGTCATCGTCATGAGCGATCTCGACCTGGGGATGAACGACCATATCAGCCCGCCCCTGCACTGGGACGACAACCGTACCTATGACCGCGGCAAGGTGCTGTCCGCCGAAGATCTTGAATCCCGTCAGGAACAATGGGGCCGCTATCTCGATGTCGACGGCGACGGCATCTGTTACCGCACCTATCCGGGCACCCATCCGACCAAGGGCTCCTATTTCACCCGCGGCACCTCGCACAACGAATACTCGGGTTACACCGAGGAAAGCCCGATTTATCAGGCCGGCATGGAGCGGCTTTTGCTCAAGTGGCAGACCGCCCGCCACCTGGTGCCGGCGCCGCGCATAAAGATCAGGGATGGCAAGAGCCGTCTCGGTACCATCTTTTTCGGCAGCACCACCCAAGCCGCTTACGAGGCGATCGGCGACCTCGCCCTCCAGGGCTTGTGGATCAATTCCCTGCGGCTGCGCGCCTTTCCCCTGAACGACGAGGTGGCCGACTTCATCAACCGTCATGAGACGATTTTCGTTATTGAACAGAACCGTGACGGCCAGCTGCGCACCCTCTTGATCAACGAAGGTGATTTCCCGCCGGAAAAACTGCTCAAGGTCCTGAGTTTTGACGGCCTGCCCATTACCGCCGCCTGCATCGCTGCAAAAATAGGGGCGCTTCTTCAGGAAAAACCGCAACAGAGTAAGGATGGAGGCACAGCATGAGCACCGACCGCCCGATTTTCCGTCACCCGCAAGCCACCAAGAATTCCGCCGGATTTAGCCGCAAGGATTATGAAGGGGCGATTTCCACCCTGTGCGCCGGCTGCGGCCATGACTCGGCCACCAACGCCATCATCCAGGCCTGTTTCGAGCTGGCCATCCTGCCGCACCGGGTTGTCAAGATGTCCGGCATCGGTTGTTCCTCCAAGACCCCAGCCTACTTCCTCGGCCGGTCGCACGGCTTCAATTCGGTGCACGGCCGCATGCCGTCGATTGCCACCGGCGCCAACATGGCCAACCGCGACCTGCTCTATGTCGGCATCTCCGGCGACGGCGACACCGCCTCCATCGGCATGGGCCAGTTCGCCCATGCCCTGCGCCGTAACCTGAACCTCACCTATATCTGCATGAACAATGGGTGCTACGGTCTTACCAAAGGTCAGGACTCAGCCACCGCCGACCGCGGCTCGGCCGGTAAGAAAGGCGTTCCCAACCCTTACTCGGCAATCGATCTCTGTGAACTGGCCATAGAGCTTGGCGCAAGCTATGTGGCCCGTGGTTTCTCCGGCGACAAGCAGCAGCTGGTACCGCTCATCAAAGGGGCCTTTTCCCATAGCGGCCTGGCCTTTATCGATGTCATCTCGCCCTGTGTAACCTTCAACAACACCTCAACCTCGACCAAGAGCTACGAATACGTCCGCGAGCATATCGACTCGACCAACACCTTCGACTTCATCCCCCTGCAACAGGAAATCCTCGCCCACTATCCGGAAGGCACCAGCCAGGATGTCCTGATGCACGACGGCAGCGTTCTCCATTTGCATAAGGCCGAGTCCAGCAAGGACGTCACCAGCAGACGCCGCGCGGTTGACAGCCTTGAGGAAGAAAAGGCCAAGGGACGATTGCTCACCGGCCTTCTCTACGTCAATCAGGATATCATGGAAACCCACGACATTATTAATTCGACGCTGCGGCCGCTTAATACTCTAAAGGAAGCCGATCTTTGTCCGGGGAATGCTGCCCTAAAGAAGATCATGGAGGGGCTGAGATAGACAGAATAGGTATTGTGTCCCCCTATTTTTCATAATCAACCTGACTTGTTTGGCCGGCACGACCCTTGCAAAGCAAGGCTCGCGCCAACCAAAACGCAGGTTATCATGGCGTTAAGCGTCTATGGATACTATGGATATTATAGCGAAAATATTTGAACAAATTTTTCCCGTAGCTGCTGTTGGTGCAGGGCTGGCATTGCTCCTTCGCGGCTGGATCTCCGAGCGACTCAAACAATCGATTTCGCACGAATATTCTGAGAAACTCGAAACATTTAAGAACGAATTAAATCTTCGTGTACAAGCTCTCCGTCATGAGTATGAAGTAAATCGGCTTCGAACGTCACTTTTCTTCGATCATCAACGCATGGCGTTTGCAGAAATTCTCGCGAAAATCGCCGAGGTCAATTGTGAGTGGTTGCGAACAGGATACGAGGACGAAGTTGGTTTCATTGAGCCTGTTTCGAAGATCATGCTCCAGCAGCTACGCCAACTCTGCTATAAACATCAACTTTTCCTCGACAACGATTCAATTATGGCCATGGAACTTTTATTTGAGATTTACCAAGATTCCTTTAATAATAGTAAAATCCCAGAGTCCTATGACAGTGCAGAATATCTCCGGCCTCGCATTGCAGCCCTCTTTCAACAAAAAATTGGGGTAGCAAGCGATAAGCATCCCATTAAACAAATTGCCCTGCTTGGCGCCATAAGAATTCTCAACCGCTACCACTTTCATGAAATTGATTTGCCCGTCAGTGGTCAACTTAAGCTTGGTTGGCAAGACGCCGCCGCCGACGGTGTGATGAAGGCAGAGCATAATTTTGGCGAGTTGGTCAGAATCATGCGCAAATTTCAAACCTACCTGCAAACCAAAACCACAACCTTTTATGAAGCAGAGGCTAGCCTTGAAAGATATCTCACCGTTCTTGACCCAAAGCTACCTAGCAACGACGCTTAACAAGTCAATAAACCTGACTGGAAATAAGCGCTTTCTAAAAGGTGGTCAGCACATCGGCCAGCAGGTTATTCCACCGTTATACACTAACAAAAAGAGTAGTGAAAGCGAGAACAAGGGTCAGGTCTTGAAACGTGAATATATGATATTTCAAGACCTGACCCTATGATCTCCCTATGATCTCCAAAAAATAACGACATCCTGACCTTTGCAAAAACTTTTAACTATGTAATTATTTTATATTATTTTTACTAACCCAACCAACCAAACCATTTTTATTTTTTATCTTTGCATAAGCCCCTTCATTGGTAAGTATTTCTTCAATGTCAGACTTGTCCATTTTACCGATAATACTACTTGAAGCAGTTGCCTCTTTGTAAACATTATATTTGCCAACGTTGTTTTCGTTGCCGTTTACATCGTGAGCGGTGTAGCCTCTTGCTTCCATACACATCCTAAATAGATCTTTGGACTGATCGTCCGCGTGCATCTGGGCGCTAATTATCATGGCAATACCAACGCCACCAGTCCCACCGCCACTCCATGAGGTTCTTGATTGTTGCACACAATCATATCTGTCACGGCTAAATTCTTCGTTTGTTACACCAAGTTTATCAAATACTAACTGTTGTGCACACCCTGTCATCTGTAAAAATAGACTGCTCAAAATCAATAGTCTTTTAGCTGGAAAAGCATTCATCCGATGAGTCTCCTCTTTCAACTCCACGGGCATCATCTAATGCCAAGATGGTGGTTTTCTCATCATATCAAATTAACGGTTCATATATATCTTTTGGTTTTATTACGCATTTTTAAAAACGCCACATTTTCGATAATATCGTCTACCTGCTCAAATATTTACACAGGTATTTTAAAGGAACCGTATCAGGGGATTGAATAAATGGCAAGGTTTCAAATTAGATTGGAGCTTAACTCTTATCAAAAATCTTACCTACGCTGGAGAATACAGGAAGCGTTGTTAATGGCAACAAGGGCCGGGGGGTAAATAGTGGACGAAAGAGGGGACGTTGTTTAATTGTTGCATCAGGGAGATGAGAACAGATTTAATTTCTGAAACTGAAGATTTGGAAATACTGGGACACTTCCCAGGTTATTGTGAATGAGACAGCTTTTTCTAACTACCATCGCCCATCATGCTTGACGTTAATCACGTCGCGCGTTATTATTTAACGCATGATAAGATCATTCAAATGTAAATACACCGAAGCACTCTCAGGAGGTAAGCGCGTCAGACGGTTCGCGAATATTGCTGATGTTGCGCGACGTAAATTAAGACAGCTTGAGATCGCAAATCGACTTGAAGATTTGAGAGTGCCTCCAGGCAACCACCTTGAAGCACTCACGGGGAATCGTTCCGGCATATACAGTATTCGCATCAATGATCAGTGGCGTGTCTGTTTTGGTTGGACGGATGCAGGCGCAGAAAATGTGGAAATAGTTGATTACCACTGAGGAGAATCTAGTATGAGCATACTCAAACCCATCACTCCAGGCGAGATCCTCTCGGAAGAGTTTCTCAAACCCATGATTATTAGCCAGTATCGTTTAGCCAAGGAAATCGGTGTCCCCGCTCAACGTATCAGCGAGATTATTGCCGGTAAGCGTTCGATCACAGCTGATACTGATTTACGGTTGTGCCGATTTTTTGGTTTATCCAACGGATATTGGTTGCGTGCTCAAGCTGCCCACGATACGGAAGTTGCAGAACGTACTCTCGGCAAAATGATAATAAAGATCAAACCTTGGTCTGAGTCAACTGCCCAACAAGGTGCTCCGGCCGATGCTCGTACTTCACACGGCTGAGCTTGCCGTTCGGCTGGCAAGGCCGGCCAACCAAGAAAGGACTAGAAATGAAATCGAGAATAATTGCGATAGCGGTCATGTTATTGGCAGCCAACGTAGGATTGGCGCAGGACACGAAATACCCCAAGGCTAGAGTCAGCTTCGATGACTTCAAAGGTCTTGTTGCGGAGGTGGAGACTCACCGAGCCAGCCGCCTCATCGACCTCAACACATTCCTCAAGATGAGCGAGGAGGAAGGAGTCATGATTCTGGATTCGCGTTCCGACTTTCGTTTCGACCGCATCCACCTTAAAGGCGCAAGCCACTTGGCCTTTACCGACTTCACCCAAGACAATCTGACAAAAGTCATTCCAAATCCCGAGACCAAGATTTTGATCTACTGCAACAACAATTTCGACGGCGACCAGACGGATTTTGCCTCAAAAGTTGCCGTGCCGCGTCCGAAGCCAGCTAATGCGGTAGCAACCCAATTCGCCGCCCAAGCCAAGCCGCTCATGATGGCGCTGAACATTCCCACCTATGTCAATTTGTATGGATACGGCTACCGCAATGTTTATGAGCTGCATGAACTTGTGGGAGTGAGCGACCCCAGAATTACGTTTGAAGGAACCGTTGTAGAGCAGAAACCCACGCCCCCCGCGCCCCCGGCTGCGAAGTGAACAATAAGCGATGGGAGAAAATATGGGACGCGCGTAAATATGGGACGTTGTTTAATTGTTGAATAGAAAAAGTGGATATTACCAACCAACCGTTTTAGCGGTCAAGCCGCTGAACTTAGCGGCACACGGCGCCGGTCAGCGCCGCGGTTATACTTGTAGTATGGAGGTGTGAGAATATCAATAATGATATCGTGACAGAATTCGGGGGACACCTAACTTAGTTTTTACGCAACCACATGCACAACACCTTTTCGTGACATCGTGTGGGAAAACGATACCTCCGAGAATCAGCTTGAATCCCATCATTCCCCAGCAATAAACCCATGATAGTTCTCCCGGTTGAGCAAATGCCATTCCGCATCGGGGTATGCGGCAGTCCATTCCTTCGGCGGACGGGGTTTTGCCTTGCCCCATTTCATTTCGTAGCCGTACAACTTGCCATTGCGCTCTTCAACAAGATCCAGTTCCTGTTTACTATAGGTCCTCCAGAAATAATTGTTGGCCGGTTCCCTCAGATATTCCTGGCGTTTTAATCGCTCGATGACCAGATAATTTTCCCATAATTCGCCGGTATCATTGCGCAACTCAAGGAGATTGAAGTTGTTGATCAGGGCGTTACGTATACCGTTATCTATGAAATAATATCGGCTGTTCTTGGTTACCTCGCTGCGCAGGTTGCGACTGAACCCTCCCAGTTTCTGGATGACAAATGCCTTTTCCAAGAGATCCAGATAGTGATCGACCGTATTTTTACTCATCCCGAGGCTTGCACCCAATTCGCTGTACGAGACCTCCTTACCGATCTGGAAGGCGATCAATTGCAGCAGCCTGCCAATCTTTGCCGATTGTCTGATGCCTTCCAGTTCCAGGATGTCCTTATACAGGTAGGAGGATACGATTTCCTTGAGATACTGCTGCCGTTCGCGGTTATCTCCCATCAGTACAATTTCCGGATAGGAACCATAAATCAGGCGGCTTTCGAGACGCGCCTCGGTCTGGTGTCGTTGTTCTATCGCACCTAGCTCCAGTTGCGACAGGGGGTACTGGATCAGGGTTGTTTTTCTGCCGGTCAGCGGTTCGCCGATGCTGCGGGCCAAATCGAAAGAAGACGACCCGGTGGCAACGATGCGAATATCGGGTATATGGTCAACGATCAGCTTGAGATTAAGACCGATGTTTTTGACCTTCTGGGCTTCGTCAACCACCAGCAGGCGATTCTTGCCGACAAATTCCTTGAGTTTCTCCAGCGACTGGCTTGAAAGATAGCCTTGAACGGTAATGTCTTCGCCACTCACCAGCAAGTAAGGCCCATCTTCCTCTCTCAGAAATTCCTGGATCAGGGTGGTCTTGCCGGTGCGTCGGGCACCATAGATAACAACCACTTTCCCGTGTTTTAGCGTTGCTTTTAGGTTATCCAGCTGTCTCTGCCTGATGTAATTCATATAAACCCCGTCATTTAATTGACTGAATTATAGCAAATTCAGTAATTTTTGCGGCAGAAATTTTGATATCCGGCAACCAGCTGATTTGAACAGAGACGGGTAATTTCCCCTATCGCAGAAACCAGGGTTCCCGTCCGCCGGTAAGAATCTCCACCCCGTCCGCCGTCACCAAAAGAGTATGCTCGAACTGGGCGCTTCTCGCCAGATCGGCGGTGACCGCCGTCCACTTATCCGGCCAGACGACACATTCGGCGCTGCCGGCATTGAGCATCGGTTCGATGGTAAAGGTCATGCCTTCCTTGATCAGCATGGCGTTTTTCGATTCGTAGAAATGGGCGACGTAGGGCTCCATGTGAAAGTTTTCGCCGATCCCGTGTCCGGTAAACTCCCGGACGATGCTGAAACCGTTCTGCCGGGCATGGGTCTCGATCACAAGGCCGATGGCGTTCAGTTTGTTCCCCGGGCAAACCTCATCGATGGCCCGCAGCAAACACTCCCAAGTCACCTGGACCAGCCGCTTTGCCTCATCGTCGACCTCGCCGACAAAAACCGTCTCGGAGCAATCGCCATGCATACCGTGGGCGTAGACGGTAACATCGCAGTTGATGATATCCCCCTCCATTAACCTTCGATTATCGGGAATGCCGTGCACCACCACCTCATTCACCGAAGTGCAGATGGATTTGGGAAAACCCATATAATTGAGGGGGCTCGGGTAGGCGCCAAGGGCAAGGATATGCTGGTGGGCAAGGCAGTCGAGTTCATCGGTGCTAACACCGGGATGCACTGCCGCAAGGACCGTATCCAGGACCTCCCGCGCCAGTCCACCGGCCTTGCGCATCCGCTCGATCTGTTCGGCGGTTTTCTTGATGCAGGACAGTTTGTAAGGGGCCGGAACGCCGGAATAGGCGTATTCCGGCCGAGAAATATGGGATGGTACCGATCGGGTGGGACTGATGATTCCGGCGACAACGGTCGGCCTTTGCATGCGTATGTTCTCCGTAACCTCTCAAGGAGCGAAATTTCTTCTGTAATAATTTTGAAAAGATACCTTCACCTGGCACGCAAAAGCAAGGCATTTTGCGGAAAATGTCTCAGCTCTTTCGTTTGTCGCTAAAAGGTTCTATACTATTTACCTGCCGGTAAAACCGTTCTGCCCGAGTGGATCTGAAAAATGAGATAAGGATATGGCACTAATTAAAAGATCGGAGCTGCCGGCGGCTCTGCAGGAAGGATCGCCGCTGCTCACCGCCCAGGTTTTTCTCTTTTTCGGCGAGCGATTTCTCTGCAAGGAGGCCGCCGATCTTGTACAAGAAAAACTTCTGGCGATGGGGCACGGGGCCGTCCATGCCATCGACGGCGACCGGGAGGATGCCGGCCGGACCTTGTCCCGGCTGATGAGCTATAGCCTGCTGCCGGGCCGCCAGCTGTTTCGGGTCTCGGACAGCCGGATCTTTCACAGCAAGACGGTGGTCGAAGAAATCTGGACCAAGGCGGTACAGGCCTTCCAGGGCGGCAACTCCGGTCCGGCCCGCAACCATCTGGTAAGCATGGTCCAGGCAGTCGGCCTGAAGATTGAGGGGCCAACGCCCCTGTCGGAGATCCCGCCGCCGGAGTGGCAGAAAATCTTTGCCTTTGCCAAACCGAGCGAAAGCCTTGACTGGGCCGACCAGATGCTGGGCGAGGGTGGCGATCAAGTCAAGGTGGCTGGCGCCAACCTGGCGGATCGCTATATCGAGACCTTCGAGAAAGGCATTCCCGCCCAGAATATTCTCTTGTTGACCGCCGAAACCGTCGATAAACGCCAGAAGTTATTTACCTACTTGAAAAAGCACTGCTCCGTTGTCGATTGTTCCGTGGCCGTCGGCTCCGGAGCCGCGGCACAAACCGAACAAAAAGAAGTCCTCCGGGAGATGATGCAAAAGACCCTCACCGACTTCCATAAAAAGATCGAGCCACGGGCGGTGGAGATGTTTTTTGAGCGGGTCGGCTTCCATCCAGTGGCGGTGGTAATGGAAACCGAAAAACTGGTGCATTCCATCGGCGACCGCGCCGGTATCACCGCAAACGATGTGGAGGAGATGGTCGGCCGCAATCGGGAAGACGCCCTCTTTGAGCTGACCGACGCCCTCGGTAAAAGACAGGCCGACCGGACCCTGACGATCCTCTCGCACCTTCTCGAACAGGGAATTCATGAGTTGGCCATCCTGGCAACTCTGCGAAACTATTTAAGGAAACAGCTGATTTTCCGCTCTCTGCAGATGCGTACCTTTCCGGTCTGGCGCAGCGGCATGAATGCCAGGGATTTCCAGAACACCTATCTCCCCGCCCTGAAAGCGGAAGACGACTGGGGCGAACTCCTGCAGGGCCACCCCTATGCCCTGTTCATGAGTTTTACCAAGGCTGCGGAATACTCCTGTTCCGGACTGAAAAGATGGCTGGCAATGCTGCTCGATGCCGAATTCCGCCTCAAGGGATCGCCCCTGCCGTCGCGGCTGGTCATCGAGGAACTCCTGGTGGCGATGTTGAAAGGGTCAGCGAAACTTCCCGGCAGAAGAGATTTTGTGGTATAATTGAATTTGGGCTGGAGATAATTATTTTTTGGGTATAAGGGCTGCCGATAACCGGGATTGCCTTGAAGTGATAATAGAACTACCTTAATCGTACGACCATGGCCGAGCAAAAAAACCAAAGAGAAGGAAATGTCCTTACCAAGGATGAGATCGAAACCAGGGAGCCGCCGCTGTACAAGGTGCTGCTGCACAATGACGACTATACCACCATGGAATTCGTCATCTCCATTCTTGAAACCGTATTTCAGAAATCGACCCCTGACGCCACAAAAATAATGCTTAATGTCCACAACGAGGGGGTAGGAGTAGCCGGAGTGTATACCTGGGAAATCTGTGAAACAAAGATCTCCCTGGTCCACCAACTGGCAAAAAAAAATGAGTTTCCATTACGTTGTTCGATGGAAACGGTATAACCAAGGATTTCCCTTTTCCACAACCGCACCCGGAAAACTATGCTGAGCAAGACACTGGAAAAAGCCCTGATAATGGCGATAAGAGAGGCAAAAAACCATAATCACGAGTATGTGACCGTCGAACACATGCTCTATGGTCTTCTGCACGACGAACTGACCAGCTACATCATCAACCAATGTGGCGGCTCGACCCAGATCCTCAAAGATCGTCTGGAAAAATTCTTCCTGCGGGAGATTCCCACCCTCTCCAGCACCGGGTCGATGGAGCCGGCTCAAACCATCGCCTTTAACCGGGTGCTGCAGCGGGCAGTGGCCCATGTCCAGAGTTGCGGCAAAAGTCAGGTGGATAGCGGCGATGTTCTGATCTCTATCCTCGCCGAGGAAGAATCCCATGCCGTCTATTTCCTCACCTCGGTGGGTGTCGGCAAGATGGAGGTGATGAACTTCATCTCTCACGAACTGCCGGCCGAAGGCCTGCAAAAAGAGCCCTTCTCCTCCCCGCCCGACGCCCCGGATCAGCAGAAAGGCGGCAAAGACGCCAAGGCCCTGGAAGAGTTCACCATCAACTTAGCCGATCTTGCGGCCGCCGGCAAAATCGATCCCCTTATCGGACGGAGCGAGGAGTTGAACCGGATCATGCAGGTCCTCTGCCGACGGAAGAAAAACAATCCGCTCTTGGTCGGCGAACCGGGCGTCGGCAAGACGGCAATGGCCGAAGGCTTGGCCTTGCGTATCCACCAAGATAAAGAGGCCCGGGCCAAGGGCGAGACGCCGCAGGTACCCGACCTACTGCGCGGTGTCGAGATTCACCTCCTTGATATGGGGACCCTCGTCGCCGGTACCAAATATCGCGGCGATTTTGAGAAACGCCTGAAAAGTGTGGTCTCGGCCATCGAGAAAAAGGAAAACGCCATCCTCTTCATTGACGAGATGCACACCATCGTCGGCGCCGGGGCAACGAGCGGCGGCTCAATGGACGCTTCCAACCTGCTGAAACCTGCCCTGCAGGCGGGAATACTGCGGTGCATCGGCTCGACCACCTACGAGGAGTATAAAAACCAGATCGAGAAAGACCGAGCCCTGTCGCGGCGCTTCCAAAAAATTGATATCACCGAACCGACGGTTGACGACACCCATCTCATTCTTAAAGGCCTGCAGCACAAATACGAAGAGCACCACAATGTCAGGTACTCGCAGAAGTCGGTCAAGGCCATGGCCGAACTGTCGTTTCGCTTTATCAACGAGCGTTTTCTCCCGGACAAAGCCATTGATGTGATGGACGAGGTTGGTTCCCTCTTCCGGCTGGAAGGCAGGCAAGGCTCGATTGTCAAGGTCAGCGATATTGAGAAAGTGGTATCGAGGATGGCGCGAATCCCGGCCAAATCGAGTTCCAGTTCGGAAATTCACGACTTGCGCGAACTGGCGACCCGTCTGAAGGCGGTGGTTTTCGGCCAGGACGAGGCGATCGGTGCGGTAACCTCGGCGGTGAAACGGTCGCGCGCCGGCCTCGGCAACCCCGACTCGCCGACCGGCAGTTTCCTCTTTGCCGGTCCGACCGGCGTGGGCAAGACCGAAGTGGCAAGACAGCTGGCGGTCGTGCTCAACGTCCACTTCGAGCGCTTCGACATGAGCGAATACATGGAAAAACATGCGGTTGCCAGACTGATCGGCTCACCCCCCGGCTATGTCGGCTTCGACCAGGGCGGTCTCCTGACCGAGGCGATCAGAAAGCACCCCTATTCGGTACTGCTCTTTGATGAAATTGAAAAGGCGCACCCGGATATTTTTTCCATTCTCCTCCAGGTCATGGACCACTCGACCTTGACCGACAATTCCGGGCGCAAGGCCGATTTCCGCAACGTCATCATCATCATGACCACCAATGCCGGCGCCCGCGAACTGGCCGGCCGGAGCATCGGCTTTGTCAGCAGTAAGAAGGGTAAAGACCAGACGGCCATCACCAAGCTTTTTGCCCCGGAGTTTCGCAATCGGCTCGATGCCATCGTCTCCTTCAGCTCCCTCGACCATGCCGCGACCGAACTGGTGGTCGATAAACTGATCAGAGAACTGGAGGAACAATTAGGAGAAAAACGCGTCACCATCAAGCTCAGCCCAGAGGCACGAACCTATCTGGCGAAAAAGGGCTACGATCCGGATTATGGTGCAAGGCCGCTCCGGAGGCTCATCATGAAGGAAATCGGCGACAGCCTGACCGAAGAAATTCTCTTCGGCAGCCTTGCCAGGGGCGGCGAGGTTGCGGTCGACGAGGAGGATGGTAAACTGGTCTTTACCTACCCGAAAGGGTAAAACAACCTTGTATATGGCGGAATGGCTCCCCATTCCGCCGTATTCTCCCCAGCCTCAGGTGGCATGAACTCTCAACATCATTTCCTTTCAGTTTGCTACTGCTAAATAGACTTTCTCCAGTCCCTTGCAATTCCACAATTTTTACCATAAACTTTGATCATCGCGCAAGAAAGCTCCCCTTTTCTTGAACTGTAAGCAGTTCAATGTTGTGCGATTGCCCTCTTATTCCCGAAATTGTCAAACTTTTCGAGTACACCTGCTGAACCGGTTGTTTACTTGTATTTTGTTTTTTGCCCCGCCCACAGAGAGGAGACAAGTATTATGCAAAGTGTTCAAAAAATCGGCATGAAATTATTACTGCCTGCAATCAGCGTCACAGTACTTTTCTCCATTGCTCTTTTCTTTATTGGAAATACCGTACTCAATCGTCTGGTGGAACAAAACTTTGATCGAATAGTCCAATCAAAAACAGCAGACATTGCCAACAACGAGAAACGTATCGCTGAAAATTTACTGACCCAAGCATCCTTTTTCAGCCAGGCAAAGGCCATCCTGGGGGCCTATGATACTGCATATCAAGGGAATCTGAACAACTCCGATGATCCTCAATTGGAATTGGCGCGCAATCAACTCCAAAGCTATTTTGCATCAATTGAAAAAGGTTACCAGGAAACCCATGCCGGCAGTTCACTGCGATTGCATTTCCACGTTCCTCCAGCTAGAAGTCTTGTCCGCCTGTGGAAAAAAGATCAACACAAGAGTGACGACCTGAGTTCTTTCCGAGATTCTGTGGCCTCAATCAGCAGAGATCACAAACCTATTTCCGGCATCGAAATCGGCGTTGGCGGGTTTGAAATTCGCGGAATAGTCCCAATTATCAACGAAAGCGGGAAGTATTTGGGATCAGTGGAGTCACTCTCCTCCTTCGATCCTATCGTCAAAGACAGTATCAGTAATGACAGGGAGTATCTAGCTGTCTATATGAATAAAGAATTCCTACCGAATGCAAACCAGTTACAAGATGCTTCGAAAAACCCGATTATCGAAAACTTTGTCTTCGTTTCATCAACCGACAAACAAACAACCGATGCTGTTTTGACACCGGCATTGCTGAAAGATGGCCAAGCTGGGCTGAAGGCAGTTCGGATAAAAAACTATTTTTCCTGTGTATTCCCTATCAAGGACTTCAGCGGCAAACAAATTGGGGTAATGGCATATCTTATAAACGCTACCGATCTGTATACGATGGTGAGAAAAATAGAATGGGGAATTGTCACTCTCTGTATTGCACTGCTGGCAGCTATTATTATACCGCTATTTTTCAGCGTTCGATCGGTTACTGCATCCATCAACCGCACGATAGCAATGCTCAAAGACATAGCTGAAGGCGAGGGTGACCTGACGATGCGGCTTGATGCCGGTTCCAAGGATGAAATAGGCGAACTCGGTTTCTGGTTCAACACCTTCATCAAAAAGCTCCAGGGAATAATCACACGAATTGCGGAAAACTCAAATCTGGTCAATGCCTCAGCCAACCAGCTGGCAACAATAGCCAACCAATTGTCTGCAGGAGCTGAAGATACCTCACAACGGGCTGCCAACGTGGCCTCCGCCTCGGAAGAGATGACTGCCAACTTGAACAATGTTGCAGCTGCGATGGAAGAATCCTCCACCAATACCAATATGGTCGCTTCAGCCGCTGAGGAAATGACTGCAACCATCTATGAAATAGCCGAGAATGCCGAACGGGCAAGAAGCGTTTCCAGTAAGGCAGTGACGCAGGCGAAAAACGCCTCCGACAAAATGGCGGAACTCGGTACGGCAGCCGAAAAAATCAGCATGGTAACCGAAACAATCACGGAGATCTCTGAACAAACCAATCTTCTCGCCCTCAATGCGACGATCGAAGCAGCACGAGCAGGAGAGGCCGGCAAGGGGTTTGCCGTGGTCGCCAATGAAATTAAAGTCCTGGCAAAGCAGACAGCCCAGGCGACCTTGAATATCAAGGGCCAGATCGACGATGTTCAAAGGACAACAAACTCCACCATTACCGAAATCGATCAGATCTCTGAAGTAATCAGCGGAGTGAATGATATTGTAGGGACAATTGCCACAGCAGTAGAAGAACAGACCGCAGCAACAAAGGAAATTGCAAACAACATTTCCAACGTCAGCCAAGGAATCCAGGAAGTTAATGAAAATGTCAGCCAAAGTTCGACTGTGGCTGGTGAAATTTCGCAGGATATTTCAAAAGTCAATCTTGCCGCCACAGTGATTTCTCAAAGCAGCAAAGAGGTGCATACGAGTTCAGAAGACTTGCAGCGCATGGCAGCCGAACTCAATGCCATTGTCGGCAGTTTTAAAGTCTGATTAATACTCGGATGCATCGGCGGTGATATTGCCAATATAAATCGGAAAGTTCAGGAGATGGCGTAATCGGCAGTGCTGTTAATTTAAATTTTCATAAAACAGTGCAATCTTTTCTTCATCATTAATTTCGAAGGCGATGCTTTGTATCAGCTCATCGGTGTTGCTCTGTTCCTGGATAGCATTAATTGCCTTTTTATAGATAATCCTTCCGACCGGACCCATCACCAAATTGAGAGCAATTATAATTTTTTCATGATCGTGAGTTACTTTCTCTAAGCCCAGAGCTTCTTTATTGTCCTGAGAAGAAGAAATACCAGACGACCGGATAATGGCCTTTGAAATCTCTTCGATATTCAAAATACTGAAGATGAGTGTTATCCCTAATGTCTTAACACTTTTTCTTACCTCATCCGGATTATTATCTACAAGTATAAGTATCTTGTTTGCTTTTATGGTTTTGTCGACAATTTGAGATAGAAATCGATATCCGTCTGTTACTCGCGGAATTTTAATTGCGGTGATAATAAAATCAAATGTCGCGGTTTTTAATATTTCGAGTGCTTCTATTCTAGTATTGATAAAAGTAAGTTCGATTTTTGTCTCAAAGGGTGTAAGAACCTTGTTCAGTTGTGTGATAAAGTGAGTATCGGATGTTACTATAAGTACTTTTCGAGGCATGCCGATACTCCTTTTGTTGTTGGCCTAATATTCAGGTTCATTGTTTATCAATCAATTACCTTCCGCATGACATCATATTCAGCATCGTTTGACAAGATAAATCCGACGATCTCCAGTGCTTTAAGTATGCTGTCGCCTTTCGAAAGCTTTAAGACTGCAGCTTCGATACTTGCTTTTTTATCCTTCGGCAGAGTTTTTTTGACGGATAAGGCCCAATAGGGCAACCAGGCTGTTTCGACCATGGTCTTCACTGAACCGGGAGTGATGAACTCGTCTGCTATATGAAGAGCCGATTCTCTGATGAAGCCTGCATCGACATCGCCAATGCTCACCGAGATAATAACGTTTTCTTGTCTGTTGTCTGCAGCTACAATGAGCTGGCAATCTCGATCGAGATCGATTGCGTTTTCCTTAAATACTAATTTCTGCGAGAGATATCCGCCGGTTGAATCTTTGCTGACAATCATTATCTTTTTATTTTTCAAATCAGAGATATGAGCGATATCAGAGTCAGGTCTGGTAATGATAATTCCTCGAAACCCTTGTCCGTTTTGGTCTTCTACTGCGGCAGCGACTGCTTCATGTTGCTTCGAAATTTTCGTATATACGACTGGGTTCTCGAGCCCGATATCAATCGTGCCGTTTTTAATTTGGGCTTCAAAGTCGGCAAAACTCTGGGTCGGGACATATTCAATACTTAAGCCGGTTTCCAGTTTTAAATATGCAACAAATGGAGCAACCATTGTATTGAGTTTTTCCGGGAAATAGCGCGGCAGCATTGAAAATTTATAGGTTTCTGCATAAACGCCATTGCCATAGAGGCAGATGAGAAAAAACAGAACTGAAAAACAGGATTTCATAGTCTTCCTTGTGTATTTTAAATGAGTCCGCATTTTAATCTCACTTTCTTTCATTTAACCGACATCGCAAGTCCGAATACTTTGCGAATCGAATCATAATCGCTATCCTGCGCAGGCTTAAGTGCTTCAACCTTGAGGGATTTCAAAACAGCACTTCCAGGCTTAATATCCAGAAGAGCGCTAACAATTTTTTTCCGATCTTCTTTCGGCAGTTCACGACTTAATGACAATGCCCAATTTGGCATCCATGCTGTAGGTTGAAGTATACGAATTGCTCCGGCAGGGACAAATTCATTTGCTTGCAACAGGGCCGATTCGCGGATAAAACCGGCATCAACATCACCGGCAAACACTGAAAAAATTACATTTTCATGCTTATTCTCAGGGGCCTCTTCAATAATACAATCTTTAGCAACATCAATTCCACTCTCAAGCAACGTGAGTTTTTGCGAGAGGAATCCTCCAACACTCGTCTGCCCGACAATACCGATTTTCTTTCCTTTAAGTTCAATAATTGTTCTTAAAGGGCTATCCGACCGTGTGATAATTATTCCCCGGAATTTTTCTCCTTCATTTGCCGTGGAGGCGATGGCCACGACCTCATGTGCCCCTGAATTCAAAACAAAGATATAAGGATTCTCGAATCCGATATTTATTCTTCCTGAAGACAATTGCTGGGAATATTCATTGAAACCGGCGGTTAAAGTTGTTGATATCGGTAATCCTGTCTGCTTTGCAAGATATTCGGCAAGTGGTGTAATTCGCGCATTGATGTCTTCCGTCGAATAGAGTGGCAGCATTGAGAGTCTATACTCGGCAGCGATTGATGTCTGATAAAAAATCAGGATATTAAAAAGAGCAAACATCGCGACGGTGCAATAGGATATGGAGAACATGGATATTGACCTATTAAAGTTCAAACGTTTCACAAAAGTCCGGGAGCTCACTTATCTAATTGACTAATAATATATTTGATCGATTGATGCATGCGCTCAAAAGCAGCGGCTAGTTCACGTATTTCGCGTGGTCCTTTGGGTGCAATGGTGAGATCCATCTCACCGACACTGACCCGATTGATGACGTTAGTCACTTCTTGCAGTGGTTTTGTAATTGATCGAGTCAGCAATATGAAAATCCCAAGGCCAAATAACAAAACAATACCAATAAGTGAGAGAGTCAAAGGTGAAAATAATGCTTCGTGGATAGCATTATCAACCTCGGATATGTATATCCCAATATGAACTGCACCTCCGGCATCTGCTATCGCAAGCACTTTGTCGTATATTAATTGCCCTCCCACCAAAATCCGTGCATTCGCTTCTTGTTTTTGCGAAGGGAGCTTATTTGCATTGAGGATATCCCCAGGAAATCCTTTTTCTTTAACTTTTTTTGCGAATTGTTCATCAAACCGGCTAAGATCACTGAAAAAACCTCCAATGGCAATATTCTTGGTATTGACAACTGCTGCATAGGCCACTCCGGGAAGCTTGCTGGTACGTTGAGCCTCTTGATTAACTTGGAGATAGTTTTTAAGCAGCAAAGGCTTGGTAATTGCTCCGCTGAATGAGGTGGCAATGGCCTGCGTTCTCATCTCTATTTGGTTATTGATAATGTCAGGAATATACTTTAATGCCAAAAATGCAAAAGTTCCGCATACAATAATGAAACCAAGACTCATTGTTATCAAGAGATACATTCCGACAGGTATACCTTTACGAAAAAATACCGAACCACCTGAAATAAAAGATCTATATTTATTACTTTCCGGTGGTGCTTGCTTAACTGGAATCATGATTTCCTCTTTTAACCAGTAGCGTCCGGTTAAGGACATACATGTTAATAATCTGTATTGAATAGTTGCTGGATAGTACTGGGTGCAAATGCTTCATTTGTTAACTTTGTGACTTTGAGCTTTCTTTAGCATCTTTTGTGCCCGTCCCATGAATTATTAGATTCTTGTTTGCAAATTATTATATTTCAGTATGTTACTAACTGATCTTTGGGGTATCGTCAGAGGCCGGTACAAAAGAACGCAGTCTCGATTTTTTAGTTTTTGCAACATAGATGTGGCATTCCCACTTTTTTCCACCTCTATTTTTTTGCTATTCTGCTGTTTTATCAGCATATTATTGTTCAGCAGATTATTAGGAGTGGGACGCTTGGAGTGCAACGCGGTGGATGCAGATGTAATTGCCCGGACGATGAATCCTTTAAGCGCTTTAGAAGGCACATAAAGTGATAGCGGCCAATGGGGCACAATAGAAGGATATAAAGATCATGTAGATCGGGGCGGGCAGGATTGTGCAGCATCTTGGTTGCAGAAAAAATCCTGTATTTCACGATTAGAACCTGGTCCGGAGAGGAAGTATCCTTTTCCCTCTTCTGCCGTCAATCTTTCCACAACCTGCCGGCGATCAACAAAATGCCGACCTGCATACAGAGGATAAGCGCCACACATCCGCCCCATCCGGCTTTCTCCCAGAAAAAACCGGGGAGGATCGAGCCGAGGCCGCCGCCGAAATAGTAGAGGGCAACGTAGAGACCTGCCGCCGAGGAACGGGCCTTGCCGGCAGCCTTGCCCACATAGCTCGACGCTGCCGCCTGGCAGGCGAAGACACCGGTTGAAGTAAGCGTCAGCCCGCAGATGATGACCGGCAGCGAGCGAATGAGGGTCAGCAGCATGCCGGCGATGATCCCGCCGACGGCAAGCCGCAAGGTACGGCGATGACCGATGCGGTCGAGGATTATCCCGGAAACCGGGGTGATCACCGCACCGATCAGATAGACGGTGAAAATGGCCCCCAATGCCGCCGGCCCCAGAAGAAAAGGTTTATCCGCCAGGTAGAAATTGATATAGGTGAACGAGCCGACCTGACAGAACAAAACGTTGAAACCAATGGCATAGGTGGCGAGGAGCTGGGGATTTTTCAGGTGCATGCCGAGAGAAGCAAGGGAAGCCCTGGCGCTGGTCTGCCTGACGAATTGTGTCGAACGCGGCAAAAACCACAGGGTGGTGAGGCAACCGGCAAGGGTGATAATGCCGATACAGACGAAGGCGACCCGCCAGTTGTAATGGGTGGCGCAGAGACCGGCGATGAAGCGTCCGGAAAAACCGCCGACAACCGTGCCGGTGACGTAGGTCGCCATGGTGGCGCCGACCGCTTGCCGCGGCGATTCTTCGCTGATATAGGCCATGGCTACGGCGATAATGCCGGGGATAAAGAGTCCCTGCAGAAATCGCCAGACGATGAGCTGGTGCAGGTTGGCTGCCGTCGCTGCGAGGATCGTCGGCAAAGACAGGCCGAGCATGGCGGCAAGGATCACCCGTTTTCTGCCCAGGGCATCGGCCAAGAGGCCAACCAGCGGCGCGGCCAGGGCCACCGCCAGCACCGGAGCGCTTATTGTGAGACTGACCACCAGTTCGGAGGCCTTGAAAATCTCCCGGAACTGGGGCAGCAGCGGCTGGGTGACATAGAGGTTGATAAAGGTGGAGAAACCGGTGACAAATAAAGCCAGAAGGACGCCCAGTCGACCGCCGACCGAGGTCTTGCCGCTCCCACCTCCGACCGTTTCCACTTCCGGCCGGTTTTTTTTCCTTACTTGCAACATTGATTTGTCCTGATGTCCTTATGGCAGAGTCAAAGGGATTAATTGTATACAATTCTTCCGGGCAATATGCTACACTTTCGGAAATTATCCATGGTCAATTTCACTTCCTAGGGAGAGCAGCAGATGCATACTATGAAGGCACTGGTCAAAGCGAAAAGGGAAGAGGGTCTCTGGCTGGAAGAAGTCCCGATCCCGACGCCCGGCAAAAACGAGGTGGTGATCAAGATCCTCCGCACCGCTATCTGCGGCACCGACGTCCATATCTTCAACTGGGACGCCTGGGCGCAGCAGACCATCCCGGTGCCGATGCCGATCGGCCATGAATTCGTCGGCGTCATCGAAACGGTCGGCGACAATTTTCACGATTTCAAACAGGGCGATTTGGTCTCAGGCGAAGGGCATCTGGTCTGCGGCCACTGCCGCAACTGCCTGGCCGGTCGCCGCCACCTCTGCATGCATACCAGCGGCGTCGGCGTCAATCGTCAGGGCGTCTTTGCCGAATATCTGGCCATTCCGGTCACCAATGTCTGGGTGTGCGACCCCGCCATCCCCCTCGATATCCTCGCCTGTTTCGACCCCCTCGGCAATGCCGTGCACACCGCCTTATCCTTTGATATGCTCGGCGAAGACGTCCTCATCACCGGTGCCGGGCCGATCGGCTGCATGGCGGTCGCCATCGCCAAACACGGCGGGGCGCGGCACGTGGTGATCACCGATGTCAACCCCTACCGTCTCGACCTGGCGGCTAAGGTCGGCGCCACGCGGGTCGTCGATGTCAGCTGCGAGAACCTTGCCGAGGTACAAAAAGAGCTGGGGATGAAGGAGGGTTTCGACGTGGCCATGGAGATGTCCGGCAACCCCGCCGCCCTGCACGCCATCCTCGACAATATGTGCCACGGCGGCAAGATCGCCATGCTCGGCATCATGCCCGGTACGACCGCCATCGACTGGAATAAGGTGATCTTCAACGGCCTGACTCTCAAGGGTATCTACGGTCGGGAGATGTACGAGACCTGGTACAAGATGACCTCGATGATCCAGACCGGCCTCGACATCACACCGCTGATCACCCATCACTACCATTACACCGATTTTGCCGAGGCCTTTGCGGTGATGCGCTCAGGCCAATCGGGCAAGGTCATCCTCAACTGGGCCGAGAGAGCATAAGATGACAGAGACACGACTCGACCGCGCACTGCAGTCAGAACTGAAGATCTTACAAGATGAGGGCCGCGCCAAACCGCCGGAACGGATCATTACCGCCTATCACCCCCCGGAAAACGACCTGGGGCCTCGCTATTCCCTGGAGGGCGAGAACAGGCGTTTTCTCCGCATGAGTTCCAACTCCTATCTGTCGCTGTCCAACCATCCGCTCCTTATCGCCAGAGCCGACAACGCTACCCACGCCTGCGGCGTCGGCCCCGGCGCGGTGCGCTTTATCGACGGCACCTTCAGCTACCATGTCGCCCTGGAGGAACGCATTGCCCGCTTTGTCGGCAAGGAGGCGGCGAAGATTTTCAACTCGGCCTATACCGCCAACTGCGGTCTGGCGCTCTCCATCGGCGGCAAGGCGACGCAGTGGATCGGCGACCAGCTCAACCACAATTCGATCATCCGCGGCATGCGCATCGCCGGGGTGCCGAGCGGCAACAAGAGTATCTATGCCCATAACGACGTGGAAGACCTGCAAAGGTGCCTGGAGGCGGTGGGTGGGGATATCACGCGGGTCGTGGTGATCTTCGACGGCATCTTCAGCATGCGCGGCGACTATGCGCCGATCGATAAAATCCTGGCAATCACCGACCGGTACAGCGACAAATTTACCGACGGCGTCATCACCGTCGTCGACGATTCGCACGGCATCGGCGCCTACGGTGCCACCGGCCGGGGCACCCCGGAATTCTCCGGCGGGACTCCCGACATCATCATCGGCACCTTCGGTAAGGCCTTCGGGGTGAACGGCGGCTTTATTGCCGGAAGCGGTACAGTCGTCGAGGCGGTCCGCCAAAGGGCCGACACCTATATCTATACCAATCCGTTGAGCGTTGCCGACTGTGCCGCGGCAACCACCGCGCTCGACATCTGCGACAGCGCCGAGGGCCTGCAGCGACTCGATAACCTGCGACAGCGCACCCGGCAGTTCCGGGAAGGCCTGGAAAAGCTCGGCTTTGAAACCATCCCCGGCCCGCATCCGGTGGTGCCGCTCCTAGTTCGCGACACGGCCAAAACCCATGCCCTGGTCAAACGTCTTTTTGCGGCCGGCATTCTCGTGGTGGGACTCACCTTCCCGGTGGTGCCGAAGGGCGATGAAACCATCCGCTTCCAGGTTAACGCCGCCCATACTGAGGCCGACATCGATTTGGTGCTGGAAGTCCTGGCCCGGACACAATGACAAGCCGCATCCCTAGAACCCGTAAAGTACTGGAGGAAAAATCATGGCAAAGACACGATCGATTGCAAGCACCGGCAGCAGCGTTCCCACTCGGGAAGGGGCAGGCGTGCACCTGCGCAGGGCCTTCGGTTTTCATAACCCGGAGAGAAGCGACCCCTTCCTTCTTTTTGACGACTTTCGTTCCGACACCCCGGCCCACTACCTCAAGGGTTTCCCCTGGCATCCCCACCGCGGCATCGAGACCATCACCTATATGCTGAAAGGCGAGGTCGAGCACGGCGACAGCCTGGGCAACAGCGGCGTCATCTCCGGCGGCGACGTGCAGTGGATGACGGCGGGCGGCGGCATTATCCATCAAGAGATGCCGAAGGGCGATGCAGACGGGGCGATGCACGGCTTTCAGCTGTGGCTTAATCTCCCGGCCGGGGAAAAGATGTGCCCTCCCCGCTACCGAGGGATCACGCCAAAAGAAATCCCCGAGGTTCAAGTGGCATCCGGCGCCACCATCAAGATCATCTGCGGCCGGATCGGCGATACCGTCGGCCCGGTCACCGGCATCAGCACCGACCCCGAATACCTCGACATTACCTTGGCCGCCGGTGGCACCCTCACCCACCCGACTCGCCCAGGCTATACCGCCATGGCCTATGTGATCGGCGGTTCGGGACGCTTTGCCCCGGGTGCGACGACTGAATGCGGCAACGCCACTCTGATTATGTTCTCCGACGGCGATGAAATTTCCGTTACCGCCGGCACCCAGGGCCTCCGCTTTCTCCTCATGACCGGAAAACCGCTGCACGAACCGATAGCCTGGCAGGGCCCGATCGTCATGAACACTGAAGAAGAACTGGTTCAGGCCTTTCAGGAGTATCGTAACGGCACCTTTCTGAAGCAGTAACTGCTAAACAAACAATAGCGAAGCAGGCGCGCATACAAACTGTGCCGGTTCAACGGAAAACCCCAATTTCCGTAGAGCCGGCACAGTTTAAGATCAATTTGCATGCAAATGAGACTTATTTACCAAACAGGAGTTGATTTGATCCAAACATCTTAATCGTAGCCAAGCAGACAGAAAGCGCTACAGAGATAAGGAGCAGCAGATAAATGTATCCATGAACATCAGCCATGTTAATGGATAGAATTCTACTATATATGGCTTTAACCAAATAAAATACTGGCCAATGCAAAACAAAAAAATAAAATGACTTGTTACCAATAAATGATAATATTTTTGAGCTAATCATTTCAGATAAATAAATGAGCACAGGAATTGTGAGCAACGAAGCAAAAGAAAATATAAAATAATTACCGTACTTTACTTTGTTAAGATGAACATCCACATAACTACTGTAGTAATAATTACATATTACCAACATCAAGATAAGTAAAATTATCAAATATTTATTTTTAAAAATGACAGATTGTTTTGAATAGAGATAACCAGCAAAATAAAATAACAACCCAATAGGAACCGTGCTCAAACTCAGCGGAAGGATTATTTTGTATTTTGACAATACAAATCCAACAAGAATTATAAAAATAGAGGAAAAATAGAAGTGCTTATATCGAGAAATGTAATATCCTGATACTTTAACAACAAACAGCGAAATAAAAAACCATAGCGGCCCATTTCCTAGAGTGTCTCCTGACATTAAAAATGTGTAAACCGGCGTTGTAATTATTTTCCACAACGGTTCATTATTTAAAAAAATCAGCTCTGGAATAATTACAAGATAGCCGGCAAGCCACCAAGTGGCCAATGGCATGAGCAAGCTTTTACTGCACTTTATAGTGTATTCTATTAATGATTGGTTTGATTCACATAAAGGTCTAAAAAACATGCCTGACTTAAAGTAAAACCATGGCATAAAATAATAAAACAAATGCAATCCAATTTTATATGTTGCATCATGAGTAAGCTTTGCCCAAATGAAAGCATGATAGCATATCATCCATAAAATCATTATTCCGGTAATTACATCCAAAGAGTCATTTCTTGTTGTTTGTGCTTTTTTGTTTGGCTGATTATTATGCATTCTTCTTGTGACCTGTTTTTCTGTCCAGCATTTGACCGGAATGTTGTTTTGTTACTGATCTGGTTAGATGCTGCTGCTCGTTCATTTTTGCAATAGGATTTTTAATGTGCGCTTGACATTCTGTTCATTGTTTAGTACTTCATAAGCCCTTGCCCTTCCATCTGTGCCAATGGGTCGAATTATCGTGTACTTACACTTGTATTCCTGATTCAGTAATTAAACTCACCTAGAATTTTTATTTTTACACTCTTCAAGAAGATAATTTCGCGTCCAAATTATTATTGATGCAAATAATTTATATATTCGTAATAAAAGTTGATTATGGCAAATAAATTAAACAGAAAAATTGTATTGCTGCTCGCCCTTGCAATACTCACAATTAGTGCATTTTTTATTAGTTATATTCCGTACTTAGTTGCGGATTCAAATCATTATAATGAGGATATGTTTCTTGGTCAGGTGGCATATGCAAAAGACCAAAACATGTATTTCTCATTTATACGACAAGCCTATTTGGGTAAGTGGATTTTTAATAATCGCCTCACACACATAGAGAATAGAGATTGTTTTATTAATCTCCAATTTTTAGGAATCGGAAAACTTTGGAAGCTCTTTAACCTCAATGAAAATGGGGCATATCAACTTTGGCGATATCTGGGAATAGTGTCTCTCATATTTGGATATTTTTCTCTAACCAGATTTTTCTTTAAAGATATTAAAGAGCGTTACTGGGCAACAACTTTATTTACCTTTGCCGGTGGATTTGGAATTGTGTTTTTATTCCTGAATCTGGCTGGTTTTATTTCGTATGATCTTTTTCATACACTTACTTTTGACCTTTGGGCCGGTGTTTTCCCTTTTCAGCAGATGTTGACAAATCCAAATTTTTCACTCCCCCATGGGATTTTACTTATTGGAGTAGCATTGTACCTGTATGCTTATACAAATAATAATAGTTCAAAATATTATTTATTTTCTGGGTTGGTTTTTGCGGTTGATGGTATTGTCCGTCCTTATGATCTGATTTCTCTTTTTGCGATTATTCCTTTATTTGTGATTGTTGAATCTATTATTCAGTTTGATTTAAAAAGAGCTGTCAAACAGTGCATTCCTTTGTTTTTGGCATTACCATCACTGTTATACTCTATCTGGTTATTTAAATTTGATCCGGTCTTTAAATACTGGTCCTTACAGGGCTATAACATTAACAATGTACCGCTTCCACCTCTGCATCTCTTCTCTTATGGCATTTTCACAATTTTTTTTCTATTACGATTAATTGCGATAAAGACTAATCCATTGTCCGGCAGTGAACGATTCATGGTGGTTAGTTGCGGTGCGATTTTTTCTATGACCCATATAGGTCGTATAATTCCATCATTGGGTTTCAGCCCGCAAGTCGGAATACCACTATTTTCTTTCGTTAGTATTTTATCTTTTGTCTATGCCTTTGCATGTGTGAAAAAATTCAAAAAACTTATTTTGTCAATACTCGTTTTTGCTGTATTATCAGGTTTTATAGGAATACCACTCTATTTTACTCAGAAAGTCACTCATGTTCACAGTCCAGTTCTTTACCTAGAAGAAAATGATGTCCAGGCATTCAATTGGCTTAAGTCAAAGGTGACAACACAAGATGTTGTTCTCAGTACGCCCTATATCGCCTCACGTATAGCTAAATATACTGATGCTCAAGTTATTGCAGGACATTATAGTGTAACACCTAAATATTTAAAACAAGAAAACAAGCTCCGTGCATTATTTTCTGAAAAGATTATTTCAAAACAATTGGTTGATTCTTTGTTTGATAAACGGGTCAGTTATATTTATGTCAATAAAAACGATACAGCATTTATAAAAGGTCAGTCTTTTGTTTTTGATGGCATGACAAAAGTATACGGTAACGGCATAGTTGATATTTATAAAAATGAATAAAATATCACTATGATGCACCTTGACTCGATGAACTCCACGATATCCAAGCGAGAGCGCGTATCCAATCAAGGTTTGAGCGACTCGCTGCGGGAAATCCCGGCGATGTTGAGCCTGTTGGCGGTCTATAAGTTCCAATAACAGGTTCAAGCGGACGGCGACGGGAACAGGCTCGATTTTTCACGGCAAGGTCAGTGGCCGCCCCTTACCCGCAAGTTAATCTCCTCATGCAAACTATCATAATCCGAGATGCTGAACCTGGTGATTTCGAGTCAATTTGCTCGTTGAATCATGCCGAGGTTAAACACACGAGCCCAATGAATTTGGCTCGCTTGCTCGTCTTGGACAGCCTTTCCTGTTATCATAAGGTCGGCTGTGTAGATGGCCAAATTGCCGCGTTTCTCCTGGCGATGAGTAACAGCGCAGCATACGAGAACGATAATTTTGCGTGGTTCGCACGCAAAATCCCCAGTTTTGTTTACGTTGACCGCATTGTTGTGTCTGCCGTATTTCGCGGACTGCGTCTCGGGTCCCTGCTCTACGAATACCTGTTCCGCTACGCTCGACACATTGACATCCCCCTCATAACTTGCGAATATAATATTCTCCCTCCCAATGAACCATCACGCTTGTTTCACGAAAAGTTTGGTTTTAAGGAGCAAGGGACTCAGTGGGTCGCAAATGGCAGTAAGCAGGTATCGCTCCAAGCAGCAGAGATCTAAAATTTGCCGCACAGGAACGCAAAAAATAGTGCCCTGCGAATAAGAAGAAGTAACATCAAAGATAACCCTTAGGCACACCAAGAGGAGAAGAAAATGGTCATTAAAGAAAAGAATGAACTTCCTGATAATGCGCCCCCAAAAGACTGGTTCCTGCAATTCTTGGTGAATATGGCGAACAAGAATCGATTTGAGTTAGGCATAACCTTGAATGTCGGGGGGATCTTGATCTCAGGGACGCTTGCCGGCGTAAAACAATACTTTGCTGATTTTGGCTCAGATTTTGCTGCTTCCTTCGATGCCGGCAAAGGCTCTGAGGAAGTAAAGGCCACCTTTAAAAAAATTGGCGATGAGTGTGTTTGCGTTTCCAATGCCGAACCGGCCGAATCTCCCTCCTATATCCATCTGAAAGATGCCAGATTTCTCGATGCACAAGGAAATTCAATTCAAGGCAATCGTGGCGTTTGGTGGCGAGGCAGACTTTCAGAGGTTCAAGGCTTTGTTCTGGGAACTCTCAACAAACCTGTTACTGCACCCGCATCCGGAAGGCCTGGAACATTCCCCGGATGAGGGCATAAGCCGTTGTAAAAAAATATGGGCCGAAGGCATGCCTGGAACGGCATAAGGAGCCGTAAGGAAATGGCTATAAATGATCTCATTCCTAACGGCTCCTAAAAATTATAACTGGAGGGATAAAAAAATGGCACTCAAGGTAAGGAAAGGGATTTTCGGGGTTATCCTCGCAGCATCATGCATTATCGGAATGGTGAGCGCTGCGGCAGCGCAACCAGTCAGAATAGGCACCGGGGCTACCGCTGCCGAAAATATTTTCTTTAGAATCAAAGAACCTATGGAAAAAGCCGGTGGTGTCAAATTGATGATTATTGTCGGCGGTCCGGTTCTGGCCATCAAAGACCTCGAAAGCGGCTTGGTCGAGGCCGCAGTGGGCGGTGTTACCTTTGCCGATTGGATGACCATGCTGGAAAAAGCAGGCTATGCAATTCCCGATAAGAAAGCGTATAAAAGCCAGATTATCGGCAATGATGTCATTCAGATCATAACCAACAAAGATGTGCCGGTGAACAACCTTTCAAAAGAACAACTGGCCGGAATCTTTACCGGAAAAATCAAGAATTGGTCGGAGGTGGGCGGGCCGGACAGGTCGATAACGGCTTTCCTCAATAAGAGCAGCGCCGGTACCCAGATGGTTTTTCAAAACCAGATCCTAGGTGGCGAAGCGTATGCCCCGGAGGTGATTGAACTTAGCAACGCCGGTGACATGAAAGCTCGCGTTAAAAGCACGCCGGGCGCAATTGCCCTAGCCACTCAGGGACAGCTTGATGATTCGGTCCATGTGCCCGTAATCCCGAAGGTGGAGCGCCCCATTACCCTGATAACTAAGGGCGCACCCTCGGACAACTTAGAAAAAATACTGGAGTATATTCGTGGCCCTGGACAGCAATACATTGTCAAATAATGTGGTTGGCAGGGTTGACATTTGGGCGGCTGTGGCTGCAAATGGATTTACAGACAGGGGAGGTAGCATGTGAAGAATTTAACAACGATGCTGGCACTGATTTTTGGCGTGCTGGTTGTGGGAATCAACCCGGCCTGGACGGACGACATAGGGTGTCTGGATACGACCTTCAAACTTCTCAGCCCCAACGATTCGGTATGCGTATCGGCCTTCGAGGACACGAGAGTACCCGGCGTCACCTGCCACATCAGCCAGGCCCGCAAGGGTGGTTGGGGCAGCGTGGTCGGTCTCGCCGAGGACCCCTCGCGCTTCTCCATCGCTTGCCGGCAGACCGGCCCCATCACCCTGCCTGACAAACTGCCCAGCCAGGAGAATGTATTTAGCGAGAAAACGAGCATCTTCTTCAAGAATACCAAGGTCATCCGCATGTTTGACAACAAACATAACACCCTGGTCTACCTGGCCATCAGCAAGAAACTGATTGAAGGAAGCCCTCAGAATTCGATTTCTACGGTGCCCATCATGCCGTGGGGCGGCAAGTAGGGTACTCACTGTGAGAGAGGAAGGGATCCCCCCGGCCAGGGAGCCTTTCCTATACAACGTTCCAGGTCTAGCTCGGCCGTCCCTTCGTATTCTTTATATTTAATGCACCCTTTATCGACACATGGGTTTGGATGGGGTTGATGGCAACAAATCAAAGCATCTTTCCCTTTATGGTAAAACTTTCGCCCTGAACCACCACCCTTACTTTTCAGTCCTTGCATTGCGTTACTTGGCATTTGCTTTCCGCTGTATGGATCGGAGTACGTTCATTGCCTTCTCGGCTTCTTCTTTTGGAACGAAGATATGATCATGAAACGCCCCGGCAACAACATTGCAGCTAACTCCGACATCCCCAAGGGCTTGCGAGAATGCAGCGGTGAGCCCTACCGCTTGAAGAGCGGAGTTAACGTTCAGAGTAATCCAGGCGCATCGAAACAGTACGGCAACGCCTTGTCGATTGGCGTCCTCTTCCCTGAGAACAACCGAGAGGCCTTCTTGTTCTCTGATGCAAGCGACAATAGATACCGGATCAAGTGACCGCAGGTCTCTTACCGATCCAAAGACATAGGTTCCCGGATTCAGAACGGGGTCGATTGATTTCAATAAGGTTTCTAAAAGTGTGGCGCGCTGCGGAATACCCGGCAGGTGCAGAAAAATGTTATGCAACGTTTCCTTTTTTTAACAACTCTTTTTGGTTTTTTAAAGCGTGGCCAATAATAAGTGTATTCCCATTATTGTCTTTGATACGAAAATCTCTACTTCCGTAGTCTCTATCGCCAAAATCACCTACAAATTCAATATCTTTAGATTTCAATTCGTTGTAAATATTATCAGCATTATCAACGTGGATAAAGCACACACCGCTACCCGCAAACTCTTTACGACCCTCACCAAATTCAATAACGACATCACCACGCCTAACCGAACCGTATGCTGGATTTTCCCATATTAGACTCACCTCAAATCCTAGTTTATCTTGGTAAAATTTGGCTGTTTCGATCACATTCTTTGCTGGTAATATTACGGTCGTATCTAAAAAGTTCTTTTTCATTTGAACGTCTCCTATTTATTGGGTGAGTGAGTGCATAGTGTTCACGCGAAAGACGATACAAACAATGCCGCCTTAGGGAACTGCTTTCCGGTACTTGAGGATGCACAAAAGTTCCAGACTCCCACATGCCGAGACGCTCCATAACAGCGCGGGACCGACGGTTACCGATGGTTGTGAATGAGACAATCTCCAGCAGCCCCAACAACTGAAAACCAACGTGAAGAGCACCTCTCGCCGCCTCGGAAGCAAGCCCCTTGCCCCAGTGTTGAAATGCCAGACGCCAGCCAATCTCTACGCACGGTGAGCACGGAAGGCCCGCAGATGGAATGTGCAAGCCTACAAATCCGATGAATTCCTGTGTGTCCTTGGATTCAGCCGCCCAAAAGCCCCAACCTCGTTCTTCTATAAGCAACTGGCAACGGTCAGCCATCGCGTCACTCTCCAAGCGTGTGAGCGGGGAGTGAAAAAACTCCATAACTCTTGCATCCGAGTTGAGAGCCGCAAACGGCTCACGGTCGGCAGGTTTCCACTGCCGCAAACAAAGACGCTCAGTCTCAAACTCGATTACTTCAACCATATTACGATGTCAGACAATGGTGACGCATAACAAGGACTTCAAAAGTTTCTGTAGAACCAGTAACCCCAAAGATCCAAGATGCAGTGATGTTCAAAGAAACGTGTGAGGGATGATAGTTCTGCTCCTTTGGTTTTATTGTAACCATTAGAAACGTATATAAATATCTTTTTTTTGGCTTTGCAAGTTGTTAGTTATGTCATTTGGCGAAACATGATGTTTCGAGTGGTCCTAATGGACGGGACCCGTCCTGACATAAACCACTGAAGAATGCAAGCCCTTTGTGCCGAACAACCGCAACTGATGTCGGAAACCGAGAACAGGCATCCTGGGGCAAGCCATTTCCCCCTCCTCGAAAACTTATCTCAAGAAGAAGGCAGAATAAAGATTGAAATGTCTCAGTTTCCATGATTTACAAAGCGATGTTCTTTAAAAATGCAGCCTATAAAAGGTGTCGGTATTTATAGCCGCCTCCTTTTCACACAACCTTTTACACTCAGTTGTTTGCCGATCGGCAATCCGAAACCCGGAATCACCAAGAGCAAGGCATGAAAAAGACCATCATCACACTGGCAGCAATAACGCTCATCGCCGCTGTCATCTTTTTCCTCCATCGCGGCGGCGAGGAGATTACCGTCAAGGTACTGGCGGCGGAAAAGGGAGAGATCCTCTCGACGCTCAGTGCAACGGGGAAGGTTGTCAGTAGGGAGGAGGCCGGCATCAGTGCGGCGGTACCTGCCCTGGTTAAGGCGGTTTTGGTGGAAGAGGGAGAGAGGGTCGAAGCCGGGGCGGTCCTGACGCTTCTCGACGACCGTGAACCGCAGGAAAAGGCCAAGGCCGCCGCCGAATCGGTGCACGAGGCCGAGGAGAAGGTCCGTCTGCTGCAACGAGATTCCGAGGCGCTGGCCGCGGTTTATGCCGCTGGAGGCGCCTCCCGGCAATCGGTCGAGGATGCAAGGAGCAACCTGGCAATAGCGCGGGCTGCGGCCGGCAGGGCATTGGCAGAACTACATGGAGCCCGAGTCATCCTTGATAAACTGAGGGTCAAAGCGCCGTTCACCGGCATCGTCACCAGGAAAAGCATCAATCCAGGGGAGTGGGCCGCATCTGGGGTGGCGATTTTTACCCTGGCAAAGGAGAACCGGCGAGAGATTGAAGTCATGGTTGACGAATCGGACAGCGGCCTGGTCAAGACCGGGCAGGAAGCCCTGCTGAGCAGCGATGCATTTCCCGGGATTTCCTGGGCGGAACAGGTGCAGGAAGTCGCCACGGCGGTGAGAAAGGAAGGGGCGGCCAATTCGATCAAGGTGCGGGTCGGCTGTGGCGAAAAGGCCCCCGACCTGAAGCTTGGGCAGCAGGTGGATGCCAAGATCCGCACCGCATACCGCACCGGCATAGTCAAACTTCCCTTCGATGTCCTTATCAGCCAAGGAGGCAAGACCTTTGTCGCCATGGTGAAGAGCGGGATCATCGACTTGCTTCCCGTGGTTACCGGGATCGAAGATGCGGTATCGGTGGAGATAGTCAGCGGGCTCTCGGCCGGGGAAGAGGTCATACTCCCGGAAGGCAAGCCGCTCAAGGCGGGGGAACGGGTCAAAACCGTCACCCGGGTGCCGGCCCGACCATGATCCGTCTTAGCAACATCTGCAAAAGCTACCGGCTGGGTGAAGTGCTCCTACCGGTCCTGAAGGACATTTCACTCACTATCGGCGCAGGCGAATTTGTAGCGATCATGGGCCCGTCCGGCTCGGGCAAATCGACCCTTCTCAATATTATCGGCTGCCTCGATAGCGTCGAATCGGGAAGCTACCACTTAAACGGCATACCGATCGATGGGGCCGGCGATGAAGAGCTGGCCCTCATCCGCGGCGACAAGATAGGTTTCATCTTTCAGCTCTTCAACCTCATTCCGCGCATCAACGCCGAGCGGAACGTTGAATTGCCTCTCCTTTATGCCGGCATTGCCCGGCACGAGCGAAAACGGCTGGCCTTGGCGGCTCTCGAAAGCGTGGGGCTCGGCGACCGGGCTTTGCATTCGCCGATGCAGCTGTCCGGCGGGCAGCAGCAAAGGGTGGCCATCGCCCGAGCCCTGGTCAACCGGCCGGATATCATCATCGCCGACGAACCGACCGGAAGCCTCGATTCGTTGGCGGGCAGGGAGATCATGGAGATTTTCGCCAAGCTGCATGCCGAGGGCAAGACTATTGTCATCGTTACTCACGAAGAGGATATCGCCGCCTTTGCCAGGCGAGTCATCCGCCTGCGCGATGGCCGGATAGAGAGGGACGATATCCGCCCATGAAAAAGAAACTCAGCCCGGGATTTCTGCTGGATATCTTTTTTGAGTCGCTCCTCGCCCTGCGCGACAACCGCCTCCGCACCATCCTCAGCATCCTCGGGATCACGGTGGGAATCGCCGCGGTGATGACGGTCGGGACGGTGAGCAAAGGGGGACACTTTATCATCTTCTCGGAACTGGAGACCTTCGGCCTGAAATCGGTCTGGGTATACCGGGACCAGGCCGACAAGGACCCGCATCGGGCAGTCAGGGCCGGCACCGGCATAGAAAACGCCGATTACGCCGCAATCCGCGCTGCCGGCTGCCCGGCTCTTCGTCTGCTCAGCCCCGTGGTATACGGCAGAAGGGACAAGATGCTGGTCCGCTACGGCAACAAATACGGCAATGGTCAGATAAACGGTGTCGGTGCCGATTACCTGGAGATAAACAACGATACCCTGATGTATGGCCGGTCTTTTCGGGAAGAGGACATCAGCCGCAACCGCCAGGTGGCGATTATCGGCACCGATGTGCAACGCGACCTGTTCGGGCCTCTCAGTAATCCGGTCGGCAGGGATATCCGCATCGGCGAGAGAAAGTTCACCGTTATCGGCGTTCTCGCCGCCAAGAGCCGGGATTTTCTTGCCAGTATCGGCTCCTCCGGCGGGCAGGACGCCAACAACCGGCTCCTTGTCCCCTACACAGTGTTTCAGCAGATGACCGGTTTTAAAGACATCAATTTTCTTCAGGCCGAGGCAATCTCACTGCCGGATGCCGATACCGCCGTCTCCCAGATCATCAGGATTCTCAAGCGCCACCATAGTGACCGTTTTACCTATAAAAGCGGCACCATGGCCCAGTATATCAGGACCACGGAAAATATCCTCAAATGGGTCACTTTCATCGGCGTGGTCGCCGCTTCGGTGTCGCTCTTTGTCGGTGGCATGGGAATCATGAACATCATGAGCACCTCGGTTCTTGAGCGGACCCGCGAGATCGGCCTGCGCAAGGCGCTCGGAGCGAGCCGCAAAGAGATCCTGATTCAGTTCCTGCTGGAGGCCATCCTCATCAGCTTCATCGGCGGCATCCTCGGTTTGATTCTGGGAATCTTGGCAGGATATTCCCTGGCGTTTTTCTCGCACATTCCGCTCGAACCCTCCTGGCCGATGGTCCTGGTCTCCATGGCCGTGTCGATCGGGGTCGGGCTCCTGTCCGGCTACTATCCGGCGCACCATGCCGCAGGGCTCAAACCGGTGGAGGCCTTTCGCTTTGAATAAATACGCTCTCTTGGCTTTAGCCACCACCATCATGGTGCTCGTGTCCACAGGGAGGGCAACCGCTGCTCCGGAAGATGGCCTCCCTGCCGTTCCGCTGAGCCTGACCGCGGCCACCGAGTTGGCCATCAAAGCCAGGCCCGAACTTTCTCTTGAGATCGAAAAGGCAAAGCTTGCTCTCTCCAAGGTGCAGCAGGCCCGCGGAAATTTCCTGCCGACCCTCGACTTCCTTGCCTCGAACTCCTATGTGAAAAGCTATGACAACTTCACCGGGATCGACATTTCCGCACGGATTGCCGGTCAGGATATCTCCGTCACCATCGACAAAAACGTTCCCTCCTACCAGCTGAACGATGAGTTGAGCCTCGGCCTCAACCTCTATGCCGGCGGCAGGGACCGTGCCCTTCTCGGCGAGGCGGAGGACAATCTCGAAGCGGCGCACCATCAGGAAGGGGCAACGCTTAGAAAGGTGCGGCTTGAGGTAGCGAGGGCCTACTGGGAGCTGAAGAAGGCTCATCTCCGCTATTCGATGGCCAAGCGGGAACTCGAACTCGTCCGGATGGAGATGGAGATCGCCGCAACCGAGCAGCGGGTTGACCGCAGTTCGGAGGTCGAATATGCTGCGGTAGTGCTGAAAGGCCGGGAGAAAGAGGTTGCCGTGAAAATCATGGACCGCGATTGTCTCCGGGCTTTTGACCACTATCTGCATGTTGTCGGCATGGAGGACAAGGGCTTGCTGCCCTCAGTCGAACAGATTCCCCGCTTGACCGACGACCCCGACAGCGAAACGAACAGTGCCGGAGGGATAGCGGATCATCCGGATATCCTGCGGCTTGGTACCGAGTTGCAAGCGGCCTCCGAACGGAAAGAGGCGGCAAAAGCTGAAAATCTGCCAAAGCTAGACCTTTTTGCCAGGCAGTCGCTCATCGGCCGCGACTCCAATTCCCTGTGGGATGCCTGGGGCGACACCCAAGCGGACAACTCGATGATCGGCCTGAGGCTCAGTATGAACCTCTTCAATGGCTTCAAGACTATGGAAAATATCAACCAGGCCGAAGCGGAGGTGCGGATCAAGCGGCTCCAATTGGTACAGAAAAAAAGGGAACTCGCCGAGGCGAAAAATGTCAGGAAAACGGCGCTTGAGACGGCCCGCGACCAGCTTTCCCTGGCCCTTACCCGCGAAAAACTTGAGGAAGCAAGGGAGAAGGCTGCCGGATCGCAACTGCAATCCGGCAGAATCTCCCAGCTGGAGTACCGGCAGAGGGTCGCAAATGTTGAAACCGCCGCCGACCAGGTCCTGATGGCCAAAATCGATGTAGCCTTGGCCGGAAACGCCCTCGAATTGCTGGTCCTGGAGTAAAAAGCCCCGCCCCTATTTTCCTCCTCTCAAGGCCGCCTGAGCAGCCGCTAATCTGGCGATCGGCACCCGGTAGGGGGAGCACGAAACATAATTCAAGCCAATCCGGTGACAAAAATCGATGGATTGCGGGTCGCCGCCGTGCTCGCCGCAAATGCCGCATTCCAGGTCCGGTTTGACGCTGCGGCCTTTCTCGATGGCGATCTTCATCAAGGCCCCGACCCCCTCCTCGTCAATGGTGGCAAAGGGATTATGGGGGAGGATTCCGTTTTTCATATAATCGATGAGAAAACCTGATTCCGCATCATCGCGGGAAATGCCGAAGGTTGTCTGGGTGAGATCGTTGGTGCCGAAGGAAAAGAATTCGGCATTGCTGGCAATTTCATCGGCGGTTATCGCCGCCCTGGGGATTTCAATCATCGTGCCGAATTTATAATCAACCACCGCCCCCTGCTCGCGCATCACCTCCTGAGCCACTTTTTCCAGCACTTCCCTTTGTAATTTCAGCTCATTCACATGACTGGTGAGAGGAATCATCACCTCGGGATGCACCACCACGCCTTCCCGTTTCACTTCGCAGGCCGCTTCAAAGATGGCTCGCACCTGCATCATGGTGAGTTCCGGAATGAGGATGCCGAGACGCACGCCGCGCAGTCCCAGCATCGGATTGGCCTCGCGCAGGGAATTGACGCGTTTCAGCACCAGTTCCTTGATATGGACCTGCTCCAGGATGGCATTCAGGTCGTCGAGCCGGGAGGCGTGCTGCAACTGCAATTTCAGGTCCGACAGCTCCACCATCAGCTCGGTGTGGCTCGGCAGGAATTCGTGGAGTGGAGGGTCGATCAGGCGGATGATCACCGGCAGGCCGTCCATCGCCCGGAAAAGGCCGGAAAAATCCTCGCGCTGGTACGGGAGAAGGGCATCCAGGGCCTCCTTCCGGTCCACCCTTCGATCGGACATGATCATTTTCTGGATCAGCGGCAAGCGCTCGGCTTGAAAGAACATGTGCTCCGTTCGGCAGAGGCCGATACCCTTTGCCCCGTATTCCCGTGCCCGGCTTGCATCCTGCGGGTAATCGGCGTTCGCCCACACCCCCAGCCGTTTAAAGTCGTCGGCCCAGGAAAGCAGTTTTATCAGCCACTGATCACGGATATCCGGGATCATGGTGGGCATCACACCCAGATACACCTTGCCGGTGGTGCCATCGATGGAGATGCTGTCGCCTTCATGGATGACCAGGTCGCCGACGCTCATCAGCCGTCTGGCAACCTCGATGTTGAGGCTTGAAGCCCCGACGACCGCCGGTTTGCCGAATTGCCTTGCGACCAGGGCTGCATGGCTCGTCCGGCCGCCCTTACTGGTGAGGATTCCCTCTGCCGCCAGCATGCCGTGGACATCGTCCGGTTTGGTCTCCGGCCTGACCATTATTACCTTCTTGCCGGATTTCTTTGCCCAGGATTCGGCCAGATCGGCATCAAAGGCGACAACCCCGCAGGCGGCACCGGGCGAGACATTGAGCCCCGAGGCGAGTTCCCGCCCCGCCTCCCGCGCCGCCTTGATCGCCGCCGGATCGAACTGGGGATGGAGAAAGAAATCGACCTGCTCCGGACTGACCCGCATTACCGCCTCCTCGCGGGAAATGAGCTCTTCTGCGACCATATCGACGGCGATGCGGACCGCCGCCTGGGCGGTGCGTTTGCCGTTACGGGTCTGCAACAGCCACAATTTACCTTTTTCGATGGTAAATTCGACATCCTGCATTTCCCGGTAATGGGTCTCCAGTTTCCGGGCAATTTCTTCGAACTGAGAGTAGGCTTCCGGCAGCTCGTTCTTCATCTCCCGTAGATCCTTGGTCTGGCGGATGCCGGCAACCACGTCCTCACCTTGGGCATTGATGAGATAATCGCCTTCGAGCATCTTTTCCCCGGTCGAGCCGCTGCGGGTCATGGCCACCCCGGTGGCGCTGTCGGCACCCATATTGCCGAATACCATGGCGACGATGCTCACCGCCGTTCCTAGGTCGTGGGCAATGCCGGCGGCGTTGCGATAATCGATCGCCCGCTTGCCGTTCCAGCTCTTGAACACCGCTTCGGTGGACATGTCCAACTGGTCGTAGGGGTCTTCCGGAAAGGTGTGCAGGGTATGGTGCCGATAGATTTCCTTGAACTCGGCGGTGACGTTTTTCCAATGCTCGGCGGACAATTCCGCATCGGTGAAAACGCCCGCGGTTCGCCGCACCCGCGTCAACACTTTCTCGAAGACCTCGTCCGGCATGCCCATGACCACGCAGCCGAGCATCTGGATGAGCCGCCGGTAAGAATCGTAAACAAAGCGTTCATCCCCGGTCTGTTCGATCATCCCCTGGGCGGTCTGATCGTTCAGGCCGATATTGAGCACCGTATCCATCATCCCCGGCATCGAAAATTTCGCCCCGGAACGGCAGGAGACGAGCAAGGGGTTTTTGCAACCGCCGAAGACCTTGCCGGTCGCCGCTTCAACATCGTGCAGGGCTTCGACCTCCTGTTCCCACATCCGGTCCGGCAACGTTCCACCTCCTGCAAGATAGGCATTACAGGCTTCGGTAGTCACCACAAAACCGGCGGGAACTGGGATTCCCAGGCGAACCATATCGGCAAGATTGGCGCCTTTGCCACCCAGTAAGCCGCGCACTTTATCCCAATTGCCGCTCAAACCGTCCTGGATCTGATTCACTTCATCAAAAAGATAAACCCACTTTTTTGTCATGGCGATGCTCCTGTTGATGCATTCATAACCGGCACGCCTTGGACCTCTACAGACAGGACATGCCCCCCCAAAATTTACAACGGCTTAGCAGCAATCATATCAATTGCGCAGCAAGAAAACAAATTGCTCCACATGTTTTTCTGTGCACCGACTCTTCCGAAGGGGCAAGACCCAGGTCGATCCTCACCTATTCTTCTGTAAATACGGAATGATTCCTCCACTCTTCAAGATACCTGCGACAAAAGGAGGCAAGGGTTCTCTGGCATATTCCTTGCCTGTCGTCTCATTACGAATCTTTTCGGCGGTGATTGTCAGTTTATCCTTTGCCGCTATCTCCGAGGCCTCCGGGCAAACGATCAGCTGTAAGCCGAGGTTGATGGCATTACGAAAGAAGATCCGGGCGAATCCCCGGGCAATAACCGCCGCAACTCCGCGCTCCTTCAGTACCGCAGCGGCCTGTTCCCGTGAAGAGCCGCAGCCGAAATTGTCGCCGGCAACCAGGATATCGCCCTTTGCAAAACCGCTGGTGAAATGGGCATGGTGTTCGAAGGTGTACCCCGCCATCTCGCCGATAGTGGGCAGCACGAGATGATGCGCCCCGAGAATCTGATCGGTATCGATATTATTGCCGAATATAATTGCCTTGCCCTCTATCATCGCAATCCTCCTCTTGGATCGGTAATGCAGCCGTTGATGGCGGAGGCGGCGACCACCGCCGGACTGGCCAGATAGATTTCACTGTCGGGGCTGCCCACCCTGCCCCGAAAATTCCTGTTGGCCGTGGTCAAGAGCCGTTCGCCTTTGCCGAGAATGCCGCCGCTTCCGCCGAAACAGGCACTGCAGCCGGGGGCACTGACCATTGCGCCGCTCTCCATAAATATCCTGATCAACCCTGCTTCCAGCGCCTGCAAATACACATCCTTTGAGGCTGGGGTAACGAGAAACCGGACATTTCCTGCGATTTTCCGGCCCTTCAGAATGGCTGCGGCGATTTCCAGGTCGGCAAATCTGCCGTTGGTGCAGGCACCCAAAAAAAGCTCATCGATGACTGTCCCTGCAAAGGTGCTAATATCGCGAACATTATCGACACTGTGCGGGAAGGCGATCTGCGGCGCCAAGGCACTCACATCATATTCCATCGTCCGTTCGTACCTCGCGTCTGCATCGTCGGTAAAAACCCTATACCCTTCCCGGCCGGCTTTTTTCATATACGCTTCGGTTGTTGCATCCGGCTGGACATAGGCAAATTTTGCCCCGGCCTCGATGGCCATATTGCAGATGGTCATCCGCTCGGAGATCCGAAGGGCCTGCACAGCCGGGCCATCGAAACAGAGGGCCTTGTAGGTTGCCCCTTTGACCGTCAAATCGCCGATGATCTTCAGGATCAAATCCTTGGCATAGACATGGGCCGGCCACTGGCCGCTCACCGTAATCCGCATGGCCTCCGGAACCTTCATCCAGATTCTCCCCTCTTTCCAGGCCACCGCCACATCGGTTGAACCCATGCCGGTGGCCAGTGCCCCCAGCGCCCCGTAGGTACAGGTATGCGAATCGGCGCCGACAATCAACTGTCCCGGCAGCACATGGTGCTCCATCATCAGCTGATGGCAGACACCGGCACCGTCATAGACGTAGCGCAGTCCCTGGTCCAGGGCGAATTTCCGCATCTTATTGTGGGAATCGGCGGCAGCGATGGAGCTGCTCGGGGTGTAATGATCCATCACCAGAATCACCTTTTCGGGATCGAAGACCCGATCCGTTTTCAGCTCATTTTTAAAGATATCGATGGCAAGACAAGCAGTGGCATCGTTCGCCATCACAGCGTCGAGTGCAACTTCGATAATCTGTCCCGGATGCACCATGGTCTCGGGACTATGGGCTGCAAGTATCTTTTCAATAACATTCATCTTGTGTTCCTCCTTATTGTCTTCACCGAGTACAATTCGTTTCCTCTACCACGTTATCGCCGGCCCTTCCGACTTTGTCCTTGCATATGTAGCCGAATTTTTGTTATAAGTGAAATACATATAATTCATCTCTGTCATAATCCACGGTTATAGCATGATCGACGCAGAACTCTACAGGGTGTTCTACACCGTTGCTGCCAGCGGCAATATCTCAACAGCCGCAGGCCAGCTGTTCGTCAGTCAACCGGCAGTCAGTAAGTCTATTAAAAAACTGGAAAATTTGACGGGCTGCACACTCTTTGTCCGCAGCTCAAGAGGGGTAAAACCGACAACGGAAGGACAGATTCTTTTTGAGTTTGTGAAAAACGGTTTCGAGCATCTCGAAAATGGCGAGCGGGTGCTGAAAAAGATACGCAATAAAGAGCAGGGACTGATCAAGGTGGGCATCAGCAATACCCTGTGCCGCTACTATTTCATGCCGCACCTTGAGGCATTCCACCGAAGGTATCCAGGGATCCGGATGACAATCGTCAACCGGACTTCAACGGAGACCCTGAAACTGCTGGAACAGGGCTTGATCGACTTCGGTGTCATCAGTATCCCGCAGGAAAGATCCGGCTTCACCTATCGCGAGCTGTTGACTATCCGGGACGTTTTCGTCACCGGCAAGGAGTATCCGGAGATAGAGAGTCCGGTCGCCCTGCAGAGCCTCAGCCGCTATCCGCTCATGATGCTTGAAAAAGACAATGTGACCCGCGCCTATATCGATGCCTATCTGCGCGAAAACCAGGTCGTCCTCCAGCCGGAAATAGAGATCAGCAGCATGGATCTTCTCATAGAGTTCGCCAGGATCGGACTTGGCGTGGCACTGGTGATCAGAAACTTTGTTGAGGAAGAACTGAGTCAGGGTGTCCTCAAGGAAATCCCGGTACATCCTGCCCTGCCTTCCAGAAAGATCGGCATCGTTATGCCGAAAAATCTGCAGCTCTCCATCGCCGCCGCAACCTTCATTGACACTCTCAGCAACTGATGCCATTGTGAAATCCGGCAACCCCGATTTGCCGTGCGGCAGTTACAGCAGTGTTGCACTGTTAGGACCATAAACAGTAACCCGGTTTCTTCCCGCATCTTTTGATGCATACAGCGCCGCATCGGCATTGGTAACTAACTCCGACAGCATTCTCTCGTGTGAGAGTGTATCCGTCACGATGAAGAAGTCGTTGACTCCGAAGCTGGCAGTAACTATAATCGCGTCTTTTTCTTCCTGAAGAATTGTACTTTCTATCTGTCCTCGTAACCTCTCGGCAATAGCGGCAGCTTCCATCACCGGTGTTTCCGGCAGGAGGATAATAAATTCCTCACCCCCATAGCGAGCAGGGATATCGGAAAGCCTGACTGTTTCTTTGATTATATTTGCAACACTCTGAAGCACTTTATCTCCGATCGAATGTCCAAAGGTATCATTGATGCGCTTGAAGAAGTCAATGTCGAGCATTATAACCGACAGATGCCGTGCGTAACGAAGAACCCTGCCGATCTCATCCTCGGCGAGTTTATTGAAATGTCTTCTGTTGTAGAGGCCGGTGAGTGCATCGGTTATAGCCAGGAGCCGCATGGCCTCTTCGCTTTCCCGGATGGCGGCCTCAGTCTGTTTGCGGATAGTGATTTCTTGAAGCAGCTCCGTGTTCACTTGGCTGAGTTCCGCTTCCTTCCGTACGAGCTCCTGCAGGGTCCGGTCCAACTGCATGACCATTGCATTGAAGGACTGGGAAAACTCCCCCATGAATTCTACCCGCTGGGAAAAATCGCCGGAAGCGACCATCTTGGTCTGCCACGTCATATGCTTGAGGTGCGCCTGCAGTGTTTTCAGCGTGCCACCAAGATATCCTTTCAGAGCAACCTGTTTCGACAGATCCCCATGGGAGGCGGCAATTAAAAATTCCCTGAGCGAAAGGAGTTTGCCATAAAGGATCTGGACGGAATCAACCGATGCAAACCGGGCTGGGAGCTGAGGCGGCTCGGCAAGCTTGATGACGTCCAGTAAAAACCTGGAAAGCGCATCTGCCGTATCGTGCTCATTTTCAGATGGCAGCATGTTGACCTCTCGACCTACGATGGTGTTGCTGTTAGGTTATCTTTTCAGCGGTGAAGCGACAGGTCCTGTCGCCGGTACACCAGCAGTCGATTTCTTTAACCCGAAATGCACAACCTGTGAAGCTTTCGAGAAGTCCGGAAATAAAACCCTCATCATAGGTGCAGATCTCGTACCCCAGCTCGGGTAAGCCCGAACAGTCAAGGTCTTCGGAAACAGCCAGAACGAGGGACCCCTTGGCGATATCCGCCTCCTCAACACGCAGTATGCCGATCCCCAGATCACGGAGTGTCTCCTGGAGACTTCTGACGAACTCGTTGAAGTCTTTAATATTTGCAAAGTTTTTCTTGTAAAACTCGGTGCCCGCCAGCTTGCCTGCTTCATAAAAGATGTGATCGGTTTTTTCCGCTCCCAGATGCTGTTCAATAACATCTCTGAAGGTAAACTGCATGAGGCGATACACTTCAAGCCGTACGTTCGGGCCGAGATTGGGCCGACCTAAGGTAATATCGCCTAAAAGATCCCACGAAAATTGATACCTTCTCTCCGTCATGATTGACCTCTTGTCAAAAATAATAGGGGAATCGCTGTCATCCGGAAAAGTTTCCAAGCCAAGGACCGCGCCGGAGGCTTATTTATCCATGATAGAGGTTTTCAGCTTCTTTAGTCAAACATCTTTTCGGCCTTGCCTTTTTTTACCAGCATCTTGACTTTTTTCTCCTGAAAAACGTAGACTTTTAGAAAGTGTAAATACCACGATGTGGTGAACTGAAAACCAAAAAAAATACCAATCACATTAACCTGCCGAAGGAGACACAATGAAATTTCTCAACACGCTGAAAATGAAAGGCAAACTGGCACTCTTGGCCGGTACCGCGATCCTCGGCTTTATCGGTTATTTTGCTGTCAGTTATCAACTCATGCAGGTGGTGGCCGTCAATGGATCGTTATATAATGAAATCATTAATAACAAGGACCTGGTGGCCGATATCCTGCCGCCGCCTGAATATATCATTGAAACCTATCTGGTTACCAAACAAATTATTGCAGCAAAAGAAGCTTCTCAAAAAAAGGAGTTAATCAATCGTTTTGCCGATCTGGAAAAGGATTTTCGTGAGCGTCATGAGTTCTGGAAGTCTCGCATTCCGCCGGGTTCCTTGCATAATATGTTGCTGGTAGATTCGTATGAACCTGGCGTCAAGTTTTTTACTCTCGTCAACAATGAATTTATTGCAGCCGTCAGGAACAGCGATTTGGAAAAAATCAAAACCATTGAAGCGGAACTCGATCGTCTCTATGAGCAGCATCGCACCAAAATTAATCAGGTCGTTACTGAAGCCAACAAAGAGAGCACGGCAATCGAGAAAAAAACAGCCGAGATTCAGCGGTGGGTGCTGCAAGGCTTAATTGGCTTTACCCTGGTAATGCTTGTGATAATCGCCTTCTTGAGCTACAGCATCGGTGCGGCCATTTTGCGGCCGGTGAACGCCATGGTCAGTTTCTTCATGGAATTATCCAAGGGCGAAGGTGATCTGAGCAAGCGTATCGTCACCGCCGCAAAAGATGAAATCGGCGATATGGCTCAACGGTTCAATGCTTTTATGGATAAACTGCAGTCGTTGATCAAGGAAATTGCCGGGAACTCAAGGACGCTGGAAGCCTCCTCCACCGGTTTAACCACTATTGCCCAACAATTGGCGAAGGGTGCGGAAAATATGTTATCACGCTCCCATGGTGTCGCCACTGCGACGGAAGAGATGAGTGCCAATCTGAGTAATGTGGCGGCGTCGAGTGAACAGGCATCCACCAATGTGAACATGGTCGCTGCTGCTTCCGAAGAGATGACCGCCACTGTTCGGGAAATCGCTCAGAATTCAGGAAAGGCCCGAGGAATCACGGAAATGGCGGTAACGAAGGCCAATAGCACTTCGGCAAAAGTGAACGAATTGGGACGGGCCGCCATGGAGATCAGTAAGGTAACGGAGGTAATCACCGAGATTTCGGAACAGACCAATCTTTTGGCCCTGAACGCGACTATTGAAGCTGCTCGTGCGGGGGATGCCGGTAAAGGCTTTGCCGTCGTTGCCAACGAGATCAAAGAACTGGCAAAACAGACCGCCACCGCCACGCAACAGATCAAATCGCGCATTGAAGGCATCCAGAATTCTACCAACGAGACGGTTGCGGAAATCGGTCAGATATCGAAAGTAATTGATGAAGTAAATGATATTGTCGGTACTATAGCCGCAGCTGTCGAGGAACAGTCGGCCTCCAGTCAGGAAATTTCCAATAACATCGCGCAGGCTTCTCAGGGGATCGAAGAGGTCAATCAGAATGTTAATCAAACCTCGGCTGTGTCATCGAGCATCAGCAGCGACATTGCCAATGTGAACCAGGGGGTTCAGGACATTACCACAAACAGCTCTCAGGTAGATGTGAAGGCGAAGGAGCTTGCACAATTGGCAGCTCAATTACAGCAGCTTGTCGGGCGTTTTAAGGTTTAAGAGCCACATGCAACAGCAAACAGAACAAATGCTCGACGGCGTCAAGGTCCTCGACCTCTCGAACCTCATCGCCGGCCCCGGCATTTCCACCATCCTTGCCGATTTCGGGGCGGATGTCATCAAGGTCGAGCATCCGCAACTGGGCGACTACATCCGCAACTGGGGCCACAAAAAAAACGGGGTGCCCCTGGCCTGGAAATCCCACGGCCGAGGTAAGCGGTTGCTGTCCGTCGACCTCAACTCTCCCGAAGGGCAGCGTATTGTTCGCCGGCTCGCCGTCGAAACCGACATTCTCATCGAGAGTTATCGGCCGGGAAAAATGGAGGAGTGGGGTCTCGACTACGAGAGTATGGCGCGTGACAATCCCGGATTGATCATGATCCGCATTACCGGTTGGGGACAGACCGGTCCGTATAAGGACCGGCCCGGTTTCGGCACCCTAGCCGAGGCCTTTAGCGGCTTTGCCCACATTACCGGCCAGAAGGACGGACCGCCGACCCTGCCCAGTTTTGCCCTAGGCGACGGCATCACCTCCCTGGTCGGAGTCTATTCGGTGATGATGGCCCTGTACCACCGCGATGTGCATGGCAAGCCGGGACAGGTCATCGACCTGAGTATTTTCGAGTCGATTTTTGCAGCCATCGGTCCCCAGGCCATCGAGTACGACCAGCTGGGCAAGATCCAGGGCCGTGCCGGCAATCGTTCGACCCGCGGCGTACCACGCAACGCCTATGAGACCGCCGATAAACGCTGGGTCGCTCTTTCCGCATCGGCAAGCGATATGGCTTTCCGGCTTTTCGAGGCTATCGGTCGCGAGGACATGGTGGAAGATCCACGCTACAGCAACGCGGCCAAGCGGCTGGAGAACGGCGATGCAGTGGATGCCATCGTTGCCGACTGGATCAGGAACCGTCCCTTAAGCGAGGTGCTGGCAACCCTGGAGGCCTCCCAGGTGCCCATTGCCCCGATTTACGATATCGGCCAGATCATGGCAGATCCCCAGTACCGGGCCCGTCAGTCGATCATCGAACTTGAGGACGAGGATCTCGGCAAGATACGGATGGCCAACATCCCACCGCGGTTCTCACGGACACCGGGCCGCATTCGCCATCCCGGCCATACCGCTATCGGCCATGACACCCTGGAGATTCTTCGCGGCATCGGCATGAGCCACAGCGAGATCCGGGAACTGCAGGAAAAACACATAATTCGCGTACCGGAAAAGACGTCGGACCTGCCCTGAAGTTACATGGAGAGAATAGCCGGAGAGAATATGGTTGCCGTTTCAAGAAAGACCCCGGGTATTCGCCGAGTGTGTATTCTGCTTGTAGCGGCCCTATTGTTTTTTGCTCTCGGCAGTTCCAATGCCCCGGCAGAGTCGGCGGACGAACCGCATATCCTTCTGCTCTACGCCTATGGCTATGGCGGCCGGGGAGTGGAACTGTTCAGCGAAGGGTTTTTCAAGGCGATTACCGAGGCCGGCTTCTCCGTTTCCAACGTCTATGCCGAATACCTCGATCTGCAACGCAACCGGGAGCTGCCGGACTATCGTCGGAATCTGCGGAAAACACTCGAAAATAAATACGGAAGGCGGCGGATCGATCTCATCGTCACTGTGCAACAGCCGGCTCTCGCCTTCCTGCTCACCGAGGGGCGGGATATCGCCCCCGATGCCGCGGTTATCACTCTCCAGCACCGACCGCTCCTTGAAGAGGAAAAGGCCGGCCGCCGCATCGTCGGCGAGGTCAATCAATTCGACATCAAGGGCACCCTGGAGAGAGCGATTGAACTGTTTCCAAAAACCCGACAGGTGCTGTTTGCCTCGGGCAGCAGCGAGGCCGACGTCACACTCGCCGAACAGGCTGCCGCCGTCGCCCTGCCGTATCGCGAGCACTTGGAATTCAAATACACCACCGGCATGACCCTTGATGAAATCCTTCTGCAGGTGGCTAACCTGCCGCCGCAGAGCATCATCATTTTCACCCAATACAACCGAGACAGTAAAGGCCGTGTGGCCCTGGCCTACGAGGCGGAAAAGATGATCATCAAGGCGGCCAACGCCCCGGTGTTCGGCTTTTACGACTACAATCTGAAAAACGGCGGGATCGGCGGCTCGGTCATCGCCGTCGAGGCCTCCGGCTCTCGGACCGGAAAGCTGGCAATCGAACTTCTGCAAGGACTGCCTCCAACAGCTGCGGGAACCTTGCGAATGAACGAAAACATTCCAATGTTCGACTGGCAGCAGATCCGCCGCTTTGGCGGTGACCCGAGCCGGCTGCCGGAGGGCACGATCTTTCTCAATCGCCCGCCCTCGGCCTGGCAGCAATACGGCGGAATCATCGTCGGCACCCTTATTTTCATACTCAGCCAGTCCCTACTGATCGTCGCCCTGCTCGTCAATATTCGCAGACGCAAACGGGTCGAGAGCGTGCTCAGCAAGAGCGAGGCCGAGTTTCACGCCATCTTCGAGGGGATGTTCGATTCGGTCATCTTTGCCGATTTAGATCGACATATCCGTCTGGTCAACACCGCCTTCAGCCAAATGTTCGGCTACAGGGCCGAGGAAGCAATCGGCCGAACCACCGAATTTCTCTACACCGACCCGGCCGATTACCTCGATCAGGGACGCCGTCGCTTTCACGGCGGACCGGAAATCGAGGGCGGGAGCTATGAACTGCAATACCGGCGAAAGGACGGTTCGCTGTTCTGGGCCGAATCGAACGGCACCAGGGTTGTCGGCCCAGGCGGGGCGGTGCTCGGCATTATGAGCATGCATCGAGACATCACCGAAAAAAGGGCAAACGAGGAAGAAAAAATCAAATTCGAGGCACAACTCCATCAGCTCCAGAAAATGGAGGCCATCGGCCAGCTCGCCGGCGGGGTGGCCCATGATTTTAACAATATGCTCGGGGTGATCCTCGGTCACACCGAACTGGCCATGGACCAGATGGACCCGGCGTCGCCGCTTTTGGCCGACCTGGAGGAAATCCGTAAGGCTGCACTGCGCTCCGCCGATATTACCCGGCAATTGCTGGCCTTTGCCCGCAAACAGACGGTGCAGCCCCAGGTGCTCGACCTCAACGAGACCGTCGAAGGCATGCTGAAAATGCTGCGGCGGCTGATCGGCGAGGCCATCCAACTGGTCTGGTCGCCGGGAGCCGATCTGTGGCCGGTCAGGGTTGACCCGTCGCAGATCGATCAAATCCTCGCCAATCTCTGTGTCAATGCCCGGGATGCCATCACCGACATCGGTAAGATTACCGTCGAAACGGCAAATTGCGCCTTCGAGGTGGAAGACTGTAACGAAAACACCGTTCATTTCCCCGGAGAGTATGTCCGAATCGCCGTCAGCGACAACGGCTGTGGCATGGAAAAAGACCTGCTGCTCCACATCTTCGAGCCGTTTTTCACCACCAAGGGTGTCGGCGAGGGCACCGGCCTCGGTCTGGCCACGGTCTATGGCGCGGTGCAGCAAAACCACGGCTTCATCAACGCCTACAGCGAACCGGGACAAGGGACGACCTTCTCCATCTATCTGCCCCGCCATATGAGCACAGCTGCCCAAGTGCCGGTGCAGAGCCCACCGGAACCTGCCGCACGCGGCCATGAAACTATTCTGCTGGTGGAGGATGAGCCGGCGATCCTGGGAATGATCAGGGCGATCCTGCAAGGCCTGGGCTATGCGGTACTGCCGGCAAACAGTCCCGGCGAGGCCCTCGCCCTCGTTGAACAATTCGCCGGCGACATCCATCTGCTCCTGACCGATGTGATCATGCCGGAAATGAACGGCCATACCCTGGCGGAACAGATACTTACGAGTCGGCCGACGATGAAGTGTCTGTTTATGTCCGGGTATCCGGCCAATGTCATTGCCTACCAAGGGGTGCTGGACGACGGGATCTGTTTCATCCATAAACCCTTTGCGAAAAAGGAGTTGGCCGCCAAGATTCGTCAGGTGCTGGCGGCTTGACTCTGCTCGGCTGTGACCTGAGCCATCGTCTCCTTCTACTTTTTTACCGTTTTGAAGGAATTGCTTATTCTTGGTGTAAGCCAACCAAATCAATTGACACATTGTGGTACATTATTTATCATATGAACAAATGATCATATATTGTTGGATACTGCATGATACAGCTGCACAATGACACAGACGTTTGCGAAGAGTTATGCGAACATGACCAGATTGTCTGCTTGGCAAAAGCCGAAATGCTTCTTGACGAAGATGCCAGACAGATTGCCGAAACGTTTAAAATTTTAGGAGATCCCACGAGGATTAAGATTTTGCATGCCCTCTCCAAAAGAGAACTTTGCGTGTGTGACATTGCCGCCATCGTTGACATGGGGCAATCGGCAGTGTCGCACCAGCTCCGTTTGTTGCGTGGCGCGCGATTGGTTAAATACCGTAAAGAGGGCAAAATGGCCTGGTATTCTCTTGATGATACACATATCTCTCTGCTTCTGGCTCAGGGAATTGAACATATCAAACATGGGTAAAAATAATGCAGAAGTCGGTTTTTCTCATCTCCGGCATGGACTGTGGCGATTGCGCTGCAAAACTGGAAAAAAGACTTGCCGCGCTACCGGGTGTGAGGTCGGCGACTATTAACTTTGGTGCCGGCAAGTTGACGGTCGAACACAGCATTGCCGATTCCGCTCTCCTGCAAACGGTGAAACAAGCCGGATATGGGGCAAGAAAGGATGAGGCCCTTCGCCGGCCCTTGCCGGAAACCGTCTGGTGGAAAAACGCCCGGACTCTGGCTACCATCGCCTCCGGAATACTGTTGGCAATTGCCACGCTCCTCGATTGGCTGGGGATGACGAGGGGCATCGTGATTTGCCTCTATGCTCTCACTGCCGTTACCGGTGGGTTTCACGCCGCAAAAAGCGGCCTGTATAGCCTTCGTTCCTTATCGCTCGACATGAATTTTCTGATGACTGCCGCCGTAATTGGCGCAGCGGCCATAGGCGAATGGAACGAGGGTGCCGCAGTCGCTTTTCTGTTTTCCGTCGGCAACACCTTGCAGGCGTACACCATGGATAAAACCCGCCGGTCCATCCGCTCCTTGATGGAACTGGCTCCAGCGGTGGCTTTGGTGCGAAGGGACAACGAGGAAAATTGTTTGCCCGTTGAGGACATCGTGGTAGGCGATGTCCTCATAATCAAGCCCGGTGAACGGATCGCCATGGATGGAATTGTTCTTGCTGGGGTTTCGGCAGTCAATCAGGCCACTATTACCGGCGAATCGATTCCCGTTGAAAAAACAGCGGGCGACACGGTGTATGCCGGGACAGTGAACGAACACGGTGCCTTGGAAATCTCCGTAACGAAGAGTGCCGATAATTCGACTCTGGCCAGGATCTCCCATCTCGTCGAGGAAGCCCAGGCGCAGAAGGCCCCCTCGCAGCAGTTTGTCGATGTCTTCGCCAAGTATTATACCCCACTCGTCCTCGTACTGGCCGCTTGCGTTATGGTTGTGCCTTGGCTGGTCTTCCAAAAGCCTTTCGCCCCGTGGTTTTATAATGGCTTGGTATTGCTTGTTATCTCCTGCCCTTGTGCACTGGTTATTTCTACCCCGGTAGCTATCGTCTCCGCTATCGGCAATGCCTCCAGGCGCGGCGTTCTCATCAAGGGCGGCGCCTATTTGGAGGAGATGGGCTCTATCAATGCCATCGCCTTTGATAAAACCGGAACCTTAACTGAAGGTCGCCCAGTGGTTACCGATATTGTGGTGACAAATGGCTATTCCGATACCGAATTGTTAGCAATGGCTGCGAGCATCGAAAAATGGTCGGAGCATCCCTTAGCCCATGCTGTAGTTCTCAAGGCCAAAGGGCTTCAGTTAAAGGCTGCCATTCATTTCAAAGCCTTGGTGGGACGTGGCGCACAGGCGGAGATCGATGGACAAACGATATACATCGGCAATGTCCGGTTGTTTGAAGACCTCGGTTATGATTTGACCGCCCACGAGCAAATACTGGCTGACCTTGAACAACAAGGCAAGACGGTTATGTTAATGGGTACAGGAAATAACATTCTCGGCATGATTGCGGTAGCCGATACCTTACGGGACAACAGCCGGGAGGCAATACAAGCACTTCATCGAGCCGGCATGAAGCACATAGCCATGCTCACCGGCGACAACAACCGCGTAGCCGGCGCAATTGCCAAGAAACTTGATCTCGACACCTACTACAGTGACCTGTTGCCTGAGGACAAGGTAGCAACAGTCAAAAAAATTGCCGGTGACTACGGTAAGATAGTTATGGTCGGCGACGGTGTGAACGATGCCCCCGCCCTGGCGGCAGCGACCGTAGGCGTGGCCATGGGAGTAGCGGGATCGGACGTGGCGCTGGAAACGGCGGATGTGGCCTTAATGACCGATGACCTTGGCAAGCTGGCTTATCTCATCAAGCTGAGTCATAAGACCGTGGCTATCATTAAAGAAAATATCGTTTTCGCCATTTCGATTAAAGTTATCTTCCTGGTATTGCTTGTTCTCGGCATGGCGAATCTTTGGCTTGCCGTGTTGGCCGATATGGGCGCATCGCTTCTGGTAACAATGAATGGCATGCGGCTGATGCGTCGTTTGCAGTGAGATTAAGTCTGCGCTTGCAGATGATTGTTTCCCTCCGCCCAGCAAGCATCTTGACAAACCGACAAAGTAGATATAAACATTCATTTATATGTTGATGAGTGTTGTCCTCAGGATGTTTCATAATTACCCGCTGCTGCCCCATGACGGAAAAACACCCCATCCCCGGCGATCCGGAACACATTGTCAAGTCTTCGGCCGACCTTGCAGATGGCGATCAGATGCAGGATCAGTTGACTGACGATCATCTGCAACGCGCCGCCTTTCTCGCTAAAAGCCTGTCCGACGGCAATCGTCTGCGGATACTTCTACTGGTCGGCGATGGTCGGAAGTCGGTATCGGCCATCGTCGAGAAACTGGAGTTGTCGCAGCCGCTGGTATCGCATCATTTGAGGGAATTAAAAAGATCTCTCTTGGTCAAAGTAGAGCGTGAGGGACCGTTTATTTACTATGAATTGGCGGATGCGAGAATTCTGGGTGTCGTCCGAACCTTGAGCAAGGTGGCGACAGACCTGTTATCCGTGAGAACCACTTTTTAAACAATCGGAGGCACAACATCCGTATGGACGAATTCTTTAAAATCATTGCCCGCATGACCCCGGAAGAGGCCCTGTCGCAAATCACCATGGTCCTGGAAAGGCTTTTGGCGGATCTCGACCACGACGGCCGCGAGCGTTTTCTGATGAATCTCATCGGCCAGTCGGAAAGCGACAAAGTTGCCGGCCTCGTCCATTTGTGACTAGCCGAGTGCATGGGCGAAGGTGTCGACCCAACACAGATGTGCCGGAGCCTGGTGGACAAGGTTGTTCAGTCGGAACAACTCCGGGCTATCGCCGATCCCGATCTGCTGGTGTTGTTCGAGGACTGGCTGGAGGAGCTGGAAGCGGAAGTAGTGGCGCTTCTTAAAACCCACGGCCCTTTGGACAGCAAGGGTTTAGCCGACAAACTCGGCCTTTCCGTCAGGGGCGCGACCTTTCTTCTGTCAAAACTGGAAAGAACTGGAAATGGAGTTTAGGAGACCTCCGATGAAAAAATGGACATCGATATTTCCGGCGCTCGCGGCCATGGCGCTCACCGTCGTTTTTGTCTGGTATATAGAGCGTCCCGCAGTACCCAAACAGGCCACCTGGGATGACGTCGTGGCCGAGGCCAAGGCCGGCGGTTACCGCATCATCTCAACGACAGAGCTTGCCGACCGATATCGCACGAGCCCTACCGCCGTTACCATGGTGGATACCCGCCAGGACTGGGAATTCCGTACCGGCCATATCGAAGGCGCGGTCAATTTTCCCATGGAACCAACTGCCTGGGCACGCTGGCGCAGGGCGGGTGACCTGGAAAAATTCCTGGGCGCGGACAAAGATCACCTGCTGGTTTTTTACTGAGCTGGCCTGACATGAGTCCGCAGCGACTCGGCGGCCCGGGTGGCCGTCACCCTTGGTTATAAAAACGTTTACCGCGACCCTTATGGATTTCCCAAGTGGCAGGAACAGGGCCTGCCCATACGGAGCATCCCGGCCGGCCTCACATCATCCGCCGCAACACCTGCCGGACCACAGGACGACCCTTCCTTTAAAGGCTGGGGTATGCTCTGGACGCTGCTGGGTATTTTCGCCGGAGGATTGGCCCTCAATCTCACCCCCTGCGTCTACCCGATGATTCCCATCACCGTGTCGTTTTTCGGCGGTCGCTCCGCCGGCGACAAACCCGGACAGCTGGGGCTGGTCCTGCATGGCCTATGTTATCTGCTGGGTCTCGCCTTGACCAATTCGACCCTGGGCGTCGTTGCCGCCTTAACCGGCGGTCTGATGGGCTCGCTGCTGCAAAGTCCGCTGGTCCTTGCCCTGGTTGCCGGCGTTCTGGTGCTGTTCGCCACCAGCCTCTTCGGCTTTTGGGAACTGCGGTTGCCCGGTGGGATGAGCCAAATGGCCGGTAAATCCTATACCGGCTATTTCGGCAGTTTCTTTATGGGGCTGACTCTCGGGATCGTCGCCGCCCCCTGTATCGGCCCCTTCGTTCTCGGCCTGCTCACCTGGGTTGCCGGCATGGGTAATCCCTGGTTCGGATTTTTGATCTTTTTCGTCCTCAGTCTCGGGCTTGGCCTGCCCCTTTTCGTCCTCGCTCTTTTTTCCGGTCAGCTGCAGAGACTGCCTCGGGCCGGCGGCTGGATGCTCTGGGTGCGTAAACTCATGGGCTGGGTACTGGTGGGCATGGCGATCCACTTCCTTCGCCCGGTACTCCCCGATTTCCTCAAGATACTCCTGCCGGTTACCGTCGCCCTGACTGCCGGCCTGCACCTTGGGTGGTTTGATAAAAACGAGGCGAACTTTCGCGCCTTTTCCTGGCTGAAAGCCCTTACCGGTACAGCCTGCCTGGTCATGGCGACTCTGTGGATTACCTCTGCGGTCATGCAGGGGCCGGGGATCGTCTGGCATCCCTACTCGGAACAAATCCTCCGGGAGGCCAAGACTCAGGGCAAACCGCTGATCATCGATTTCTACGCCGACTGGTGCACGCCATGCCGGGAACTGGAAGAGGTGACCTTTCATCAGCCGGATGTCGTCGGGTTGGCGGGAAAAAACTTTACCATGGTTAAGGTCGATGTCACCAAGGGTGGCAATCCGTACCATGAAGAACTCCTGAAAAATTATGGCGTTAAAGGAGTGCCGACACTTGTTTTTATCGATGCGGAAGGGCAGGAACGAACAGACCTCCGCCTCGTCGATTATCTGCCGGCCGAGCAGTTTTTGCAGCGCATGCGCAGCATTACCCCACCGGGCAAGTGACCACAAAACCGAAGAAGGAGACAACCATGCTGAAAGTCCGCTTTTTTCTCAACGAACCAAACGGCAAGCCGTGAAAGCATTTCAAACAGATTATGCCCAGGTTGGGCGAAAAATATAAGGTTGCAATCGAGATCACGGCAAAACCAAAATCCGCCTACGAAACCGACGAGTACTTCGCCCTTGATCTGCCGGTAGCACCGGCGATCATGGTCGGCGACGAGATCGTCGTTGAGGGCAGTGATGTGTCCGAGCACGAGTTGGAGGTCTGTATCTGCCGTAAGCTTGGTCTGCCAGAACCGGAGAAAAAAGGCCTGATGGACCGTCTTTTCGGCAAATCCTGACCGAAAAAAATGACAATGACATTTTGACCCATCCTCCTGCAGACAGGGTCAAAATGCCATATGGTCCACGGGCAATAAAAATCAGTTGTAGGAGGTTTTCAGCTTCATATCCTTGCGGGACTCGGGATCGTAAATGCCCTTCGCCTCACCCTGCTTGATCCATTCCTGCCGCAGGCCGTTGAGGAAGGTTTTCTTTTCCTCAACCAACTTGCCGTAATCCATACCGACGAGCGCCTGGGCCTTTTCCTTGGTGGAGAAATCCGGAGCGACATAATCGACGGCGTTGTGTTTGGCGAGGACGATGCGGATCTTCAACCGGGCATCCTGCCCCAGATTGATGGACCCGCCCAGGGTCCGCAGGATTTCCTCTGGGGCGTGAAAGAAGGCGCCGTGGCCAGCAACTGCATAATCCCAGCGCCATTGGCCATGGCGAATATCCTGCAGAGCCGCTTTCATTTCCTCCTCCGTCGCTCCCGCTTCCCAGGCCTTGGCAGCCTCCAGGTGCGCCTTGGCCAAAACATCACTTGCTATCTTGGCCAATTCGTTTTTCCTTGCCAGTTTTTTGTCGATTGTTGCCCGGAATTCTTTCTCGGTGCCTTTATGACAGTTCAGACAGGTGTTGGCAATATTGTCGAGGGGACTGCCGACTTTGTGGCTGGAATACTTAACCCCACCTTCACGCACATAGGGCATATGACAATCGGCGCAGGCCAGGCCGTTACGGCTGTGCACCCCGGTGACGAAGGTCTCGTAATCCGGATGCTGGGCTTTGAGCATCGGGGTCTTGCTCAGTTGATGGGTCCAGTCGGAGAAGTTAAGTTCGTCGTAATAAGCCTCCATTTTCTCTGCGGCAAAGCCTTTATTCCAGGGGAAGGTCACGACCATGGCGGTTTTCTTTGTGCCTTTGTCGTCCCATTCGGTCTTCTTGAAATAATACTCGGAATGACACTGGGCGCAGACGAGAGAGCGCATGTCCTGATGGGTGGCATCGGCGGTTTTCAGGCTGCCCTCGGCGTCAAGGCCGCGCTTCAGGTATTCGCGGGTTAAGGTCAGTTTCATGGTCTGGTTGTCATGGCAATCGCCGCAGCCGATGGTATTGACGACTTCATCGCCGTACTTGGCCCATTTACCGGTAAAGAATTCCAGTTCGCCATCGCGCTTCATCAGTCGCGGCACGTCCGGGGACTTGCAGGTCCAGCAGGCGGTCGGCAGGGGCCCGGTTATTTTATCGACCGGCGCGCCGGTACGCAGGGTATTGATGTTGTCCTCCAGTGCGTAATAATGGCCGCGCGGTTTATTGTAATCCTTGGAAAACGGATAGCCGGCCCACATGACCACCAGGGCCGGGTCCTGCTTCAAGACATCGGTGATATCCTCGCTCTTTCTCGTCTGCATATAGGTGTCATACTGGCGAGGATAATTCTTACCCCATTCGGAGGCGCGAGTCTCATTGTCTTTGATGCCCGGAACCGCGTTAATAGCCTGTTGTTCGGCTTTATTCTCTTTGATGGAGATCGTCAATAACGCCATCGGCACCAGGACGACCACACAAAGAGCAACAACAATCATCGATTTTTTCATACACATCCTCCCGATTGAGATCCTTAAAGTACCTTATTGATAAAATTATTCTGGGTCGCCATGAGATTGCGCATTGTCCCGTGAGGCACATCCCGGTGGCACTGCCAGCACGGCCGCCCCATCTGCACACGGCCATCCTCGACTTTGTCGTAAAGAGCGCTATTGGTCAGCATCTGGGAAACCGTCTCCCGGTGACAGGAGATACAATTGTCCTGGATTCTCCGAGCTGCATCGTTACTTATGCGAAGATTGGGGCCGTAGGTCTTAAGAGTCATGGCCAGCGAATGGTGATAGCCGTCACGGGCCTTGGCCAGCATCTTATTGACAAAGGAATCGCGGGGCAGATGACAATCAACGCAGGTCGCCCGGTTGCGATGCGAGCTGTGCTGCCAGGTGTCGTAGTGGGTGTTCATGGTATGGCAGGTGATGCATACCTTCGGGTCACTGGAAAGGTAAGACAACATCTTCGATTCATGGACCAGATTGGCAAACACTGCGACAACTGCTACGACCAAAAATATGGCTAGATATTTCATAGTTCAACCTGATTAGTATCCACCAATGGACAGGTTTGCCGCCGGATGACGGCGCTTTCTCAACTATCCCGCAAATGCAATCTCACCCACCTGAAGTCGGCGTAAATCCTACAAAATTGCAGGATTTACTTTTCTATTCCTTACGACTAGCTCTTTCAAGCCTGTCTTAAGGATAGATGATCTCTGAAGCTATCCTCATTGAGGTGCTTGGGCTGCCCTGAATTACAGGGCCTCGACCTTTCCCCCCATAGAGCAAATTGCATACCAGAAAATAAGTCCTGCAATTTCAATGGAAAAATTAATTTTCCCAAAGGAACCGCTACCATTTGGTAACACACTCCGATCGAATCCGTTACCAAATGGTAGCGGTGGGATGTCGGCGAGAAGCATGGGAAAACGACAAGGAGAACGTCATCCTCAGAACACGCAGAAACACTCCCGAAGGTCCTGGATTTCATTGTTCATTCCCTCTTTTGACTGCAGTTTTTTCCAGCTGCCAGCGAAAAGAAAGCATCTTCTGCCGGCACGAATCGACGCACTCCCCGCAATTCCAGCAATAGGCGGATGTTCCTTCGCCCTGCTCCGGTAAAAGCCCCAGAGGGCAGGCGTTGCCGCAAGCACCGCAGGAGGTGCATCCATCTTTGTCGAGGTGGATCCGCAGCCTGCGATGTCTGCCAAGAAACGCCAGCATCCCGCCAAGCGGACAGAAGGTGCGGCAGAAAAACCGGCGAGTCAGCAGTTCAAGCAGCATGATGATGACAAGCAGCAGCCCTTCAAGGGCCAAATTCTTAAAAAACACCAGCATCATCATCTCCCGGCCAACGAGGCCCGGCGGGGAAAGAAAGACAAAGAGCGGTGCACCCAGTACCATGCTGAGGCCTATCTCACCGATGAGGACAAACCACAAAACTCTCTTGGCAAAGAGCAATCGATTAGCAAGATGACGCTGCCCGGAAAGATGCCGGCGAAGGCCATCGACCAATTCGAGGAGAAAGGACATCGGGCAGACCCAGGAGCAGAACACCCGACCGAGAACCAAGGCGATGCCGACCGGAATGACCATGCCGATCAGCGAGGGCGTATACAAAGTTTTACTGATGAGGAGGCTCTCAAGCCCTTCAAGAGGCGAGACAAACCACAAGTTACCGATACTGAACGACTGATACCAACCCTGAAGAAAACTGCTGTGCAGATAATAGTTCAACAGAGGGTTAAGAACGATGAGAAGAAACGCTGCCGCAAGTACCCTCCGCCGCCGGCCGAGGAAACGCGGAAGTCGGGTTGTTTTCCCACCGGCTGCAGGCAACGGGCCCGGTTCCTCCTGCCGCGTCATCCCACCGCCTTCTCGACTGCCTGCAACGGCAGGATATTGATGGCCTTGCTGCCGTCGGCACCTGTCACCGGGCAGGTATGGGTGCAGATACCGCAGCCGGTGCACAGAGCTTCGTTGACTATCGGCCGCAACTGATCGAGGCGGATGGCCCGATCGGCAAAAGGGCATTTATCGTAGCAGGTGCGGCATAAGGTCGTGCCAATCCAGGTCGCACATTGAAAGCGGTCGACAATTGCCAGCCCCATCCTCGTTTCGCTCTGCCGGATCCGTCTGAGGCAGCCGGTGGGACAGACATCGACACACTTCATACACAGGTAGCAGGGGATCTTCGTCACCTCGATAAGCGGTGTTCCGGCATGCAACCCATGGCGGATATCAAGCATGCGGATGGAGCGGTAGGGGCATACCTCCACACACCTGCCGCAGCGAATGCATTTCGCCGGAAAGATTTCCTCCACCACCGCCCCGGGTGGACGCAGCAGATTTCTGGCCACCGGCGTAGCGCTAAGCCCTGCGGCAACAGAAACCGGCAGAAGCGACAAGCAGCACGCTGCCCCCGCCTGCCGGAGAAAATCCCGCCGCCCCAAGGTCATTACTTACAATCCCCACGAAAACCAAGCGGCCGCGGGGTTACTTCTCCCTCCGCCACCGGTTGCGCCTCGTCTTCCGTGTTGAGATAGGTCAAACCGACGCTCGCGATCCGCGTATCTTTGTTCAGCCGGTCGATGAGTTCCTGCATGTCCTCGGAGGTGGCGGTCTCAAGAACCGCGACGATATTGCCCTCCGCGTCGCTGCCGTATACCTCGACCCCGGCAAGGGCTGCGAGATAGCACACCGCCTCCTTCCTCTCCCTGGGCTGACTCCTGATAACAACGCCGCTTATCGGCATGGCAACTCCTATCCTGCAATATTTTCCATTTCTTAACGGCCCCTAAACAAGATAGGGCGTAAGTGCCGTCGGCCCGGACAGCCTTTTCACCTGCACGGCGCAGATTTTGAACTCCGGTTCCTTCGAGCCGGGATCGACGGCATCCTTCGTCACCTTGTTGATCATCCGGTCGCCATGCTGGTCGTGCCAGTAGGCGAAGACCATGCCCTCCACCGGCCCCGCATAGACCTTGGCAGGCATGATATTGACGCCACGCCGCGATTTGATTTCCACCATATCGCCGGGTTTAATCCCCAAACGCTCGGCATCCTTCGGGTTGACCTCGACGAAGGAATAAGGATTGGCCCGCAGCAGTTCGGGGACCCTGCCGGTCATCGACATGGTGTGCCAGTGGTCGATGATCCTGCCGGTGGAAAGATAGAACGGGTATTCGCCATCGGGAACCTCTTCCGGACTGGCCTGATCGTGGAGCCAAATCCACAGCAGACGGTCGGCATGCGCCGGTCCGTAAAACTGATAGGGCAGGTCGTTCTTCGATTCCGTCGTCGCCATGGGATCGCGGCCCTTGACAAACTTCTTTACCGTGCCGCCGGTGAGGGCAAATTCCGTTGTCGGCGCCGGCCACTGCACGCCGTCGGCCATCTTCTCCAACACTTCGTAGGTGGCACCGCGCAGATCGTTGTCCCGGCCGGCAGTGAGTTTCTGGGTGTACTCGTCCCAGATCGCCTTCGGCAGGGCGTAGCCTTCCTCCAATCCCTCAAAGGGCTTGATGCACTGGGCGATAACCGGGTCGCCCAGTTTTTCCGCAAGCTTTTTCGCCCACTCGCGAATCATCCACACCTCGGGCTTGGCCTCGCCGGGGGAATTGATCGCCTTTTTGGTGAGCTGCGACCGCCTCTCGGTGCAGCCATAAACTCCGGTCTTCTCGAAATGGAAGGAGGCCGGCAGTACCAGATTGGCTTTCTGCGTCGTCAAGGTAGGAAAGATGTCACTGCAGACGATGAAGACATCCTCCCGGTCCATCCCCTGATTATAGAGGTTGCAATTGGGCAGGCTCTGCACCGGGCTGGTGCAGTTGATCCACAAAGCCTTGACCTTGCCTTCGTTCACCGCCGAAAACATGGCCATGGTATGCAGTCCCGGCTGCTCCGGAATACGGCCGGCGGGTACCCCCCAAGCCGCCTCCACCTGGCGGCGCATCGCCTCCTTTTCCACCGGGCGATGGCCAGGCAGAATGTGGCACAGCCCGCCTCCCTCGCGCACCCCGCCGCAGGCATTGGGCTGCCCGGTGAGGGACAGGCTGTCGGCCCCGTCCTTCATTAACTGGCCAGTGAGGATATGCAGGTTATGCACCAGATTATTGGCCCACACCCCTTGCTTGCGCTGATTGAGGCCCATGCACCACAAACTGACGGTGCCCTTCGAGGTGGCGAACCACCGGGCCGCCTTGCGGATATCGTCAGGTTTGAAGGAACCGCCGCAGGTCTTTGCCACCTCCTCCGGCGTGTAGCCGGCGAGCTGGGTCTGCAGGTCGGCGAAGGTTGCCGGCTCCTCCTTACCCTTTTTGAAGGTGGCGTAGTTCTTGATAAATTCTTCATCATAGAGCTTTTCTTCGATGATGACCTGGGCCATGGCATTAAGGAGGGAGAGGTCGGTACCGGGTTTGAACTGCAGATGCAGATCGGCGATCCGCGAAGTCTGCGACAGGCGGGGATCGACATTAATGACCTTCACCGTCTCGGGATTATCGAGCTTGCGGCGCATGATCCGCCGAAAAATAACCGGATGGGCCTCGGCGGTATTGGAGCCGATTATGAAGAAACAATGGGCCTTTTCGATGTCCGAATAGCCGCCGATGGGCTCGTCCGCCCCGAAAGAACTCAGGTAGCCGCCCACGGCGCTGGCCATGCACAGCCGTGGATTCCCCTCGACGTTATTGGATTGCAGGCCGCCGCGCATGATCTTCTGGAAGAAATAGGTCTCCTCGGTCAGCGCCTGGCCCGAGCCGTAATAGGCCACCGCCGCACCGCCCCCGGCCTTGTGGGCCTCGGCAAATTTTTCGGCGGCAAGATCGAGAGCCTTGTCCCAGCTGATTTCCTGAAACTTGTCGCTCTTTTTGGCGCGATACAGGGGCGTGGTCAACCGGTCGGGATGGCGCATGCACTTCCAGAAATGCATACCCTTCATGCAGACGTAACCAAAATTGGTACGGGATTCGGGCACCCCGCGTAAGCCCATGGGTATCCCGTCCTTGACCCCGAGTTCGACACGGCAGCCGACGCCGCATAAACGGCAGCTGCCCCGGTGCCAGTTGACCCCTTCATCGGCCCGAGCAATGTTTAAGCTACTGATGGGAAGTTGCATACTTACATAGGAAGCGGCTGACAGGGCTGCCGCCATTTTGATAAAATCGCGTCGTGTTTGGCTCATTTTTTTCTCCTTCTTGGCAATCGGTGCCGTATGACCCTACTTTTTGGCCGTAAACGTATGAGGAGCATGGCACTCCCAACACGATTTTTCCTGGGAACATTTCTTCATCATGTCCCTATGGCAAACGGCACAGGTCTCTCTGCTCGGGGTGACGGCAAAGGTCTCAAAGGTACCGTGGCACTGATAGCATTTGACCATGGCGATGCCATGGAGAGAATTGAACCATTCCTTTTCCACATCCGGGGTCACCGTTTTGTGGCATTCGGCACAGTCGATCAGCATTTCCTGCGCCGACAACCGCGGATGAACCGGTCGATCGGCAGCAATGGCCGATACCGCCAGCAACACCGTCAGAATGGCGAGCAATAGCCCTGGTTTTTCTAGTCGTCGTAGTTTTTTCACACTTCCCCTCCTTTTGCCCTGTGAGTATCCTGTTGTTCGTTGATGATTCTGGCCGACATCTTGCAAAGCCCGTTCCACGGGCAATCCCTGTGAATTCCCTGGTTTTCCCGGATATGCTCCGTCCCATTGCTACCGTGCGGTAACATTTTTCAGATCTTGTGCTACCAAACGGTAACATGATGTGGTATGCAGGGAATTCGAAAACCAAAAGATCGCAACAGTTCCTCCCCCGACAGGCGCTATGGACACCCCATGAACCGACCCAACCCCATCCGCTTTTCCCTGCGCACCAAGTTCATCATCTTTATCGGTGCGATCATTTCCGCCTTCTACCTCTTCATGCTCTACCGTACCGCTATCTTCGACGAAAAGATGATCCTCAGGCAGGCCGAACAGCAGGCCAGGATGCTCTACAAGCAGATTCTCCTCACCAGACAGTGGGCTTCGGATCACAATGGTCTCTTCATCATGCAACGACAAGGCGTCGAGGCCAACCCCTACCTCGACCTGCCGACCATCACCGATACCCTTGGCCACACCTATTTCATGCGCAATCCGGCGATGATCACCAGGGAACTAGCGGCCTACGCGAAAAAGGACGGCCTCGGCTTTTTCCGGGTTACCAGCCTGCAACCTGTCAATCCGGAGAACTTCCCCGATGCCTTCGAAAAAGCCGCTCTTGAAAGCTTTATCCAGGGCCGTCAGGAAGTTATCGATGTTGATCAGAGCGAGATGGGCAAGGTGGTCCGTTTCATTGCCCCGCTGTTGGTGACGGAATCGTGCCTCGGCTGCCACGCCAAGCATGGCTACAGTCTGGGTGATATCCGGGGAGGCTTGTCCATCACCATCCCCATCGACTGGGCCCGGGATCTGATAGACAAAAATATCAAGGCGCTGATCTTTATCGCCGTGGCCAGCATTGCTATTGTCACCGTTGCCCTGTTTCTTATGTTCGAGGTGCTGATCGTCCACCGGATTCGCAATCTCTCGCTTGCCATGGCCAAATTTCCCGACGAATCTCCGGAACGCTATCTCCCGCCGTCACGCTTTAAGGATGAACTCGACGCGGTTTTCACCAACTTCATCGTCTTCTGCAAGCGGCTGACCAAATCCCAGGAAGAGCTGCTCAATACCAAGGCCCAGGCGCATCTCAGCGAAAAGATGGCGAGCCTCGGCATCCTTACTTCGGGGATTGCCCATGAGGTCAACAATCCGCTGGGAGGCATGCTCAACTGCGTCAAATCGATGCGCGAAAACCCCGCCGACCGTGAGCTGGTGGAACGCTATCTGCCCCTTCTCGACAAGGGGCTGCGGCAGATCGAAACGATCATGCGCCAGCTGCTCAACTTCGGCCGGATGGAGCCCCTGCATATCCGCAGGGTTGATGTCCGTACCCTGGTCGAGGAATGCGCCATGCTGCTTTCCTATAAGTTGAAGGATATCGAACTGACCACCGCCATTGAGGTCTTAGGCGGCTATATGCTGGACGCCGAAGCCCTGAAGCAGATCATCATCAATATCGGCCTGAACGCCATCCAGGCCATGCCGACGGGCGGCAGACTGAGCATCTCCTGCCGGGAAGAAGCAGACCACCTGGTTCTTATCTTTCTTGACACCGGCATGGGCATAAGCGAGGAAAACCTGCCCTATATCTTCGATCCCTTCTTCACCACCAAAGGGGTCGGCGGAGGCACCGGCCTTGGTCTGGCCGTGACCTATTCTCTGGTGCAGCGGATGAACGGCCGGATCAGTATTGACAGCAAGGCAGGGCACGGCACAACCTTCACCATCGCTATCCCGGTCGGCTCAAATGCCCAAACGATGACATGAAAAGAAATCGCTGTGCTTGCCGGTGGGCGCAGTCCCCCCTACTCCCTCAACCTCAATGAATAACTATGCCGAGAATCCTCCTAGCAGAAGACGATGAGATCATGCGCATCTCCATCTCCGACCGTCTGAAAAAATACGGCTGGCAGGTCGATGAGGCGAAAGACGGACGCCAGGCCATGGGCCTCTACGAGAAGAACCACTACCATCTGATCATCTCCGATATCCGCATGCCGGGCATGAGCGGCCTCACCCTCTTACAAAACGTGCGGCAGCAGAATAGCGATACCGACATCATCATCATGACCGCCTACGGCTCGGTCGATGATGCCATCAGCTGTCTGCGGCAGGGGGCGACCGACTATATCCTCAAGCCCTTCGATATCGACGATTTGATCATCCGCGTCACCCGCCTCCTTGATCAACAGTCGATGAAAGCCAAGTGCGAGGTCCTTGAGGCCTCCTGCAAATCACTCCATGACCGGACACTCTTTGGTAAAAGTGCAGCCATGCAGCGGGTCTATGCTTTGATCCGACAGGTGGCTCCGACCACCTCGACGATATTCATCACAGGGGAATCGGGAACCGGCAAGGAACTGGCGGCGAGAGCCATCCACAAGGCAAGTCCGCGCCATGATAAGCCCTTTGTCTCCATCAACTGCCCGGCTATCCCGGACGGTCTCATAGAATCGGAACTCTTCGGCCACGAACGGGGCGCCTTTACCGGCGCGGACCAGCGTCGCAAAGGAAAATTTGAACTGGCTGACGGCGGGACACTGCTGCTTGACGAACTCGGCGACCTCCCCGGCCCGCTCCAAGCCAAGTTGCTTAGGGTTCTCCAGGAAAGCCAGATAGAACGAGTCGGCGGCAGTAAAAGCATCCGGGTGGATGTCCGGATCATCTCTTGCACCTCCAAAGACCTGCAGAAGGAGGTCGAGGCCGGACGCTTTCGTCAGGACCTCCTCTACCGCCTCCAGGTCATCCCGCTGAAAATGCCGGCGCTGCGGGAGCACCGGGAAGATATCGACGAACTTTGCCGGATCTTCCTCCACGAATTGGGCAGCCGGCATGGTCGCAATGTGGGTATCAGTAAAGAGGCGATCCATCACCTCGAACAGTACGATTTTCCAGGAAATGTACGGGAACTGCAGAACATTATGGAAAGGGCGTCGGTGCTCTGCCGGGGAAGCGAAATCACCCCAATTGATCTGCCCTATGAGATCTCCGAGATCGCCGCCGCACCGACGGCGTCGTTCTGCCTCAGCGATAAACTCGCTGTCGCCGAAAAAGGTTTTGTGCAACAGGCCTTACTGGCAAGCGGCGGCAACCGGACTGAAGCGGCCCACCTGCTCGGCATCAGCCGAAAGAACCTCTGGGAGAAAATGCGCCAGTTGCAACTTGACTGAAGGTAAGAGTTTCGAACCCAGCCCTCATACAGGCGGGATGGGAATTTTGTCCGTCTTTTTTCTTTGACGTGGCAGTCTTTTGCCGACAGCCTATAGCCAAAACTCAGGATATTTGCGGGTCTTGGGGATATTGTTGACGATGAGGGCGACAAGAAGCATGACTGCTGCCCCCAGGGCAACGGGCATGAATACGTAAAGATACCCGAGATTATGCACACTCTCACCACCGATCACGGCAATCAGGGCCGTGGCACCGCCCGGCGGATGGAGGGTCTTGGTGAGATGCATGAGGGCGATCGAGGTGGCAACAGCCAAGGCCGCCGCCAGCCAGGGTTGTCCACCGAACCACAGGTAGGCGGTGACCCCGATAAAGGCTGAAAGGATATGGCCGCCCAACAGGTTACGCGGCTGGGCCAGAGGGCTGCGCACGGCTCCGTAAATGAGTACCGCCGATGCGCCGAAGGAGCCGATGAGCATGAGTAAGCCCTTCTCGTCAACCAGCCGGTAATGCAGCAGAGCAACTGCGGCAATGCCAAGAAAACTGCCAACCCATGACCAGCAGACCTCTACCAAACTCACCCGAGGTGGGCTCTGGCCACTGCCTTTCATTTTTTCTAAAAAGAGCATATTATCGGCCTCTACCGGGAGAAACAATAGGAGTTGACCAGATCTGTGCGGGTGACTATTCCTATCGGCCTGCCATCTCCGTCGACAATAGGCAGACGATTGATTCGCTTGTCGATAAAGAGAGCGGAAATAGTGCCGATAGTCATGTCATGCCCAGCGGTTATGGCCGGTGCAGTCATGATCTCCCCGATACTGTGATTACGCAGGAGTGTCGCCACGCAGCCCTTATTGTTCAGGCAGTGGGCGATGATCTGCATGAAAGAGGCGGCTTTGCCAACACCCATCTTCGCAAGAAAATCCTTCTCCGACACCACTCCGACAACTTTCCCTTCGGCGTCGACGACGGGTGCTCCGGAAATCTTTTTGTCGGCAAGAAAGGTTGCGGCTTGCCGCAGGTCCATGGCCGATTCGAGACAGTGCACTTCCTTGGTCATTATATCAGCCGCCTTCCGAGAATCCATTATCCGGGTAACGGCGTGACGATAAGCAAACTGAAAGATCTCTTTGAAATCACCTGGGCTGATGTCTAAATATCCCTGGATATCGCTCATCGCCTCAAGGATATCCCCTTCGGAAATGTTTAATGGGCTGCATAAATCAGCTTCTTTTTGTGGCATTGGATCCCTCCTGTTTTTGGCGGAATTGTCTGGAGTACATATCCAAACAGATAGTTTGGCATTTGTGTTTGACTTAGGTCAATCAGATTGTCAAAAGAGTTTGCTAGCATATAATTACATAGGAAGTAATAGGTTTTGTCGATTCAAATTTGCTTATTAAAGGAGAGTGCGGATGAATATTCATTACATTCAACATGTGGCGTTTGAAGGATTAGGCAGCATCGAGCCTTGGGTTCAACAAAATGCCCATTTTCTGACAGGAACTCGACCATACCTCAATGAAGAATTTCCACCTATTGAAGATATTGATATGTTAGTAGTGATGGGCGGTCCGATGAACATCTACGAAGAAAGCAAATATCCTTGGCTGGTGGAAGAAAAAAGGTTCCTTGACAAAGCGATCAGCAAGGGTCGGTCGGTCTTAGGCATTTGTCTTGGCGCGCAACTCCTTGCAGGTGTGCTTGGTGCGCGAGTATATGCCAACAAAAACAAAGAAATAGGCTGGTTTCCGGTGGAAACGACAGAAAATGCGCGCACCAGCACCCTGTTCAATACCTTTCCTCAGTGTCTGGAAGCGTTTCACTGGCACGGTGATACCTTCGATATTCCACAAGGGGCCAAGCAGATAGCTCGCAGCGCCGGCTGTGAAAATCAGGCTTTTGTTTATGATGAAAGAATTGTCGGGTTGCAATTTCATCTCGAAACAACCCTTGCGAGTGCCCAACAACTTATTGCCAACTGCGCTGACGAAATTGTCCCTGGACCTTACATTCAGGAAGTTCAGGAAATGGTTGCCAATAAACAGGGTTTTGCTGTTATCAATAGCACTCTGCAGGAATTGCTGGGCAAGATGTGGTAACATTTCTCTTTGCGCATCACCTAACAAATTACCTGACAAATTACGTCCCATTATTTATCCCCAAAAGTTAGTCTTTGACAACGGCTGAAATATCAACACCCGGAGAAAGAGCATGACCCATGAATACGACATCATAATCCTCGGCGCCGGCACCACCGCCTTTGCCGGAGCGCGCATCGCCGCCGCGGCCGGCAAGAAGGTGGCAATGATCGAGCAATCGCATATCGGCGGCACCTGTATCAACTGGGGTTGTATTCCGAGCAAGACCTTGATCCACAAGGCCGAAATGTACCACGCGGCCCGCAAGGGGATGCGCTGGGGCTTGAATCTGCAAGCCGGATCCCCGGATTGCGGCACTTTGATGCCCCTCAAGGAAGCGGCGGTGGAGACGATACGAACCAGCCACTACCAGCACGAATTGAACACTTCCGAGAATATCGATCTCATCCATGGTCGTGCCCGATTCTTTTCCCGCCAGGAAATCCAGGTCGACAAAGAGCGCTACCGGGCGCCGCATATCCTCATCGCCACTGGCGGCAGGCCGCGTAGCGTCGAACTCCCCGGCCTTGCGACGGTAAATCATCTCAACAGCCATAGCGCCATGCACCTCCCCTGCTTTCCCGAGTCGATTACCATTCTCGGCGGCGGGGTTATTGCCCTGGAGATGGGGCAGATGTTTGCCCGCTTCGGCACCCGGGTGACCATCCTCGAACGCGGCCCGCGCCTGCTCACCGAATTCGACCAGCGCCTCACCGAGCAATTCCGGCAGATGCTGCAGCGGGACGGAGTGGAAATCTTCTGCAATATAGTGGCCGAGCGGGTGGAAATGGTCGGCGTTAAAAGCTGTTTGTATGCCCGCATCAACGGGGCGGAGGTGGCCTTCGTCGCCGAGCGGCTGATGCTCGCCGTCGGCACCGAACCGGCAACCACGGGGATAGGCCTTGCAGAGATCGGCATTACCACCAATCCGGCCGGGTTCATAAAAGTCGACAGCCAGCTGCGAACCAATATCCCCGGCATCTGGGCGGCAGGCGATGTCACCGGCCCGCCCATGGTCGCTCCGAACGGGGCGCGGGAGGCACAGATCGCCGTCAGGAACATGCTTTATCCCCAGGCCGGTCATAGGATCGATCACCGTTTCTCGCCGATGGCGGTATTCGTCGATCCGGAATTCGCAACAGTCGGCCTCACCCATGAACAGGGGGAAACGCACGGCTACCGGGTGGTCACCACCTATCTCCAGCTCGACCGGGTACCGAAGGCCCATGTCATGGGGGAAATGCTCGGCGGCGTGCTGCTCACCGCCGAACAGGGCAGCGGCAAAGTCCTCGGGGTGCAGCTGCTCTGCCCGCGAGCCGCCGATATCATCCATGAAGCAACGCTTGCAGTTCGCTTCGGCCTGACCGTAGTGGATCTCGCCACAACCGTCCACGTCTACCCGAGCATCAGCGATGGCCTCAGGCAGGCGGCCCTCTTAAATGCGACGGAACAGGGCTTGCTGTAACGCCCCAGGCCACTTAATTCAAGGAGAACACCCCATGCCGATACCCGGAAATCTCTTGACCACGGCGATGGCCGTCATGCCCCATAAAAATGTCGAAGAGGCCCTGAAATTGGCCTTGACCCTGGATGTACCGTTTTGGCCGCAACTGCCGAATCTCAGTTACTACGAAGATATGTATGTCCAGGCGGCGGAGCATTTCCCCGGCATTGTTCTCGATCTTGAGAAAAAAACTCTGCACTTTTCAATGGACAAGTTTATTGGCGAATTTGAAGAGACCATGAGCCGCTTTGACGATCCGTCCTACTTCGATATCAGCGAGCAGTATTCACAGGTTTACCACCGATTTTTATCCGAGGATTTCGCAGACAGACCGGCTATTCGCGGCCAGCTGGAAGGGCCGATCAGTTTCGGTTTCAATATCCTTGACCAGGACAAACGCCCGATCCTCTTCGATGACTCGATTCGACCCTTTATGTTCGAGTTTATGGCCAAGAGAATCAATGTCCAGCTTGCCCGGCTGAAACAAAAAAACGCCAATGCCTTCATGTTCATTGACGAACCGGGATTGCAGTTTATATTTTCGGCGATGTCCGGCTATGGCGAACAGAAGGCAAAAAGCGATCTCGACGAATTTTTCGCAATGGTCGATGCCCCGAGGGGTATCCATCTGTGCGGCAACCCTGACTGGGATTTCCTCTTGGGCCTTGATATGGATATCCTGTCGATGGATATCTACACCAATGCCGAGATCTTTGCCAACTGCGCCGGATCGATAAAAAAGTTCTTGGATCGTGGCGGAATAATCGTCTGGGGCATTATCCCGACCGGTTTTGCCGCATTTTCCAAGGAAAGTCTTGGGTTCCTCAGTATGAAACTGGAAGGCATCTGGCGGCATCTAAGCAAAAAAGGACTGGAGATCGAATACATAATTTCCAGAAGCATGCTCTCGCCGGCGACCTGCTGCCTCGTCAATCAGGATGGGGGGCAAACCGTCGAGAAGGCCTTTGCCATGGTAAACTATCTCTCGCAAAGCCTCAGGGAAAAATACAATTGTCGTTAAACCCAACGGATCTTCCTGACCACCGCACGCTCGTAGGTGGGCTACTTTCACTGGCCTCTGATTATGCGGGACGATGTTGAAGGGAGTTGTGCTCTTTTTTGGGCAATGGTAAGATGTTCATCATGAAATAAAGTTAAAAAGGCCCTTAGGGCCGAAGAGGAAACCATGAGCCTTTTTTGGAATAAATCGGCCAAGAACGACCGTCATCCGGGCTATCCCGACCTGCCGCTTGACCTGCGCGTGGGCGCGATCCTCAACCTCGATCTGGGCGAGATCCTGCGCTACGAGGGCCTGGACCTGACCGTTGCCCTGCCCCAGGAAGAGTTGATCGTCTCCGGAGTGTCCAGCCAGAATCTTTTCGGCATGCGCATTGCCCGGGTTTACGCTAATCAGGGGGAGGTACGGTGGCTGGTGCAGCTCAACTGCGAGGCCGATGGGACGCCTAAGGACGTAAGCGTGTTCACCTGCACGCAGGAGATCTATCCTCCCAATGCCGAGGAATGGGACGTCTGGCTCGGCGAGGGTGGTCTGATAGGCGGGCCGGACATCAACGCACCCAACGGTAAGACCTATCAACGCGCCTGGGGCCAGGGTCAGTACATGCCCCCGGTTGAGAGCGACGAGGCCGTGTATGCGGACGCCAAGGCCGCGCCCGCCTCCATCGCCCACAAGATGATGCTCTACAGCCGTGACCTTGGCGACGAGGCCACGGAGTACATGTTTTTGTCCGCGGACGAAACGCCGGATGAGGCCCTGGTCCGGGTTTGGGTTGGCGTGAGTATGTTCACGGGCGCCCTCAAGGTGTTTTAACGCGGCAATCGTGATTGACGTTTTTTTGCGGTTTGCTACGCCTGGCACCGTCGCGGCTGCCGCCAGGCGGGAAAATTGCCGAGACCGCGACACTCCACTTCACCCAAACGCCGATGTAAGGAGGGGGAAAACATGAAACGATTTCTCTGGCCGGTTCTCCTGGCTGTTTTCCTGGGCCTGGTTGTAGCCCAGGGCCTTGAACCAGTGGCCACCCTGGCCAAATCAACCAGTTCGAGCAGTTCCAGCAGCTCCAGCAAATCCTCTTCCTCGGGGTTCTCGAGTTCGTCGAGATCTTCTTCCTCCTCCCCCTCATCGTCCTCGACGGGAAGCAGCGGCTTTAGCAGCTCGACCGGAAAATCGACGGGAACGTCCAGCTCGGCACCCGCGTCATCCGCCTCTTCCGGCAGCTCGGGGTTCAGCAGTTCTTCCGGGGCCTCGACTTCGGCCGGGCAAGCCTTGGGTGCCAAGTCCACTTCGTCTTTCGCCGCCGCGGGCAGTGCCTCGGTCTCCAAGCAGGCCGCAGCCAAGTCCTACACCGAGTACTCCTCGCGCTTCGGCAAGAGCGGCAACCCGGTTAGCCCCTCTTCCCAGTCCAGCTCGCCGACGGTTACTCGGACCTATACCACCTACCACGAATACTATACCTACCGTGACAGCTATTACTCCTCCCGTGGTTGGTTTGTACCCTCCTATGCCTACCATAGCTATCCCTCTTTTGGACTCTGGGACGGCGTGTTCCTGTGGGCGCTCCTGAGCCACTCCACCGGCCCGGGATTCTACTACAACAACTGGTCGGACCCGGGCGTGCAGGCTTGGCGTAGGGAAGCCGAAAATCAGGCCAAGGACAACGCCGAGCTCCGCCAGCAATTGAAAGACCTCGACGCCAAAGTCGAGGACATGAAGAAGACCGGTGTCGCGGCCAAGCCCGGGACTCTTCCCGAGGGTGTGGACGATTCCGTGGCCTACGCCGCCGACCAGGTGGTCAAAGAGGGCTCCCCCACCTCCGCCAACAAGGGTGGCGGCTGGAAGACCTGGGCCCTGCTTATTATCGTCATCGGACTTAGTGTGTTCGCGGTGAAGCTGTTTATGAATCGCCGCAAGCGCTTTTATTAATATACAAACAAAAGAGGTTACCTCTATGGGTTTTTTTACACAATTCGCATCACAGAAGATCGAGGACGTCAAGTCCGGCTTTATTAAGTTGATCGTTGAATTTGATCCCGAGTCGGCCACCGAGGCCCAGATAGCCGAACTGGACGAGATCCTGACGAAGATCACCAAACAGATGGTTCTGGCCAAGAACTCCTGGGACAAGGAACAACGCGAGGCCGTGGAGATCAAGAAGAACTACGACCTGCGCATGGGCGCCGCCGAACGTCTTCAGACGAGACTCGATGCCGAGACCGACCCCGAACAGAAGGCCAAGGTTGAGACAAGCCTTGGCAAGCTTATCGACGAACTAGAGCGCATGGGATCGGAGGTTGATCGCGAGGCCCGCGAGGCCGAGGAAGCACAGCAGTACTACACCGAGCTGAACGACGCCGTGAAGACTGCAGCCGCACGACTGAAGGAGGCCCGGTCAAAGATGGCCGAGGCCAAGCGCCGCATGGACATGGCCAAGATCAGGGCCGAACGGGCCCATGAGCAGGAGGAACGCGCTCAGGTCCTGTCCGGCATCAAAAAGGACGCCGGGCATATCGGCGTGGCCTTTGACGCCATGAACAAGCGGGCCGAGGAAATGGAAACCGATGCCGAGGTGCATAAGCAAAAGGCCAATCTGCTGTCCGTACCCAAGGAAACCGAGGACCCGCTTATCGCCCAGGCCCTGAAAGAGGCCGCCGGCGAAAAACCCAAGGGTTCGCTCAGCGACCGCCTTGCCGCCCTTAAGAAGTAAGCGGATTTGCAATTCTGGGGACAGAATACCACCCTCCGGTTAATGTATTCTGTCCTCCAGATCTCCCTTGCCGATGTTTAATTACCCGTTGGTGATTCCTGAAAAAGGGGATGTTCATGATTTACGATACGTTGGAAAACGCCAACCGTTATGCGGCGCTGCATGGGGGGTTTGCTAAGGCCTTTGCCTTCCTTGGACGACCGGATCTGCGGGAGTTAGCCGTGGACAGATACGCTATTGATGGCGACCGGGTTTTTGCCATGGTGACAAAAAAGCAGGGTCGCGGCAAAAACGAGGCACAGCTGGAAGTCCATGAGAAGTATATCGACATCCAGGTGGTGCTGGACGGGACCGACGAGATCGGCTGGCGGCCCGCGTCCCTCCTCCGACAACCGGCAGGGCCGCTTGACCTGGAAAGAGATATCCGCTTCTTCGCCGACCCTCCTGTTGCCTGGCTGCCGGTTGGACCGGAGATGTTTGTCATCTTTTTCCCGGAGGATGCCCATCTGCCGTTGATTGCCTCCGGGGTGCTCCATAAGGTTGTGGTCAAAGTGGCGGTGGCCAAAGGGTGAGTCGAGGCAACGAGGCAAACCGACACGATAATTCTGGCGTGTAAGGAAAAAAGATCAGTGAAATACTATTTCTACGCCCTCGGGGCTATTCTCTGTTGGGCGAGTTTGCCGGCGGCAACCGGCTCCGGCCTGAAGGCGCTGTTTACTGAAGAACTGATGTTCTACAGCTTTGCCAGCGCTGCGGCCTTTCTCTATGTCCAGGATCTTGTGACCCTGCGGACCGCCAAGATATACTTCCCTGGGCCGAAGGCATCGCTGATGGGGGTGTGGGGGATTTTTCTTTATCACTATATCTACTACCTGGCCCTCAATAATGCCCCACTCGCCGAAGGAGCAATTCTCGCCACTACCTGGTCGTTTTGGATCGTGGTGTTTTCCTCGCTCCTCCTTTTTAGAAAGCTCAAACTGTCCATCGTTATTACCGCCCTGGTCGGATTGTTCGGCGCCGGACTGGTGATCAGCGCCGGCAAGGAGCTGTCCTTTGACACGGGCTATATGAAGGGCTATTTGCTGGCGCTGTTATGCGGCCTTATCTGGTCCAGCTTTTCCGTTGGTCTCGCGCATATGAAGGTGAAAAAGGAACCGATGACCGCCTTCACCCTGTACGCGGCGCTTTTGTCGGCTGTCCTCTTTGTACTGACCATGCCCCATGCAATGCCGTCGCTTGCCGCCTTGGGGTCGGCGGTGTATCTCGGCTGCGTTCCTCTCGGTCTGTCATTTTTCTTATGGAATCGGGCCATGACCCACGGTAATGTAGTGGTCATCGGTTTTCTCAGCTATCTGACGCCGCCGCTGGCGGTACTTCTAGTGGCGGTAATTCATCACCAGGTGGTGTCGGGGCGGGTGCTGCTCGGGATGGGGGTTATCTTGGTCGCTTCCCTGCTGGGTCGGATTCTTGTGAAGATAGAAGAAAAAAAGGCATAGTCCGGGGATCACTCCCGGTCGTGGTGGGTGAGAAAGTCGGTCATGCGAATCCGGTAATCGACGATATCTTTTCTCAGCGAAGAGAGGCTGGCCATCTTCTCATCGACCTTGGCGATATGGTTGTCGAGTATTTCGATAAGTTTTGGCGTAATCTTGGTAAAGTCGTTTTCGTGAATATCGAAAATGTCGGAAAGGTCCTTCATCTCTTTCAGAGAAATCCCCATGGTTTTCAACTTGAGGATGAACTTCAGGCGGAGCACCTCGTCTTTCGAGTAGGTACGGGTGCCGCCGCCCAGCCTATCTGTCTTACCCATGAGGCCTATCTCTTCATAGTAGCGGATTGTCCGGGTGGTGATATCGAGGGTTTTTGCCAGTTCACCGATTTGTACCGGTTTGATTTCAGGTTTGTTCATGCTGGTTTTCCTTTAAAGCAACAACCGTTACGGCCGACAGTGCCTTTCACAGGTATCCAGCAGTGTCGTAAGCCGCGTGTTTCAATGGCTTTGAAAGATGTTCGAGGGGAGATCCGAGCAGCTTTACATTTACCTTTACGTAATGCGTTTAAGCTAAGGTAGCATGCCGGCCATTAACCTGTCAAATAAAAAAATCAATATAGCGCCACGTTTTCTTTGCCTTTGCGGAAGATTTGCAGCAGCCCGAGAAAAATTCTTGACCTTTACGTAAACACAATTTATAAGGAGAGTTAAAGAAATTATCAGCGAGGCCCGGCGCATGCTCATCGGCAGGGCACTCACTCGAAAAAATACAAGAATGCGTTACGGCTTTGGAGAAGACCATGGAATTCACCCGAGAAATTTACTGGAATGTCGGTCATGGCGCCTGGACCTTGGTACCCATGTATCTGCTGGCGGCGATCGCCATCGGCTTGCTGGTTAGAGGGTTCTTGCAAAGGGTCACGGTTTACAAACAGGGGCTGCCGCTCAACAGAACCGACCAGCTTGGCAGGCGTATAGGCCTCATGCTTGAAAACATGCTGCTGCAGAAAAAGGTGACAAGGGTGCCGTGGCCAGGACTGCTGCACGGACTCTTTTTCTGGGGATTTGCCCTCCTCTTTATCGGCACGACCCTGATTGTCATTCAGGCCGATTTCACCGATCTGCTGTTTAATATTAAATTCTTGAAAGGCACCTTCTATAAACTCTTTTCCATCGTCCTCGATCTGGCCGGGCTGGTCTGTATCGTCATGCTCGGCGGCCTCTTGGTGCGCCGCTATTTTTTTGCTCCCGAAGGGCTTGAGACCAAGAAAGACGATGCGATTATGCACGGCCTCATGCTCACCATCCTCGTCACCGGGTTTATCATTGAGGGCGCACGGATGGCGGTAACGGAACTGGGTACACCCCTGGCCATGTGGTCGCCGGGCGGGCTGGTGGTGGCCAAGGTCCTCGTCGGCATCGGTATCGGCAAGGGCGGTTTGCTCCTCCTGCACAAACTCACCTGGTGGTTTCATCTTCTCCTGGTGATGGGCTTTTTTATCATCATCCCGCTCACTAAATTCAGGCATATTTTTACCACCAGCAGCAACTATCTTTTCTCCGATCTCGGCCCGAAGGGCAAACTGGTAAATCTTGACCTGGAAAATGAGGCCAGTGAGACCTTCGGGGCGACGACCATCAAGGAGATGACCTGGAAGGATATCTTCGATGCCGACGCCTGTACCCTCTGCAAACGCTGTCAAGATCGTTGCCCGGCCTTTGCCACCGGCAAGCCGCTGTCGCCGATGAAGGTGATTAATCAACTGGGAGAGGTCGCCTTTACCAACCCCGAGGCCAACCTGATCGAGATTATCGGCAAGGATGTCCTGTGGTCCTGCACCACCTGCCGGGCCTGCCAGGAGATTTGTCCGGCGGCCATTGAACATGTCGGCAAGATCATCGAACTGCGCCGTTCTATGGTCCTGATGGAAGGCGAGTTTCCGGGCGAGGAAGTGATGACCGCCATGGAGGCGACCGAGGTCAACGGCAATCCCCTCGGCATAGGCTATGCCGAAAGAGGCGACTGGGCGGAAGGCCTGGGCATTAAACCCCTGGCCGACGATGCCGAGGTCGATGTCCTCTTTTTCGTCGGCTGTTACGGCTCCTTTGATAAGCGCAATATCGCCGTCGCCAAGAGTTTTGTGAAACTTTGTCAGGCTGCGGGAGTAAAGATAGGCATCCTCGGTAAGGAAGAAAAATGTTGCGGCGAGCCGATGCGCAAAATGGGCAATGAATACCTGTATCAGAGCCTGGCCGTGGAAAATATCGAACAAATCAAGGCCTATGGGGTGAAGAAAATCGTCACCACCTGTCCGCACTGCTACAATACCCTGGCTAAGGATTATCGCGATCTCGGCCTTGAGATACCGGTTGAGATCTACACCGTCTTTCTTGAGCAGCTCATAGCGACCGGGAAACTCAAGATTGATACGGCCGATTTGTCCTGCACCTACCATGACTCCTGTTATCTCGGGCGGCACAACGACATCTACGAGGCGGGACGAAACCTCATTGCTGCAGCCGGCGGCAAGCTGGTGGAGATGGATAAAAACCGGGACGAGGCGTTTTGTTGCAGCGCCGGCGGCGGCCGCATTCTCGCCGAGGAAAAGATCGGCGAACGGATCAATATCAAAAGAGTGAAAATGGCGGCGGAAACCGGAGCTTCAACCCTGATATCCAACTGCCCCTTCTGCTTGACCATGTTTGAGGACGGCGTCAAGGGCGCCGGGGTAGAGGAAAGGCTCCGGCCGAAAGACATCGCCGAGGTGTTGGCGGAACGTATCCATTAATCGAAAAAACCTAAGCAAATAGAACAACTGGAGGGAGAGCATGAAAATTCTCGTTTGTATAAAACAGGTTCCCGATATGGAATCAAAATTCAAGATAGATGCCGGCGGCACCTGGTATGCAAAGACCGACCTCGCCTGGCGGATGAACGAATACGACGAATACGCCGTGGAGCAGGCGGTGCAGTTGAAAGAGCAGGTAAAAGACGCCGATTTGACGGTGCTGTGCATCGGCTCCGACCAAGTGAAAGAAACCATGAAGAAGGCTCTCGCCATGGGCTGCGACCGCGGTGCCCATATTGCCGACAGCAATGCCTCCGGCAAGGAACCCTTCGAGATTGCCGGCATCATCGCCGAATATGCCAAGGACAAAAATTTCGATCTGATCTTCACCGGCATGCAATCCCAGGATCGCGGCAGCGGCCAGGTTGGTGTCCTGGTGGCCGAGATGCTCGGCCTGCCGAGCGTTTCCACCGTCGTCCACTTTGCCTACACCGGTGGCACAGTGCAGGTAAAACGCGAGCTTGAGGGCGGCATCAAGGCCTGCGTCACAGTGCAGGCCCCGGTCGTCATCACCTGCCAGCTCGGCATGAACACCCCGCGCTACCCCACCCTGCCGAATATCATGAAGGCCAAAAAGAAGGAACTGCTGACCATCCCGGTGGCGGACCTGCTCAAGGTTGCGGCCCGCCAGGAAACGGCCAAAATGTATTTCCCGGAAAAGAAAGGCGGTGGTCTGGTGCTCGAAGGGGATATTGCCGAACTGGCCGACAAACTGATCAAAATCTTGAAAGAGAAAACCGCTGTTCTGGCATAGGAGAGGATAATGAAAATATTGCTTATTGCAGAAAGCCGGGAAGGCAAGCTTCTCGGTGGAACCTATGAACTCGCGGCCTTCGCTGCCAAGATGAATGCCGAGAGCGTCATGTTTCTGGTCGGCGATGACACCGTCCTGCCGAAATACGCCGGCAAACTCTATCTGGCCGATGGCAAGGCTGCCGGCGAATATAATCCCGATGTCCATAAGCAGCTGGTTCTTGACGTCATCGCCAAGGAGAATCCGGACATGGTGGCCCTCTGCCATTCATCCTACGGCTGGGACCTGGCGCCACGCATCGCCTATGCTTTAAAAGCCGCACAGATCTCCGAGGTGGTCGGTGTGGTCGACGGAGTGCCGGTGGTGCCCGTCTGTAACTCCAAACTGCGTCGCGACGTCAAGGCAAAAACCGTAAAATCGGTGGTCACCCTGCAGGCCGGGGCCTTTGGCCTTGCCGACGAGCCGAGCGGCACTCCGGAGGTTGAAAAAATCGCCGTCGCCGGAGCAGGACGGGTACAGTTCACCGGCTATGAGCAGGCCGCCGCCGGCGGTGTCGACCTCGGCAAGGCCCAGGTTATCGTCTCCGCCGGCCGCGGTATCGGCAAGCCGGAGAATGTGGCGATGATCGCCGCTCTTGCCAAGGCCTTGGGCGGGGAATACGGGGCGAGCCGGCCGGTGGTCGATTCCGAGTGGGTCGAGCATAATCGCCAGGTGGGCACTACCGGCCAGACCGTCACCCCGAAACTCTACATCGCCTGCGGTATTTCCGGGGCCATCCAGCACCTTGCGGGGATGAAGAAATCGGAGTTCATCGTGGCCATCAATACGGACCGCGACGCCCCCATCGGCGATGTCGCCGACGTTTTGGTGGTAGCCGATCTGAAGCAGTTTGTGCCTCTCTTCACCGAAAAAATTCAATCCCTGTAAGAGGCCCGGACCCTATGATAGAAGAAATTTTTGCGACACTGTCGCAATCCTTTGTACCGAAGACCCTTTTCCAGCCGATAAGCTTTTACTTTTCTTTGGGGGATGTAAAAAAGACCGTCGAACTGAGCAGTGACAGTTGCCGGGTGACCGACGGCAAGGCTGTTGAAAACGCCGACTGTGTCTGCAAGACCAGTCCGGAATTTTTCCTGCGGATCTGGCAGGACAACTATCGGCCGGGGATGAAGGATTTTATGACCGGCACGATCAAATCCAATAACCCCACGGCACTGCAGGATTTCCTCCGCAGTTTTGGCAAAGGGACCTGATTTTTATTGAGAGGAAAATAAGCAAATGGAATACCTGACAGAAATAAAGGTGCGGGGCTATCATGCCGATTTCTATGGCCATGTCAACAATGCCAGATACCTTGAGTTTTTTGAAGAAGACCGCTGGGCACACCTGGAATCGAAAATCGATCTGCGGAAATGGGCGGAGAAGGGCCTTATTTTCCTCGTGGTCAATATCAATGTCAATTATCGTCGGGCGGTTCCGGTTGGCGAAACCCTGCTGGTCACCACAAAACTTGAAAAAATAGGCAATAGAAGTGTGGTGCTCAAGCAGGAGATCCTTCTGAAGGAAAACAAGGCTGTGGCGGCCGATGCGCTCATCACCTTTGTCATTTCCGATCGGAGTGGTCGGGCAGTAACCATGGATGGCGAGGTTCGAACGGAGATTGAGAAGCTGCAGTAGCTGCGAACAAGACCTGGTTTCCGCCCTCGTCACCGGCTTGCAGGGTAATGATATCTGCCAACCAGGATTTATAGTTGACATTCATTGCGTTTATATATTAATCAGCAAGAGTAGAAGTGGAGGAGAAATTTTGGCTCGCTGATTAACCTGAACGTAAAAGTTATATTTTTCGAGGAGGCTTTCTATTTCGTCGTTATTCCGATGAAATAGAGGGTGTTGAAGCGTCTGTCGATGGCCTGACAGATTCGTGGAAGAGCATGGCTACCAGCTTGGGATTCGGGGCGGTTGTCTATTCTTCCTCGGCCCATGCCGCTCTTGTGTATGGGAAAAATCTTTCAAGCCAAGGCAGTAAGAATCTAATACTGAAGGGAGAAAGGTATGAAAAAAGCGATTTCCGTACTGGCATTAACATCCATTTTAACTGCGGGGTCGGCCATGGCTTCCGGTTGGCGTATTCCGGAGCAGTCGGTTGATTCCACCGCCAAGGCAGGGGCTAACATTGCCTCGGCCAGCAGGGCCGACGCAGCGTATTTTAACCCAGCCAACATGTCATGGATGGAAAACACCTGGTCTACCCAGCTCGACGTCACCTATATCCACCTTACTCCTATCGATTATGACGATGCCCGAACCTCCAGATACGATGGCAAGTCGGAAGATGAAAACTTTTATTTGCCGACTGGTTTCGTCGTATCACCCTCCTATGGCGGAGCACGTTTCGGTCTGGCGATAGTCGAGCCCTATGGATTAGCAAAACGTTGGAATTCCCCCTACGAGAAAGCCGCTGCCGAAGCGTTTAAGCTGGCGGTCGTCGAAGTGAATCCCAACGTATCGTATAGCTTTGCCAATAAGGTTTCAGTTGCTGCCGGTGCCAGGATGCTCTATGCAGATGCCACCGTTCAAAGCGATGCCAGCGGCATTGGCGTACCTCTTTCCCGAGATATGTCCGCCGATACAGTGGAATGGGGATGGAATGCGGCGATTTCCGTCAAACCAATAGACAAATTGAATATTTCCGCAACCTATCGATCAAACGTTGATTTGAACTTTGAAGACGATGCAACCAAACTCAACTTGCTGGGGAGAAGAGTAAACCCTGCCGCCAAGGTAACCATCCCGGCACCTGCGGTATTTGCCCTCTCTACCGCCTATAATATACTTGACAACCTCAATGTAGAATTGACCTGGGACAGGACCTTCTGGTCCAAATATAAAAACCTCGATTTCGATTTCACCCCGGTAATCCCCGGCAACCCCTTTGAGCCTGCCCAGGCAAGGGATTGGACAGATACCGATGCCTTCCGCATCGGCGTGACCTATGGCGTCACCAAGAGCCTTGATCTCATGGTCGGTTTTGGCCATGACCAAAATCCGGCTCCGACCAATAAAGTCGGCTTTGAACTTCCCGACTCCGATGCATGGCTGTATTCGCTGGGTGCGCAATATAAGATCAACGACAAGCTGGACGTTGGTATAGCCATGCTTTATGACCATAAAGAAACCCGCAAGGTCGAGGTTAACCCGACTGACAGGGTATATGGCGAATTCACCGACGCATCGGCGCTCCTGATTTCTGTCGGCCTGAATTACCGATTCTAAGAGATCTTTTGCAGAAGAAAATCAAACCCCCTTGTTGCACCGGCAGCAAGGGGGTTTGTCGTTTTTACGGAAACTAAAGACCGCGCAGATATTCGGGCTTGAGGCCAACTTTACCCTCAAGAGCCCGGGCGAGAAGCTGCAGGGTGGCCTCTTTGTCCTGCGGCAGTTTGGCCTTGATCGGCAGGTAGTTCGAGGCGTGATTGGCATGAAAATAGCCGTTTGTAAGCTCGGTTTCGGCGATCATGATCGCCAGCTCTTCGAGCATTTCCTTGGACGAAAGAAGAGCAAATTCGCCCCGGTTCGAGGCCTGAAAGAGCGGCGTGTTCGGGGTGAGCATGAGACTCAGGGCGCCGACATATTCCGGGTCGATAGCCGTCAGGACCCGACCGGTTTCCCGGGCATGGACATGGGAACGCTCCCTGCCGGCTATACCGAGGAGGACGGTAATCGACAGCTTAATACCGGCGGCGCGCAGCTTTCTGCCCATGTCGATCATTCGCTCCGCATCCGCGCCCTTATTGATGTTTTTCAGGGTGACGTCATCCCCCGATTCAAGGCCCATATAGGCAATACCCAAGCCGTTTTCATGCAGTTCCCGAAGCTGTTCCGGGCTTTTCATACGGATGCTCTTAGTGTTGGCGTAGGTGCCGATTCTCGTGACCCAGGGCAGTTTGCCGCGGATGGCGGCAAGGATTGCAAGCAGCCTTTCCTGCGGCAGGATGAGGGCGTCGCCGTCGCAGAGAAACAGCCGGTCCTGGTTGCGGCAATGCAGGGCGGCGAAGTCGATATCGGCCATGATCGTCTCGTCGTCCTTGATGGAAAACCGAGACCCCTTGTACATGCCGCAGAAGGTGCATTTATTGTGGGAACAGCCGGTGGTGATCTGCAGGAGAATCGAGTAGGCTTCACTCGGTGGCCGGAAAATGTTGCCTTGATAGTGCATAGTCTTTTTTTGGGGTCTGAGTTGATAAAATGGCTTGTCCCCTTCACTTATAGTACACAAAGCTTACACTGCAACAGAAAACCTTCCTCTGCTGGAAGGCCGAGACAAAGGATTGAATAAATAATGAATATCTCCAAGCCGCTGTATCCTCATCTCCTGCAACCCCTCGATCTCGGGTTCGTGACCCTAAAAAATCGCGTTCTCATGGGCTCCATGCACACCGGCCTTGAAGAAGAAAAAGACGGCTTTCACCGTATGGCCGCCTATTTTGCCGCCCGCGCCGAGGGCGGGGTCGGACTGATCGTCACCGGCGGCGTGGCCCCAAACCGCGCCGGCTGGGTGGCACCGTTTTCGCTCCGGCTGGCAAAAGCATCGCAGGTGGAAGAGCATCGCCTGATAACCGATGCGGTGCACCGGGCAGACGGAAAAATCTGTATGCAGATCCTCCATGCCGGGCGTTATGGCTATCACCCGCTCTGTGTGGCGCCGTCGACGATTAAGGCGCCGATAAACCGCTTCAAGCCGAGGGCGCTCAGCGACCGGGGGGTAAGATCGACCATCCGCGACTTCGTTACCTGTGCCACCCTTGCCCGGGATGCGGGTTATGACGGAGTCGAGATCATGGGCTCGGAAGGCTATCTCATCAACGAGTTTATTGCCCGCAAAACCAATCTGCGCGAAGACCAGTGGGGCGGCTCTTTTAACAACCGCATCCGCTTTCCCCTGGAGATCGTCCGCGGTGTTCGCCAGGCTGTGGGCCCGAATTTTATTATCATCTACCGGCTGTCGATGCTCGATCTGGTCAAGGGCGGCAGCACCTGGGAAGAGGTAGTCATGCTGGCGAAAGAAATCGAGCAGGTCGGGGCGACCCTCATCAACACCGGCATCGGCTGGCACGAGGCCAGGGTGCCGACCATCGCCACCATGGTGCCAAGGGCCGGGTTTACCTGGGTGACCAAGCGATTGATGGGGCAGGTAGGGATACCCCTGATAACCACCAATCGCATCAACATGCCTGAGGTGGCGGAAGCGGTGCTGGCGGAAGGATGCGCCGACATGGTTAGTATGGCCAGGCCCTTTCTCGCCGACCCGGACTGGGTGCGAAAAGCCAAAGAAGGAAGGAGCCTAGAGATCAACACCTGCATCGGCTGCAATCAGGCCTGTCTCGACCATATTTTCGCCAGGCAGTCGGCCACCTGCCTGGTCAATCCCAGGGCCTGCCGGGAAACGATCATGCCCTTTGTGAAGACCGCAGCCGCGAAAAAGGTGGCGGTGGTCGGCGCCGGTCCGGCCGGCCTTGCCTGTGCCGTTACCGCTGCGGCAAGAGGCCATCAGGTCACCCTCTTTGAGGCAAGCGGCGAGATCGGCGGCCAGTTCCGTCTCGCCCGGCAAATTCCCGGCAAGGGTGAATTTGCCGAGACCCTCCGCTATTATCAACAGCAGGTGCAGCTGAACGGTGTTAGCATGAGGCTGCAAGTCGCCCCCACCGCGGCCGAGTTGCAGGCCTTTGCGGAAATCGTCATCAGCACAGGGGTAAAGCCGCGGCCAATCGACATCCAGGGCAGCGAGGGCACGAACGTCTCACTTTACCCCGAGGTGATCACCGGCAGGAAGCTGGTCGGCGCTCGGGTAGCGATAATCGGCGCCGGCGGCATCGGCTTTGATATGGCCACCTTCCTCCTGCACGAACGGTCAGGTCCGGAAACCCCTGCCGCCTTTATGGGCGCCTGGGGCGTTGACATGGAATACGGCGGCGAGGGCGGTCTGGGGGAGGTGCGCAGGGAGGCTCCGGCGAGAACAATTTATCTGCTGCAGCGCAAGACCAGCAAGCCGGGGGTGAGGCTCGGTAAGACCACCGGCTGGATTCACCGGTCGATTCTCAAAAAGAACGGTGTCAAGATGCTCATCGGGGTGGAGTATCTGGCCGTCACCGCCGAGGGCCTGCGCATCCGCCATGAAGGCCGCGAGCAGCTCCTTGAAGTCGATGATGTGGTGGTCTGCGCCGGGCAGATGTCGGAGCTTGGCCTGGCAAAAGAACTCGACGCCTTAGGGATGCGCTATCATCTCATCGGCGGCGCCCTGAAGGCTGGCGAACTCGACGCCAAGCGGGCTATTGCCCAGGGGACGGAGGTGGCTGACCGACTGTAGGGGCGCAACTTATGCCGCTGCGCTTTTCAAGGGATAGGCACCAAGAAGCGTATGCAGCGCCCCGTTTCTCGTCAGCTGGCTTTTATAGAGGTTGAAGGCGGTAACCGTAAACTCGGGAGTACGCAGGAAGGCATTGCCAGCCAAGAACTGCTGGAGATGGTGGAGCGGCGAGTTGTTGAGTCTTGCCAGAGTCAGGTGTGGAGCATATTTCTGTTTTTCGCGCGGGATAGCGATTTCCCCGAGTTTTTTCTCAATTGCCTGACGAAGAGCCACGAGGTTATCCGGCGGTTGCACTCCGACCCAGAGAACCCGAGGCGTGCCGCGCGGCGGAAAGGTGCCGACACCCTGCAAACTTAAGGTAAACTGCAGCCGGGAGATTTCCGAAAGTGCCCCTTCAATATCCAGCAACCTGCTGCCTTCCACCTCGCCGATGAATTTCAGGGTGAGATGCATCTGCTCGTCCGGCACCGGCCGGGCACCCGGAATCGACCTGCCAAGACCGGCAATCTCGGCCTTGATGGCTGCGGGAATGGCAATGGCAATGAACAGGCGGAGCATCTTCGCCTCCTTCTCATGGTGGTTGTCGGGGTAAGAGGACCGTATTCAGCGGATTGTAAGCAAAAATGCGCCGCCGGACAACAAGAAGAACACCAGAGCCAGCATAATAAGCCCGGATGCCCACCTCGTTGTTGACACAACCTCTTTGATTACATAGAGTTCCACATAAGTACATCACCTTCTGGAACATAAATGTCACTCGCCTGTCAGCCAATGAGGAGGAGACCATGGATCTGAAAAATACCCGTACCACCATCCTGAGTGAAGGAACCGCTGAAGAAAAACGTGCAGAGATTCTTGAATATTTCCATAGAACCTATGCCCTCGACGAGCAGCTGTACGATCATCTGGCAAGCGATGCAACCTTCTATCTGCGCCCCGAGCCCCTGCGCCATCCGCTCATTTTTTATCTCGGCCACACTGCCTCCTTTTATATCAATAAACTGAATATCGCGAGACTCATCGACCGGCGGATCAATCCGGCCTACGAATCGATGTTTGCCATCGGCGTCGATGAGATGTCCTGGGACGATCTCAGTGCTAAAAACTACAACTGGCCACGTGTCGAGGACGTCCGCGCCTATCGCCGTGAGGTGCGGGAGTATGTGACCGGGGTTATCGGCAGTCTACCGCTGACGTTGCCGATAACCTGGGACTCACCATTCTGGGCGATCATGATGGGCATCGAACATCAACGCATCCATATCGAGACCTCCTCGGTCATCATTCGCCGCCTGCCGATTGATCAGGTTAGGCATCTTGACGGCTGGGACCCTTGTCCGCTCGTCGGCAAAGCTCCGGAAAACAGCCTCCTGCCGGTGAGCGGTGGCAAGATCGTGCTTGGCAAGGACAAGGATCATCCGCTGTATGGTTGGGATAATGAATTCGGCATACGCCAATCCGAGGTTTGGGATTTTAAAGCCGGCAAATATCTGGTGTCCAACGGCGAATATCTTGGCTTTGTCGAGGATGCCGGCTATGAGAAAGAGCAGTACTGGACCGAGGAAGGCTGGCGCTGGACACAGTACAGCAAGGCCCGCCACCCCCTGTTTTGGCAGGGTGAGGCGGGGGCCTACCGGTTTCGCACCCTTGCCGGGATCATCGATATGCCGTGGAACTGGCCGGTCGAGGTCAACTACCTGGAGGCCAAGGCCTTCTGTAATTGGCTCGCCGAGAAAAAAGGGACGAAAATTCGCCTGCCGAGCGAGGACCAGTGGTACCGGCTGCGCGACCTGCATGAGATTCCCGATCAGCCTTATTGGACGAAAGCTCCCGGCAATATCAATCTTGAGCACTGGGCCTCTTCCTGCCCGGTCGATCATTTTCGCTTTGGCGAATTTTTCGATATCATCGGCAATGTCTGGCAGTGGACGGAGACGCCGATCAGCGGTTTCGACGGTTTTGCCGTCCATCCCTGGTACGATGATTTTTCCACCCCGACCTTCGACACCCAGCATAACCTGATCAAGGGCGGCTCCTGGATCTCGACCGGCAACGAGGCGACCAAGGATTCGCGCTACGCCTTTCGTCGCCATTTCTTCCAGCATGCCGGCTTTCGCTATGTCGAGTCCGACCAGCCGTTGGAGGCAGCGCAGGCGATGTATGAAAGCGACATGGCGGTTTCCCAGTACTGTGAGGCGCACTACGGTCGGGCCTTCTTCAGCGTGGCCAATTTCCCGGAGAATTGTGCAAAAATCTGCCATGAGTTTATGGCGGAAAAAAAGAAAGGCCGGGCGCTTGATCTCGGCTGTTCGGTCGGCCGCGCCAGTTTCGAACTGGCCAGGGAGTTTGACTTTGTAAGCGGCCTGGACTTCTCGGCGCGTTTCATCCGTATTGCCTACCAGATGCAGGAAAAAGGGGTCATTCGTTACGAGCTGCCGGAGGAGGGCGAGATCGTCTCCTACCACGAAAGGCACCTTGCCGATTTGGGCCTTGAGGAGGCAGCCGGCCGGGTGGAATTTTTCCAGGCCGATGCCCTCAACCTCAAGCCGCAATTCAGCAACTACGACCTCATTCTCGCCGCCAACCTCCTCGATCGTTTGTCCGATCCGGGGAAATTCCTGACAACCGTGCATGAACGCTTAAATGACGGCGGCATCCTGGTCCTCGCCTCGCCCTATACCTGGATGCCGGAATTTACGGTTCGCGACAAATGGCTCGGCGGCTACCGAAAAGATGGCGAACCCTATACCACCCTGGAGGGCTTGCAGGATCTGCTGAAACTGCATTTTACCCTGGTCGCCGAACCGCGCGATGTACAGTTCGTCATCCGCGAGACCAAACGCAAATTCCAGCATTCCGTCAGCCAGGTGACGGTCTGGCGAAAAAATGCTTGAAAGGACCACGCTCCGCCGCTATCGCCTCGCCCTTGAGTATGACGGCACCAATTTCAGCGGCTGGCAGAAACAGGCCGACGCCCGCACCGTGCAGGGCGATCTTCTCAAGGCGGCGGCCCGTGTCTTTGGCGACACACCGATGGATATTCAGGGTTGCGGCCGCACCGATGCCGGCGTCCACGCCCTTGAATATGTCGCCCATCTGGAGGTGGCAAGCGCCTTAGGTCCGCAGGAGGTGTCGCGGCTGCTGGATGAAACCCTGCCCAAGGATATGGCGGTGCGCACGGTCGAGGACGCAGACCCGCGCTTTCATGCCCGACACAGCTGCATCGCCAGGAGCTATGTCTACCAGCTGCGCAACCGTAAATCCGCCTTCGGCAAGCGCTATAGCTGGTGGATCCACGAGGCGATGAATCTTGCCGCCATGCAGCGGGCCGGGACGGTGCTGACGGGGATGCACGATTTTGCCGCCTTTGCCGAAAAACAGGAGTTGAAAAAATCGACCAAAGTCATGGTGCATCAGGTCAGGCTTCTGACCGACGGCGAACTGCTCCGGGTGCGGGTGGTCGGTTCGCATTTCCTCTGGCATATGGTGCGCCGGATGGTCGGGGTACTGGTGGAGGTTGGATGTGGCCGCTTGCCGGAACAAGAGGTCGCCGCTCTGTTGCACACCCCTTCCGATATTCCCTTCAATCATACGGCTCCCGCGGCCGGGCTGTTTTTCGAGAAAGCCTTTTATACGGAGAAAGAGTTAGAGCGGTTTCTCGACGAAGACACCAGACACAACGAGCCAACTTCTGATTTAATTTCATTTTTTAAGAAATCCCCCCTTTCTCACATAAACCTTGACCTAACAAGAGACAAAAGCTCATCAAGGGATATTGAATTATGAAATACCTCTTGGACACCTGCGTCATTTCAGAAAAAATACGCCCCAAACCATCCACAAAAGTCACTAAATGGATAAAGCAAGAAGACGAAAGCAATTTTTTCATCAGTGTTTTGACAATTGGCGAAATTCACAAAGGAATCGAAAAACTTGACGAATCGAGAAGAAAGGAAGAATTGCATAATTGGGTAGATAATGACCTCAAGGAAAGATTTTGGACAAGAATCATCGACATTGACCTGCAAACTGCGATGACATGGGGAAAGATCCAGGGAATGGCGGAACGCGTTGGCAAACCAATATCCGCCATAGATTCTCTCATTGCCGCAACAGGCATTACTCATCATTTAACAGCAGTAACCCGCAATATTTCAGACATGGTAGCGAGCGGAGCAGCACTTCTTAACCCATGGGAATAATGATAAAATAATGGTTAATCGGGTAGCCGGGGGATTTTCTTCCCCAGCCCCACACCACCTCTCTATTACCCACAAATATTACAGCTTTAAGGCCATAGACCATCCTTCAGAAATATCCATCAGTCGTTTCCATCCACGCCAAAGTACGAGGGTACCTGGTGGACCATCCATCTTTCTTGCTAAATAGCCACCAAGTTTGGCTATCGCTATCAGCACCGCAGCAATAGAAGGTGGAGGTAGGCTGCTATTGCGTAAGGATTTGGCCGTAAATACCGCTCTTGTCAAAAATACCGAAACGCTGAAACGGGATCTGTTGTAGAACTTGACAACAGCTGCGATTGTTGTTATTATCTCCAACATGGCTGCTGAACTCATGCTCAACGAGCGATATTCTCTCTCCGAAGACACCTTCGTTGAAATGGTGGTGTGGCGCCTTTCAGCGCCTCTTTCCGGCAGTCACCACGACTTCAAATATCGGCTTGCTCTTGTCGTAGATGGTCGCTGTGTGATGCGTTATGACAACGAAGCCGGCAAAGGTGATCATAAGCATGTGGATGAAAAAGAAATTCCCTACAAATTCACTACGCCACAAGCTCTGCTCAACGATTTCTGGAACGATGTCGACAACTGGAGGTACTGATATGCATACCGTTACATTGGAAATTTCTTCCCGAGAGAAAATCAGCCAACGATTCCTGCGGGCATTCGAGGGAGAATCGCAAGGGACATTTATCAGCTTCGAATCACCCGCACTTCTTTTCAAGGTGCTTTCAGGAAAACGTTGGGACCTGATAAAGGTCATGACTGGTGCTGGGCCGATGACGATTCGTGAGGCGGCCCGTCGAATGAAAAGGGATGTGAAGGCTGTACATGGCGATGTGCAGGCGCTGCTCAAGGCCGGAATGTTGCAAAAAACCGACAACGGCTTGATTGTCTTCCCTTTTGATGCCGTGCATGTGGATTTTATGTTGAAGGCAGCATGAATCTCGACACAGCATTGTTTTCCGAATCTGGTCAATGAACATCTTTTGGTCGAGAAAGCGAGGCGTCGCATTGTTCCGTTTTTGTCCGATCCGAGTGAAAGCAAGCTCAGCGCAAATAATTTCGCTGCCGCACAAGAAAATTTCGAGTCTGAATGCAAAGAGTTCAAGCGAAAGATCAGCGGGCTGGCTAAGACATTGCGGTGACAATAAGCTTTCTTGTGCTGTTTTCGTAACAATGAAAATTTACGGCTGCAAGTTCTCTGTATGTTGGGTGCCTGTCGGGTTCATGGTGCCTGTCGGGTTCAAATCTCGATTGTTGACAATCAACTTAAATATGAACAATCAAGATCTGATCCTCAAGAAAAATCTCGTATGAGCAAACTCAAACCTATCACTCCAAGCGAGATCCTCTTGGAGGAGTTTCTCAAGCCCATGACTATCAGCCAGTATCGTTTGGCCAAAGAAATCGATGTTCCCACTCAAGATATCAGTGAGATTGTTGCTGGCAAGCGTTCGATCACCGCTGATACTGATTTACGGTTATTCCGATTCTTCGGTTTATCCAACGGTTATTGGTTGCGGGCTCAAGCTGCCCACGATACGGAAGTTGCCGAAGGTAGTCTTGGCAAATTGATAATAATAATCGAACATTGGTCGGAGTCAACTGCCCAAGCAGGTGCTTCAGCCGATGCCCGTACCTCGCATTGCTGACAATTTTCCTTGGGCTCTTACCATGAACCTACCAATCCCAAACCGCATCTCTTTGCCTATCCTCCTTTCACTTGTGATGCTCATGTCGGGATGCGCATCGCTCCCAAACGAAAAAGTGGGAGCGATCAACCATCAACTGGTTGAATATGCATTGGTCAGGCACGAAACCGGGACCGGGACTGTCGTCTTTGAAAACGGCCTCGACGGCAAGATGGGTTGGTGGAAGAAGGTCCTTCCGGAGATAGCAAAAGACACCACCACCTTCGCCTACAACCGCCCCGGCTACGGCAAGAGCGATCCCATCGAAACGCCCCGCGACGGTCTGCATACCGTCGATGAATTGCGCTTGCTTCTCGGAAGTATAGGGCTGCAACCTCCCTATGTGCTGGTCGGGCACTCGCTTGGCGGTTTGTACATGCAGCTTTTTGCCCGCCGCTATCCAGGCGAGGTCAGCGCCCTTATTCTTGTTGATTCAACACATCCAGCCCAATTCAAGGGCAAAGGCTCGGTCGAAAACTGGCCGGCCTGGTTTCGCTTGGCCTTTCGGCTATATTTGTCGGCGGCGGCAACCGCCGAAATGGATGCCATCAATACGACGGGAGAGGAGGTATTGGCCCTGCCGACCCTAACCGGCAAACCGGTGATCGTCTTGAGTGCACTGCAACCGATGCAAGAAAAATCCGAGCTGGCCGATGATGCCAATGAAAAGAGGAAAGACATCGCCCGGCTGTATCCCGGCTCAAAGCAAGTATGGGTGGATAGCGGACACGGCATACCCTTGGAAAGCCCGGAGTCGGTCATAACCGCCATTCAAGAAGTTTTGCCGCGGCAGCAACCGTAGACAACCGGCAGTAGGTGCAGCCTTCAGAATCTGCTTTGCTTGAAATCAAGTGATTGAAAAACAACACATTACTTAGACGCATATTGGAAGAATCTCATGCTGCTCATCTGGGATGGCCTGCAGGTGCAAATTCCGAGAACAATGGAACCGGTTATTCTCGACCGCGGATTTATCCGCCTCGTCGGGCCGGAATTGCCGACGGTCGAGCTGCGTTTTGCTCCCGAAAAACGTCCCTTCGATCCGCATAAAGACCCCCGTCGAATACTTCGCGCAGCAGAATTATCAGGACAAACCCTTGACCCTTGCGGCGAACCCTGGGCGCAACGTCTTCCGGGAAACCTCTACACCAGCGACAGGCTCTCTCTGTTACAGTTCAGGGACTCGCGAGGCCTTGTGGCAATCCTTTTTTCCGCGCCTCCTCCGCCTAACATGGCCCAGACGATTCTCACATCCCTCCATTGGGTTTCCCCCCGGACCTGGCGCCGCTGGTGCTGCTATGACATAACTTTCGAAACCCCACCGGACTACGCACTGGACAAAGCCGTCTTTCGACCGGGGAGGTTCCACCTCACTTTCACCCATGGCCCCGGAAAACTGATCTTTGATCGTTTAGCACCGGCAAATGTGCTGCTCGACCATACGAACCTGGTCGCCTGGTGCAGACAATATCTGGGGGATGGCGCCGACAGCGGCACCACGATTGTCTCGGTCGGCGATACGGAGGTTGATGTTTTTACAAAACCATCGTATTTCTATCGAACCCTGCCGTGGTTGCCAGGACTTCACCCACCTCTCAGGGGTAAAATCCGCCATGTTGTCGAAGGTAATAAAATTTTGGTAGTAACTGAACAGGGGCCGGAGATGACGGCTGCAACCTACCACCGAATCCTTACCAGCTATGCAATCACCCCCTCTCTCCAAAGCTGAGGCGCTGAACGCCGTCCCCGTGCCGAGCGCCGATATCCGCCTGCACAGCAACCCGCAAGGACTCGTGCGCATCCGTTACCCGATCAACCTGAAACCCTGGCTTGCCCGCTTTCTCCCCGAAAAAATGTCACTCCCCATGCGCACCCTAGAGCTGGACAGCATGGGTTCCTTTGTCTGGAACCATATCGACGGCAAGAATTCGGTACAAAAACTGGCGGAAATTGTAACGGGTCATTATGCCTGCCATCCGTCGGAAGCCGAACATGCCGTGGCTACCTTTATACGCCAGCTGGGGCGACGTGGCATACTTGGACTGCACTGAAAAATTGGGCATTTCTGATGGGTTGCATACCGCTTTGCAACTCGCGCCTCTCCTTATCCCTTGCCGACAAGTTCATACAGTGCCCCCTTGGCTGCCATGAGCTGGTCGTAGGGACCGTTCTCGACGATCTTTCCGGCCTTCATGACCAAAACCCTGTCATAGGTGGATATGCTATCAAGACGATGGACGACGGAAAGAACTGTGTGTTTGCCGCGCAAGGTCCAAAGAAAATTCTGCACCCTGGATTGAGAAGCGTTATCCAGGGCGGCAGTGGCTTCATCCAAGACGTATATGGCAGGCTGCCTAAGGAAAACTCGGGCCAGGGCAATTTTCTGCCGCTGGCCGCCGGACAGGTATTCGCCCATGCTACCGACGAGAAAATCAAGGCCCAGATCCAAGATAGTCTCCAACACCCCTTCTTCGATCAAGAGTTGCAGCAGGTGTTGATCGATGTGTTCCACAGTACTGCCCTGGTGTGTCTTGAGTTGGCCAAAGAGGATATTGTCGCGGATGTTGCGGCTCTCGATATACTGCCGCTGGTCGTAGAACTGCAAGACGGTCTCGCTCTGCTCTTTTATATATTCCTGGAACTCCTCTCTAGCCCTCAAGATCCGCGCCTTCATGCCTTGCGGCATAGGTACGGTCTTGTGGCGTCCGGCAATAAAGCCCAGGGCCAACTTGAGCAGGAGGTTGCGCGCCTGGGGTTTCAAACCATTGGGTCCATCCATGGAGAGGTCTGCAACTACAGCGACATAATCATCGAGTTCCTCACTTGCAATAGGACTGTCGGCAAATAATTCCTGGGTCTTGGCCGCATAACGGAGGATGGGTACCGTGGACGCGGCGATGTCGGCACCGAACGTAACCAGGCTCTTTTCAAGCCCTATTTTCCGCAAAAATATGAGAAACCGTTTGTTCTGAAAGGCCTTTTTAAAGATAGCCCGACGGCCGAGAAAATCCCCGAACACGATATTTTGGGAAATGGAGCCATAATCGAGGTATTTCGCCAATTGAAAAAATTCTATGTCCTCCGCGTGTTCCTCGCCGAAATGCTCCTGAAATACCGGACGGATCGCTAAAAGCCGCTCCACCAACTGCGGATACCTCTCCCGGGAAATGACCGCCTGCAGCCCAAACTTGAGGATATCGACGAAAAGACCCACCTGCTGAACGACCTCAATGATTCGATCAAGGTCAGGCAAGACAAACCTGCCCGTGCCGTTTCGTATGCTCGCCTTACTGGAATAGAGCAGGTTGTCCCGCACCGAGCCGCTGAAGATGAAGGGGTGCTGCGGCACGACACCTACGTTCTCGGCGATATCCACCTTGCTCAGTTGCTGCACTTCATGGCCATCGAGACGGACGCTGCCGCCGGAATACGCCAGAAGTTGGGCAATGATCTGCACCAGGGTCGATTTGCCGCTACCGGAAAAGCCGACGAGGGCGACCATCTCACCCGGCTCTATCCGCAAAGAAATGTCGTCGAGCAATTTTGTCCCGTCTTCGGCAAGATAGGTCATGCTCTGCAAGTCGATCTCGCCTTGCAAGCGGTACACCTCCCGACCGGAAGGCAGCAGCGGATACGAAGGCGGTCTATCGAAGGAGGCAAGAACATTCTTGTAACGTACCCGACTGTCTTCCAAAAGCTGGTAAAAATCCATCAATTCCCGCCAGGGTTCGTTAAGACTCGCATAGGCCGAAAGAAAGGCCACCAGAGCCCCCAGATCGAACTGTCCGCGAATGGTCATGGTACCGCCGACAAGAAAGAGAAGAAAGGGGCCGATGTTCTCGAACAGATTGTTGGCGAACTTGATGCCGTACCGGTAGGCGTTCATGCGCACGTTGGAATCCATAAGAGACTGGGACTGACCGGCGAACTTGTCATTTTCCAGACCGTAGCCGGCATGGCCGTGCACCTCATGCACTCCGCTGATTACCTCGCCGATATTGCCGGAAATGATCCGGCTGATCTTCACCCTATAGCGGTTAGCCTCATTGCTGCGTTGCTGCAGTTTGGGAATGAGGAACATCTGAATCGGATAGAGGACAAAACTTAAGCCTGCCAGCAGCGGATTCAGATAAAAAAGATATCCTCCCATGGCGAGCAACGTGCATACATTAATCAGGGGTACGGAAATGGCGCTGCCGACAAAACCGGAAATGGTGGCCAGTTCGTTGATCAGGGCGTTAACCACATGCCCGGGCTGGATGGTCCGAAAAAAGGACAGAGGTAAACTGAGGATATGGGCGTACAAATCGGCCCGCATCCTCGTCAGGGTCTCTTGGCCGATAAAGGCCTGGAGGAGATTGATGACGAATTTCAGGGAACTGGCCAACAGCACCGAGCCGATAAAAAGCAGGCTGTAAAAAAAGAGGAGATCCTCCTGCCCCATGCCGATGGCGTTGTTGATGATGCGCTTCTGCATCTCGAGCGGCACAACACGGGCAGCCACCGTTAACAGCACCAGCACGACGAGGAGGATCTGCCAGCGCAAATTCTTTGCCAATACCCAGGAATATAGTGTACGCTTGGTCACCATGGATGGCTCGCGCTTCATACAAACACCATACCGCTTGTAACTTTATCCCCACCCTGCTGCATGCAAAGCGAGAAGAACGGCATATCTGCCCGGTTCGAAGCTACTTTCTCCCGACCGGAAGAAAACCACGCCGCAATACTGGCCGCCGTCGAGCAATTCGGCCTGGAAAGAGCATTGAACCAATGGCTGCGATACCGGCTGGGCGTCATTATCGATGAACTGGTCATGAATGCCATAATGCATGGTGGCTGCACCGGGGAAAACCAGACTGTCTCCGTCACGGTTTTCGACCGGGCAAACGAGGTTCTCATTAAAATCATCGATACCGGTCTCCCGTTTGATCCGACCATCCTCGTATCCCGGTGTCTCGACGAAGGTTCACAGATTCCCATAGGTGGCGTCGGTCTCTGCCTGGTACGGCGTCTCGCCGATCGGATGCAATATAGGCGAGAAAAAGGTCGCAACCACCTGGTAATTTCTCTCAACAAAACACAAATGGAGGATGTATGCTCCTTAAAAAAATAGACCATCCCGATGCCGCAATTTTTCATATTCAAGGCCGACTTGACTCCACATCCACCCCTGAGCTGGAGCAGCGGGTGATGATCTGCCTCGATCAGGGGAGCAAGAATCTCGTCTTGGATTTTTCCGAACTCGATTATATCAACAGTGCCGGACTGCGTGTTCTGGTGATGAGCTACCAACGCCTCATTCCTCTGGGCGGACAGGTTATGGTTTGTGGCGCCAGGGACTACATTGCCGAAATTTTTGATATTTCCGGTTACAATCGAATTTTCCTCATGTATCCCGATCTGGATCAGGCCATCAGGAGCTTTGCGCCTAACCCAACCGGGCAATAACGACGGTACGGTCGTCCTCGACTTCTGCCGCACCGGTGAATTCTTCGATTTTTTCAAAGATCCGGGAGATGATCTGTTGCGGGCTGGAATGCAGGGATTTTTCCAGCACCTGATACAAACGCTCCTTACCGAACATGACATTGCCGGCATTCATGGCCTCCCAGATTCCATCCGTGCCCAACAGCAGGATACCCGGTTCAAGTTGCTCGGAATTGAGGCTGTAAGTCCAGCGGGCATCCACCCCGAGAGGTATGTCTTGCCCCTGCAATTCTCGCGGTTCCTTCCGGTCGAAGGCCTGAAAAACTGCCGGATTATGCCCTGCGCTCACCCACCTAGCCCGTCGCGTCGACGGGCTAAAGGAAAAGAGAAACGCGGTTATGAAATTACCACTGCCGGCTACATCCGGGCAAATCATGGCATTGGTGGCATCCATGATCTCAGCCAGACCCGCAACATGCTGGAGATGGGCTTTCATATAGGCGCGAACCGATGTCATCAACAGCGCCGAGCCGACGCCGTGCCCGGTGACATCCCCCACCACCAGCACAAGTTCCGGGCCGGTCTCTCCATCCCGGACGAGAAAGTCGTAAAAATCTCCGCCCGTTTCGTCACAAAAGAGGCTGGAACCAAACACCTGCACCCCCGGAAGAAGCGGCGAGGCCTTGGGCAGCAGTTTGGCCTGTATTTGGCTTGCCAACCCGAGTCCCAGGGACATCCGCTCCCTTTCCAGCAAACGATCTATCATAACATTGGTATGCCCGGCAATGATGGCAAATTCATCGTTGGTCACCACCGGCACCTTGGTCCCGAGATGCCCTTGGCTGACCAGTTCAAGGACCGAGGTCTGATTGGCGAAAAGCAGTCGCAGATTTCGGGCATAAGAAAAGACAATCACCAGGGTCAAGCCCAAGAACGTGCCCATAACAAAGGTCACTTCCTGGATCATGGTACCAAGCAGATGAGGGAGAGACTCGGAGTTCGGGCTTTGGCCCATGAGCCAAAAAATGTCGCGAGAGAGGATCAACAGAAGGGCGAAGGTCAAGAAAATGATGGCGCTGCAGGCCAGCACTGCGAATTTGCGCGTTTGCGGATAGTATGAGCCGTCAATAGCGTTATCCTGGCGGATACCAACCGCCTGACGGATAACGCGATACTCCCATTCGAGACTGAGATCAAGAGCCGGAAGCAGTCCTATCGAGGCAAAGCCTGTCACCATCTTCAAGCCGCTGAAAAAAAATGGAAAACCGAAGGCCAAGCTGTTAAAAAGCCCGACCCCTAGCCCGGAGACCAGAAAGAGACCATAATCAAGGAAAAAGAGCCTGGTCGACTGGCTCTGCACCGGCCTTGGCCTTATGAGTCTTTGTACCAGCACCTGACGAAGCAGGAAGATGAGGAGCAGATGGGCACCGATGATGGAAACAAGCTTCCAGACCGGAAGCGATTCGACCAGGGGTCAGACCTGACAACCGTATCCGGACACCATCCCGAGCAAGAGCAGATAATACAATGCGATTCGGACCATCCAAGGCTCCTTAGGATGAGCGGTTTGGCCGGACAAAAGACTCGGCAACAAGGTTGAAAACATACAGTAAGATAGGGACGAGGAAAAATCACCCTTGATCGAAAATTCTATGCAAAAGTTGTCAAGAGGAGATAGAGTCTATGAATCCTATAAACAAGATGCGCCCTATTCATGCCGGTGAAATTTTGCGTGAGGAATTTCTCGTGCCATTGGGAATGAGTGCCCATGCGCTGGCGATGGAACTCAAAGTGCCGGCCCCGCGCATCAATGATATTGTCCGTGAACGCCGTTCTATTACCCCGGACACAGCGCTTCGGCTGGCTCGTTATTTCAGAACAACACCCCAGTTTTGGCTGAATCTTCAAGCAAGTTACGATCTTAAAATCGTAGAACGGAAAATCGGCACAAAAATCGAACGTGAAGTGCATTCCCGGCTTGAGGCTGAGATTTCCAAATCACGATAGAAAGAGTTTCCTCACCTTCAGGAGCATCATGAATATCCTCATGTATTCGCACGATACCTATGGTCTCGGCCATATTCGCCGGACCTTGGCATTGGCTCAGAACATCCTCCAAGGCGAACACAATATCATCATCCTTACCGGCTCTCCCCTGGTCGGCAGGTTCGATATTCCCTATGGCATCGATTTCGTGCGGATTCCCGGGATGATCAAACGGAATAACGAGCTCTACCTGCCACACTCGATCAAGGTCGCACCGGCCCTGGCCCTGGCCATTCGCCGCAACATCATTCTTGCCACCGCCCAAGCCTTTCGTCCCGCCCTTTTCCTGGTTGACAAAGCGCCCCTGGGCCTGAAAAATGAGATCCTGCCGACCCTGCGCTGGCTGCACGAACATTCGCCAAAGACCAAACTGGTGCTCGGTCTGCGCGACATTATGGACAACCCCGAAAATACCATCAAAGAATGGCAGGAAAAGAAAATCTACGAGGCCTTAGCAGAACTCTATTCGGAAATCTGGGTCTACGGCAGTCGTGAGATCTACGATCCCACCAAGGAATATGCGATGCCCGAGGGAGCCGCCGCAAAGGTCCATTTCACCGGTTACATCCCTCGGCAAATCCCGCGTATCGGCAACCGCCCCCGCCTGCGTCGCTCGATGGGCATAGACCCTGCAGAAAAATTCGTGCTGGTCACCACCGGCGGCGGCGGCGACGGCTACAAGGTTCTCGACACCTATCTGACCATGCTTGAAACCCTGCCGCAGCCGGAACTGAGGTCGATGATCGTCACCGGCCCGCTCCTGGCCGAGGACCTTTACGACCAACTGGCGGTCCGCGCCCATAAATTGAAGGTACGGATCGTTAAATTCTACCGGAAGATGGAAAAGGCCATCCTGGCCGCCGACTGCGTGGTGCCCATGGGCGGTTACAACACTATGTGCGAGATCATCTGCGCCGCCCGGCCGTCCCTCGTTATCCCGCGCAGCACCCCGAGAGAGGAACAGCTGATCCGCGCCCGCCTTTTCGCCGCCAAGGGCCTTTTAGAATACATTCCCTGGGAAGAGGTCGATGCGGCCGGCATGTCCGGGAAGATCGGTCTCCTTCTGGAAAACCCGAGCCGGTACGAAGCAGCGCTGCGCGACTTCCCCATGACCGCCTTTGACGTCATCAACAGTCGCATCCAGGCCTTTGGAGAACAGCCATGAATGCCGGAAAGCCGGTCATGGGCATGGTGCTGAAAGGCTACCCGCGCATTTCCGAAACCTTCATCTCCAATGAAATCCGCCTGCTGGAGGAACAGGGACTGACGGTGCATATCTTCTCCATGCGCAATCCTCGCGAGTCCTTCACCCACAAGTCGGTAGAGAGCATCCGCGCAGAGGTAACCTATCTGCCCACCGAGTTCTGGCTGCATCTGCACCGTTTATTTTGGCCCAATGTCCTCACGGCGCGGCGATTCCGGTCCGGTTACCTGGGTGCCCTGTGCCTTGCCTGGCGGCGATTCCTGCGTAACCGCAACCCCATAACCTTCAAGCATTTTTTCCAGGCAGCCTACCTCGTGCACCATACCCAGGGAAAAAATATCGCGCACCTGCACGCCCACTTTGCCCACAGCCCGACCTCCGTTGCCATGTTCGCCTCGGAGATCAGCGGCATCCCCTTCAGTTTCACCGCCCACGCCAAGGATATCTATACCTCCGACAGGTTGCAGCTTGCCGAAAAGATCGAAAAAGCCGCCTTTGTGGTCACCTGCACCCAGTATAACAAGGCCTATCTTGAAGATCTGGTCGACCATCGTCAGGAAGTGCACTGCGTCTATCACGGTATAGATCTGGCGCTATTTTTTGCCCATAAGGTAGCGCGGACGCCCAGCCCTCCCTACACCTTCATCACCATCGCCCGCTTTGTAGAAAAAAAAGGCATCCCCGATATTCTTGCGGCCTTGGCTCTTTTGGCCGGAGAAGGCTTCCCCTTCCGCTATCTCCTCATTGGTGATGGCGACGACAAGGAACAGATCACCGCCAGGATCGGCGATCTGGGCTTAACCGAGCGTGTCACCCTGGCCGGTACCCTGGCGCATGAGCAGGTGCTGGAGATGTTTCAGCAGGCCGACTGCTTCGTCCTTGGCTGTAGAATTGCCAAAAGCGGCGACCGGGACGGCATTCCCAATGTTCTGGCGGAAAGCATGGCGCTGGGGGTTCCGGTGGTGGGTACGCGGGTTTCCGGCATCCCTGAACTGGTGGAGCATGAAGTTACCGGCATGTTGGCGGATGCAAGCAATCCGCAGGAACTCGCCCATACCTTAAAACGCATTGTCACCGATCAGGGACTCAGGCAACGCATAATTCCTGCCGCCAGGGAGCAGGTCAGCCGGGTCTTCGACAACAAGCAACTCATCGAGGTGTTGGTGGCTCTTTACCGCAACCTCACCAAGTTGTAAGGTGGCCTCATGCGCATCGCCTTCTACCCCTCCTACCGGGCCGTGAACCATGATCGTTCTTCCGGTCTGGTATCGATTGCCGGGGATGTTCACAATGCCATGCAGGCCGAAGGGCACGAGGTGTTTATCCCCGTGCGGCAGTCGATGGAGTGGATCTATCTCCGCCCCCAGGCCTGGCTTACCACCCTGCGTGAGATCCGGCGGGGCGATACTACCTTGAAAACCGAACGCCCCGACTGCTGGCTCACCTACCACACCTATTACCGAGGGCCGGATCTCATTGGTCAGGTATTGTCAGGCCGCAATCGCCTCCCCTACTTCATTCTCGAAGCATCCTACGCCACCAAGTACCGCAAACGGTTGAAAACCTGGGTCGGCTTTCATCTGAACAGACGGGCATTGCTCAGAGCCGACATGATCTTCGTCAACAAACTGCGGGATGTCGAGAACCTGCGTCGCCTTCTTCCCGAGGAGCGCATTACCTACATCCGGCCGGGCATTCGCACCCAGGCCTTCCCTTCGGATCCGGCCCTGCGTGAGAGCATGCGGGCAAAACTCGGCCTGCAGGACAAACGCCTCGTAGTCACGGCGGCCATGATGCGCCCCGGCGTCAAGGAAGAGGGTATTGCCTTTGTGATAAAAGTCTGCGCCGAACTGCTGCCGGGCATGGGCGATCTGCACCTCCTCATCGTAGGCGACGGCCCCGGCAGGGCGCGACTTGAGGAACAGGCCCGCCGCCTGCTCCCGGGGGCGCACACCTTTGCCGGTCGCATCCCGGCCGCGGAAATGTACACCGTCTACAACGCCGGCGATGTCTTTGCCTTCCCCGGCATCAATGAATCCCTCGGCATGGTCTATCTGGAGGCGCAATGCTGCGGCTTACCGGTAGTTGCCACCAGCCATGACGGAGCGCCGGAGGTCGTCGCCGATGAGGAAAGCGGGTTGATCGTTCCGCCCTTTTCGGTGACGGATTTTGCCGGGGCACTCTTCACCTTGCTGACCGATACGGAACTGCGCAGCCGCTTTTCCCGGCAGGCGAGAGAGCGGATCCTCGGGCAGCACGACATGGGCAGCAATTACCATGCAATGTTTACAATTATGGAAAAGATCTGCGCCCGGAGGCGATCATGAACATCCTCGGACTCCTGCGCCATGGCCCAACCAGCTGGAATCGCAAGAAACAAATCCAAGGTATTACAGACATTCCCCTCGATACCGCTGCCTTTAAAGCCGAACCATGGCAGCGACTGCTCAGCCAATACGGCCCGTGGGACCACGTCGTCACCAGTTCGCTTAGCCGCTGCCAAGAAACCTGCCATCTCCTTTTCCCGGACGAGCCGCACGCCGTCGATGCCGACCTGCGGGAACAGGATTGGGGAAACTGGACGGGACAGACCCTGCAACAGATCTATGCTGAATCCCCCGGAAGCATCGAGGCCCAGGAACGGTTGGGCTGGGATTTCACCCCTCCGGGGGGCGAGAGCCGCCGGCTTGTCCTGGCGCGAGCCTTTCGGGCTATCGATCATGCCACCGACAACCGCGACGGGCAGCGGATACTCTTCATCACCCATCTCGGGGTGATCCAGATACTCCTCAACCATCTGGAAGGCACACCGTTCCTGCCAGGGCATTCAACCCCGATGACCAAGAGGGCACTGCACCTGCTGCGACAGGACGGCGCGAAGCTTTCCATCCTGCAAACCAATATCGAACCCTCATGAACATCCTCCATTACACCCAGCATGTTCTCGGCATCGGCCACCTGTTTCGCAGCCTGGCCATCGATCGGGCTCTGGCCCCGGCGACCGTGCACTTGACCACCGGTGGTCCGGCGGTCTCTCTGTCGCTGCCGAGCAACGTCAGGCATCATCCGCTGCCGCCCCTGAAAATGGACAGCGACTTCAAACTGGTCGAGACCGTCGATCGGGATGCGGATCTTGAAACCACCTGGCAGGAGCGGGAAAAACTTCTGCTGGAACTGTTCCACGAGGTCAAGCCGGACGTCATTCTTATCGAGATGTTCCCCTTCGGCCGCAAGCGCTTTGCCCGGGAACTGCTGCCGCTGCTGGCGGCCAATAAGGAGAGGACAAAGCCGGCCATTACCCTGTGCAGCCTGCGCGACATCCTTGTGGAAAAGGAGGATCTGGCGAGCTTTGAGAAAAAGGTGCTCAAATGGCTCAACCCCTATTTCGACGGGGTGCTGGTGCACTCCGATCCGGCGCTCATCAAGCTCGACCAAACCTTTTCGCGGGTGCAGGACATCGCCTGTCCGGTCTGGTATACCGGCTATGTTGCCGAAGGTCCGACCGCCCCGGATAAACGCGCCGCCCGCGAAGCGCTGGGCCTCGACAGGGACGCCCGGATCATTCTCGTCAGTGCCGGCAGCGGCACGGTGGGGGAAGAACTCCTGGAGGCAAGCCTTGAGGCAAGCATCCTTCTGCAGGCGACCCTGCCGCACCGGCTCCTCATGTTCACCGGCCCGCATGCCGGTGCCGATTTGCGCTCCCGCCTCAAGGCCCGCAGCCGCGAACATAGCCATGTGTATATCAAGGACTTCACCCCTCGCTTCCCCGATCATGTTCTCGCCTCCGACCTGTCGGTCAGCATGGCCGGCTACAACACCACCATGAATCTCCTGGCTTGCGGCACGACCGGACTCATGTACCCCTTTGACCAGAACCGGGAACAGCGCATGCGCCTTACGGCTCTGGTCAAGGCCGGCTATCTCTTACTTCTCGAAGCGGCGGATCTGGTGCCGGCGACGCTTGCCGGGATCATAAAGAATGCTCTCGCCACCCCTCAAAAATCGGTCGAAAGCCTTCGCCTGCAAGGCGACCGGGAAAGCGCCGCCATCATCTTCCGCCTCATCGGCAAGGAGATCCCGCTATGATTGTTTCGAATAAGGTGTCCCCCCTCTGGCTGGATGTTCCCGCCGATATCGATGGGCGTGTTGCAAAAATCCTCGATCGCTATTCCGCAGCGAAGGTCTTTTTCCGAGCCGACGACGTGGCCATTCCCTCCGCCAAACAAAATCTGCTGCTGCAACTCTTTGCCCGCCATGACACCCCTTTGTGTGCGGCCATCGTCCCGGCCTGGTTCAATAAATCAAGGTGGAACGCCATCTGTCGGCAGGTTGACGGCAAACAGCACCTCTTCGCCTGGCATCAACACGGTTGGAACCACCGCAATCGCGAAATCGCCGGCAAGAAGCAGGAATTCGGCCCCGGTGCCAGCCTCGAACAAAAGCAGAGAAACCTTCTTCGCGGCCGGGATAAACTGGCGGCTGTCCTCGGCAAGCATTTCCTGCCGGTCTTCACCCCGCCCTGGAATCGTCTTGATCAGGACACTATGTATATCCTGAAAGAGCTTGGGTTTCGGGCCATCTCGCGGTATCGCGACCCGAAATTCCCCTCGATCCCCGGATTGCCCGACCTGGCCGCCAACATCGACCTGCATACCCGCAAAGAAGACAGTGCCGATGCCGGTTGGGATGCCCTTCTCCGCGAACTGGACCAGGCGCTGGCAACAGGTCTTGCCGGACTTATGATTCATCACCAGCGCATGAATGATGCCGCTTTTGCCTTTCTCGACAGGTTGTTGTCAAGCCTTGGCAAACGTCCCGGAATTCGCTTGTGCCAATATGCCGACCTGCTGGATGATTTTTGAGCGGTGCCTGGACATTATCGCTCTTGATACTAGAATTCATGAAAACAATAATTATTCTTAGGTAAAATCGTCGCCGAATCTCCGGCCACGCAAAAAAAAGGTGCAGGTAGCCTATGCCGGAAACAGAAAACAGGCGCCTTAGGCCGAAAATATCGCGGCAAATCGTGCTGCCCTGGAAAAAATCGTTGGCAATGGCCGTCAGCAGTCTAAAAATCCGTTTTCTTCGCTCGCTCATCACCATTTTCAGCTTGGTGCTGGCCATTGCCTTTCTCTGTTTCACCCTGACCAATACGGCGATTGCCCGGGAGCTCTATCGCCTGCACGGCAACATGGCTTTGCCCCTCCTGATACAGGCGGGATATCTTTTTGATCCGGCAACAGCGACTATCAATGCCGGCCCGAAAGAACTCTGGCTGATGGTGCTGTCGCTCCTTGTGTGTACCGTGGGAATCGTCAACGCGCAGCTCATGTCGGTTACCGAACGGTTCCGGGAAATCGGCATAATGAAATGCCTCGGCGCCCTTGATCGCATCATCCTCCGCCTCTTTCTCATCGAAGCGACCATCCTCGGGATTTTCGGGGCCGGGGTCGGTTGCCTCCTCGGCATGTTGGCGGCCTGGGGTGGGGCCTTCCTCAATTATAACACCTTTGACTGCAGTGAAATCGCTCTCCTGCCTTTACTGGCTGAGGCGAGCCGAGCTTGGGGGATGGGAATCGGCCTGTCGATTCTCGGCGTTCTCTACCCGGCGATTCTTGCGGCAAAACTGCAACCGGTCATCGTCATGAAGGAAGAATACTGATGGAGACACACCATATCATTCGGGTTGTCGGCGTAACCAAGGCCTTCTCCCTCGGCAAGATGCCGGTGCAGGTGCTGAAAGGCGTCGATCTGAACGTTGCCACCGGCGAATACCTGTCGATCATGGGTCCGTCGGGATCGGGAAAAAGCACTCTTTTCAATATTATCGGCGGTCTCGACAAACCCACCTCCGGCCGGGTCTTCATCGACGAGGTCGATATCTCCCAGCTCGATGCCTATGAACTTGCCTGGCTGCGTAACCGCAAAATCGGCTACATCTTTCAGACCTTTAACCTCATCCCGGTTATGACCGCCCTGGAAAACGTCACCCTGCCGATGATCTTCGCCGGCATGCCCGGCGATCATGCGGTGGACAAAGGCCGCAAGCTTCTGGGCGACGTCGGCCTGGGTGAACGCTTCCTGCACAAGCCCTCGGAACTGTCCGGCGGGCAACAGCAGCGCGTCGCCATTGCCCGGGCGCTGGCCAACGATCCGGCGATTATCCTCGCCGACGAACCGACCGGCAATCTCGACTCGACAACCGGTGGGGAAATTATCGCCCTGCTGCAGAAGATGAGTCGGGAACGGAACGTCACCATCATCTCGGCGACCCACGACTTCAAGATGCTCAGCGTCTCGGACCGCGTGGTCTGGATCCTCGACGGCCGGATCGACAAGATCGAACTCCGCGACGAATTGAAGATTTCGCTGGGCACCATCCAGGAACGCCATGAGCCGGCACGTCCTTAGCCTCCTCTTTGCTCTCCTCCTCCTAGTCACGGGCCTTCCTGCCTGCGGCCAGGACGTCCTGGAGCATCTCCGAGTAATCGGCACCGGCACCGACCGCAGCACCGGCACGCCGGGGGAGGCGCGCACCGCCGACTACGTGCAGACAGTTTTCGCCTCGCTTCCGGCCCAATTACAAGCAATAACCGGCAGGCAGGACTTCACCACCCCGGTGCGCGCCTTCGACTCGGCAACCCTGACCATCGACGGCCGCACGCTTCCCATCCAGCCACTTTTCGCCAATGCCCTGGCCCCGGAAGCCACCCCTCCCGAAGGGCTGCAGGGCAAAATCGTCTACGCCGGCGAGGGGCGACTGGAGGACCTGAACGGCAGGGTCCTTGCCGGCAGCATCGTCCTTATGGATCTTGAATCCGGCAGCAACTGGCAGCATGCGGCGGGTCTCGGCGCCCGGGCCGTCATCTATCTTGACCATGGCGACCTTACGGCACCGAGGCTGCGCTTTCGTGACAAGGAAGAACTCACCCCTATCGATTTTCCCCGCTTCTGGTTGCCGAGCGGCAGTTTTACCGACCATTTCGGCGATCCAAAGGCTTCCCTGGACAGGGAAGCACATGTCATGAGCAGGGCGCACTGGACGAAAATCCTCGCGCATAATATCTACTGCTTTATTCCCGGAAGTGATGCCGAACTTTCCAAAGAGATCCTCTTGGTAGAGGCCTTTCTCGACGCCGGCCGCTATGTGCCCGGCCATGCCCCAGGGGCCGACGAGGCCATCTCCATTGCCACCCTGCTCGACCTCGCCGAAAGTTATGGGGAAACCCCACCCAAACGTTCCGTTCTTCTCCTGGCGACAACCGGCCATGCCAACAATCTTTCCGGTCTCCGGGAAGCAGTCTGGGCCCTGACCGCCAAAGACAAGAATCTGGCCGAAGAACTGGACCAGATGCTGGACTTGGCAAAGAAGGCGAAAATCACCGGCGATTTGCTGGAAAGCGGCACCCTGGGCGCGGAGGATGCGGAGGAAAATGCCCTCGTCCATAAAGCCATTCAAGAGGAAATCCGCAACTTCATCGAAAGCCTTAATACCGATCTCCGGCTGGCTCGCAAAAATAGCGGCGCCCATGCCGAGGTCAAGACCCTCGCCCAGCAAAAACTCCTGCTGCGCCGTTTAAGCTGGGAGACCACCTATCAAAGCCTCAGTCCGCTTGACCGGGACGAAATCCGCCGGGTTCTGCCGGCGGCCCTGGAGCGCAACCGGCAAACCGCCGCGGATCTCGCGGAACGCATCGCCGCACTGCAATCGGCCCAGCAGTTGAACGCCCTCGTGGCGGGGAAAACCATTGCCGCCGCCGTGTCCCTGCACCTTTCCAGCCATGGCAATGCTCTCGGCAGCGTCGATAACGGCTGGATGTACCAGCTGATCCCGACGGTCAACCGCGCCAAGCAGTTTACCCATATCCGTCCGGTCCTCAGTCAGGCCGCGGAAGGGAACGGCATCGCCTACTTGGATCTCTTGGGTGGCAACGGTCGCAAACAATGGTTCAACCATTTTCCCGACCAACCGGCCTTGGGTGGTGAAGTCCTTGCCCTGGCCGGCATGCCCGGCTTCACCCTGGCCACCCTGGGCGACATGCGCTCGCACTGGGGCACCCCTTACGATACGCCTGAACAGGTGGACACTGCCAAGGTGCTGCACCAGGCCGATCTGCTGCAGGCCATGCTGCGCGCCCTCGACCTTGCCAAACTGCCCGCGCCCCCCTACAAGTCGGTGAACGGCTTTGTCACCCTGGCCGGACGGGCCAACTTCCTGCGCCAGGGCGAACTCTTTCCGGAACAGGCTGCGGGCAAGGTCCTCTTGCAAATCTATCAGGACCAGCAGTATTCTCTTGCCTGGGTAGACAGTCTCGGGCAGTTCCGTCTTCCGGGGCTCGCCGACAAGAAACACTCCTTCGGCAAGGCGATTCTTGAAGGCTACCGCTTTGCACCGGACAGCAATACGGCCAGTTGGGCCATCGATAAGACCGCTACCGGCAAAGAACGCTACCGGGTAAAACTGAATCGCGGCCAGGCGGAAACCGATCTGATCATGTTCGGCTGCAGCCAAACCACCCTCTTTCAGCTTCGCGACGCCCGCAGCCTCAACCCTTTCACGAGAATCACCCTCCTGGATGCGCGCACCGACACCGACCCCGTGCACTACTGGTTCAGCCGTATCGACAGCAAAAAATCCTCCCTCGCCAGCCTGTTTCTTGAACCGGACACCCCGGTGAAGGTAACCCTGTCCGACACCATCCTGATGCGCAAGCTCCTCCTCCTCGGCAACAGCGGCCAGAACCCGCTCGGCCGCGGTTTTCAGGCCTCCGACACGCCGGCGATTTACAACACCTCGCTGCAGGCGGCCGAGGATATGATGCATCTGGTCGCACCACGGGTTGAAAATCTTGAGAGGCATTCGATCATCAACCAACGCATCCGCAGCCTCTTGGCTGGTGCCCGGGAGCACCTGCGTCTTGCCCTGGAAGCTAAAGAAAAACTGCAGTACAGCGGTGCCGACCAACATGCCGGAGCCAGCCTGTCCCTGATCGCCCGGGTCTATAACGACGTCGCCCGGACCCAGCAGGACGTTCTCTCCGGAGTGCTCTTTTATATCGCACTCTTTGTGCCCTTTGCCTATTGCCTGGAACGCCTGCTTTTCGGCTATGTTTCCATCCACAAGCGCATCCTCTCCTTTCTCGGGCTTCTCTGTGGCTTCGTGGCAATCATCTATGCGGTGCATCCGGCCTTCCAGCTGACCTACAGTCCGCTGGTGGTGGTGCTGGCCTTTTTCATCCTCGGATTATCGGCACTGGTATCGATAATCCTCTTCGTGCGTTTCGAGCAGGAGATGCAGGGCCTGCAGCGTCAGGCCCACGTCGCCAAGTCCCAAGCCATCTCCCTCTGGGGCGCTTTCGTTGCCGCCTTTTCCATCGGTGTCTCCAATCTGCGCCGCCGCAAGGTACGAACAGCTCTGACCTGTACCACCTTGATCATCCTCACCTACACTCTCCTGAATTTCACCTCCGTCCGCAACTCTCTTGATCTCGGTGCCGTCGTTTATAAGAACTCGGCAACCTATCAAGGAATCATGGTGAAGGCCCCGGACTGGAAATCCCTGCCCGCGGGTCTCGGTGCGGAAATAGGCAGCACCCTGCCCGGCGGCAGCCTGGTGGCCCGGCGGGTGTGGTGGGAGACCGCGGATAAGACCCGGCCACCGGCCATCACCCTGCGTTTCCAGGGTAAAGATACCGTGGCTGCCGGCTTGGTGGGTCTTGACCCCGGCGAAGCAAGCCTCACCGGCCAGGGAAAGTATTTGCTCGCCGGCAGCTGGCTGGATGCTACCTCCGCCCAGCAGATTCTCCTCTCCCGCCGCCTGGCCGACAGCTTAGGCATTTCCTCCCTCTCGGTAAGGCCGCAGGTGCTTCTCTGGGGCATCCTCTTCACCGTCCAGGGCATCTTTGACGGCAAGAGCTACTCGGCTGCCGCCGATCTGGACGGCGAGGCGCTGACCCCCGTTGTCTATCCCAATGAAACCTCTTCGGAGCTGAGCGAGGTCGAAGCCGAGGCCGCCGAATCGGGCCAGGAGATCGCCGGCATGGCCAGCCGTTACCAGCACATCAGCGGCGACGAGACCATAATCATCCCGGCAGGCACCCTGCTTGCGGCCGGCGGCAGTCTCAAAAGCCTGGCCATGGCTACCGCGCAACCAACAAACCATGAAACCCTTGCCGCCCAACTGGCCGACCGCTACCAGCTGCTCCTCTTCCACGGACAGGGCGACAGTACCCGGCTGCACTATTCGGCCAGTTCCCTTTCCTACAGCGGCATGGGCAATGTGCTCATCCCGTCGATCATCGCCATCCTCATTGTCCTGAACACCATGGTGGGCAGCGTCATGGAGCGGAAACGGGAAATCGCCGTCTACACCTCGGTGGGGCTTGCCCCGCCCCATGTCGCCTCTCTGTTCATCGCCGAGGCCTTGGCCTTCGGGATCATCAGCTCCGTTTTTGGCTATCTGGCGGCCCAGATCGCCGCCCATTTCCTGGCCGGAACCTCCATGTGGGCCGGGATGACCGCCAATTATTCGTCTCTTGCCGGAGTCGGGGCGATGATCACCGTCATGGTCGTGGTGCTGCTGTCGGTGATCTACCCCTCGCGGGTGGCATCGCGCATTGCCATTCCCGATGTGAGCAGATCCTGGAACCTGCCAAAACCCGACGGTTCAAGCCTCGTGGTCACCCTGCCATTTCTCATCAAGCTCCACGAACAGGACTGTGCCGGCGGCTTTCTCGCCGAGTACTACCTGGCCCATGCGGATATTTCCCAGGGCCTGTTTTCGACGGATGAGGTGGATGTCGAATATGCCTGCCCTCTGGCCCCGCCGCCCGACAGCACCCTATCCAATGCCGAACATCCGGACTGCTTCAATATCTCTTTTCGCGCCTGGCTTGCGCCCTTTGATTTCGGGATCCGCCAGCGGGTCGAGATCATTTCCTGCCCTTCTCCCGATTATCCCGGATTTTTGGAGATGCGTATCACCTTGATCCGCCAGGCAGGCGAGAAGAATGTCTGGTTCCGGCTGTGCCGGGGATTTCTCAACGACCTGCGTAAACAGCTCCTCATCTGGCGCTCCCTTGCCCCCGCCGATAAGCTGCAGTTCGAACAGCGTCTGCGGCAAAGAATGGCAAGCACCTCAACCACGGAGGCCCTATCCTAATGCATACCCTTCGTCCCCGCGCCCTCATCGCTGGCCTCCTCTTCGGTGTCCTGCTGTGTGCCATCACCCCCTTTGCCGACAGCTACCTGAAAACCACTCCGCTGGCCGGCGGCCATTTCCCGCTGGCCGCCTTTTTCATCTTCATCGCCGCGGCGGTGCTTCTCGCCCTGCTGGCCAAGATCAGCCGCCGCAAGCCTCTCTTTAGCGGCATGGAACTGCTGACCGCCTGGGCCCTGATGGTCGTGGTTTCGGGGATCGGCTTCACCGGCCTGGTGCGGACCTTTTTCATCAACATTACTGCCCCGGCCCACTTCGCCGATGCCACCAACTCCTGGGGGAGCAGCCTGCTGCCCCTTCTCCCCGAGCGGCTCTATCCCAGAGATCCGGCGGTCCTCGACAGCCTTTACAACGGCCTGCCGGGAAAATCGGCCATTTCTTTTATGGAGACGGTGGAGCACATTCCCTGGTCTTTCTGGCTGCCGGTGCTGGCAGAGTGGAGCGTTTATATCCTCCTGGTCTACGCCACCCTCTTTTGCCTGGCAAGCCTCTTTAGCGAACAATGGGTGAGCAACGAACGCATTAATTTTCCGCTCCTGCAGATGCCCACCCTGCTGGCCGAAGCCTATGACGAACAACGGCTTTTTGCCTTTCTCCGCGATCCCTGGCTGCTCTTCGGCCTCAGTCTGCCGGTTGCCCTGCACCTCTTGGGCGGTTTGAACGCCCACTTCCCTGCCGTGCCGACACTGCCCACGGAGATTCTCGCCGGCTCCTATTTTCCGGCAACCGGCATACTTTCCGGATTCCAGAAGGTAAAGATCTATATCTTCCCGGCCTTCATCGGCTTTGCCTTCATTACCACCCGCCAGGTATCCCTCAGTTTTTGGGTTTTCTTTCTGCTTGGCGGCCTCGTCACAGGCATCCTCCAGACCTCCGGCCTGCGGATCCCCGATTCCGCCCTGGGCACCCTGTATGGCCCGAGCATCGCAAGGCCCGAAGAAACCCAGGCTATTGGCGCCAGCCTGGTCTTTTTCGTCTTCATGCTCTGGCTCGCCAGGGCCTATCTGGTAGACGTTTTCCGCCAGTGTTTTCGGGCCACCCGGGACACGAGCGAAGTCGGCTGGCTCCCGGCCAAATATTCCCTGATGGGGGTATTCCTCGGCATTGCCGCCCTGTGCCTCTGGTCCACCGCCTGCGGCATGGGGCTGAATGCCGCGGTCATGCTCTATATCAGTTTTTTTGCCGCTATGCTGCTCCTGGCCAAGACCGTCTGCCAGGGAGGAATTCCCTATTGTGCCATGAATGTTGCTCCGGCGGACGGCATTCTCAGCATTTTCGGCTCGAAACCCCTGGGAGGTGTCGGCCTTGTCCTCGGTATGAGCCTGCAGAAGATGCTCTTTGTCGATGTGCGCGAGGCGCTTTTTCCGTCACTTCTCCATGCCGGAAAAATCTCGGAGCGGCTGGAGAAAAGAAAATTCATGGCCCTGGCGATTGCCATAGGCCTGATCCTGGCCGTGGCCGCATCGTTTCTCAGCATGCTCTATCTCGCCTACCGCTACGGCATCCAAGAGCTGGATATGGACTGGGCCACCCGGACGACGCAAAGCGTTTACGCCAACAGTCAACGCCTGCTGGAAATGCCGCAGTCTCCGGACAGCTCCATCCTTTTGTTCGTACTGGCCGGGGCAGCGATCATGCTCCTCTTGGTGCTGTGCTATTATCTGCTGCCTTGGTGGCCCTTTCACCCCCTCGGCTACCTCATGGCCTACAGCTCTTCCATGCGCATCCTGTGGTTCAGTTTTCTCGTCGGCTGGCTATGCAATGCCCTTTGCCTGCGCTATGGCGGCACCTTTTTGTACAGGCGCGTTCGCCTAATCTTCATCGGCCTGATCATCGGTGATTTCTGCATGGGCGCCTTCTGGGCCCTGGTCAGTCTTTATACCGGGGTCAGCTACCTCGTCCTTCCATCCTGAGGGCTCTATGTACGACGATCAGGAACTGCAAGAATACCGCGATCTACTGAAACCCCCTTCCCATTTTGAGGAGGGCTTTGACTGGAAAACCATTATCGGCGCTGTCTTTATCGGTTTTCTCATGATGCCGGGTTCCATGTATCTGCATCTGGTGCTGGGAACGGGCATCGGGCCGGCGGCGCGCTGGGTAACCATTATCCTCTTTGCCGAGGTGGCCAAACGCTCCTATACCGAGTTGAAGCAACAGGAAATCTTCCTGCTCTATTATATGGCCGGAGCGGCCCTGGCCTCGCCCTTCCAGGGCCTGCTCTGGAGCCAGTACCTGATTCAGTCCGATGCCGCCCAGATGCTCGGCCTGACCGAATTCATCCCCTCCTGGGTGGCGCCGGACCTGACATCGACCTCCTACGCCGAGCGCACCTTTATCCATAAAGACTGGCTGGTGCCGATCCTTCTGCTTTGCGGGTCGATGCTCATCCAGCGCATCGACCACTTCGGCCTTGGTTATGCCCTGTACCGCCTCACCTCGGATGTCGAAAAACTGCCCTTCCCCATGGCCCCGGTGGGTGCCCTGGGCACCATGGCCCTGGCCGAATCGACGGAGGATAAAAAGGACAACTGGAAATGGCGGGTGTTCTCCATCGGCGCCATGATCGGCCTTACCTTCGGTTTTTTCTATGTCCTTCTGCCAGCCCTGTCCGGATTGTTCTTTACCGAGCCCATCCGCCTCATCCCCATCCCCTGGCTCGACCTGACCCGCAATACCGAGGCCTATCTGCCGGCGGTGGCCACCGGCATCCAGCTTGATCTCGGCCTGATGTTCATCGGCATGGTGCTGCCCTTCTGGGCGGTCATCGGCGGCTTTATCGGCCTGCTTATCACCATCACCATCAACCCGATCCTCTTCGCTCACGGCATCCTGCACCGCTGGCATCCGGGCATGGGCACGGTCGATACGGTCTTTGCCAACAGCTTCGATTTTTATATGAGCTTCGGCATCGGCCTGGGTCTGTCCATCGGCCTCATCGGCATCTGGCATGTGGTCAAATCCCTGCGAAAGCAAGGGGCGGAAGGCCTTGACTTCCGTCTGCTTTTCCATCCGCCGCCGGGCCGGGGCGACATCTCCATCTGGCTGTCGCTCGGCATCTATGTGTTCTCGACCCTTGCCTATGTGGTCTTCTGCGCCTTCCTCGTGCCCAGTTTTCCCTGGATCTTTTTTCTCCTCTACGGCTTTATCTACACCCCGTTCATTTCCTACATCACCGCCCGGATGGAGGGCATTGCCGGGCAGTTTGTCAGCCTGCCCCTGGTCCGCGAAGCAAGCTTCATCGCCGGCGCCAAATACTTCGGCTACCACGGCATTGAGATCTGGTACGCGCCCATCCCCATCCATAACTACGGGGAAGCGACCGTCAGCTTTCGCCAGATCGAACTGACCGGCACCAGCCTGCGCGGCATCATCAAGGCGGAAATCGTCACCCTGCCCATCGTCCTCGTTGCCTCCCTGCTCTTTTCGCAGTTTCTCTGGCAATTGGCGCCGATCCCTTCCGCCAACTACCCCTACGCCCAGGAACTCTGGCATCTGCAGGCCCTCAACACCCTGCTCATGCAGACCGCCACCCTGGAGGGCAATTCGCTGTTTTTCCAGGCGCTCAATTCGCTGTATGTGTCGTGCGGGGTGTTTTTCGGGGTGCTGGTCTATGCACTCCTCAGTGTGCTGGGACTGCCGGTGCTGCTGGTCTACGGGGTGGTGCGCGGACTCGGTCAATCGACCCCGCACGGGCTGCTGCTGGAACTTTTGGGAGCCCTCTTGGGGCGCTATTATTTCCTAAAAAAATACGGCAAGAAGTGGCGGCAGTATGCCCCCGTACTTCTGGCCGGATTTTCCTGCGGCATGGGACTTGCCGGCATGTTCGCCATGGGCTGCACCTTGATCCTCAAGTCTCTGAACAAGCTGCCGTACTGACCGCTACTGGAGATGTTGGAGGAACGTAGGGTGCACTCCGTGCACCCCCTAACCCCTCACCCCTAACGCCTCACTCCTTCCCAGACCGGCCAAGATACCGTTCTAAAAGCTTGGGGACACTTTCCAGTACAGCCGCCCGCCCTTCGGGATCGGTGCCGATTTTGGCAGTTCCCTCACCACCAACCGTGTAGGCCAGCCCTTTGCGGGTTTTCAGGGGAAGATTAGGGTGATCGAAGCCGTGGTAGGCGTTCGGGAAGGTGACGATATCTGCCTGGCACCCTTGGGCTGTTGCCCGCGCCACCAGTTCCTTGCAGGGTGCAGCCGGAGTCCAGTCATCGACCTCGCCGATGAAAATCGTCAGCGGCAGACGCGGCCGCCAGTTTTCTTTTTTGACAAAACTCGTGCACCCCGGATAAAAAGCGATGGCTACTCGAAAGTCATTGTTCTTTTCTTTTTTCGTAGGCGGGCCAATGGTTGCCAGCACGGTTGATCCGCCATTCGACCAGCCCATGAGACCAACGCGGTCTCCCTGCACCATCCCTTGCGTCTGCAGCCAGTGTAAGGCCCCATCGGCGTCTCTACGTCTTTCCCGGTGCGCCGAAAAACCGCTCCGATCTTTTTTCGTGCACACCTCACGAATTCCCCGCGACGTAAAACTATCGGGCAAAAGAACCACATAGCCAAGGGCTGCCAGCCTTTCGCCCCAATCGGCATAGCGGGCGTTGATGCGGCCGGCGGTGAACAGTCCGCCACAGCCATGCATGCCGACTACGGCCGGGAAGGGGCCAGGTCCGGCCGGCCGAAACAGATAACCGTCAAGCATGGTCGGTGCCCCGCCCGTTACATCTCCGTCTTCGGAGGGGAAGGTTACCTTTTCCGCTTGCTCCGCGGATACTTTGACCAGCAATTCGTCACCCGCCTTGCCGGCGGCAAAGGCCTCTGGTCCGAAGACGGTGAACGTGAGTGTCAAGAGAAGAACAACTGCTGAAGCGGCAATTGTTCTCGCTTTATGTTGCAGCGTTTGCTCGATAGGGTTTTTCATTGAAGATATCCTTTCATAATATGGGTCTCAACCATCGTTATATGCTGTATCCTTTTGCTAAGACTCTTTAACAATAACCTGATTTAGAAATCCAACGGACTCTTAGCCTCTTTCAGCGTGCTCCTTTTCACTGTATGCGTATAGATCATGGTGGTCCTGACATCCCTATGGCCGAGAAGCTCCTGGATGGTGCGAATGTCGAAATTTGCCTGCAGCAGATGGCTGGCAAAACTATGGCGAAAGGTATGCGAGGTAATTCTCTTTGGAATTTTTGCCATGAGGACTGCGGTTCTTAAGGCTTTTTGTAAGGTTGTTTCGTGAAGATGGAAGCGACGGTTTTCCCCGCTCTCGAAGACATGGGTTAATCCCTGTGCCGGGAAGAACCATTGCCAGACAAATTCCTTGGCAGCGTTTTTAAACTTTTTGTCCAGGCTCTCAGGCAGAAATACGCCATCATAACCTGCCTGAAAATCGGAATCGTGTAGCTGAGAAACATCTTCAAGTTGCTCTTTCAGTTCTTTTTTTAGAGCTTTCGGGATGGGGACGGTACGGTCTTTTTTTCCTTTACCATCGAGTATGGTGAGTTTTCCCGTGGCAAAATCGAAGTTCTGTACCCGCAAGGAAATACACTCGGAAATGCGCAGACCACAACCGTACATGAGTTTGATCATCAACTTGTAGGGATTCTGAAGTAACGAAAGTATTCTGTCTATCTCTTGTCGCGATAAGACGACGGGAATATTTGGCCTTCTTTTTGCCCGGACGACACCATCTATCTTGCCGAATTCAAATTTAAACACGTTACGAAACAGGAAAAGCAAGGCATTGAAGGCTAGGTTCTGGCTCGATGCCGCTACCTTTTTCTTTGCTGTCAGCCAGGTCAAAAATTCCTTAACATCTTCAATCCCGACTAATTTTGGGTCTTTGCTTTTGACAAAGGCCTCAAACTGTTTTGTATAGCTGACATAAGATTTAAGGGTTTTAGGCGAATACTGTCGCATGGTGATGGAACTTTCGAGCTCTGAATAAATATGCCGCCAATCGGCTTCACTTAGCTTTTCCAAAATCACTCTCTTTGCCACGGTTTGGGTCGGTGGCACTCTCTTGGATGTTTCGATGGCAGGAAGCTTTGACTCACTTTTGAATTTTTTGGAATCCTGCTTACTGGTTGATATCTGAAGTTTCTCTTTCGGAAACTCGTCCTTACACGGATCTGTGTTTTGAGATTTCGCCATCTTCCAAAGGAGCTCGACTACCTTTTTTGCCTGCTCCAACATGAAAGGTTGGTGGTTTTCGTTGCGTAGTTTTATCAAAAAGGCAGAAAGCGAATCGGTTTCACTCCATTTGAATGAATATTTAGTGCAGAAATCGTGATAATAGCGTAACCATTTCAGATAGACACGGTGATGGCTCAGTTCTATGCAATTTGCCGTTAGGAAATGAGTGTAACGAGCAGCAAGATGAGGTGGTAAATTGATCATAGGGTGATAGCAGGCTTCTAGATATCATTTAAATTTTGCGGGTTAACCAGTTAGAAACAGCCTACCATAGGCAACTTTGACTTGTCAAGACATGCGGGCTGGCGGGGTTAGCTCGAAAACTAGAGAATAACTTGTTAGCCAAACACAAATAGGAGGATCAATGGCAACACTAGCAATCGAACCATTTTACCTAGATTGGAAATTTTGGTCTGTGGTGATGTCCTCCATCGCAATATTGTTATCTCAATTGCCACCGATTCGATTATGGCTGAAACCGCGACGAGTCGAAGTTGAGGTAAACAGTCGCATACAAATTACTCATAAAGTGGGCAATCCGAACGTAGGACTTCACGTCAGCCTTTCCAACAGCGGTGGCCGAGAATTGAGAGTTCGCGGGCTTACGTTACATATTCAACGTGATGGAAAACAAATAATCTCTGTGCCTGCACAGAACTATTTTGAAAAGCCGACAGACACGACCTCCGTCTTGCTTGTTCCTTTGCAATTGAAACCTGATGAGTACTGGGCACATGGCGTTAATTTTCTAAATTTTTTCGACCGAGCCACTGAAAAAATGTACCGAGCAAGTCAAACCGCCTTGCGAAACGATATTCATCAAAAATTAAAAACCAGAGCAAGTGCTGATAAAGAGCCTGTCAAAGCTGAACCAAAGCTCACAGAACCTTTCTTGCATTTATTCCAGAAATTATTCATTTGGGAACCAGGCGAATATGTAGTTGAGCTGACAGTTGATACAGTTCCTGCATCAGCTACTTATGCCAAAAAATATCGATTTACCCTTTATGAATCAGATACCGCGGAGCTACGAAAACATGTGGACGACTACCCTTACGGCGGCGGCATTCACTATAACATAGATGATCACGTTGGCGTATTTGTTCCCCTTACTGAACATTTAGGCTAACTTGGGCGTGGTGCCGGATGCCGCAAACAGCACGGCACCGCACCCGCCCGAACCCGTTAGCACTCCACCCTGCCCTGCTGGGGTTTATCAAATAACGATAGGGGTCAAATCTTGATTGTTGACAATCTCCTCTCTAATCTCTTCACAAGTATCGGTTTGGTCACCATTTCCAACGAGTTGACGCGTACCAATTTGACTCCCTATAGAACGTCTAAAAAGATTGAAAACGGGGCAAATCTGTTTTTTATTCTCTCCAGCCAACTCAACGGTCGAGTCAGTATCCAGCCTCTCTCTGATGGCGCACAGCAACGATCACGGCGACGTTTCCGTCATAGTGATACAATACCACATAGCCGCTATTGCCAAAATCGACAAGCCATTCCCTAAACGCCGGATCCATTTCGTCGACAGGGCGCCCAACTTCCGGATGTTCTGCAATGATTTGCACGCTCGTTCGGATTACCTGAACTGCACGCCTGGCAGCATCTCTATTTTTCCCTTCAAGAAACCGATACAAGCGCTGAACATCGCGCAAAGCAGAAGGCGACCAAATCAGATGTGGCATTCAGGCGGCTCCACGTCTTGACCTTCTTCCAGCTTTGCAAGCCAGGCATCCGCTTCCTCGACTGTGACGTGCAAGCCAGTGGCCTGGTATTCATTCCATGCCGAAATCGCATCTTGCCTGAACGATTCCCGTTTTTCTTCCCGTTCGACGTATTGAAGAATTGCTTCTTTCATCAGCCAATGGGTTGAACGCTGTTTGAGATCAGCTAGACGCTTTATTCGCTTTTTGACTTCCAAATCAATTTTTACGGCGAGAGCTGCAGTACTCATATTTTTCTCCCTGGTATAGATTGGTAATACTAGTATATACCTTTTCGTTGAAAATGTACAGGTGACGATTTCATGTTGGAAAAACAGGGTCACAGGAAAAACCGGGGCAACTCCTTAGTGATTGCCGCGCAGCGGGCTTATTTGCTATTTCCGGTCCAAATGCGGCGCAGCACGCGTCTGGTGAAGCTTGGCGTTAGCGGCGCACTCAATAAACTTGCTTTTTCGCATCAATTTTATGTATGATATGACATCATAAAAGTTCCATTAACCATACAAATGGGGTGTAAGTATGTCGATTAGCATAACCGAAGACATCCGATCAATTACCGATTTGAAGCGCAATACAAATTCGGTACTGGACCAAATTCATAAAACAAAACGTCCCGTCATTTTAACTGTCAACGGAAAGGCTGAGGCCGTTCTCATTGATGCCAAAGAATATGAAAAAATAACAAATGCTTTCAATCTGCTCAAACTTCTTGCTCCTGCAGAAGACGATATAAAAGAAGGCAGATATTCAGAAGCAAAAGATTTTTTCCAGGAGTTTAAGCGTGACAAAGAAATATAACTTCGGCGCTAACAGGAATTGAGCCACTTTTGCTAATGAAAACTGAGCCAGTGAGTGCGCAGCAGGGAGTGTCTTGAGGGAGAGGAAAGAGCGATACGGGTGGGTCAGGTGAGATGAGATTTGCTGA